>Ga0137364_10000098_pt1 | contig 26671 bp, 27 predicted proteins | sample SagtaG_10_FD_104798 | JGI IMG/M metagenome (GOLD analysis project Ga0137364, IMG submission 104798) | Vadose zone soil microbial communities from Sagehorn Ranch, Mendocino, California, USA - Sage1_L_20_16 metaG | ecosystem: Environmental > Terrestrial > Soil > Vadose zone | place: USA... | reverse complement strand
AGCGCACCGGGTTATTAAAGATGAAGCGTTTGTGAGTTAATCCGCCGCTGGACCAAGGGATCTGAGTGTTGCCGTGATGAATCACCGCCTTCACGCCCGGCAGCTTCTCGGCTTTCGAGGTATCGATGCTGGCGATCTTCGCGTGGGGAACCGGGCTGCGCAAAACGCGCGCGTAAAGCATGCTGGGGAGCTGGATGTCGCCGGTGTACTGCGCTTGGCCCGTTACGCGCTCATAGGCATCGATTCGCGGAGTTGTCTTGCCGACAATGGAAAATTCTTTTTCTGCTTGTGCCATGGCGACCTCCCTTTTACCGAGCCTTCGCGGCAGCGAGCACCGCCGCGACCTCGCGGTTATAATTGCCGCAGCGGCAGAGATTCCCGGACAGGGCTCTCCGCGCTTGGGCTTCGGTCGGTTGAGAATTTTTCAACAATAAGGCTTTGCCCGACATGATCTGCCCGGACGTGCAAAAGCCACATTGCGGGCCGTCGTTCTGGATAAACGCCTCCTGCAGCGGATCCAGCTTGTCTCCCTTCGCCAGGCCTTCGATGGTGAGAATCTCTTTCCCTTCCATCCACACCGCGAGCTGGCTGCAAGAGTAAACGTTGCGGCCATTGACAATCACCGTGCAGGCGCCGCATTCGCCGCGGTCACAGCCGATCTTCGTACCGGTGAGACCCAATTCATCCCGCAGGACCTCGCCCAAAGTACTTCGATGCTCAACCTCAACACGGTAATTTCTGCCGTTGACTTTGAGGTTGACTAGCGACTTTCCTCTGCCGGTGCCAACCGCCTCTGGCGTATAGGCCTCGGCCGGCTCCACGTTCAAAAGGCCCGTAGAGATGACCGCAGTGCCGATAGCGCCGCCGCCGAGCCCTTTCAGGAAGCCGCGTCGGGATAACCCCTTATTTTTTCTTTCTTCTTCCATGGTCGCTAACCTCCTTTGTCCCATTCATGGGTGAGCCGCATGTGACGATTAAAGGGTTATTATAGAAGTCTCGTGCATGTCAATGGGGAAAATGCACCTTGCCGCGGGCGCGCAAAATGTATAATCTCGATGGTCGTTTCCATGGCTGAAAAACAAGCCCTGCAGTCCGAAGGAGCACAACTCGCCGAAGTTCTTAACGAGCTTGAAGCAGAGCACGCCGTCAAGGAGATCTCCGGCTGGGAGTCGGGTTTTGTAAATTTGAGCCGCGCCTTGGACGGTCTCCTTCCAGGACTCTATTTGCTCATCGGCCCGCCGGCCTGCGGCAAGACCGCGTTTGCCAAACAGCTGTTGGATCAAGTGGTGATGCGCAATTTGGTGCCGGGAATTTTCTTTAGCTTCGCCGAGCGCAAGAAAGAACTGAGAATCAAAACCCTGGCGCGACTCAGTGGAGTAGAGAACCGAGAGATAAGACGAGGCAGCGCTTACTTGCTCCACTGGTACGGTGTGCCGAGACTTGGAAATGTCGACGCTGGCCAGCTACCGCCGAGTTGGGAGAAACTCAGGCGCTCGGCGGAAGAAGCGAGAAGCTGGTTAGATCTCACCTATATCATTGAGTGCGATCGTCGCATGACGCTGCATGACATCGAAGATCAGATCCAGGCGGTCAAGCAAATCCAAGGTCGCGATCAGATAATAGCCGCGGTCGATGATGCCCAACGTCTGGCTCTCAGCGAACAATCGCTGGAGAACCGTCTCGCCATCCTCGCGGATCAGCTGCAAGCAATCGCAGTGAACTCGAACGCTGCCCTATTCGCGGTCTGGCCCGATCTCCATGGCAGACGCGATACGACACCTGATGCGTGGGCCGACAGAATACCGGGGGCGGATGTGGTTTTGGTGATGGAGCGAAACCAGAAGAGAACTGAAAAACTTACCCCACCCAATCAAGCAATCATCCTTCACATCGTCAAGAACCGCGGCGGTGAACGAGGCAGTCTCGCCTTTGAGTTTTCTCCTGCGTTTGCGAGATTTGTCGAAGCGGAACCGAGTTGAACGAGTTAGGAGTGGCGATGGCTGCCCTGGGTGTTTAGGCCTTCCCAACGATAGCACTTGATCTCGCAGGCATGTCCTTCCACTACCACCGCTCCCACATAACCGTCACACGGATCGAACTGAATGAGACACCAGTTTGGTACTGTCCCTTTGATCTGAACGCCTTCGTCCGTTAAGATGATTTCAACTTCATCCAGTTCCCCGCTCAGTCCCGTGCCTTTGGCCTTTAAGAATGCTTCCTTGCTCGTCCAACATTTATAAAACGCTTCCCGTTGAAGCCGGCTAGAAAGGGCGCGGAGAGCTATGACTTCCTTAGGAGTAAAAAACCGCTCGGCAACCTCTTCGAAGGAAAAATCCCCCCGAACGTGCTCCACATCGACGCCGATCTCTCTACCGTGAATCACCGCCAAGAGTGACACCGCGTGGGAGTGGGACAGATTAAACTCGAACTTCTCCGCGGCAGGACCAAGGGCCAGCTTGGGCTTGCCGTTCGAACCGATTGAAAACTGCAAATCGTCGGGATTAGCATTCAAATAAGACGCGAGGATGGACCGCAATGCGCCATGCGCGACGATGTATCGCCGGCGGTCCGTTTCAAACCTGAATCTCAAGGCTCGCTCGCGCTCCTCTGATGACAGCAGATTCCGGCAACACTCCACACAGAGACCGGCATCGTCCATTTGGGTCGACCAGAGATGAACCTCGTTTTCACCTAGGTCAACATGTTCTTGAGGCAAGGACCACATAAGCCCGGATGGGAGAGAGTTGGACATGAACGGTAGGGTTATTCACCCAGGATGCTTGGCACAGGCGGCTCGTAAGCGGCCACCGCCGCGGCAAGCAACGAAAAATCGCCTATTCTTTTTTGTGCTCCAAATCGGCTTCTCGCGAAATTTTAAAAGCCTCTTGCGCTTTGATTCTGAAAGGATAAGATATGTCCGAGTAGGTGAACCTCACCCCGTGAATTAGCTCCCGGTACAACGAGTGGTTTTTAAACTAGCTCTTCCAAAAGTCTAAAGCGTTTACCCCAGACAGGAGGTAACTGCCATGTGGAGCCGAGTGTACCGCAATCATTTCATTATGGCTTTTCCCAGCTTCGATACTGCCACGAATGCCTGGGCGCCTCAAGCCGATATCAGCTGGAGCGGCGGGCCATCTCGCGACTCGGAGTTTGTCAGATTCCCAAAACGCTTCATGACCGAGAGAGAAGCGGTAACCTTTGCGCTAAGGAGGGGCCAAACGTGGATTAACAGGCGTCTCAGGCACTCGCATAGCGGAATTGCTTCGGACCGTGGCCGAATAGTCGATATGATCGGGGCGCTGAAGGAAAGCCTCGCAAAGACGGCTCCCGAGCAGCCTCGCCGAGATCAAGCCGCAGCAAAACGACGGACGGAAAGCACATTCACGTTTGACCAATTTAAATCCGCTATGGCTGAGAGGGGAGTTCATCTCAGCGAACGGACGTTGCAAAAGAGTTACACTGCATTGGTCAAGCTGCGTAAAAACAACCACTTGTCTTGGGCTCAGACGAGACAGAAAGTGGAACGTTCTCAGCAGGAGCTCCGAGCGGCCAAATCACCGGCGCGACGGCCGAGAGCTGTGCGGATTCCGCTCAGCGAGCGTGGCTGGCGCAACATTGGGTGATCTTGCAGCGGCTCGAACTCCTTTAATTACCAAAAAAAGATCGTTTGTTCCAACCCGAACATACAGCACCAGCCTCCTTCTTTCCGCCGCGGAATCCGACCGGGAAAGCTTGAACTAGCAACAAGCACGCGCAACTCCCGTTGACAAACGATACGCGGGCGTTTCTACAGTTACGAAACTTTAGCGGGGAGGTGACTTCGATGTCAGAGCCCATCCTCAAGGAAAAAGACGGAGACGTAACGACGATCACTCTGAACCGACCGGAGGTCGGGAACCGCCAAACCGATGCGACCTGGGCTCAGCTCACCGAAATGCTCGACATCGCCGCCAAAGAATCGCGGCTCATCGTCTTCAAAGGCGCGGGCGATGACTTCTGTTTGGGTCGCGAGGCCATGGGCCAGCCGAGTGCCGTTCTTGAAGCCTACGCCATTCGTGAGCGAAGCGAGACGATTTTCAATCTCTACGGCGCGTTTCGCAGCGCAAAAGTTCCTATTATGGGCGTCGTTCAAGGCCGGGCGGTCGGGCTGGGGTGCGCCCTTGCGGCGCTTTGCGATATTACGATCGCCAGCGACAAGGCCCGCTTTCAACTTCCCGAAATGGCCCACAACATCATGCCGACCATCGCCATGTCCGCGCTGATCGATCGCGTGTCGCGCAAGGCCGCGACCTACTTAGTCTACTCGACCCAGGAGATCGACGCCCACAAGGCGCTCGTTTTCGGTCTGGTCAGCAACGTCGTTCCCGCCAACGAGCTTGATGCGGCGGTGGCCAGTCTCGTGGAGCGGTTTAAAAAAACTCCACTTCCGGCTTTGCTCGCGGTCAAAGAGTACGCCGGGTCCGCTTTCAGCATGAGCACCCAGGCAGCAAACGATTTCGCTCGCAACCTGCACGCTACCATCAATAGTTTTTCAGGAATGCGACCGTAAAAGAGATTTTCTTCTCATTATTCTCTGCCTATGTTATGGGCCGCGCGCAGGGCTCGAGACCAAAGGCACAGTCTGAGCCAAGTCCAGAGCGACGCGAAAAGGTTGAACCGGGAAGGCGCTCCCAGATTCAATTATCTAGGCGTGACGCGAGGTCTGGCCGCACACCCTGCTTCAATCAGAGATTTCAAATCATAATCCAGCAGTTCGCCGATCCGTTCGACCGTTAGGTCCACTGTATCCGCCGGCGGATACTTGGCAAGAATTTGCCGGTCGTAAGCGTAGTGGCCCTGCCGGGGAAATATGGCGGTCACCCGTCGGCGCCAGATTTTCTTGATTGCGGCCAAAATGTGGAGCTTGTCATCTACCACGACATAATGCTTCGCCGGGTAGCGGCGTCGGATATGCTCGAGCTCCAGCTCCTTATGAACGTAGATCAAAGTGTGCCCGTCTACGGCATCGAGTAACCCTGAACGTTCGATCTTGCGCGGCTGAAAGACCACGTCACCATCTGTGAGAATCACCGTCGGTCCCCATCTTCTGAGATGCTCGATAACGTCAAGCGAATTGGGGAAAAGACGGTTTGCAAACGGATAATCCAACAAAAATAAGGCAACCTCCAGCAAATGCGCCTCGCGCGGATACTCGGTCCGGTAACGTTGAAGCGCGCCCAGGTAATCCGCGTATCCCAACTCCGCGCGCAACTCCTCAAAGATCTTCCAATATCGCTGCTGGTGCTGACGGCCAACCGCCCGCTCGAGGTGACGCTTCAAATCAACTATCACCCGATCGTTATCCAGCAGCGTGTTATCGACGTCGAGGAGAAATACAACCCTGGATTGCGTCAATTGTTAACCCTCTTTGAACGATTCAGCGGGATGTTAAAGTATCAATATCACAGTTCGTTAGCGGGTGCGCTCAACTAAGAGAATATTTTCGGCTTATACATCCGAGCCGCGCGAGGAGACCAGTATGGAAGAACATTCCGATGCGTTCGTTTTTTTCGGCGCCACCGGCGACCTTGCCTATAAGGAGATTTTCCCGGCATTGCAGGTGCTGATCCAGCAAGGTCACTTCGATATTCCGATCATCGGCGTCGCCAAGTCGGGCTGGAGCCTTGACCGACTGAAGGAACGGGCGAGAGACAGTTTGAAGCATCACGGAGGAGTGGACCCAGAGTCGTTTGACAAGCTTTCGGTCCGGCTCCAGTACGTCGATGGCGATTATCAAGACGCCTCGACCTATGAGCTTCTGCGTCGGGCACTCGGTGCGACGAAACGACCGCTCCATTACCTGGCCATTCCGCCGAGCATGTTTGCCACCGTCGTGTCCCATTTGGCCCAGTCCACTTGCGCAAAAAACGCCCGCGTGGTGGTTGAGAAGCCGTTCGGCCGCGATCTCGCATCCGCGCAGGCGTTGGACCGCACGCTACATGAATACTTTCCGGAGAGCGCGATCTTCAGAATCGATCATTATCTAGGCAAGGAGCCGGTTCAGAACCTCCTCTATTTTCGCTTCGCCAATTCCTTTCTCGAGCCCATCTGGAACCATGAGCACATCCAGAGCGTGCAGGTTACCATGGCGGAAGAGTTCGGCGTTCAGGGCAGGGGGAAATTCTACGAGGAGGTGGGCGCCATCCGCGACGTTGTGCAGAACCATCTGCTGCAGGTCATGGTGCTCCTGGCGATGGATCCTCCAGCTTCGAGCGACGCGGTGTGCATTAGGGACGAGAAAATTCGCATCATGCGGGCGATGCGGCCATTGGAGCCCAGCTGTGTCGTGAGAGGTCAGTTCAACGGCTATCGCCGGGAGCCCGGCGTATCTCCAGACTCGCATGTCGAAACGTTCGCGGCCGTTTGCTTTTATATCGACAATTGGCGTTGGGCAGGCGTGCCGTTTTACATCCGGTCCGGCAAGTGCTTGCCGGTGACCGCCACCGAAGTCTTCGTGAGTCTTAAAAATCCGCCGCACTCGGTTTTCGGCGAAGCCGTTTCCAGCCAAGCGAACTATTTTCGCTTCCGCCTCAACCCCGATTTTGTTATTTCGGTGGGCGCCCGGATCAAAGCCGGCGGCGAAGCGATGGTTGGAGAAGAAGTGGAGCTTATCGCCCACGAAGACGCAGCCGATAGGATGTTGCCTTACGCGCGTTTACTCAGCGACGCCATGCGCGGCGACCCGACGCTATTTAACCGCCAGGATGCGGTGGAGGCGGCTTGGCGGGTTATCGATCCGGTTTTGGGAAATGTCACGCCGCTGCATGAATACGAGCCCCATACCTGGGGTCCAGCTGAGGCAGATGCAATCGCTGCGAATATCGGAGGCTGGCACAATCCCCGGCCATGCGAAAAACTTCCTACATGGATACCGCGGGGATTTTGAAGTAGCTGTGGCGGAACCGTGCGAAAAGATGCGCCGGCAGATCGCTTCTGTTCTCCCGAGGCCGCATCCCGCTTCAAGGCAGCGGGCCATTTCAGCTATTTCAGTAGAGCAATGACAATTGCCAAGATGGCAATAACGGCGGTTCCTATCGCGGCAATAATTAGCGTCTTCAAAGATTTCTGAATATTTTCAAGGAGCGTTTCGACGATCTTTAATTGCACTTCAACTTTTTCGTTTAGAGCCGCTTGAAGTCCCATCGTTTTTTCGAGATTCGCAATCCGAGCTTCGTCGCTACCCATCCGAGAATCGCTAACGACCCTGCGAATCGCGCTCACAACGGGGCCGCTTCCCAATATGAGAGGCCCCAGTTTTTCGAGTAGTCCTCTGATTGCCGTCGTGGAGATCTTCAACGAACTTATTATATCGCAGTTATTGAGCGGGACGAAGTGCACAGATGATTATTTTTCCCGTCCACTTGGAGTGACGTTCCCCTAAAATCGATTTCAATCAGTAAACGATCATCAAGTAGGTCATTCCTTTGCTACACCCCTGCATTGAAATAGCGGCTGTCTGTTACCTTCGAATTAAGAAAGGAATTTTTGTGAGGTGAATTATGGCGAGCCCAAAGCAACGCGCGGCGGCACGGAAAAATATTAGGAAAGCCATCAAGGCGGCAAAGCGCAAACAAACGTTAAAGCATTTACCAAAAAAGACGCGCCGAGCGCTAGGGAAACAAGCGGCAAGGGTTCGAAAAGCACGCCAGTGAGAAACCGCTCGTCATCTTTCTTTCCCTATGGAATTCAGCGTGGGCAAACGACCTGGATGCAGCGATTCTTCAGCCTCTATACCACCAGCCTCTTCGGTCACTGCGAATATCAGCCAGAATGTCCTGGATACGTGCCCGATCATAGGCGAGCCTTCTTCGGCTGGCGTGATGCGCGGCGTCATAATTTAATCTCCGGCGTGCTTCCGCAAGGTCGCTATAATCACGCCGTAGGTCCGCTCGACGACTCCACGAATAATCGTGTCCCCGTCGATACCAGTCATGAGCCATGACCGGCGCTGCTGAAAGCATCAATGAACCAGCAATGAGGCTCCCGAATACTATAGCTCTAAATTTTGTGTTCATAGAAACTCCCGTTAATTGTTTTTGCCTTGAGCTCATTGAACGGGATCATTTCATTAACGTTACAGATCTCGAATCTGCCTGCCGCTCGCCTTATCTTCGCCGGTAGTAGTCATAGTCTTGCCCTTGGAGTTGATCGCCGATGAGCGCGCCGGCGCCAAGTCCCAAGCCGCCACCAATCGCCGCACCGGCTGCCGGGTGCCCGACCGCGGCGCCAATGAGACCACCCGCCGCCGCGCCGCCGAGAACACCAATTCCGGCCGCTCTCTCTCGCGTTGTGAGAGGCCCACCGGCGCAGCCGACAATCGCAAGCGTTCCTGCCAATAAAAGTACTGGAGCTTTACGTATCAGTTTTTGCTTTATGTTCATGTTCATTGCCTCCCCTTCTCAATTAGCTCGGCTGACTGCCTTCTTCCGTGCCAGCTGTCTTAGAGAAGGAGCAATGGGCATGCCGAACCAAAAAACGCGAAAAACTAACCGGTTACAGAAATGCTAAAAATAATCGGGATAGGTGAAAAGGTAAGGAGGCAGGAAAGAATTACGTGCCGTAAAAAATGCCCTGGATTCTCAACGCAGGACCAAATTGAAACGCTTTTACAATGGTTGTTGCTAAGAAATTTAGCTGCAATCCAATCAATCGTCACGGGTTACTGACCCGCGTATCCATTAAACACAACTAGGAGACAGAGCTTTTTTCTTTTCTTCAAACTCGTCCTTATTGATCTCTCCTCGCGCATACCGCTCACGCAGAATTCCGAGAGCAGAATCCGATGTGGATTTGTTTCCACGGATGAGCCAGCGGATGCCCACGATTAGACCGACGATAATCAGCGCCCAGAACAGCAACATCATCAGCATCATCCCGATGCCCCAAACTCCCCACCACATCGGATGCATGTCCCATCTCCATTCATAATAGCGCTCCTGCGCAAAAAGATCGGTCGAGATAGTGACGATATACAGCGCCAGCGAGATCTGAAAGATTCGTTTTTTCATCTTTCTTCTCGTCTAGCCGTCGCCGCAAAAACTGCCGGCGGAGCAAAGCTTCGAGCCGATGCCGGAGCCGATTCGATGGCGACCATTCAGTTGCAGCTCCCGAAACTCTTTGCCATCGTTTCAACCCAGGAGTCCGCGATCCTGTTTGCTTCTGCGCAACGTCTTCACTCGGAGGCAGGCTTTTTGTATCGCGCGCTGGGCACGATTTCCGCGACGGTGCCGCCCGGCGCGCGGAATTTGATCGGCACGACACCGGGATCGCTGATGACCTGACAACCGAATCGGGCGAGCTCCGACGCGTATTGATCGAGATCCTCCACTTCGATGCCGAAATGGTGGATGCACGGTCCCTGGCCGGAGGCCAGTGACTCGGCCGACTCCTCGGCGTCGTATTTGATAAGAGCAAGATCGATGGCGCCATCCGTGAGGTGGCGCGAAGTATGATCCCTCACCTTACCTTCTTCAACCGGGACAAAGCCGAAGAGTTTCTCGTAGAACTCGCTGCTTTTTTCTAAATCGTCAACTTTGAGCGCCAGATGAACAATTCGGGCCATATTCCCTCCTTTATGATTATGATTAACGATGCAAATCACCTCTAACTCGCGCCCGGATAATAAGCAACCAAAGATGCAGTGATTGGCCCGACCGATGAAAAGCTCCGTCAAGTTCAACGTTTGACTTGCAAGCCATGAGTCCCGCGAGTACGAGCTCGCCAGGAGAGTTTCTAGAGATAACCTTTTTTCTTGAAATAGAAATACAACGTCAGCGAGATCAAAGCCATCACGGATATGGCGGCGAAATAACCGTAGCGCCATTCCAATTCGGGCATGAATTTGAAGTTCATGCCGTAGATGCCCGCAATGGCGGTGACCACGACGAATATTGTGCCCCCGGCGGTGAGCCGCTTCATCGTCACGTTGAGCTGATTGGATGCGGAAGCCAGGTGGATTTCGAGCGCGCCCGAGAGGATATCCCGGATGCTGTCGAGTTCCTCGGTGATCCGGATCAAATGGTCGTAAACATCGCGGAAGTAAACAAGATTCCCCGGCTGAATGAATGGGAAATCATGGCGGGTGAGCTGGTTAAAAACTTCCCGCTGGGGTGAGACCGCGCGGCGGATGTGGACCAGCGAGCGCTTTAGCGCCAGAAGGCGGTTCATGTCCTCGTTCCTCGCCCGCTTGAGCAGCCGGTCTTCGAGTGAGTCGATCTCGTCTTCAATATCATCCAGAAGGGGAAAATAGCTGTCTACGACCAAGTCCACGAGTGTATAGAGGAGAAAGTCAGTCCCTCGGCGAAGTGCGGGAGGAATTCTCTCATGCAATTGGGAGTTCTCTATCAAGCCGGGCAAGGGGCCATAATGCACGGAGACGATCCAGCGGCGGCCGAGGAGCAGGTCCAGCTCGGAGGGTTCGGTCTGCCACTTCTTCTTGCACAGCAATGGATGAATGGCCATGTAGACGTAATCTTCAAACGATTCGATTTTGGGCCGCTGGTTCTGTTGAACGATGTCCTCTAACGTCAGGTGGTGGATCTTGAGTTCTTCTTCCAGAAAGCGGAGTTCCTCATCGGTCGGCGCATCGAAGTGAAACCACAGTTTGGCATCGCTGCGCCGCAAAAGATCCGGGATGGAATCTCGACTGACTTCCTCGAGGCCGTTAGTCGTGGAGCGCCGAACGGTAAGCATGCGACCAGTTTATAGCATGATCGGAAGGCTCGGCAGAAGAGATTGGTAGCGGATCGCATGGTCATTTACTTAAGAGTCTTTCATCCGACTATGCCGGAGCTTTGCAACTACTCTCCGATGAGATAACCATCCAGTCCACAACCGGGCACGGGAGTCGACTGAACAGGCGTCCCGCCTGCCGGACACAATTGGAAGCTTAGATATCCCAAATAGAGTAATTCCTGTAACGCTGGTTGCTTATCCGCCAATCTCCTTTTCGCTGGCCGTCTTGGTTTTTGAGAAAATTATTCCACTGATTCAACCACTTGTCCCAAAATATCCCAAGTGCGTCCGATTGGGATATTATTGGCACATGAGTTGCATATAGTAGATCTGTTTCTGAACGAATTGAAAGCTGACGAAAAGGTTTTTATGTACGAGTTTTTGTTGCTTGCGGTCGTTGTCATCTACGTGGCTATCTCTTATGGGTCCGGAGCCCACTAACGAATTGACAATGTCCTTAGAACAAGCGGATCGTCCCGTGCGGTTGCGATGAAACCATTGACATCGAGTCGCAGGCTGACATGCGGACAGACTTACTGTCACAGACGTGATTCGAAGCAAGTCTCCACAGGTGTATAAATAGATTACTCCTCGCGCATAATCTCACGTGGATCTTTATCGTCTCTCAACCCGAGGAATTTCGACTGTCTCAGGTGATTATCTGGCGTCCATTCGGTGAACTCGATTTGTGCGATTAGCTGCGCTCTAAGCCACACACACTTCTTCATTTCCTCCCTGGTTAAAGCCCACGCTTCGGGTCGGTGGGCGATGACCTAACCAAAATCCTCTTACAAAAAAAACGGACTTGAGGGTGCGATCAACATTCGAGAGTTCGATGGAACGGCGGAGGTGGGCGTCCGCAAAAGCCGTTTAAAACTCCACACTATAATCATTTCCTGTATGATTCCTGCATCTTCCAAAGCCACTACCCGTATACGAAGAGCCGATGAAGTAACATGCCATGGTTGTTCCCCTGTCGCCCTGCAGTGACGCGGTCCAATAAAAGAGCGGGCCTCTCACCGTAACTTCTGAATTACCGTACGCGCGATTGAAAGTCTCTCCATAAGCAGCGTCTGCATGCGCGCGCGAACTCCCAAAGAAACCGTCAAAGGCGTTTCCATAAGCAGACGAATCAGGGGCCTCTATCGCGATCGATCGCCGGCCAAAAGTCTGCTCGTAACTCTTCACGAAAGTCGTTCGTGCGACTCGCTCGAATGTACCATTCAACACCTCGCCATCCGATCCCATGACCTGGATCAACCCCGTATCTTGCCGCGCAAAACGGTACCTTCCGCTCCACTTTTCACCATCCGTGGAATGCATGCTCAAACTGTGGACGCACGCCGACAAAGTCAATAACGAAAATAGTAATGGAGCGAAACCAGATCGTTTCATCTCGATTAGACGCGCACTAACATGCAGCCGGAAATATCGCCAATGACAAGAGAACCACGGGTCAAGCTACGCCGACCATAACACGCAGCTCCTAAAAAAACGAAGCCAATTCAAGGCTAGAATCCGTTCATACCGTTGTTGACAGTAACTTAGAATCTTTAAACGCCTGTTACCGCGCTTCACTCATTTGCTGTCGAAATCGTAGACCAGCTGCGCTTTGATGGCGCTATTGATATTGTCGGCCATGGGGTTGCGGATCTCTTCGCCGATGTGAGCGACCGCCCCTAGTGTCCGGCCGATCAGCGCGAATGCTTTGGTTAGCTGCCAGGGGAGCCCCATATCGAGCGCGATCGCCCCGATCGCCCCGGTGACATTCGCGGGCAGCTGCCTTCCGTATTGCGCTTCCGCCGCCTTGCAGATCCGTTGAATGAAATCGCAATAGCGCCCATACACACCTGTCTCGCGGGCGATGTCGAACAGACGCACCGCGCGCGGGTCGCCTTCCGGATGAGTTCGGTGGCCAATGCCAGGGATCCTTTTTTTCTTCTCCGCATACTTTCTTACCACTGCCGAAGCCGCCGCATCTATATCACGTTCTGAACTGCCGGTCGGAAAAGCCTTGACGAGCATCTTTGCCGACCACTCGGAGGAGCCGAGGTGAACGCTTCCGGCTCCAAGGATCGAAGACGCAACCGCCGCTTGCATCGCCTCCGGCGCCGTGGAATAACAAAGTCGCGCCGAAACCACGCTGCTGACCATACCGTGCTCGACGAGAATCGTCAGCAGAGCATCGGTCATCCGCCTTTCGCCATCGCTCGGGAAGCGTCCAACCAACATCAAGTACGTCATGTCGCTAAAGGTAATTTTGCCGACGAGATCCTTCGTCAGGTCATGGCCGCGAATCAGGACACGATGCAATTCCGGCTTTCCCAATCCCGTAACAATTTTCTTTTCATCGCTCATAGTTTCCTCCTCGGCTTCATGCCTTCATGCGTCACAGGTATCACGAACGCGAGGTGGTCTGTCAAGCTGACGTTCTTCCACCCCGATCAAAAGACGGTCAGGTTTGCGCTGCCGCCCGGTAAGTTGACCGATACAGTTTTTCCGTTCCGAAATTTGTGAGAGAAGAAGATTTCGTGCAAGACTTTCGCCAACAATTCTATTGTGGATCCGTTAGTTCGAGAGGCACTTATCGGGCAGCGTTACAAAAACCGGCTTTCGTCTTCAGACTCGCCATTGCAGCAGACACCCGGGAGTAAAATCATAACGGCGCCAGGACGATGCTCGTAAAATCGGTGAGGAAGTGTATGATAATCGGTGCAACCAGGCTCTTCCGCCACAGGTAAACCAGACTAAACACGACGCCCAAAACAAAAACAGCGGTTGCGCCCGCCGTTCCTTCATATCCATGTCCCAAGGAGAAAACGAACGATGACAAAAGCACAGCCGCGCTGGTTCGCCCCGTGACTGCCTTGAAGCGAAGAATCAGGTAACCGCGAAAAATAGTCTCTTCCACGACTGCCACAACGGTTACGATGAGGAAGCCGACGATCAACTTCGTGAGGCCGCTTACTGGGAAGAAACCCGGCAGTTTCGATGGCGCAGAAAAGCCGGCTTGATGCAGAACACTTTCGATCAGGTTGCCGCCAAAGACGATGGGAACGAACAGGATCAATCCCCAAGCGAGATCACCTCTAAGATAATCGAAATTCCAGCCGACTTGTCGGATCGACTCGCGGTTGCGCCAGATAAAATAGAGGACCAAACTCAATAGCGCCAGATCGTTCAGGATCGACGAAATCGCCACTTGCATAAAACGCAGATCCGCCTGGCCGACCGCGAAGAACGAAACAGCCATCGACGGCACAATCAAAAACAAAAAGACCGCAACCTCAATCAGTTGCACCTTCCGGCTGGGTTCGTCGAGAGGCGTTTCTGACCCGTTGCCGTTTTCCAAATCCGCCATCAATTGTCCGGAAAGGGATCGAGATGGGGAAAATGCTTAACCTGAAGCAATCTGCATGGTTACGTTTTTTGACTGGAGAGGCGTTTGTCTTCCGGCTAAGCTTCTTTCAATGAGATTCGAACAGCTCGCTTTTCGTCTTTGACTTCTATCTTGCCCTCGCGTGCAAGCCATCCTACAGCCATTGACACCATCGATCTTGGAGCTTCAACCTTTTTTTCCAAGGTACTGAGGCTCGACTCTCCATTGGTACGCAAGAAATTCCAGACCAGACCGGCGGTGTCACCAATCGTTTTAACTTCCAACATGGCCATACCTCCATGCTTTTTAGTTTGGCATCTTATTATTGGCTTGGGAAGTCAGCGGATAAAAATTTTCGGCAAAAATCACCGTTCTTACGAACTGTGCGCGGGCAAAAAAAACGTCGGGTGACGACTGGGATAATTCTCATAAGTGTTTTTTGATACCGCAGTTGGCTTGCTGCGAAGAGATTCAGTTAGTCGCCGCTCCGAGACCATAGAATCTCCGTGGATTGTCTTCGACAATTTTTCTGTGCATTTCGGCGCTGATTCCGCCATTTTCTTTCAAAGTTGTGAGCGCCGCTAACTCTGTGGACGAATCCGCGTGGCCATAATCTGTGCCGATCATCATCGCACCTTGGCCTGTGTGACTCAGTAAATACGCCACATCGTCACCGATCTGACAGGTGACGTACATGCGGTATGCTTCCATTAGATTGTCAGGCAGTCGATTATTTACGGTATCCATGCGCCGGCGGAGCTCATAGATCACCCACGGTATCCACGACGCCGCGGTTTCAATGAAACCAAAGCGCAGTTTCGGAAACATCTTGGGCACGCCCGAATTGACCAAGCGAAAGAACGCGCCGACGTTGAAAATTCGGTATTGATTAAAAAAATCACGGCTGCCATCCGGGTTGGCAAGCTTGCTAACCACATCCCAGTTGCCGTTCGCCTGGTGCAGCCCGATGGCCATGTCGAGCCGGGAGGCTTGTTCGTACAATGGATAGAAGTAGGGATCGGTTATGTGCCGTGATCCTTCGAGCGCGCGCATAAAGACACCGCAGGCGCCGTTCTCTCTGGCGTACCGCAATTGATCCAGCGCGTCCGGCATACTGAGGAGGGGAAGGACGCACATCCAGCGCAGCCGGCCTTTTCCCTGTCTCCAAATGTCCGCCAGCCAGCGGTTGTAAGCGCCGCAGAGTGCGACGTCCACTTCGGGACGTTCGGTACACTGGTCGAGGAAAATACTCGGATAGAGTATCTGGATATCGATGCCCAATTCGTCCATGTGTCGCACCCGCGCACCGACATTCTCGACGTCTCGGGTCTCCATTGACGTCGTCATGTTCCTCCCGACCTGCTCGGATTTTTTGGCTAGGTCCTCCGCGCTGAAGGTAAACCGAAATAGGCCGCGAATCTTGCCATCGATCACCCAGTGCTGCCTTCCCGAATTGTCTTGCGGGTCGAACAGAGCAGGTCGATATTTCTGCTCTGCCGCCTGTAGGTAGTCCCACGTGCGTGGGCTTTCAACAACGTGCGCGTCCGCGTCTACCCATCCCATAGGTTCCTCCCTCGTGAGCATTTTGGATCTTCGATTTTGGATTTTACTTTCACCTCTGACCTCTTTATGGAGTCTCGCATTCATTTGGCAGCACTGTGCTTCTTCACCCAGTCAAGAATGATGCTATTCGTTTCCTCCGGCGCTTGCCAGAAAAAGCCATGCGATTGTCCTTTGAGAACTTTGAGCTCCGCGCCTGGAATTCTTTTGGCGAGAACTTCCGATTGCGCCATGTGATTGCTTCCGCCGCTGTCGTGGTCGCCGATCACCACTAAAGTCGGAACTTTTATATCGCTGAGGCGGTGCGTGCCCTCCCAGTTGTGGCGCGCGATGCAGAGATGCACGAACTCCGGCACTTTGGCGTGCGTCGCCCACGCGAGTTGGAAAAATTCCTCCACCTCCTCGTGATGGTGATCGCGGTAGTCTTTCGTAAAAAACGTATCGGAATCACAAATTTCATGATGGATGAATTTCTCGAATCCCATTTCGACGAGATCCACGACGAGACGATGCGGCAGACCGGTGATGCAGTCCGATCCGGGTCGCGCCGCCGGGCCTGACCCGCTGGCCGCCATGATCAAGCTCTTCACGCGGCCAGGAAAGTTCTGCGTGGCGGCGAGCGCGATGCGCCCTCCCATGGAGTGGCCCAAGAGATGCGCCGCGGAAATCTTCAGATGATCCATTAACGCGACGATGTCCGCGGCCATCTGTTCGATCGTGTAGACGTTTTGCTTGGCTACCGAGCGACCGCATCCTCTTGGATCGTGGATAATCAAATTGAGCGATTCCGCCAGCGGCATCTGCGCAGGTTTCCAAACTTCGCCGGAATAAGCGGTGGAGGGCACGAGAATCAGCGGCTCTCCTCGACCGTGAGATTCATAGTAAAGATCGACTCCGGTTGGCAGTTTAACGTTCGGCATCTTTACCTCCTTGGCCTGGTAAATCGTAAAATGCCTGCAGTTATTTATATCTCACGTACTGCATATCATAGAAGGCAAACAGCGGTCGAGGCTGAACCCGCGGCTCAACAATAGCGGTGAGATGCACCAACAAACAAGTTGCCCTGAAGACGGGCGTTGTCATACACTCGGCCGAAAGTCGTTATAACGAAACAGAAATCTATCTGTTGGATTTTCGGAGGGAGCATCTATGAAAGGAACCATTTTTAGCGGCGCGATTTTCATCTTTCTCTGCGCTTCTGCCTTGTCCGCCGCGGACCGAATGCGGATCGGCTACAGCTCAATCAGCGGCGCTTACGTCGGCATTTGGGTCGCTCACGACGCCGGTTTCTTTGCCAAAGAAGGGCTGGATGACCAGATCATTCTCATTCCCAACGGCACCCAGCTCGCCCAGGTGACCGTCGCTGGAGAAGTCGACGTGGCCTCGTTGGGTGGGGCAGCGGCGATTTCCGCCGCTCTCAGCGGCGCGGACTTCAAGGTCATTGGCAACAACGTCAACAAATTGGTCTTTTCGATGTACGCGCGGCCTGAGATCAAACGGGTGGAGGATCTCAGAGGGAAGAAGATTGGCATCACCCGCATCGGAACCAGCGCCGACATTTCAGCGCGTTACGCCCTGCGCCAACACAACCTCGACCCAAAGGATGTCATTCTCTTGCAGCTGGGGGCCATAAGCTCGATTGCGGGCGCGCTCAAGGCAGGCACCATCGATGCCGGCATGGTCTCGCCCCCGACGCTTTTTTTGATGGAAAAGCTCGGCTTCAAAGAAATTGCCAGCATCACCGACATGAATCTGGCTTTCCCGAATCCTGCCATGATTGTGCTCGGAGACATCATCAGGAAGAAATCGGATCTGATCGATCGCTTCATGCGCGCCTACGTCCGCGGCGTGCACCGGGCCAGAACCGATCGGGACTTCACGATCAAGTCCTACGCGAAGTACACCACCGTGCAGGACACGGCAATCTTGCAAAAGGCTTACGACTTCTATGTCGAAAAGATCGTCGAGAAGGCTCCTTATATCAACATGACAGGAATGCAGAACGCCCTGGACGAAGTGGCCAAAACAATCCCCGCCGCCAAGCATGCCAAGCCCGAGCAGTTTGTCGATACGCGCTTCCTCGACAAATTGGAGAAGAGCGGTCTACTGAGCGAGCTTTACAAGTAGCCGCCGCACGGTTTCGAGTCTCGCGTCTCAGGTCTCGGGTTCAACCCGATCCGCCCTCCTTGGGGTGGGTTCTCGTTCCGCTCCTTAACACTTCACTTTGAAAAAAGGCTTTCGTCGATGTAAGCAGCCGTGTCCTTCGGGACATCAGGCTGTTTGGACATGATCTCCGCGATGTGGCTAGCGACGGCCCGGCGGTCCGGCAGCGGTCGTTCTGGGACTTTGGCGTCGCCATACGCTTTGACCATCCACTCGAGCGTAACGGGAGATTCGGGCTTGAGGTACTTTTGATAAATCCGCCGCACCAGATCGGGACGAGCTTTGGCGAGCCGGTAAGCTTCTTCCAGCGCGCGAATAAATCTCTGCATGGCGTCCCGCCGCCGCTCTAGAGAATCCCGCTTCACCGAAATGTCCGCGCCGCTGACATAAATCCCAACATCGCTCAGGTCGATGAGCCTGTGGACTCTGTCCGCCGCTTGACCTAACTCCGGCAGCGCGTCGGCGCCGGCCACGGTCGCGTCCACGCCGCCCTGAGCGAGAACTTTCATACGATCCAAAGAATTCTGATGGCCGGTATAGACGATTTGGACATCCCGCTCGGGATCCAATCCGAGCTTCCGCAAAGCCATCTTGGTATTGCGATCGGCGCTGGCTCCCGCCGTGCTGCTGCCGATTCTCTTGCCGCGAAGCTCTTCGGCGCTCCGGATCGAGCGATGGCTGAAGAGGAAGAATTGGTCGGGTCCCAAGCTCGCCACCACGGCAAGTCTTTGCCGCTCGAGCGCGATGGCGCGCGCAACCGGTTCGGAATTTCCCAGAAAGATATCGATTTCTCCCGCAAGAAGTTTCGGCACTCCCTGTGTGCCTGGACTCACCGGGACGATTTTAAGATCAATCCCATGGTTGACGAAGATTCGCTCGTCAACCCCTAGAGGGACCGGCACCTTGGCGCCATTCAGATTGGTATAGCCGAGAACGAGATCGTCGGCTGCCCGAGAATCGCCGGGCCCGCCGCTCGCGATAAAAACCAGAAAAAGCGACAGAGAGAATGTAAGCAGTACTCGGGCCACGATCGATACGGCTATTTGAATTTAACGATGAACGGCGTCGGGTTTGATACCGCGCCGCCGAGTCCCTCATGCAGCACGCGGATTTCGTAGGTGCCGACGTTCTGCGTGAGCTTGGGGTCGATGGTGGCGGTGATCTCGCGGACGCGCTCGAAATTCTCTGCGAAGCGATCGGCTTTGAGCTCGACCTGCGTCGGCAGCGGCTTGCCGTTGAGCGTCACCACCGCCGTGCTCAGAAAGTTCTCGCCCATGACTTTCAGCGAGACAGGCCCCTCGCCCTGCAGCACCACCCGCGGCGCGATGTCGTCGATCTCCGGCGCGGGGCGATCAGCTTCGGGCCGCGGGATCGGATTCCTGAAATTCCTCGTATAACCGAGCTTGACCGGTTTGCCTTCTTTGAAGACCATCTTGATAGCGCGTGTTTTGGTGATGTCCGCAAGCGGGTTGCCCTCGACTAGCACGATATCGGCAATGCTTCCCGGCTTGATCACTCCCAGCTCGTTTTCTTTGCCGATCATTTCGGCAGGGTTCCGCGTGGCCGCAAGCAGCGCCTGCATGGGGCTCAGCCCGATGTCCACGAGCATCTCCATCTCCGTGTGGATCGCCCATGCCGGAAGGATCGCGTTGGGATCCGAGCCGGTGTGGAGTTTCCCGCCGGCCTTCACAAACCGTCGGATAAAGTCGCCGAGCTTGTCATAGCCGATCTCGAGCCGCTTTAAGAATTCCTGGTCCGAGATCTTTTCCATACTGTCGAAATGTGTCCTGAGATTCGCCGTAAAATAAGGCGGCAGGTAATTGAGGTTGGGGTTCTTAAGGAAGTTAAATTCCTGCTCGCGGTAGTAACCGCGCTTGGGCGTGAGCGCCCGCCAGGTCGTCGCGATGGTGGGACCCCAGTGGACTTTTCTCTCGACCATGAAGCGCACCAGCTCGTCGAAGTTTTCCGCCTCCGCATAGTAATGGAATTCCGATGTCGGCATGGCGTCGCGCCGCGCGGTGCGGCGCTGGTGCAGCTCGGTTTTCTTTTTTGCGTCTTTGATGGAGCTTGCGACGATGGCGTGGGAGTGTTCGACGAAGTTATAGCCGTTCTCCACCGACATGGAAATATCGATCGAATGTCCGCCGGCGGCCATTCCCAGTTTTTTTGCCTCCTCCGTAGCGGCCTTGATGACTTCCGGCGTCGTATCTTCGTAGATTTTGACGATGTCCGCGCCCTGCGCGCGCAGCTCGCGCACGGCCTTGCGCGCCTCCGCCGGGCTTTTCAAGGAAACTTCGAAGCGGCGGCGGGCGATCAACTCCCGCACATTGCGCGTGGGACGCTCTCCGGCAATCGGGCTGTTTAAATGCGGCCCGGAGGCGAAAATCCTCGGCCCGATGATCTTGCCTTTTGCGATCCCCTCCTTTTACGCCACGATCCATTCGATGGGTTCGCTGCCGATGGCCAGCGCCGTGGTAACGCCGTGATTCAGGTAGAGCTCGGCTTGCCATTCCTTGTAATGCACGTGGGAATCGATGAGACCGGGAAACGCGGTCAGACGGTTGGCCTTGATGACGCGGGCGCTCTGGGGAATAGCGACGCTGGCAATCGGACCCACCGCCTTGACGCGCTCGCCTTCGATCACGATCGCCGCGTTCTCGAGCGGCGCGCCGCCGCTGCCGTCGATCAGAAGCCCGATTTCGAGCACCAGGATCTGGGGTCTTGTCGGTTGCGAGTAGGCCAACGAATATGGCAGCGCGCAGAAACAGAGAAGACCCAGATAAGCCCAAAAGTTTTTCACAATCGCAAACGCGGTTGAGCCGCGGAGGGAATGATGCGCCAGAAAAAACTTGTGTCCTTGGGCTTTCGAACTCCTCGCTTTACCGTCGATGGCGCGTCAATTCGGCAACCAGCACACCGCGGCAATCTCGCTCAGCTCCCGCCGGAGCTTGATCCACGACTCGCCGCCGGAGTCGCTGCGATAAAGATAGCCGTACCGGCTGGCAGCAAGAATGATGTTTGGATCCGCGGGATTCGTGCCAAAAGTCCAGACCGTGGAATTCGGCTCCACGGGCAAAGGCAGCAACTTCCAGCTCTTCCCAAAGTCGTTGGATCGCGCAATGGCACCCGATGATCCCGGCGTAAAGTCACCAAACCCCAGCAAGAGACTCTTCGCATCAGCAGGATGCACGGCGATACCGCGCAGGTAAGTTTCTTTTCTCTGATATTCCCACGGAATGTTTGTCTGCATGCCGAGCGTTTTCCAGGTCGTGCCGTTATCGGTGCTCGCATAGATTTCACGGTTAGCGATAATGAAGACGGTCTTGGGTGGCCCTGCGGTGACGGCGACGTTGTGAATATCTTTGTGGCCCGTAGCTTCCACCAGCGTCCACGTTTCCCCGCCGTCGCTGCTGTGGCGCGCGCCGTCCACTTCAAGACTCATCCAAATATTTTTCGGCTCCACCGGGTCGACGGCAATGCCGGTAACTCTCGGTGTGCCAACGTTCTCGCACTCCGCGGCGATCTCCGCCGGCCGCTTCTCCCAGTGCTTTCCGCCATCGGTAGAGCGAAATATGGCCGGCGGCGTCGGCGTGCCGCTTCCCGCAAATATGATTTCCGGATTGACCGGATCGATGGCCAGTGCCCAGAGATAGTAGGAATTGAGCGCCGAATCGACGAACTGCCAGTTCGCTCCCGCATCCTCGCTGCGATAGAGCCCTTTCTCCGTGCCCGCGAAGAGAATGTTGGGTTGGCGCGGGTGCATGGCAATACAACGCACCGAGGCTTCGTAAGCGAATCCATGCCGCGGTCCGATGCGCGCCCAGGTTTTTCCATCGTCCTCGCTGCGCATAATGCTCTGGCCGATAGTGCCAACGATGATGGTTAGATCCTTCATGATTTTTCCTCCGTCAAATAAATGATTTGCAATTTCGCTTCAGACAACCCAGCGCTCCAACACTCCAGTACTCCAAATTCCGATCTTAGACATTCACCCGATCCATATCCCTCGTTCGCGGGCCGGCGGCAGCTCCTGGCGGAAAAATCGCATCCAGTCGCGCCAGGTCGTCTTTGGTCAATTTGATGTCGATGGCTCTGATGTTTTCTTCCAAGTGCTGCCGAGTCTTATTACTCGGAATCGGAATCACATCATTGCCCTGCATCATCAGCCAAGCCAACGCCAGTTGCGCCGGCGTTGCTCCTTTTTCTTTGGCGATTTGTTCGAACTGGGCGAGGAGTTTGAGATTGTGCTCGATATTGCCCGTTTGAAACCGCGGATGATTCCGCCGATTGTCGTCGTCCGGGAAATCCTTGATGTCGTGCACCGTGCCGGCGAAGAAACCGCGTCCGAGTGGCGAATAGGCCATGAAGCCCATGTTGAACTCGCGGCAGGCTTGAATGTTGCCGCCTTCGGGATCGCGAGACCAGAGCGAATATTCCATCTGCAACGAAACGATAGGGTGAACTTTTCGAGCTCGACGGATCGAGTTAGCGCTGGCTTCCGATAAGCCAATGTAACGGGTCTTCCCCTGTTCCACCAGTCGCGCCATGGCACCCACAGAATCTTCTACTGGGATTTTGGGATCGACGCGTGACATGCAAAAGATATCGAGACAGTCGATGCCGAGACGCTTCACGCTTTGCTCGCAGTTTTGCGTCAGATATTCGGGCGTGCTGCCGCTGCGGTTTCCGCTGGCATCCGGCGTCCGCGGGCTACCGGACTTGGAATGGATGACAATTCGCTCTCTCCTACCCTTGAGTGCCTTGGCGATGAGTTCATGATTGTGTCCGTTACCGTAGCTCGCCGACGTGTCTAGAAAATTGATCCCCAGATCAAAGGCGCGGTGAAGCGTCGCGATGGACTCATTGTCGTTAGCCGGACCGTAGACCCCCGACATGCTCATGCAACCGAGCCCCAGGGCCGAAACTTTGAAATCAGTGTTTCCAAACTGTCGGTATTCCATCAATTCCTCCTTGATTGCCGATTACTTAACTTCCTCTTGAAACGGCTTTTTCAACATCCAGTTCACAATTTGTTCCACGGTCTCCGACTCCTTGCCTAAAAAGCCATGCGCGCTGAGAGCGTCGCAAGGTCCTGATTCCGGGGGACGTCCTCCCACAACGGATATGAGTGGATATTTGTCCACTAGCCGCGCCGCGTCCACATATGGCGTAACACCACATTGATCGCTGACGTGATGTACAAACAGCACAGGCACCTTGATAGTACCGAAATCAAACCGGCTCAAGCCAGGACCGGACTCACCGGACCGGCCGCTGCTTTGTCGAAATAACGTCGCGGTCAATACCACGCCGGCAATTTGTGGGCCGAATCTCGCCCCTAGAGCCGCGGCCGAGATCGTGCCCCGGCTGGTGCCGACGAGAAAAATCGGAGTGCCGGAAAAACGCTTGCCGAGATCGCTAACCACAGCGGAAATATCCGTGAAATGATCTGTGCCGAGGCGGAATTCATCGCTCATGCCGCCACTGCTCTGGTAATCCGACGGCGCGTCCACAATGGCCGCAATTACTCCGCCCCTAACAAACTCGTCCCGGCTTCGGACCAGAAAGTTATTGGGGCCGAATTTGATCTGGCCTCTCTCCTGCCGCAACCGGATGAGTCCACCCGAACCGGGGAACAGAACTACGAGCGCTTGCGGATTTTGTGGCACTCCAGCAATAAAATACGATTGGGTTACCCCGGGCCGGGTTGGAAGCGTTACAATCTCTTGTGCTGAGGCTCCTGCCACAGAAACTAACAACCATACACACGCGAGTAGATTCTTTGACTTTGACATAACGCGCCCGACCCAGGACGGGTTTTGGCCGCACTCCCTGCTCGGGCGACTGACCAGTCGCCGCTACATTCCCTGCTCTTTGCCCTTTGCTCCCTGCTCCGTGCTGTGACCCTCGCGACGTTATTTCTTCACCGACTTGTAGGCCACGTCGATGTTCACTCCCAGACGATCCTGGCCCGCCCAGTCGGCGTACTCCGGCATCTTGAGCTCTTTTTTAATTTCGTCCAGAGACTTGCCCTGATTTGCCATCTCAGTCACCCGTTTGAGCAGCAGGGTATAGAAGCCTTCGTATTCGTCAAAGATTTTCGTGGTGCTCACCGGACCATGACCGGGCACGACGACTTCCGGGTTCAGCGATTTCATCAACTTGTAGCTGGCGAGAATGTCGGGAATCGTAACGAACGGCCGAAGATTGATAATGCTTTTCACGTTCGCTGCGGATGCCGCGAAAAGCACTCGTTCTTTCGGCAGCCAGATCGCAGTATCCGCTTCGCTATGAACGTTCTTGAGATATAGCAGCTCGAAGGTTCGCTCGCCTAAATTGATCGTCATCTTGTCCTTATATTCGATCTGCGGCGGGATGAACTTGTAGTTTTTCACAGCTTCACTCATCTCGGGAGATTGGGCATTGAGAGTTTCGATGCGCTTCGGATCGAAGTTCTTTTTCATCCCCTCTCCGGCCCCCTCATGATTGATGACAACCGCCGGCGGCGAGAAGATGAAATGATCAAAAGTATGGTCACTGTGGACCTCGGTATCGATGAGGAACCGGATGGGCTTATCCGTAAGCTTTTTAACGCCGACCATTAGTGCGCGGCCGTCCATCGGAGTTTGACAACTGTCGATTATGACCACTCCCTCCTCGGTGAGAATGATGCTGCAAGTTGAGTTCCCCTCCTTCGAGGCAAAAACGTAGATCCCGTCTTTGACTTTGGTAAATCCGGGGCCGAGATCCTGGGCCCAAAGTCCCGGCGACGAAAGAATCAGAGCAGCAAAGATTGACAGCATCCAAAATCGTAATTTCATAATTGCCTCCTTAACAATGCTTGTTTTGGTTTTTGGCTGGCACAACCGTTGGTATTTGTGGTGACCGTAGTCGAAACCTTGGGGAGGTGTCAAGCCGCATCAGATATGCGAAAACCCAGCGATTGCGCGTCTCAATTTTTGTTCGTCACCCCTTTCAAGTCGGATTGACAGCAAAAATCAATATCGTCTACTCTCCATCGCAGATTTACAATTTCATCAAGGAGGTCTCATGGTGAGTTTTTCGCGAAAGCATGTTGCCAAACTGGCGCGTAGGGGTTTGCTCGCGGGGATTTTCTTAGTGATGGGTTTGCCTGATGTGCCCGCGATTTTCGCTCAGGGCGCTGCTCCACAAGCGTCTTCTCCATTAATTTTGCGCTCGACGACTGAAAACCTCGTGCGCGGTTTCATACCCGCCGGGATCGCTCCGGCCCTGCGCATTCAGTCGGGTCAAACCGTGCAGATCGAAACGTTCTCGCACCATGGGTTCGTTGATGACCCGGTTGCGTTTTTCAAGGGCTACGGGATCTCAGCGGAGATGGTGCTGCCGGATCTAATCGCAGCATCCAAAAAACTGCCCCGTCCGAAAGACGGCGGCACCCATGTGCTCACCGGACCAATCTATATCGAAGGCGCCGAGCCGGGCGACATGCTCGAGGTGCGAATCCTTGACCTCAAGCCGCGCGTTCCTTACGGCGGTAACGGTAGCGGACCAGGGAGGGGTGTTGTGCCGGATCTTTTAACTGAAGCCAATCAGAAAATTATCCAGCTTGATCTGAACCGGAATGTGGCGCTCTTCAGCAAAGAGATCGAAGTGCCTTTGCAGCCTTTCATGGGTATTATGGCGATCGCGCCGCCCAGCAATCTCGGCAAGGTCAGCTCGACTCCGCCCGGCGTTTACGGCGGCAACTTAGATTTGAAAGACTTAACTAAAGGCGCCACGTTGTTTCTGCCGGTGTTTCAGCCGGGAGCGCAGTTCGTTACAGGCGACGGCCATTCCGGGCAGGGAGACGGTGAGGTCAACGGCACTGCGATCGAAACTTCTCTGACGGGGACGTTCCAATTCATTCTCCATAAGAGCAAACGGCTGGAGGTTCCGAGGGCCGAGACCAAGAGCCATTACATTCTGATGGGGCTGGACAAGGACCTTAATGAAGCGATGAAGAAAGCGGCGCGAGAAACTGTCAGGTTCTTGATGGAAGATAGAGGACTGACCAAGGCCGATGCTTATTCCCTGGCCAGCATTGGCGTGGACTTTAAGATTGCCGAAGCCGTCGATCAGGTGCTTCTTGTCGTCGGCATGATTCCAAAGAAGATTTTTAAAACCAATCCGGAATATTGGTATAAAGGAGTGATGACACACAGCAGAACGAAGGCTTCTCGCGCGAATGAACAGCGCAAGCAGAAAAGGGGATAAGTCCAATTTTCAACAGAGATTCGACATCGTGACTGAGCGTTGACTTATTCTTCCAGCCGGTTCGATTGCACTCACAACCAGACTCCAAGGCCAATTCGGGCGAACGGAGCAAACCGGTTCTAAGGCGTTCCGTTCATCTCAATCCTTCAAGCGGTCCTCTCCCACGATCACGCGGGAGAGGGAAAGGTGAGGGGGCGAAACGTCGGGAAAAACAACCATCTTTTCTTTCGGAAAGTAGAGAGAAACTTTGCCCGCGGGACTCTTACCCTCAGGCTTGGCCTTTGCCGTTAAGACCGAATTGTTGATCCTGATTTCAAAGATTATCTGATCGCCGACGAAAGTCGAGCTTGACACCGTCGCCTCGACTCGATTGCTTCGATCACCGGCGGTCGAGTCGATCTTCATGTCTTCCGGTCTGATTCCCACAACCACTTTCCCATTCGGCTCGCCGCGAAAATCGATCTCGAGTTTGCCGATCTCCGTTTCCACGCAATACTTATCGAGGATCTTGCCGCGAATCCAGTTGATCGAACCAAAGAACTCGGCCACGAGAGGACTTTT
>Ga0137364_10000096_pt1 | contig 26889 bp, 12 predicted proteins | sample SagtaG_10_FD_104798 | JGI IMG/M metagenome (GOLD analysis project Ga0137364, IMG submission 104798) | Vadose zone soil microbial communities from Sagehorn Ranch, Mendocino, California, USA - Sage1_L_20_16 metaG | ecosystem: Environmental > Terrestrial > Soil > Vadose zone | place: USA... | reverse complement strand
CTATCTCTCGGCAGGCTTTATCCTTGAGGAGGGCTTCCCCATCGTTGATCTGCGCCGCATCGTTGCGTCGATGGCGGCAGCGGCGAGAGAAGCGGGCGTCGCCATTGTTACCGGGGACACCAAGGTGGTTCAGCGTGGCAAGGCCGACGGGCTGTTTATTAATACGGCTGGCGTGGGCGTCCTTCGTGCTACCTGGCCACTTGGGCAGACCCAGTTACAGCCGGGAGACAAAGTTTTGCTGAGCGGCCCCATCGGAGACCACGGCATCGCCATTATGCTCGCTCGCGAGGCGCTCGATATCGAAACCGACGTAGAGAGCGACACCGCGCCGCTTCATTCCCTGGTAGCTGTCCTCTTTTCAGCGGTAGGCGATGCTGTCCACTGCCTGAAAGACCCCACACGCGGCGGTGTAGCGACAGCATTGAACGAAATGGCCCTGGGATCGGAGGTTTCGGTCGCGCTCGATGAGCACGCGGTCCCTGTGCATGCCGAAGTGCGGGGAGCGTGCGAGATCCTGGGCCTCGATCCCTTGACAATAGCCAACGAGGGCAAGCTCCTGGCAATTGTCGCTCCTGATAAAGCAGAGATCGCATTGGAAGCCATGCGTGCCCATCCACTGGGACATGAGGCCTGCATCATCGGCGCGGTTCAGGCTGAGCCAGCGGGGTTGGTCTTCTTGCGCACCGATATTGGAGGGATGCGCGTGCTGGATATGCTGGTTGGAGATCCTCTGCCGCGTATTTGTTGAGCGAGAACCTGGAACGGTTGTGTTGCAAAAAGGCTGGTGCTATGGTAAACTCGGCTTCTCTTCAAGAACAACAGAGGAGTTTTTTTCATGAACCAGCCGCACCCGTTCAAATGGCGTCACTTTGAAGCCGAGATCATTTTGCTGTGCGTACGCTGGTACCTGCGGTATGCGCTCAGCTATCGCGACTGGGAAGAGAGGATGCGGGAACGGGGTCTGCAGGTGGACCATCCCACCATTTACCGCTGGGTTCAGCACTATGCTCCCGCACTGGAGAAGCGCTGCAGGCCGCACCTCAAAGCCACTACTGACTCCTGGCGCTGGATGAACCCTCTATCAAAATCAAAGGAACGTGGACGTACCTCTACCGAGCTGTCGACTCCGACGGGAACACGCTCGAATTTCTCTTGCGCCCGACTCGCGATGCTGAGGCCGCCAAACGCTTCTTTGTGAAAGCGCTGCACTCCACGGCTTGTTCAGCTCCTCACGTCCCTGCGGTCGAGGAACAGGTGGCCCAGCCCACGGCTGCGGCCAACCCCGCCACGTCAGTTCCTCGCGTGATCAATGTGGATAAGAACGCGGCCTATCCCAAGGCCATGGCCGAACTCAAAGCCGCCGGACAGCTTGCTGAGTCCGGCGAACTGAGGCAGGTCAAATACTTAAACAACATTGTCGAACAGGACCATCGCTTTATCAAATGCCTGGTCAAACCAGGGATGGGCTTCTTTTCTTTTGAAACGGCAGGGCGAACGCTTCAAGGATATGAGGTGATGCACATGATTCGCAAGGGACAGGTCAGAGGGGTGGGCAAAGGAGACATCAGCGGGCAGGTCTTCTTCATCACCAGTCTGTTTGGAGTGGCAGCCTAAGCTGAGCAAGAACGGGGAGCCTTCTCCATGGCGTTCCTCCCGGAATTTTTGCAACACAACCCAATCATGTACAATGGTTAAAAAACTTACGTAGCGCTACCCTAAGTAGTGTAACCAATAGCGCAAGGAGGATGAGGAGCGGCAGAACAGATATCTTCACACGGTGAACTTGCGAGGGCTGCTGGGAAGAGTTCGCTGGACTTGCGGCGCGAAGTGGCTCTTTTTGCAAAGGGGCAGTTACAGGTCTTTGACCTGTTTCCTTAGAAACAAGGGGCTTTGCTGGCTGCGGAATCATCCGATCGGTAGTGAGTATGGCGGTTTCCTCAGCCGAAGCCCCGAACTGGGGCTCCACGTCTCGGATTTCTTCACTCTGAACTGGTGACGAGTTCACTTCTACCGAACGCGAGGTAGCTATCGGCTCATCAGAGACGATACGACCGTCAAGAAACGTTACTCGCCGCATTGCATAGGCGGCAATGTCATGTTCATGGGTAACCAGAACAATCGTCAGTCCTTGCCGGTTCAAGTCTTGTAGCAGCGTCATGATTTCTACACTTGTGCGGCTGTCCAGATTACCTGTTGGTTCATCAGCCAGCAAGAGTAAAGGATTATTCACCAGGGCGCGTGCAATCGCCACCCGTTGCTGTTGACCACCAGAGAGCTGGGATGGAGTATGATTAAGGCGTGTTCCTAAGCCGACCATCTCTAGAGCCTTAGGTGCCCGACGGTCTCGCTCTTCTTTGGGAACACCCGAATACAAAAGTGGTAGCGCGATGTTGTTCAGTGCTGTCGCACGAGGCAGCAGGTGAAATCCTTGAAAAACGAAACCGAGATATTTATTGCGTATGGTAGCGAGTTCTTTCGCTGTCATATGACTGACGGATGTCCCCAGGAGCTTGTATTCACCACTGGTTGGCCGGTCGAGACATCCAATCAGATTCATAAAAGTGGATTTACCTGACCCTGACGCTCCCATGATAGCAACGAACTCGTTACGATACACATCCAGAGAGACGCCACGCAGAGCACGGACTTCGGTTTGACCAACAAGGTAGATCTTTGTCAGATTGCGTACCGCCAGAACCGGAATAGTTCCGGAACCCGAAGCATGTTTTTCTTGGCTTTCAAGCGCCATTCCGGGTGTAGTCGGTTCCTTGTTCATTGCAGGTAAATCAGCCTCTTTTCTGATACTATTCCAGGTAGCCTAAGTTACGCAGGTGAGAGAGTACCACTGGGTCCTCGTATTCGATGGTGTAATCAGTTGTGGGAGCCCCGACACCCGCATGACTCACAAACGTCTGTAAGTGCTCCTGCATGGCTCTAACCTGTTCGGGTAGCGCTTCATATAAATTCTTCTTCTCATTGGGATCCTCGAAAACGTTGTAGAGTTCCCAATGGTCGTCACCAACCTGAATCAGTTTATGCTCACCTTTCCAGACGGCACGGCGCATCTGATCGCATCGATGCTCCTGCACCAGTTGTGGCTCCCGTTGTTGCAGTATATGGAGAAGATTTCCCAAGGGGAACGCTTCGGAAAATACTACGCCATGATCAGGGTCACTCTCGGCACTGCTGGTCTGAGCCAGCGAAAGGCTTTCTTCAAGTGGGTCGGCCTGCCCCGCTGCAGCCAACACGGTATGAAATATGCGCCGTGTGGAGACAAATTGCTCGATCTGCACTCCAGCAGGCAGGTCCCCGCCAGGGTCACGGATGAGCAACGGAACCCAGGTTAATTCGTTGTAGATCGAGAAGGCATGGCCCATCAGTTGCTTCTCACCCAGATGTTCACCATGATCAGCGCAGACAATCACGAGTGTTCGATTCAGGGCTCCCCCTGAGCGGAGCTTCTCCAGGAACGCACCGACCTGCTCATCCTGGCTGGCCACTTCAGCATCGTATGTCCCATCAAGGATCGCTTTGCTTTGCTCATCAAGATCGGTCGTCAGAGGGGCCATCCAGCTCTGGAGATGAGTATTGAGATGATTCAGGTAGCGCCGGGCAGCTTTATCGCGCAGTACATCTGAAGCGTAGCGCTTCAGGAAGTGCAGTGGTGGATGATAGGGGAGATGCGTCCCCATCAAATTGATAAAGGTGAAGATAGGCTGACCCTCATCCACTTCTTTGCGCTCAATAAGCAGTTGAGCGGCATCGGTAAGCGCTTTCGTTGTATTGCCCTTGGTTTTCAACACCTTCTCCAAAAGTGGACCTAGCCGTGCATAGAGAGGGAATGAGAGGTTCTGTAAGCCTTCCGAGTGGGCAAGGGTATCCTGCAATGACCTGGCGTTAGTATTCAACTGTCGCTTGAACAACTTGAGGTAAGGAGCGAACGCTTTGGGATTGATTCGTGCCTGTCTGGATTGTGAAGACAGGAAGCCATTGTAATTCACAAAGCGTTGGAAGCCTCGCCGAAGACCATTATTGAGCACCCCAACCGTCAGATTATTGCTGAAGCCAGAGGTGAAGTAACCTGCTTTGCGCAAACGCTCGGCGAGAGTGGGCAGTATGGGTGAGAGCACTGAAGAGTGCTCTCCCATGTTATGACTTGAAGGATACAGTCCCGTGAACATTGAGGAGTGAGAAGGAATCGTCCATTGCGCAGCGGAGACGGCATGACGAAAGAGTGTGGAGTCAGCGGCAAAGGCGTCCAGGTAGGGAGAGGTTTCTCGTGGATAACCGTAGCACGAGAGCCGATCAACGCGATGGGTGTCGAGTACGAGCAGCACGATATCGGGACGGGAATTCATGTAACAACTCCTTCTCAAAGCGAATGATCTCTTCCAGGTTACTCCATGCGCAAAGCGACGATTGGATCGAGATGCGATGCACGCACCGCTGGATAGAGGCCAAAGGTGACGCCTACCGCCGTTGAAACACCGAATGCGAGCAGAACGGAGATGGGATTGAGTGCAAATGGGAGTTGGAAAACGAGGGTGAGTACCAGTCCAACACCTAGACCCAAAAGAATGCCGAGTAATCCGCCAACGGCACTCAGGGTGACTGCCTCAATCAGAAATTGGTTACGGATATCGCTTCGCTGGGCTCCAACGGCCATACGAATGCCAATCTCTCGTCTGCGTTCTGTGACAGAGACGAGCATAATATTCATGATGCCGATACCGCCGACGGTCAGAGAGATTGCTGCAATTCCCACCAGGAGGTATGTGAGTGCCTGTGCGAATTGCTGCGATATCTGCAACAGTTGCTTCGGGCTACGAATTTGAAAATCAGGGAGACTACTAGCTGCCAGGTGATGCTGTTTCTTCAAAAGAGTGGTGATCTCCGCCTGCACTGAATCAACATAGTCCAGATTACCCACCTGCACCTGAATTTGATCAACGTAGTTTGAATTCTTCAAACGTGTGAGTGCAGCCCCGAAGGGAATAAAAATGATGTCATCCTGGCTAACACCACCGATAGCTCCTTTCGATTGGAGCACACCAATCACACGAAAGGTTTGGCCGCGAATCAAGATAGTGTGACCAATGGGGTTGGTCTTCGTTTTATCGAAGAGGTTACTTGCTACAACCTGACCGATCACCGCAACGGGATTACTTCTCATTTCGTCGCGTGAAGTAAACGAAACACCGCTGGCAAGCTGCCAGTTCTGTATACGCAGGAAGTTGGGGTAGATGCCATGAACGCGGGTATTCCAGTTCTGGTTGCCATAGATCACCTGCGCATTCACACTGAGCAAGGGAGTGACATTCACTACATGCTTGACCTTTGTTAGTGCCCGTGCATCAGCTAATGTGAGAGATTGATCCGAGCCCACAGCGGCAAAGGCTCCCCCATTGATTGCCGTACCAGAATTGATAATGAGCGTGGTGGTGCCCAGACCTGCTATGGTCGTATTGATGAATGAGCTTGCTCCTTGTGTAATAGTGACAGCGGCGATGACGGCCATTACGCCAATAACCACACCGAGCGTTGTCAGAAGCGAACGCATGCGATTGGCCCAGAGTGCCTCCAATGCGCTACTCACATTCGGAACAGTCATCCCTTGTCTATAGGTGTGTTGATATTGTTGCTGAGGTGCATTTGCTGTAGAGGGCCTGTTTGATGAAGGTGCTGTCAGAGATGCCGATGCATGGGCCGAATTCTTCACGAGGCATTCTCCTTGCTAGAGAAGGCGGTCGAATTTCCTTGCATACCTACCACGATAGGTTCATTTTCTGAAAGGCCCGCGAGCACTTCGTAGGATGTATCATCGGTAAGCCCGAGCACGACGGGCTTGACAACCCACTGGTCTTTTGTTCGCTCAAGCACATAGGCTGCTGTTGGATCATCCTCCGAGAGGTTTTTCTTTTTTTGCTGAAGGTCAAGGAGCATCTGGTGTGCCTGGGTCAAGGCCGAATGCACCTGGTCAGGAGTAATAGAGTCGGAGCTAGTTTGATTCGCTTTCGCCTGCGCGAAGTTCACAGCATCCGTAGGTACGAGCAGGACATTGGAGCGCTCCATTGTAATGACGATCACACTGGCTGTCATACCTGGTAGCAGACTTACATCTTTGAGACCCTTGAGTTGTTTCATATCAACATTGATGGTTGTAGAGTAGGTTACGACGCCTGAAACCGATTGCCCCATCGGCGAGATCGCACTCACGACTCCGTGAAATATTTGATCACCATAAGCACTTACAGTGAATTGTACCTTGTCTTCTTGCGCCACTTTTCCAATATCGCTCTCGTTGACGTTCGCTTGGATACGAAGAGAGGATAAATCCTCGATTTGGATGAAGGTACTGTTGCCACTTGCAATATCACCAACACCAGGCCTGCCACCAACAGCACCATTGATCGCTGTGACAATGCCTGCATGTGGCGCTTTGAGGACTGAATAGTCATCCTTGTTTAAGGCTGGTGGGCTTACAATTGAGTTTGGATTGAGCTTGGCAAGTACTTGGTCCTTATCCACGTGCTGGCCCACCTTGACGTGGATTTCAGAGAGAGTGCCATTGACTGCAAAATCGGCATTATAGGTATTTCCTTGCAAAGGGCCAGTTGCACTCACCGAGAGGGAGAGATTGCCCAAAGTGACTTTTTGGTAGTGATAGGTCGGACTGGTGCCACGGTTGCGAAGTGCTACGAAGGTTGCACCTGCGAGAATAAGCACGATTAGGAGAGCTGAGATCAATATGATCCAGTGCCGTTGTCGTCGCTGGGGACGCGCTGGCTTCGGGAACTCTTCTTCATCTAACGTATTCCTATCGACACCGTCAAAGTGAGAGGGGGTATCTGCCTCGAGTTTGTCGAGCTTTTCCTGCGATTCACGCATACGATTTCATTGTCCTTTCGGGCAGTCGAGAAAAACAATCGATGCAAGACTGTCAATTGCGCCACAGATGTATAGTCAAACTTGGAAGGTCCGTTGCTGTGCAGCTTGTTGAGAGAGGTCCGACCAAATAGTGATGGTCGGTCTGCAACAGCCTATGCTCACTTGTTGCGGGCAGATGCAAGACCATCCTCTACAGATGCCGCACTCCTCGTGCTTTCTCTAATAAGGAAAGCGAAGCGAAGTTTGGGTACCTCTTGCGGAAGCCCATCTAAGATTGGGCGGGACGCTCTCCGGGAGACAGGGTGGGAAGACCCGCTTCTACATTTTATGAAAGAGATGAAAAATAGGAGCTAGATTTCAGTATATATTTCACTCCGTCTCGTACTACTTTTTTGACGGACGGGTGCAAGACCAGCCCCTACATCAATATACAAGACTCTTCTTCAGCTTCGATTATGCTCAATAAATTGGTATTTGTCAAGGCTAAAAAGATATTGCTCCAGCAGTGGACGTTTCCCTTGTAATCTTGTGGAAAGCCTCAACTGCATTTGCCACTCCGTCCTCGCTCTGAAGATGTTTTCCTAAAGCTGCCGCCCGCGAAGCCATCGCTTCATTGCTCACTGCAAGATAGATAGCCTCTGCTAGCCGTTCCACTGTGAGCTGTTTCTGAGGAATGGGTTGTGGTCCAACACCTAGGTCGAAGACGCGCCGTCCCCAGAATGTCTGATCGGGTGGACCAAAGGGAACAATGACGGAGGGCTTACCTGCTCGTAATCCTGCAGCAGTGGTGCCTGCACCACCGTGATGCACCAGCGCTGCCATACGTGGGAAAAGCCAATCATGCGGGATGGAACCGACCTGAAAAATCGTATTGTTTGGCAGGTCGGCTTTGCTCAGACCACCCCAGCCTGTCAAGAGGAGGCCTCGCTGTCCAGAAAGCGATAAGGCCTTGACTACCAGTTCTGTTATCGCTGCTGGATGACGGTTACTCATACTACCGAAGCCTACATAAATCGGGGGGGAACCAGACTCTAAAAAATCAAGGAGATCAGGTGAAGGCTGCCAATCTGGCGGGGAATCTAAAAACCAGTTGCCCGCGACATATACATGATCTCCCCAATCAGATGGCCTTGGAAGGACGGCGGGACTGTAACCGTATAGAATGGGGATGCGTCCCTTTCGTACCTGCTCGAAAGGTTTCCATATAGGCATTGGTGGCAAGTTCAAGATATCGCATCGTGCCCGATTGCATAAGGGTCGAACAAGCTGCCATATAGCTTGCTCACTTACAATATGGGTCAGTTGGTTGTAGAAACCGCGCAAAGGGAACCAATTGGGTAATGCGGGAAACAATCTATGAGTAAAAGCGCGGGTGGGAGTGATGGGTTGCAGATACGCAAGGTAGAATGGTCGGCCCAGTTTTTCGGCAACGTGGTACCCAACGTAGAACCCGGGCATCGAAAGCAAAAGAGCATCTGCATCTTGACAGGCATTCAAACACTCGGTAAACGCTTGAGATGCCATTGCCTCGGCAGCGTGGATCAGACGGCGCAAGTAAAGCAATCGATTATTGCCAGTATCCAGTACGCTATGGGCCGCTTCAGATTGCATCATCTCACGGATATTGCTCCCAATGGGTGAGAAATCCAAGCCGCGCCTGCGAATCATAGGCTCAAAGTCAGTATGGGTTGCCAATCGGACGTGATAACCTGCTGCCTGCAATCCTCCTCCTAGAGCGATATACGGCTGTACGTCACCACGCGAACCAATCGTGACTAAGGTAACATGCATCTTCATTTCCTCTCAATACAGCTTCCTCTGATTCTGTGAAATTATACTCAGATTGTGTAAAAAAAGCGAGAAGCACTATCTTTACCTGAGAGATTACTGTCCGGCTGGTTAGCAGATGTCTCTCTACCTTGACAGTGGGGTACACTCTAAACTATCCTTTCAACTGGGAAGTGAGCAATATGTGGACTAAAAACAGCCCCCCCTGCAAGAACGGTACATGGCTACATGGGATTGACGTAAAAGCGATGCAGGTTCAGGAACAGTACAAGGAGATTACAAAGTGCATCTAGTTGTTAAACTGCTTCTCTCATTACTTAGCTCAGTCCTCCTCCTGCTAGTAGCCTGGTCAAACCGTCTAACTTTGGCACACTTAGCGAAAAAGGCATATTTCCGTGGAGAGGCTCAGCGGCTCGTACATCTTCTGCACGAAGATCAATTTATTCTTGACGTAGGGAGCGGTACAGGTGACTTTGCAGAATCACTGTATGGCTTGATACCTGGCTGTATTCTATGTTCAGACATTCAGGATCAGCACCTGGGTCGGGCTCCTTTTGTTTTGGCAAATGGGAGTTCCCTCCCTTTTCCCGATAAGTCCTTCGATACGGTGACAATGTTTTATGTCCTTCACCATACAGACCAGCCTAAAGATTTGCTGATGGAAGCATCCCGGGTGAGTCGAGATAAAATTCTCATCCATGAAGACACATACAAGAACCGCTTCGAGAAGCTCATGTTCACTTTCCATGTTTATAGCTTTCGTGGCATTGCTAACCTATCCGGTGCTTCTGTAAAAACGGATTCAGAGTGGAAATCTCTCTTTGCACAGGTAGGTCTAACAGTGAGATACCAACGTCTTCTTCAGAAACCAGGGTATCCTGCTACTCGCTATGAATATCTTTTAGAAGTTCCTAACATTGAGCGTACGGAAGCTGTAAGGAAATAGTGTTATACTACTGACTGCAGGTCGCTACAACGAGAAGAGTGGACAGGAGGAACAATATGGTCAGACGAAAAAGCATACTCAATAAAACTCTCGACCTGGCTCTTCGTATCTCACCAAGACTGAAACGATCACTCGTGAGAATATGGTATGAGTTGATGTCAGCTTTGGATAAAGAAGAACTCCTGGTCTACATGAACTTTGGCTATGTCGACCTCAATCCTGATGCCAAAGAGATTGAGCTGAGAGATGGAGATGAGAAGAACCGGTATTGTATTCAAATGTATCATCATGTTGCTGGCTCTATCGACCTGAAAGGGCTGGACGTCTTAGAGGTGGGATGCGGACGAGGAGGAGGAGCATCCTACATCATGCGCTATCTGAAGCCCAAATCTATGACGGGAGTCGATATTGCTGAAAAAGCGATTGCATTTTGCAAGCGATATCATACTGTTGAAGGGCTCTCCTTCCGTTATGGAGATGCAGAGTCTCTTCCATTCGAAGATAACACCTTTGATGTCATCGTCAATATAGAATCTTCTCAATGTTACGGATCCATACCACGCTTCTTGGGTGAGGTGTATAGAATCCTTCGCCCAAACGGTTACTTCCTATTCGCAGACCACCGTAGCAAGGAGGGAGTCGAGATACTACGCAGACAGGTAACAAACTCCGATTTAGCATTACTGAAAGAAGAGAAGATAAACGCAAATGTGCTTAAGGCCTTAGATCTTGACAATGAGCGCAAGCTGAGACTCATTCAGCAAAAGGTCCCGAAGCTATTGATGAAACCCTTTCAAGAATTTGCCGGCATACGAGGCACAGGTCTCTATGAAGACCTTAGAACTGGAGCTCTCGAATATCGAAGTTTTATCCTCTATAAGAGGGAAGTGCAGGTTTGCAGATTATAGGGGAGAACCTGACCTCATATTTGCGAACGGGATAGTGGTCGAGGATAGGTCTCTAGCCCAGCATGATCAATATTGTTTTTTACTTCCAAATGTGTTCACGCGCCGTCGCATTATCGCACTGCCAAGAAGCCGGTCGGTGACCCCTGGAAACAGCTTCACTCCATAGATCAGTAGCTTGTAGGGCCATGGCACAATGATTGTACGCCGAGGATGCTGAATTGCTTTGGCGATAGTTCGGGCCACGACTTCCGGTCCGGGCATTGGCCCCTTGAAGTCGGTTGACATCGATGTACGAATAAAGCCCAACTCGATCAACACGACAGCGATATTGTCTTGCCGCAGCTCACGCCGCATCGCCTCACTGAGGCCACGCAGCCCGAACTTGGTTGCCGAGTACATCCCGCCCATTCCGATCTCACCTACTACCGATCCAATGTTGATGATCATCCCACTCCCCTGCCGACGCATGCAGGGAAGAGCCGCCTGGACGAGGTGTGCCGGGGCAAGCAGATTAACGGCCACGAGTTGCTGCATCGTCTCATCTCTATCGGAAATGGAACTGCCCCCGCCGACACCAGCATTATTGATGAGCAGGTCTATACGCCCGAACGTTTCGGCCGCTGTCTGCACCAGACGATCAATGTTGCCGCGCTCGCGCACATCGGTCGGCACGGCCAGGGCACATCCACCTTCACGCACGATTTCCTCGACCAGCATGTTGAGGTGATCTTTACGACGTGCAGCCAGCACAACCTTTGCTCCCTGTCGTGCTAACTCACGGGCAGTAGCGGCACCGATGCCGCTTGACGCACCAGTAATGATCGCAACCCTGCCTTGTATATTCATGCGCGTTAGTCCCTCTCGTAATGCCATTCAGCACGTTGCAGCTTTAGAAGTAGTAGGTAGCGCAGCCTACCTGTATTCCTGAACCAACACTAATAATCAGTCCAATATCACCCAGTTTCACCAACTGTTGCTCACGAACATACTGGAATGCATAGGGCACTGAGGAAGTAAAGAGATCACTTCTCCCATGAGTTACGTCCACGAACTTGTCTTTGCTAAGATTCATTTTGTCGCTCAATTCAGCAATAAAGTTTGAAGAGATTTGCGGTGGAAGTATTACTTTGATCTGAGAAATGTCCAGCCGCTCGATGCTGAGTAGCTCGTGGATGGCAGCGGGAATACACTGTAGGTAATAGCTTTCAATGTGAGGGTCTTTTTCGAAGCGCATCCATGCTTTTCCACTTCGATGTACCGTATAAGCTGCGCATGCTTCGATGTAGTCGGTAAAGTACTTAAAGACAAAGTTGCCGAAGCCTATCTTACCATCAGGACTCTCATCTAAAATTACGGCTGAGCCTGTCTCCTCAACACCACGCAGTTCTTCTGGGAGAACGTCACGGTTGTTTTCAATTTCCGAAGCAACAACCATAGCGTTTTTCACTTTTTTCGCCTGCATCATCCCTATAGAAGCATAACAGGCATTGAGAAAACCAACAGCGCCATTGAAGAGGTCAAAAGCTAGCGTTTTCTTCTCCTGTAGTGACTCAATAGTATCATTGATCTTGAGCACACCTGCCACCATTGAAGCGATTGCTGGTTCACAGATAAAGTTATCCCGATACACACCGGAGTAGACGAGCAGATCAATATCGTTTCGGCGATATGACGAGGCTTCGAGACAGTTCTCGGAGGCAACCCGCGCAAGTTCCAGGGTTTCTCTCTTCACCTGCACATCCTTTGGAAGCGTTCCAATACTTTCTACTCGCACTCGCTGTGTAGAAGGTAAAAGAGAAACGGGCTTTCTCTGGTTGGACTTCACTTTGTCGGGTTTCCATGTGCCAGATGCTATGCGGCGCAGACGGTCAGGCAAATCATCAAGGGTGTAAAGGGCCGCGCCAATAGTAGCTCCAGAACCGGTTATACCAAAGACGATATTGTCTCCTGACTGAATGTTGTTTGAGAGAATGGAATCCGCGAGGGCCACGATTTGAGTCGTAGTCGCAGTGTTACCACGCTCAGCAATGTTATTGATTACATTGCCGTTATGACACACTTCTTTTCCAAAGTAGCTATTGATTTCGCGTGCCGCATCGTTGATGGTCCTTTTAGAGGTTTGATGCATAATAACGTGTTGGACCGTGTCCTGCGACCATCCAAAACGTTTGAGCATAGTGGCTGCAAACGGAACCGCCTGCTGCATATTGACCGCGGAGACTCGAACTGCGTCCGTGAACATGATGGCACCACCATGCTGCTTATCTGTTGCCCTGGCGATGCAGAGATCATAGTAGCGACCTACCGTGTACAGTTCAAGCTCATGAAAGCCGACTTTCTTACCTGGTACTTGCTCCAGGATCATCGCTGCTCCAGCATCACCTACCGTTAAGCAGGCAAGCCGCGAGTCCATATAGCTCTCAATCTCTTTTTGCGCCGTTTGCGTGAGGTGAGTAATATATTCCCCGCTGATTACCATACCCCGTCGGATGAGTCCAGCTTTGAGAAAGGCGTCGACGATATTGACGGCAGTAAATAGGCCCGTGCAGGCGTTGGAGATGTCGAAGACGAGAGCGTTCGCAAAGCCAAAGTGCTGTTGTAATCGTATGGCCGTACTGGGTTCAAATGTACAGTGGGCATTGGGACCATCGTAGCGTGAGATATTGCCGCAAATCAGAAGGTCTATATCCTCTGGAGAGGACTTGGAATTGGCAAGGCAGTTTGCGACTGCTTTCTTTGCCAAGTCGAAAGAGAATTCTGTTTCGCCAGCCATGCGCCTGGTACTGATGCCAGTAAGCTGCTCTAGTGGAAAGCGAATTGGAGTAGTGCAATTCTGCAAAATCTCTTGAGTAGAGACGACCTTCGGAGGAAGGTAGACGCCAATGCTTTCAATGATCGTGTTTCCTACGTCAGTTTGAATGGTCTGCTCTGGCGGGGCGATCGCAAGGGTCGCCCCTACTATACTGTTTGAATCAGGATGTGCCGATCGGCCTGTGGTAGCTACTGCTGCTAGTTCTGCAACCGTCTGGTGCTCAAAAAGCATTTCAGGGGTGAGCTGAAGTCCGGCCTCATTCGCTTTTGTCATGATTTGCAGACTTTGAATCGAGGCACCGCCTAAATCGAAATAGTTATCGTGAATACCGATCCTGTCAATGCCAAGAACCTGAGCCCAAATCTTGGCCAAGAGTTCTTCTGTGGCGTTACGAGGCGGGATAAAGCCTTCTACCAGTTTGGGTCGCGTCACCTCAGGAGCAGGCAGTACCTTACGATCTACTTTCCCGTTCGGCGTTAATGGCAGGGCATTCAAGAAAACAAAGGCAGCTGGAACCATGTAGGAGGGGAGCTTTTCACTCAAAAATGTGCGTAATTGCTCGATAGAAAGATCGGTTTCAGAAACAAGATAAGCTACGAGACGCTTCTCACTGGGAATATCCTCACGAGCTACTACCACAACTTCTTTGATGCCCGGATGCTGGCCTAACACTGTCTCAATCTCGCCAAGCTCGATACGAAACCCTCGAAGCTTTACCTGGTAGTCGATCCGACCAAGAAATTCGATAGCCCCATCCGGTCGGTATCGCGCCAGATCTCCTGTCTTAAACAGCCGGGCTCCCGCCTCTCTACTGAAGGGGTCGGGCACAAACTTTTCGGCAGTCAGCTCAGGACGATTGAAGTAGCCACGAGCTACACCGACACCGCCTATGTACAATTCGCCAGGCACGCCAATAGACACAGGATGCAATGCCTGATCTAAGATATAAATTTGTGTGTTTGCGATTGGACGACCAATAGGAATTACCCATTGATGGCTTTGGCGTTGGCATTTCCAATACGTCACATCTATAGAGGCTTCTGTCGGACCATAGAGATTGTGTAACTCGGCATCGAGGCGAGAGAAGAAGCGTTCTTGAAGCTCAACAGAGAGAGCCTCGCCGCTGCAAATAACACGTTTCAGGCTTTCGCACCGCTCAAGTCCCTGTGCCATCAAGAACACTTGCAGCATTGAAGGGACAAAGTGAAGCGTAGTGATCTTCTGTTCGGCAATCAGGGAGACCAGGTAGCCAGGGTCTTGATGGCCTCCGGGTCGCGCCACAACGAGACAGGCTCCTGTGAACAAGGGCCAGAAGAACTCCCAGACCGAGACGTCGAAACTGAAGGGGGTTTTCTGCAAAACGCGATCTGCTGGCGTCAACTGATACGATTGCTGCATCCAATGCAGGCGATTACATAGACCTTTATGGATATTCATTACCCCTTTAGGTCTACCCGTTGAGCCGGAAGTGTAGATCATGTACACGAGATTGTCTGGCTGAACATTACTGATGCGGTTCTCGTCGGATGGAAGTCCTCCGGACTGCCCGCCCGCAAGGGTTGAGGTCTCCCCCAGAGACCGTAAGGCCCCTACGGCATCGCTGGTTTTCCAGTCGGTATCCAGACCGATGACCTCCATACCTTCACGTGGCGGCAGACAGCCTAGGAGCCGCTTCTGCGTGAACAGAACAGGCACACGAGCATCTTGTACCATGTAGTTCAGCCGCTCTCGAGGATACGCAGGGTCTAATGGAACGTAAGCTCCACCTGCTTTAAGGACACCAAGAAGAGCTACAACCATCTCCAAAGAGCGTTCCATGCAAATGCCGACCAGTACATCCGGCCCTACTCCTAATGCTTGTAGCACATGAGCTAGCTCATTGGCTTGGCGGTTTAATTCGCTGTAGGTAAGCTTCTCACCTTCAAACACTACCGCCACAGCCTCTGGTGTCTGTTGCACCTGCAACTCGATCAACCGATGGATACACATATGCTCTGGGAAGTCGCTCTGCGTAGCGTTCCATTCAACCAACAGTTTGTGCTGTTCCGTCTCTGTCAGCAACGGTAAGTCCAGAACTCGCTGTTCAGGATGAGCGACAATGCCTTCGAGTAAGGTCTGAAGATGTTTCTCCATCCGAGCAATGGTAGTGGCATCAAACAGATCCACGTTGTAGCGAAAATCAGCAGAGAGTGATCCAGCTACCTCGAACACTGTAAGTGTCAGGTCAAAAGGCGCCCCTTGTTGTCCTAAAATGAATGGCTCCAGCCTCAGCCTTTCCTGAGCTATCCTTGCCGCAATGTCACCTTGCCCAAAGCGAGATGTTTGGGTACCCGCGAGGGGGGCTTTATCATCCCCTGGATGCGCCTCCCCTACATTTTCGGCTTTGCGTGGTTTATCCCAAATAAACATAGCTTGGAATAACGGCGAGTAGCTAGCATCCCGCTTCGGTTGAAGCCGCTCTACAAGGAGAGGAAAGGGAAAGTCTTGATGTTCAAGCGCTCCTATTACTATGCGGCGTACCTGGCTCAGCAACTCCTTGAAGGTCGGATTGCCCGAGAAATCTGCTCGCAAAACGACAGGGTTCACAAGATGGCCTATGACTCTTTGCAAGTCGGCCTGGCTTCGTCCGAGGGTGGGAGTTCCTACCAGGATATCTTCTTGACTCGTATAGCGAAAAAGCAAGGTTTGAAATGCTGCCAGCAGGATCATGTAAAGGGTCGCTTTCTCAGTGTTTGCGAGCGCTTTGAGCCTTCTGGATACTTCCTCGCTCAACGTGAAGCTGTGTGAAGCGCCTCGATACGTCTGGACTGGTGGCCGAGGTCTATCAGTCGGAAGATTCAGTAGAGGCAACTCTCCAGCGAGTTCTTGTTGCCAGTATGCCCAGAGTCGCTCACCTTCAGGTCCCGCTAACATATCAGCTTGCGAGCGGATATGGGCTGCGTACTGCGGGCTGGGTGGTGGAAGCGGAGCCGGTACGCCTACTCTCTCCGCTGCATAGAATACGCAGAGTTCATCGAGAAGCAAATCAAGTGCCAGGAAGTCTACTGCGATATGGTGGACGGTCAACAAAAGAATGTAACCCTGCGCCGACCGCGTAAACAACTTTATTTTTACTACGGGTCCTTGTTCCAGATCGAATGGGCGCTCACCTTCTTCAAAGAGACGGTGCTTCAGCTGTTCCTCGCTCCAGGCCAATGCATCTATCACTTCAAAATGAACTTTTTGGTGCATGTGAAACCGTTGAATAGGCTCACCGTTCTGCGTCGTATATGTAGCTGTCAAGATGGGATGACGATTCAGAAGTGCTTGAGCCGAACGTTCCAATGTTGGAATGTCTACAGTAGAGCGAATGCGTGCTGAATACATGAGATTGTACGCCGCGCTCTCTGGTGCTAATTGGTACAAGAACCATAAAGACCGCTGGCCATGAGAAAGGGGAGACCAATCTTTAGACTCATTTGCTTTTTTACGAAGGAGCTGTGCAAGGAGCTCTCGCTTGTCATCCGGTGAAAGATTCGCAAGTATTCTGGAAATATCGTTCACTGATCGCGCTCCTTTTGTAAAATATTGCTGAGCGATGAGTCTGCTTCCGAATCCGAAAGTTGATCTGGTTCTACCAGCATTTGTTCAGTCGCTTGCTGACTTCTCTTACCAGTTGCACTGATATGAGCATTCTCCTCTTGCAACATACGGCTGAGCAGCGAATCTACTTCTTCATTTGACAGTTGATTCAGTTCTGCCAACAATTGTTCTGCATTTCCCTCTATGGCTTTAGGAGTTCCATCGTTTTCTTGCCGACCTTGATTCGGCGTCGCTGTTAATGCTGGCGTTGTGGAGGCGGAAGAAACCGCTGCCACTTGGTCGAGCACCTGTGAAGTGAATTCGGCTATGCTCGGTCCCTGGAGAAATGTGACGATAGGGATACGGATTCCCAATTCGAGTTCGACCCGGTTCTTCAACTCGACAGCCATCAAAGAGTCGAGTCCCAAGGCCGTTAGAGATTGCTGGACATCCAGCTCAGCTGCTGACAGTTGAAGCACACCTGCTACTTGTTCGCGAAAATGTTCCTCTAGCAACTGTCGGCGCTCTTCCTGTGCTACATTAAGCAGTGCTTGGATAATCGTACTCTCTTCTTGCGCTGTAGGGCCTACACGTGTACTATCATCAACTGTCTCAGCAACCAGGTAGGTGACAAGTGGCAAATCGGCTATTTGAGAGTAAAATTGTCGCAAGAGGTGCCAATTCAGCTTTATCACTCCGATCTGGGAGACGTTTTGCGGGATGAGCTGCTCCAGTGCTGCTACGACCTGTTTTGGGGTAATTCTCTGAATACCATGCGATTCCCAGTACTCATGTACTTTTAGACCTTCGGGAGTGGCCCCAAAGCCTGTTTCAGAGACAGCTCCCCAGTTGATGCTTAAAGCAGGCTTGCCCGATGCACGTAGGTGATGTGCCAGCGCATCTAGAAATGCGCCTGCCGCTGCGTAATTTCCTTGACCGGCCGAGCCGAACAGGGAAGCCGCAGTTGAGAAACAGACGAAGAAGTCGAGCGTCGTGTCTTTCAGCAGCTTTTGAAGGAGCCAGCCTCCCATCATCTTGGGGCGGGTAACCTCTTCCAGTGCGGCTCGGTTGAGACGGGCAAGAGGACGAACCAATGACTGGCCTTGTTGGTCCTGCCATACGGATGCAGCATGAACTACGCCTCGAATTGGCGGATACTCTCGATGGTGAAGATTTTCCAGAAGGGCAGTGAGTTGTGCTTCATTGGCCACGTCGGCCGCTGCGTAATAGACATGTACTCCTCCCTCCTCTAATTCGCGGATTCCGGCGATTTGACGAGCCAGTCGGGTGCCAGGTTGTACTTGACTCCAACTTTCACGCCGAGGCAGTTTGGTTCGTCCTAAAAGAACGAGGTACCGAGCACCTTTTTTCGCCATCCAACAAGCAACCTCAAATCCAAGACCCCAAAGTCCACCCGTGATCAGATAGCTGGCATCAGGTCGAAGTTCTAGCTTCTGCCTCATCCAATTGCGACTGCGTACCATGCGAGCAACATAGGCCTGCTCCTGACGAAAAGCAATTTGTTCTTCTTTCTTCTGGCTGAAAAGGATATCGCGTAGGTGCCTGGCAGTTTCATCTCTTGTACCCTGAGGATCTACATCTATTAGCCCTCCCCAGAGTTCCGGATGTTCTACAGCGCACGTTCTCCCTAATCCCCAGAGGGGTGACTGGGCTATTGCTAGTGGACCAGGTTCGGCACCTATTGGCTGAGCCCCGCGAGTTACAAGCCACAGACGAGGCGGCTTTGTTCCTTCGCTACTAATCAGGGCCTGAATTATGCTCAGTACGCTGCCAATTCCTAACGCCTGATCTGCTTCTAAAGAGGCTATACTGATCTCCTCTGAAGGTGTTGCATCCAGACTCCATAAGTGAATTGCTCCCCGTAAAGGAATTTTATTGGGTGCTAGAATATCCCTCATCAGCCGCTGTACATCGTCTGGATGAATCCAGTAATGTCCCTGCTGTGAAATAGAATAGCCATCACCAGAGAAGACTTCAATACAGGTTTCTCCACGTGCTGTCAGAAGTTCTACCATCCTCTGCCCCACGCCACTGTGGTCCATGAATATCAGCCACGTACCTGCCTCTTCCACAGGAGCATACTTCTCTAGTGATGTTGGTTCCCACTGGAGTTCATAGAGCAAATTCCTGAGGTCTTCCAGCGAGGTGTGCCGCACAGCCATTCCAGTTCGCTGCAATTGCAGACCACGTGCCTGTATCATCATCCGTCCTTCCTCATCGAGAATGTGTACATCTCCCTCAAATAGACCCTCGCCCTGGTCTGCGCGTGGCTTGAGAACGGCATGACTCCATGCTCGTGAGCCTGGTTGATTGTGAACCTCGAAGCTTTGCAAGCCTATAGGGAGGTAGAGGGATTCTTCATTATCTAGAAGAGTAGCAGTTGGAAGAGCCGCTACCAGCACCTGAAAGCAGGCATCCAAGAAGACGGGGTGAATCTGGTAGAAATCGGCTTCTCGTTCCAGGGCTTTGAGAATGCGCACCTGCCCCAAGGCTTCGCCCTCACCATGCCAGAGACGCTCGATTCCTTGATAGGCATCACTAAGCTGGATACCATGCTCACTCAGCCTGCTATAGAATTGGTCAACAGGAATCTCTTCTCGGCAACGCGCCTGAATATCCTGTAGCAGGGTGAGGGCCAGCCCGGGGGGGACAACCTGTGCCCCTCCATTTTGGAAATGTAGAGGAATCCTGTGCGGGCGGAAAGTCTGGGGGACTTCCATCCCAGTTCCTGGCTGCAACGGTGAAGAATGCGGTTGAGAAAAGTTGGAGTTTTCTTGAGGAGAGGCATGAGCATTTGAGAGGCAATCACCTCTCGAAATTCCACTTATATAAGAAGCTGTCGAGGACTGGGAGGGCGGAACAAACATCTCTGCATTGCATCGTTCTTTCAATTGATTCAGGAATGGCAAGCTGTTCAGGATGAGATCAACATCGAGCCCAAAGTCCATTTGACAGGCAATCTCGTCAACTCCAGCGGTTCTTAATTGCCCAACCAACTCGAAGCACGTCTCTGGTGTTCCAAAAAGAACCCGTTGTGTAGAAATGAGACGGTCGAAGACGAAGTAGAGATAGTCATTGATGTCCTGCTCACTTAAACTATTCAGGTCAATTTTCTGGCCTCTACTATATGCAATAGCGTTCAGGAGATACGAAGCCGATTTGAGATAGTCACAAAAAGAGGTTCGTGCCTGCTCAAGGACAGCATTCGCATTCTCCCCAATGAACGTATGAAGCATTACCGAGACCCGTCCTCTCTGAGCGTCATACCCATGATCTGCTCGGGACTTACGATAAAGAGAGATTTTCTGTGCTAACTCTTCAGTGCTTTGGTTGAACATGTGAGTAAGCAGATTGGCACCAATCTCGCCTGCTTTGACAAACGTATCCGGGTTACCGGCAGCAGTTATCCAGATGGGGAGTTCGGGCTGTACAGGGGTTGGATAGATCTTTATCTCAACTTCCTTCCCATCGCCTCCCTTTCTCCAGATCGATTCGCCTTGCCAGAGTTTCTGTACGATCTGGATGCCATGATACATCTCTTCGTGACGATTTGTATATTTCTCAGGAAAGAACACAAAATCGTTGGGGTGCCAGCCAGATGCGAAGGAGATTTCTACTCTTCCATCTGAGAGATTATCGACGACAGCCCACTCTTCAGCTACCCGAATCGCGTCATGTAGGGGCATGACAACACTACCAGCCCGCAAGGAAATGCGCTCTGTTTCTCTTGCAAGGGCAGCATGTAGCACTGCCGGATTGGGATAGAGCCAGCCATCTTTGGTAAAATGCCGTTCCGGAATCCAGACCGACGAAAAACCATGCCGATCAGCAAATTTCGCGCTTTCGATTAACAAGCGGTACTTATCTGTATGGTCAGTAGCTTCTCTGCTGGAAAAGAAAATGAGACCAAATTGCATAGTTCTACCATTCCTTTATCTTGTTGAAGTCGAGGAGACCGGTCCCCGCAAGGAGTGCCTCTACATGTCGGATGTATGGTGGATTTTACCAATTGCGTGCAATATCCAGGATTTTTGCGGTTGCACCACCTCTCCAGGGGAACTGTAGACACTGAAGGAAGTTTCTTCATCTCCATGAGGAGAAAGGATGACCTGTACCATTTGGGACCCCTTCTCGGGCAAGAAGAGAGCTTTTTTAAACTCTATCTCTTTCAGCACAAAGGGCCCTGTACCAAAGGCCTCTACAGTAGCAGCTTGGGCCATCTCAATGTAGACCGAGACCGGTACTACGACGGTCCCCTGAATCCGGTGATCATTGAGGTAGGGAAGGTCTCGCCTATTTAGCTCACTGTTCCAGACGTGGTTTCCCACTGGCTGTGCTAATTCCAAATGTGGGCCTAATAGTGGATGTTGCTGTACGCTGTCCGAGGTCTGACGAGGCGCTTTCCCATTGGAACTCGCACCCGCTTGGGAGGTTGGTAACCAGCAGCGTTCTCGTTCAAAAGGATAGGTAGGAAGGGATATACGACGACGTGCGTAACTCCGATCAAATTCAACCCAATCCAAGTTCACCCCTCTTACATAGAGGGAGGCCAGGGTGTTTAAGAGCACCTGCCAGTCCTCCTGTCCTTTCAGCAGGGAAGGAAGCCAGGTACCAACACCTGGCGGGAGGCAGTACTTTCCCATATTTAATAGAGTATTGGTTGGACCTATCTCTACAAATACGTCGTACCCCTGTTCTGCAAGCGTACGCATTCCAGCCGCAAACTGCACTGCCTCTCTCGTCTGACGACGCCAGTAGTCTGCATTCGGGATTTCCCCGGGCTGCAGCATTTTGCCTGTCAGATTAGAAATCAGAGGAATACGTGGAGCTTCAAAATGAACCTGATGTGCTGTCTGCTCAAATTCAGGAAGCATGGGGTCCATGAGCTGAGAGTGGAAGGCATGGGAAACGGTTACCGGGTGGGTTGTTACACCTTCTGCCTCTAAACGCTCTAGGGCTGCATGTAATGCTTCACGTGTACCTGATATCACTGTATTCTCGGGGCCATTGATGGCGGCCACTGCGATTTGTTCCTGGAAAGGGACGAGTTTGGAGGCAACTTGAGTGTAGTCGGCAAACACGACTGCCATCGCTCCTCGCTCAGGAAGGGCTTCCATGAGTCGAGCACGTTCCGCAACAAGCTTAAGCCCATCCTCCAGGCTGAACACGCCAGCTCCAGGCAGCCACATATTCCCCTACGCTATGCCCCATAACTGCCGCTGGTTCTACTCCCCATGATCGCCATAATTCCGCTAAGGCATACTCCAAGGCAAATAAAGCAGGCTGGGTATAGATGGTCTCTTGTAAGAGCGAAGAATTTCCTGACTCTGGATAGAGCACGGAGAGCAACGGCTGCTCCAAGTAAGAGAGAAGAATCTCGTTGCACTTGTCCAGCGCTTTGCGAAACGTCGGTTGCGTGTCGTAGAGCTGACGACCCATCCCAGGATACTGAGACCCCTGACCAGTGAAGAGCAATACTGGCTTGAACTGCTGCTTACCGTAGACTTGCCCACTATGGACACCCTCGCTTGTGCGTCCAGCAGCCAGATCAGCCAGGTGTTTGTATAACCGTGTGGAAGACCTGACCGGAAACGCCCGGCGATGGCCGAAATGAGAGCGTCCAGTATTGATGCTGAAACACATATCTGCAACTGATACTTCTGGATTGGCGGTCAAAAACTCCTCATAACGGCCTGCTAGTGTCTGTAGTGCGGTCTCGCTCTGTGCCGATAGCGTAAAGAGATGGAGAGAACGCTCAATATCGTTGGTCTTGTGGCTAAGTGCAGGCGACGCTTCTAGTATCATGTGGGCATTAGTGCCACCAAAACCAAACGAACTTACTCCAACCAGTCGCCGCATACCCGCAGGCCATGGTTGTCGCTCAGTCGGAATCGAAAATGTGGTACCAGCGAGAGAAATATTTGGATTAAGCTTTTTTAGATGCAGGTGGGGTGGAATCTCCCCTTTTTGAAGACAGAGCACTGCTTTGATCAGTCCAGCGATGCCAGCAGCAGCTTCCAAATGACCAATATTTGTTTTCACCGAGCTTATCAGACACGGTTGCTCCTGCGAACGGCCCGGCATCAGCACAGCTTTCAGAGCTTCGAACTCGATTGGATCTCCTAGAGGTGTGCTTGAGCCATGACATTCAATGTAACTGATCTCATCTGGTTCCACATTGGCATTTTTCATGGCCCGGCGAATAACAGCCTCCTGCGCCAATCTATTAGGTGCTGTGAGTCCATTGCTGCGACCATCCTGGTTGGTCGCCGAGCCGCGTAGAAGTGCAAGGATATTGTCTCCGTCTCGAAGAGCATCAGCGAGAGGCTTGAGAACGACCAGCCCACAGCCCTCAGCACGCACATACCCCTCGGCATCGGCATCAAAGGTTTTACAACGCCCGTTGGACGCCATCATCCTTGCTTGAGAAAAGGTGATGGTTAGGTCAGGAGTCAAAATAATATTTACTCCTCCCGCCAGGGCCAAGTTGCATTCGCCATTCCTCAGACTCTGACAAGCGAGATGGACAGAGACCAGTGAAGATGAGCAGGCGGTATCCACAGCGAGGCTCGGCCCACGCAGATCGAGCAGATAGGAGATGCGGTTGGCTGCTATACTGTGTGCATTGCCAGTTCCAGTGTAGGCATCTAGACGCACGAGGTCGCTAGAGCCGCCAGCTTGCAGACGAGCATAGTCATTACTGCTAATACCAATAAATACTCCCGTTTGGCTTCCAGCTAGCTTATCAGGTACTTGGCCAGCATGCTCCAGCGCCTCCCAGGCTACTTCCAGCAAGAGCCGTTGTTGAGGGTCCATCTGAGCAGTCTCACGAGGAGAAATCTTAAAGAAGCGCGGATCGAACTGGTCCACTTCCTCTAGAAAGCCCCCCCAGCGAGTACTCATTTTTCCTGGTACCCCTTGGTTAGGATCGTAGTAATCATGCAGGTTCCAACGATCTACTGGAACCTCAGTAATAGCATCAATACCGTCTCGCAGAAGCTGCCAGAAGGCTTCAGGATTCTTCGCGCCAGGAAAACGACAGCCTATACCAATAATGGCAATTGAATCCGTTTGAGTCTCTCGTCCTGTATCTCCCGTAGAGATTGACTCAGCGACAGTCGGTTTCTCAGCAAGGTGCTGAGCGAGAGCAGAAATAGTGGGATAATCATAGACCAGAGTGGGAGGAAGCCTACGGCCCAGCCAATCTTCCAGCTCCCCGGCTATACTCACCGCCTGCACTGAATCCATCCCGTAATGGGCGAGTGGTTCCCCCACGTCTATACGAGAAGGCTGAACCTTCAGTCGCTTAGAAATCTGCGACACCAACCATGCTTGAATCGCTCCGGCTGTTTTAGGTCCAGCAACCCGAGACTGTTTTTGCAAACTGCTGTCGTCGGAATTGCTTGTACTCACTACGGTCTGTGGTCTGCTGCCTTCAAGATTCTGGATCCACTTTTCCACTACGTCCAAGCTGTTGTTCAGGAACTTTTCGCGGCAGAGACGGCGTTGAACCTTGCCACTGGTTGTCTTTGGAATGCTTCCCGTCTTGACGAGGACCACTGCATACACTTGCACTTCGTGTTGTTCTGCCGCTGCCTGAAGGATGTCGCCAGCCACCTCGGCTATATCTACATTCCGATACTGACGCTCTACCTCCTGAACAACCACAAGCCGCTCTTCACCCGCTACATCTATTGAAAACGCTATGCCAGCACCAGGCTTCAATGCCGGATGGCTCTGTTCTACCGTTAGTTCAATATCTTGAGGATAATGGTTGCGGCCCCGAATGATAATCAAGTCTTTGAGTCGGCCTGTAACGAACAACTCCCCGTCTTGGAAGAATCCCAAATCTCCCGTGCGCAGGAAGGGGCCTTCCCCAGTATCCGCTAGATATGCACGGAAAGTCCGCTCCGTCTCCTCTGGTCGCTGCCAATACCCCCGAGCGACGCTAGGACTGAATATCCAAATTTCTCCTACACTTCCAGGAGGGCACTGCATGAAGGATTCTGGGTCGGCAATTACGACTGAATTGCCCGGCAAGACTTGACCGCAACCTACGAATGACCTCGTATCCTCATTCTTAAGAGATGCCTCGACCACACGGTTATGTTCAAGTGCTGTTTTTTGAAATGTGCGGACGACTGGTAGAGTCCCTTTCTGACTTCTAGTAACCATGAGAGTTGCCTCAGCGAGTCCATAGCAAGGGTAGAAGCTTTCCCGGCGGAAGCCGCAGGGACCAAAGGTTGCTACAAAGCGCTCCAAGGTTTCCTGCCGGATGGGTTCCGCACCGTTGAAGGCAACTTCCCAACTACTCAGATCGAGTGTTGCTCGCTGCTCAGCAGTGGTCTTATGCACGCAGAGGTCATAGGCAAAGTTTGGTCCACCGCTGATGGCAGCCCTTCTACTCGAGATAGCTCGCAACCAGCAGATGGGACGTTGTAGGAAGGCTGCAGGTGACATGATTGTAGAATGTCCTCCGCAGTAAGGAGCCTGTAGTATTCCCCCAATGAGTCCCATATCATGAAAGAGGGGGAGCCAGATTATGCCTTGGGGATTGGGCCTGTTCTCAAAAGATCGAGCGATCAGAGCTGAGTTATGCATTAGGTTACCGTGAGTAAGCATGACTCCTTTCGGCATCCCCGTAGACCCTGAGGTGTACTGGAAAAAAGCCAGTGTATTCTTGTCAACCACTGGGTTCTGCCATAGCTCTACCAAATTGTCAGCGATGTTATCTGTAGTGATTAGAGGTACTAACTGTAATTCTGGAGCCTGGGCAAATAACTCCTCGACGGTAGAGAGAAGAGAAGAAGTAGTGAGCGCAAGAGAAGGTTGCACATCATTGGCGATGGCTTGTAACTGGGAGGGGTTTCGCTTGGTGCGTGTTCGCGGTGGATAGGTAGGAACAGCAATAACACCAGCATAGAGGCAGCCAAAAAAGGCGGTTATGAACTCCAAACCTGAAGGATAGATAAGCAGAACTCGCTTACCCTTCTCTACATATCTTTGGAGCAACGCAGCAACAGCCTGGGCTTTCCGATCTAGATCTACAAACGTGAGATGGTCCCCTTCTGCCTCTCCATCAATTAAAAAAGTATAGCCTCGTCGTTCAGGCTGTTGAGTAGCCCTCCAACGGACGAGTTCAACCAACGAAGAAAGATCAGGGACTGCATCAAAAATGCTTTCGCTCAAGAGAAGACCTTTATAGTTGGTAACGTGTGAAGCACTCAGATAATGAATCAGGATCTTTGGCAAACAACTCCTGCCGCACAACAAGAATGAGACGAGAGCTGTTGCTCCTGCTGAAAGGACAGGGAGGGAGCCTTTTCTCCATTAATACATTTAGACTGAGACAAAGAGTGATGAGACTACCAAGCCGAAGATCGTTGCTGGTAGCAGCGGAGAAGCGACTTCGCTCGCTACTCTGGCCACAAACGCAAACTGGATCTGTCTCATTTCAGTTGTGCAAGCTTTCAAAAAGGCTCCCTCCCTCCCTGAAGGAAGGTTCCTTCTCTCAGTTTCTCTGGGCTTTTGAGGAAGCAGTTGCCAACGCCTCTGTTTTAATGTACCACGCAGAAGTATAGCTCAGCTCTCTGAGTTGGACCTGTGAGAATACTGAGATGAAGCTGAGAAAGCGAGGAGGCACTGTTCTGGTACGGGAGGTGAAACGTTTGGACAGAGTTTCAGGGCATTAATAACCATATCCTTGAAGCGTTCGCCCTGCCGTTTCAAAAGAAAAGAAGCCCATCCCTGGTTTGACCAGACGTTTGATAAAGCGATGGTCCTGAAAAAAACTCCTCTGTTGTTCTTGAAGAGAAGCCGAGTTTACCATAGCACCAGCCTTTTTGCAACACAACCGTTCCAGGTTCCAGGTTCTCGCTCAACAAATACGCGGCAGAGGATCTCCAACCAGCATATCCAGCACGCGCATCCCTCCAATATCGGTGCGCAAGAAGACCAACCCCGCT
>Ga0137364_10000093_pt1 | contig 27203 bp, 28 predicted proteins | sample SagtaG_10_FD_104798 | JGI IMG/M metagenome (GOLD analysis project Ga0137364, IMG submission 104798) | Vadose zone soil microbial communities from Sagehorn Ranch, Mendocino, California, USA - Sage1_L_20_16 metaG | ecosystem: Environmental > Terrestrial > Soil > Vadose zone | place: USA... | reverse complement strand
GGTAGCCGTGGTGCCTTCGGCGGCGTCCATGGCGGTTTCGGCGGCGTCCATGAGGGAGGGTTCGCCCACGCTCGCGGTTTCGGGGGACACGAGGGAGGGCACCACGAACGAGGCGAACGGGGTGAACGGTTTCACCATGCTCGTCATTTCCGACGCGACTTCGACGACTTCGGCGGGTACGGCTATGGTTATACCTGCGACTACTACTCGCCCTACTACCCATACGACTGCGCGTCGCCGTATTACCAATGGTGAGCTTGGCTGCAAACTGACGATGTCAGCAAAGATGCGAAACGGGCTCCGCAGCAATGCGGCGGAGCCCGTGCCGGCAAGCTTGATCGCGGCGCTAACCCAGATCGCCGCTGAGTGCCCTTGCCGCCTTGAGATCGGCCGTGTCGAATCCCTCGGTGAAGCGATCGTAGACCGGCATTAGGAGTGCGCGCGCGTCTGTGGTGCGCCCTTGTTCATGCCATAGGCGGGCAAGGCTGGTAGCGGCGCGCAGTTCCCACGACAAGGCGCCTTGCCGCCGCGCCCAGTCGAGCGAGCGCACGAAGTGCTCCTCGGCCGCCGCCGCGGCATCCGGCGCAGCTTGCTGTCGCAGCAGCTCGCCTTTGACGCGCAGCTCCTCCGCGATGCTCCAGCGCTCTTCATTGTGCTCGGATCGTGCCAGCGCCTCGTCGATCGCGGCGAGCCCCGGTGCGACCCGCCCGGCGGCCGCGAAGCCTTGTGCCAGCGCGCGTAGAAACGCGGTGTGATACTGGACGAATCGCGCTTCGCGCAGCTCGTCGATCGCGACGCGGAGCAGCTGCAATCCGTCGTCGACATCGCCCCGCTGGCGCAGAAGGTCGCCTTCGAAGCATCGCCCATGGGCATGCCAGACGTCGAGCGCATGGCGTTCGGCATGGTCGAGCAGCATCGCAATGAAGCGTTCCGCTGCCGACAGTTCGCCCGCCAAGAGCGCAATCGGGCAGGCTGCCAGGGCAAGCGCATTGCACAATGAAAGCGTGTGGTTGATCGACAGAGCGTGCTCGATATTGCTCTCGACGTCGCGCATGGCCTGGTCCGCGAACCCCTGCAGCCAGAGGGCCCGCGCCAGCGTGATGCGCGCCGTCACGCGCTGATCGAATCGGAAACGCACGGCATCGGATCGTCGGGTGGGCGTGACGTAGCCCTTGAGCACGCGCTCGATGTGCTGCCGTGCGCCGGCTTGGTCACCCAGAAAATGCAGCGAGGCGCCGATCATGCGATCGCCGATGAGGGCGTCGGCGGGGTCGGGCGCGCGCGCCGCTAGACTTCGGAATTGTCTTGCGAGTGCCAGTGTCTCCCGGAACTCGCCGTTGTTGACGCGACCGGCCCATAGCCCCCAGAGCGCCCGCAACTGATAGTCGGTGTCGTCGAGTCGCTCGGCAAGTACGAGCGCGGTCCTCCAGGCTTCAGTCTCGCGCTCCGGACCGGTCGTATACATCAACGACCAGCCGAGTGCGGCGTAGAGCTGCATCTCGCAGCGCTCGCCGCGGCTCGATCCCGGCTCCAGAGCGGCGAGCGCCCGCTCGACCCGCCCCCGACACTCGTTGATCAGCGACAGCTGGAACCACAGCGGCGTGGCGGCGACGGTCAGGGCTACGCCGATCGCCGCGTCGCCGCCCGGCGAAAAAGCCCAGTCCAACGCCACCCGCAGATTGTCGATCTCGGGTGCATACGTGGCCAGCCATTCGCTCGTGTTTCGCGTCTCCCATTCGGTTTCGGCGCACTCAAACAGATGCCGGTAGTACTCGGCGTGGCGGCGTGCGACTGCTTCAAGCTCACCGCTTTCGACGAGTTTCTCGAGCGCGTAAGCGCGAGTTGTCTCGAGCAGCCGGTAGCCGGCGGTGGTGTCATCGCCTTTCGCCGAGACCAATGACTTCGTGACCAGGTTCGCAACGCCGGCGACGACATCCGATGCCGCGATCTCGGCGCCGGCCGCGACCGCGCTCGCCGCCTCCAGCTTGAAGCCGCCCGAAAAGATCGCCAGACGACGCAGGACCACGCGCTCCGGCTCGGCAAGCAGCTCGTAGCTCCAGTCGAGCGTCGCCCGCAGCGTCTGGTGCCGCGGCAGCGCGGTCCGCCTCCCCCCGGTGAGCAGGTGGAAACGATCATTGAGACGGGTGGCGAGCTCCTCGATCCCAAGCGCAGCGGCGCGCGACGCGGCGAGCTCGATCGCGAGCGGGATCCCGTCGAGCCGCCGGCAGATTGCCGCCGTTGCCGCCGCAACGCGTCGGTCCGGCGAAAAGTGCGGTTGTGCCGCGCGCACGCGCGCGACAAAAAGCTGAACGGCACCGTAATGCAACGGATCATCCGCATCTTGAATGCCCTCCGCCGGCACATCGAGCGGCGGCACCCGGTAGATGTGTTCGCCCTCCGCCTGCAACGGCTCCCGGCTCGTCGCGATCACGCGAACGGCCGGGGTGAAGCGCAGCAACGCCTCGCTCATACGCGCCGCCGGGCCGAGCACGTGTTCGCAATCGTCGAGCAGAAGCATGAGCCGCCTGGCACCGAGCGCATTGGCGATGCGTTCGGGTGACACTGCGTCGGCGGCGAGCTCCAGATGGAGCGCAGTGGCAATCCTGACCGGAACAAGATCGGGATCGGACAGGCCTGCGAGTTCCACGACCCACACCCCATCGACGAACTTTGGCAGCAGGCGCCGGGCGACCTCGAGGCCCAGACGCGTCTTGCCGATGCCTCCGGCACCCGTCAGGGTGACGAGGCGGCGGGAGGCGGTGAGGCCGAGGATCTCCTCGAACGCGACGGCGCGGCCGATCAATTCGGAAACCGGCTCCGGCAGGTTGGTCGATGGACGGGCCGAAGCGGGCTCAAGGACGACGGCCGTGCCTGCAACCGCCTGCGCCTGAGAATTTGCCGAGACCGTGCGTATCACGCCGGTGAACTGGTAGCCTCGTCCGGCGATCGTGCGGATCAAGCCGCGATCCGCCGCGAAGGCGTTGCGCAGTGTCGAGATCTGGACGTGCAGGTTGTTCTCTTCGACGACCTGGTTCGGCCAGACACGCTCGATCAGCGCGTCTTTGCTCACCACAGCCCCCGACGCCTCGATCAGCGCCATCAGCACATCGAAGGCGCGCCCGCCGAGATGGATCGGTCGACTATCGGCAAGGAGCTCGCGGCGGTGCGGCAAAACCCTGAAACGGCCGAACTCCATTGCCGCCGGCGTTTCGGATAGGGGATCCATGAGCGCGATTGTAGCGCGAATTTTCAGGTATTTTCAGGGTTTTTAAGAAGGCTGCTCCAATGGCATGCCGCCTCGCGGAGGCGATCGTAGATCGGTGCCCCGACGCGGTGCGTCAAGGTCTTGCTCGCGTCACGTATGCAGTTTTCGAGGCAGAGCGGTCATTGAGTAAGTACAGTCGAAGCCGGCCTCCTCGCCGTGGAGCACAGCGGAAACCGGGGGCTGCCGCCGCAACCGATCGCCCCATAGGGCCAGCGCGTCACCTGAAATCGCCGCCAGTTCCTTGCCGGCGGAAAAAATGTCGTGCCGTTCGGAGATTATGACGCCTCACCCGGCTTCGTCACTCGAGAAAAAAAGGGCCGGCGGCAGGCGCCGCCGGCCCAAGTGTCTACGTCCAAGCGAAAACCCGCGGGGAGGAACCAGGCTTCGCGACGACCCACGCAGCGATCAGGACCAGGAGGCCGGACCCGAGGGATCGAGCGAACGTGGGCCTGACGTAGACATCGCTCGTATGCTCGGTTCGTCTTAAGGCTTCGACATCGGCCGAATGTAAGCGGCCTTGGCGCAAGCTGCTGCGGCGAAATTGCTACGATTGATGCGTTCTTGCACTGATCCGGAGGCTGCGCTGCACTTGGTCCAACCTTGATCGCGGAGTAGCTGATTACACCCGTCGCGCCGAACGGGAGGCTCACGGCTTCCGCCACACCGGCGTCTTCCTAGGTCAATCCGGCTTCATCGGCTGCAACGCGGCCGAGCGCCGACCAATCGAGTCCCGCATAGCCACGTGCAATTCCGGCCATCAGCCGATCGCGTGCAATGCGGACCGACGGCATGGGGACGCCTGCGGCTTCCGCCTCCGCGAGCGCCAAGCGCACGTCCTTGAGCGCCAGCGGAAGGACGAAGCCCGGCTCGTAGTGCTGCGCGACGATCTTGCCGCCGTAGATCTTGTGCACCCGGCTGCCGTACATGGTTTCGGTCAGGATCTGGAGAAACTGCTCGGGGTGCTCCCCGCGCTTGCGCATCAGGGCAACCACTTCGCCGAGCATTTCCAGTGTGGCCGCCGTCAACGCATTGCCGGCGAGCTTGATCAGATTCGCGGTCGCGGGTTCGGGGCCGACCACGAAGGTGCGCTGGCCCAAAATGTCGAAGATCGGCTGGCAGCGCTCGATATAATAACCGCTGCCGGCCGCGACGATGTAGAGCTGACGGGCTGCGGCGGCATCGGGATTGCCGAACACCGGCGCGGCAACGTAGCCCTGGTCGAGCTTGGCGTGCCCCGAGTCGATCGCCGACGAAGCGGCCGTGCTAATGGTGCTCATCGAGAGATGGATGGCGCCCGGCATCAGCCCGGAAGCAAGCCCATTTCCGGGCCGCGGCTCCAGGCCGAACATGACGTCCCGGACAGCCTTGTCGTCCGGCAGCATGCTGACCACGATTTCGCAATCGAACAGGTCCGCGACTTCGGCCGTCGTGTCGAGCCCGAGCGCAGCAAGCTCCTTGATGCGTTCGGGACGCCGGACATAGGCCCTCACATCGCAGCCGGCCTGCACGAGATTCGTGGCCATGGCGGCGCCCATGCGTCCAAGCCCGATGAAGCCGATGCGCTCCTCCACGGGTCTGCGCTTCTGGACGCCCGCCGCAGCGCGAGAATCGATGTGGTCGTGCATGGAAGCCTCAAAGCATCGTGACACCTGATTGCGGTGCTCGATAGGAACTTAGTTGTTTCCGCGGCCGCGGCTGTGCCTCGATTGCCGCGTTTGGCCCGCTCTTGCCGAAAATCGAGCGTGGACGCTCGATCTTGCGGGCCTCGCCGAGCCAAACGGGCGAATGCGCGAAAATCCGTCGCTTTACGTAGATTTCAGATGATTTCGGAACGTTTCAGGCCGTCGCCAAGGACCTTTCAGGCGCCGAGCGCAATATTTCGTGCACGGACGGAAGATTCGAGCGCCAGAGGTGCAACGCCATGTCGATGAACCCGCTGCCCACGAACGAAGTCCCGCTGCCAAACCAAGGTATAAGGCTCTCAAACCAATACGCTATTCGGATCAACCTCCGTACGATGGGCGGTTTGCCTCGATCGAACTATGCTCTCCTGAGTTGGTGAGAGCCGGAATGGGGCCGGGGAAGTGCGAGCTAACCGACGCGAACGTCAAAGGTGGAATCCATGTTGGCCAACTCCCTGCGTACGAATCTGGCATCGAATGGTCCTTTCGACCGGAATACCTCAACGCCGGGCCAAGCCGCCATGTTGCTGTCGCTGGACGGACACTCCCGTGCCCGCGAAAGGCACGACATGCGCACCGATCCCCGGGCTCATCGGCTGCCCAATCGGCCCAGGGTCGACGCTGCCGGTCATGCCGTGGAGATTTATCCAGCCGACATCGTGAAACGTCGCACCATGGCCTCGAACGGAATGGCAGGGGAGATCGTCCAGGCCACGAAGCGTGGCAAAATCGAATCTCGCTTCCGCGCGCCTGTCCACCTGCTCGCCGTATACGACAGGGGCGTGCGCCGGGACGGGGAGACGTTCGTCGAGGGGCTGCCCCGCTCGGCCTTGCGAGATCTGAGACGAAAGCTAACCTTTGTGCCGGCAGGTCACGAATATTATGACTGCCAGGACCCGCACATTCTCACGCGCGTGGCTTACTTCTATTTCGATCCAACCGAGCTGGCAATCGATCCGGAGCTGGGTTTCGCGGAGATGGCTCCGCGGCTGTTTTTCGAGAATGCGGCGTTATGGAGTACGGCGCTCAAGCTGATGTCCCTGGTCGAACATTCGCTTTCGGCGAACCGGCTGTATTTCGAAGCTCTCGGCGCCGTCCTGGCGCACGAGCTGGTGCGGCTCAACACCGGAGCGCCCAGCAGCGTACCGCCGGTGCGCGGCGGTCTTGCCGCCTGGCAGCAACGGATCGCGGTCGCGTATATCGAGGAGCACCTTGGCGACCAGATCCCGCTCGCCCAGCTCGCGCAGCTGGTTCGGCTCAGCCCGCACTATTTCTGCAGGGCCTTCAAGCAGTCCTTTGGCATGCCGCCGCACCGCTATCACACCAGCAGACGCATCGAGCGCGCGAAGATTCTGTTGGCCGATCCTGCGCTCTCGGTGACGGAGATCGGACTGACCGCGGGCTTCAGCGAGACCGGTTCGTTCAGCGCGGCATTTCGCAAAGCGACCGGACTTACCCCGACCGGATTTCGCAGCCTCCTTTGAGCTCGGCAAGACTCCGCACTACCTGGTGAGAGGGAATGGGTGAAGGGGAATTCGCTGAGATGGAGACGCCCATGTTGACCGCGAACGAACTTGCCGACGACGAATTGCTCGGAATGTTGGATCGTCGCTTTTGGCTGGCGCGCGCCGGTTCGGTCGCGCTGGGCTTACCCTGCACGCTGCGCAAGGCTCTATGTCGGGCGTATGCGGCTTCAGGCGAAAGCAGCCGCGCCGCGTCGATCGTCAAGCTGGCGAATGACGAGATCCGCATTGGCTCCGGCCAGATCGGCAGGCTCCGACAACGGATGGGCCTCGCAGGCGCCGGATCCAGCTAGCGAGACTCTCATCGTCAGCTTCGTCCCGCCGTGTCCCGAGAGCTGCGAGCTTACAATGCGCACGTTCAGAAAATCATCGATGCCCAATGCTTCACCGGCGAGGGTTGCTCGCGACCGCATCGCGGCCGCGGCGCGCAGGACCGCTCAGGCACTGGCGGTTTTCGTCGCGATGGGCGTCTTGTTTGGGAACGAAGCCGCGACGGCACGGCCTTCGCCTATCAACAGGATCGTAACTCAAACAGGGCCCGCGCATTCGTCCCGGCATGACCGGCGACCCGCTTCGCCCGCCCAGGCAATCGAACGAATTTCTTCCGAACCGTTCGGGCTGCCGACGGTCGAAGCGCTGGAGGGTCCGCTTGTAACGAGGTGGCGCGGCGTCGAAAGAGAAATCCGTCGGGATGAGCTGCTTCTTGCGCGTTGCGCCACGGATCGGTCATGCGGTTCGGCCCCGGCTCTACGGTTGATGGACATCGTCGATGCGGCGCGTCGACGCGAGGGTCGCTCGCGGGTCGGGGAGATCAACCGGGCGGTCAATCTGGCAATTCGTCCGATGAGCGACGTTGCGCAATACGGAGTGCCCGACCTGTGGACCGCGCCGATTCAGACGTTAACGGCCGGTGCCGGCGACTGTGAAGACTATGCCATCGCCAAATACGTCGCACTCGAGGAGGCCGGAGTCGCCGAGGAGGATCTTCGCCTAGTCGTCGTGCGGGATACGCGACGGCGGGAAGATCATGCCGTGGTCGCGGTGCGCTTGGACGGCCGCTGGCTGGTACTGGATAATCGCTGGCTCGCCCTCGTCGAAGACGTCGAGCTCGAGACCTACCTTCCAATGTTCGGGATGAATCGCGAGGGCGTGAGACGCTTCGTCGCCGCCCAACAGCGCGTCTTTTCTCGAGGCGCGACAGAGCCGGCTCCGGCACCTCTGCGCTCGCAAAAGCAGCCGCTCGAGCACGCTTCGTGACTATCGGACTGAGAGGCGTTGGAAATGGCAACCCCACCCGACAACATAATCAATTCGATGCACGAAACGTTTCTCCTCGTGATCATCGCGTTCATCGCCTTCGCGCTTATCGCCGCCGCCAACGGAGCGTACACGAGCAACGCTTGTCACCCACGCGACCAAGCGAGCGACATCCGGTCGGGCCACGCGACCATGATCGCTACGCCGCAACAGCACGCCAATGGCGCGGGAGAGAGAATGTAGTCCGATGAAGCTCGGCGCGCTTCACTCAGGACAAATCATTGATGATCCCTGTCGCGCATCGTCGGAGCGAATTGGACAACAAGGAGGCACCTATGAAGATCGAGTTTCTGTCCTTCCTCGAGTGGTCGCTGCAATTATCGATCTTGCTCAACGTTTTCATGGCCGGGTTGTGCGGGTTACTGGTCTATCAGGACCGGAAAGCAAGATAGTGATATTGCCGCGTTCGGATCATGCTTGCGATATTCGCCTGTAACAGACGCATGATGGCCGCGCTCGGTGGTCGAGCGCCTTGCCTTCACGGCCCCGACCGGCGATCGGCGCAATTGCGCAACAATTTGAGCAAGTGACGACGATCGCCGAGTGAGCGCGATGAGTATCATGTTGTTCGCAGATGTCGCGGAAACCAGTGCCTTATCGGGTAGCGCTTCAATGTCGTACAAGATTCTGCTGTTGTTCGCGCTCTTTGCGCCCATTATGCTCGTTGCGGCGGGCCGTTGGACCCATGTTGCAGACCGAAACAAGCTTCAGGCAAGAGCCCGGGCCTCGTGGCAGCTGCCGGGCACGAGGTCCAATCGACCACCTTGCGACGCCGAGCAACCTGGAAATCCGAATTTCAAGCCTACGCCAGTAACGCCGTTTGTTGAGGCGTGAACTTTCGAGTGCAGCAAGCATTGCAGCCGACAGGAACGGCAAGCTCTGCACCAACAGTGCTCCGGCGAAGAAATAATTGGCGCTGATCTGGTCGTAATTGGTGATCCACACGGCGGTCGCGCCAGCCACGAGCAGCCCGCCCATCGTGAGCTCCCGGAACGCCGCAAATCCCACGCTGCGGTCGCCCCTACCGCCTTTGGCAGTGCGGTGGAATCGCTTCTGATCACGCCCTATCGCTGCGTGAGCGATCGCGCTGGCCACGGTCCATTGCACCGACGTGGCCGCGAACAGGGCGCCAGCTGCGGCTCGGAGCGGACTATCGACTCGCAGCCGATACGCGATCGAAAAATGCAGCAGCGAGAGCATGAAGGCAACGATCGTCGGCAGCATCAGGATCGTGTCAGGGATGGCGAGGCCAAAGAAGATGACGAGCGGGACCCACACGAGATTGAGCATGGCGGCGGCAACGGCGATGGTTTCGCCGCCCAGCCAGCGCAACCAGCCGATCACGAACTCGCGCTTCTGGTCGTGGTCGAGCCGGCTTGCGCCGGGCAGGAAGCGGCGCCAATGCTTCTTCAGGATCTGCGCTCCGCCACAGGCCCAGCGATAGCGTTGTTTCTTGAACGCCTCGTAGCTCTCCGGCAGTAGTCCCCATCCATAGCGCCGGTTGGTATAATGGGCACGCCAGCCGAGTTCCAGGATGGTGAGGCCGAGGTCAGTGTCCTCACAGATCGTGTCGCTCGACCAACGGCCCGCGGCCTCGAGCGCGGCCCGTCGAATCAAGCACATGGTGCCGTGCATAATGATGGCATTGGTCTCGTTGCGCTGGACCATGCCGACGTCGAAGAAGCCGGCATATTCGCTATTCATGGCGGCGTGCACGATGCTGCGATCACCGTCTCGGTGATCCTGCGGTGCCTGCACAAGCGCCACGCTCGAATCCTGGAAAGCAGGGATGAGATCCTCGAGCCAGTCGGGATGCACTACATAATCGGCATCGAGCACGCCGATGATCTCAGCATCGGCAGCCGTGTTCGCCAAAGCAAGGTTCAAGGCACCGGCTTTGAAGCCTTCGAGCTTCTCCACGTAGATAAATTTGAAGCGCTCGCCGAGAGCTCGGCAATACTCCTCGATCGGACGCCACAACGAGGGCTCTGGCGTGTTGTTGATGACCACCACGCACTCGTAATTCGAATAACGCAGGCGTGCGACCGCATCGAGTGTGAGCTTGAGCATATCCGCAGGTTCGCGGCGGGCCGCAATATGGATCGAGACCTTCGGTGCGAAGCCCTCGCGCGCTGCCACCGAGGCAGGCAGCATCCGGCGCGGCTCCGGTCCCAACGCGACCGCGGCAAGCTCTTCCAATCGCGCCAGCGCCATCGCGATCAGGAGCGCCAGCAGGGCGAGCCCCGGCCCGAACGCGACCGCCTCGCCGGGTGTGAAATAATGGCTATGCCAGTACGCCAGCACGGTCGCGCACCAGGCGCCGGCCGCATGTGCCGAGATCGCGAGCACCGCGGCTTGTCCGAACGTGGCGCCGGACAGCGCGAAAACCGGCAACGACAACAGGATTCCACCGAGAACTGCGACTGCTGCTGTCCTCCAACGATCGGCGTTGCCGACGGCTCCAACCCAGGCGAATTTGGGCTGCAGCGAGGCGCTGAATATGCCCCAATACGGCCCCACGCTGCCCTCGAACACCTTCCCGGGCTGGTCGATTGCTTCGACGATGTTGTAATCGATGCCGGCCGCGTCCGCGCGCGTGACGAAGTCGCGCAGCACTTTGGCCTGCTCGCCGCGCCCCGGCATGGCGTTCTTTATGTTGTGCCCGCCGCTAGGCCAGCCGAATTCGCCGATAACGATAGGCTTGCCCGGAAAGGCTGCGTGCAGCTTGTTATAGATGAGCAGCGCCTGATCGACCGCGATCTTGTCGGAGAATCCTTCCCAGTACGGGATGATGTGGGCAAAGATGCAGTCAACCGCGTTTGCAAGCTCGGGGTGCTCGAGCCAGACGGGCCATTGTTCGGCGGTGGTGACCGGGACCGGGCTCTCGCGTTTGACGCGCTCGAGCAGTCGAATCATGTAGTCGGCCGTATGCTCGCGGCGGAAGATCGTTTCGTTGCCGACGATGAGCCGCGTGACATTGGGGTTCTGTCGGGCAACTTGAATGGACGAGCGGATTTCGCGTTCGTTGCGCGCCTCGTCGTTGCCGATCCAGGCGCCCATGCCGACATTGAGCCCGAACTCATTGGCAATCGCGGGGACGAGCTCGAGGCCGCCGGTCGAGGCATAAGTGCGCACGGCCTTTGTCTGACGCGCGACAACCTCGAGGTCGGAGCGGATCTGCGCGGCAGTCACCCGCCGGCCATTATCCGAAGCTTCCAATCGCGTATAGGAAAGACTCGGTAGCGGACCCTGAACATTAGGGGCAGCCAACTCGCCGGAATTCAGCGCCCACAGGAATGCATGCACGGACGCGACCAGCGCCACTGCGACTGCAACGCGACGAATGGAGTGACCCGGATTTTTGCGAGCAATGCGAGGCATGGAGTCATCCGTTCAAACTCATTGCCGGGTCTTGCTTTCATGGGGCGCACGGCGAGCGCTTTCGTAACGGCGGACGGTAGTGTCGTACCGGTAAGGGGCCACGTAGTTCCCGGCACCCGCTGATCTATGCGGTCCTGCGGCCACGCGCTTGGTCGGGCTTGCTGTGTTCTTGGCTATGTTGCAACAATCCGCACCCGCGCCTGTTTCGGCTATCGGGCGCGCCTGCCAAGCCGTGCTCACCATTCTATCGGCAAAGTCGGGCCATTTCGCGACAATCACGGGCAAGCGGCCAGGTGCTTTTCCGCCTATTGGGGGGCTGAGTTTCATCGGCGCGCCTCAAAGGGGAGACATTCCATGAATCCCACACGGTCGCACGACACGATCCGAAATCGCGCCGCGCCCATTCGGCGGCTGGCGCTGGTGATGGGCGCTGCCGCCCTATTGGTTTTCGGCGGCGCCTCTTTTGCGGCGCCGGCGGATAGCAATCCCGCGCGGGCATCTCCCGCCCCCAGCATGGACCCGCGATTGGAGGCGCCGATCGGCCATCGCCAGCCGAACGCGGAGGATGTGCCCGCAAGCGTGCTGCACGACGAAGGTACAACGAACCAGAACCAACGCGATCTCGACAAGAAGCTCAACGTCTGTCGCGGCTGCTAAAGGGGCGCCCGGCAAATCGGCTAAGCGCTGCGCGGTAATTGGGGATACCGAGCCTGATATTCATCGTTCTCGAGCGGCTCGATGCTCCGGCGGTCTTGCGATGCGAATTCGATGAAATAGCACCATGGCGACCGATTGCGCCGGCCGTTCTCTTCGGGGATTTGCCGGTGCGACGCCGGGAGGCGCATGCCGCGCGGATGCTTCGGCGGCCTGATACCAGTCGATGAGCCCGGCAAGGCCGACCATCAGCGCGATTCCTAGGCTGCTGATCACGATCTGCGCCCCGATGTCGTGGGCGATTTCGACGATGGCGAAGTGCCCGGCAAAGGCCAGGAAGGTGCCGAGGCAAAAGGTCTCCAGCGAATGCCGTCCGCACAGAATGGCGGGGCGCAGAGCCGGCGATGTCAGCACCGGCCAGTGGCGCGGGAACACTCGGAGCACCAAAAGGGCGAGCGCCAGAAAATGCAGCAGGCGCAGAGCGTGGAGATTCGTCTTGTCGATCGGATGCGCAACTACCAGCCGGATGAGCCAGTCGGGCTCGATTCGCACCATCCAATGCCAATGCCAGCTCCCGGCGAGCAGGAACCCGAACAGAAGATAGCTCACCGCAAGCACCGCGGTGATGCGCGAGCGCATGAGAGCTTGCAGGCATTCGGCGCCGCCGGCTGCGCACCACGCGCCGAACACGAACAGCAGCTGCCACGCGAACGGATTGAAAAACCACTCGCCCGCCGGATACGCCGGCAAGTTCCACTGAAACATCCAGGTCAGCGCGTACAGCACGGCTGACGCCGCGAGCGGCAGCGCCAGATTCCGGCGCAGCAGCCACAGCACCGCTGGAAAGGCCAGCAGGAACAGGATGTAGATCGGCAGCACGTCGAGATTGACCGGCTTGAACTTGAGCAGCAGCGCCTGGACGATCGTCGCATCGGGATGCTGCAGGAAAGCAAGAACGTGCGTCTCTTCGGCGAACAGCGGCTCATGGAACCGCGACGCCGCGTTGGTGAACTCGGCGATGTAGAAGACGAACAGGAACAGGTGGGCGACGTAAATCTGCCAGCAGCGCCGCAGGATCCGCGCCGCCGCGATGACGAACCCGTGCTGCTGGATCGCGCGGCCGTAGACCAGCGAGGCCGTATACCCGGAAATGAAGATGAAGATTTCGCTGGCGTCGCTCAAGCCGTAATTGCGGATCGTGATCCAGCTGACGACGTTCGAGGGAATGTGATCGAGAAAGACCAGCCAGAGCGCCAGTCCGCGGAAGAAATCCAGACGCAGGTCGCGCCCGGGAATGGCGGATCGCCGTGCAACGGACAGCATGGGTACGCTCTTGCCGGTAGCGGGCGATCCGGACCTTGCAGGTGTGCGGGGAAAGCGGTGGCGCCGGTTTCCCCGGGGTCCATGGCGGTCGATAGGCGCCCTATGCGAAGCTGCGGCGATACTGGCTGAGGCTCGTTCCGACCGGCTTGCGGGCCGCGGGCATTACAAGAGCGCCGGAAGGGCGTCGATGGTCGGTCTTTGCGGCGGCGCCATGAACTCCGGGCCGATCGGGTCGGTGACGAGCTCCCGCAAGATGCGGTCGATCTCGGACTTCGACGCGGCGTCGAGCGACCATCCCATGATCTCGTCCACCGGCTCGATTTGAGCCGGGTGCCGTGCGCCCCACAGCGCCACGCTGGCGCCCTGATCGAGGATCCAGCGCACGGCGAGATGGATGACGCGCTTGCGGTAGCGCTGCTGGGCCAGCTGGTCGAGACGCCGGACCGCGGCGAGATATTGCGAATAGCGCGGCTGCCGGAATTTCGGATCGGCCAGGCGCAGGTCGTCGCCATCGAAACGCGAATCCGGCTGCATCTTGCCCGACAGCAGCCCGCGGCACAGCGCGCCGTAGGTCAGCGTCGCGAGCGACGTCTCGCGGCAATAGGGCAGGAGTTCGGCCTCGACGCCGCGCTCCAGCATGTTGTACGGCGGCTGCACGACGTGAAGCGGGGCGACGCGGCGGAATCGTTCGATTTGATCGATCGAGAAATTGCTCACCCCGATGGCGCGGATCGTGCCCTGCTCGAGCAGCGTCCGCATGGCTTCCGCCGTCTGCTCCACGGGCACCAGCGGATCGGGCCAGTGGACCTGATAGATATCGATGTAATCCGTGCGCAGCCGCTGCAGCGAGGCGTCGATCTCCCGCAGGATGCGGTCGCGGCCGGCGTTGCGGAAGACCTTGCCGTCTTTCCACTCGAGGCCGACCTTGGTGGCGATCTTCACCTGCCGACGCAGCCCGCCTTGGCCGAGGGCGCGGCCGACGATCTCTTCGGAGCGGCCGAAGCCGTAAGCCGGAGCGGTATCGACCAGATTGATGCCCCGCTCGATGGCGGCGTGGATCGTCGCGATCGACTCCCGTTCATCCGTCCCGCCCCACATCCAGCCGCCCATCGCCCAGGTCCCGAGTCCGATGCGTGATACTTCGAGCGTCGTCCCGGCAATCTTTGCGAATTCCATAGGGCTGTCGGACTTTACGGTCTGTCTCATCATCGGCTCCAATCATTATCGGTTCGAGTTGCATCGGTCGGCCGTCAGCCGCCCGGCATAGCTCCAAAGACCCGGCTGAACGCCGCGTCCGATCCGCCCCATTCTGCCGAGACTTAGGTCTCCTTCTCGCAACTCGTTTGTTCGGAATTGCCGTGTTTTGTGCTTGGCTGCTGCGATCTGGTTGGCACGGACGACATCGGCACGGTGGGTCGCAAACGGATGAAGGTTCGAGCTGCATTGAACCGTGACCGCCCTTCTGGAGGCTCTTCTTCGACGGAGGACGCAATAACGCAAGATCACGTCAAGGAGCGCAGTAATCGCCAAGCCGGCATTGTGCGGTTCGTATAGGTCCACAACCGAACCTCATGAAAGGAGATCAACATGCGGACCTTCACTTTCATTGCGCTTGCTTGCCTGACGGTCGCCTTTGCCGGAGGCACTCGTGCCGATGCTGCCGATCGGGAGGCGTGGTGTGCGTACTACGAAGACAACGCCGGCACGAATTGCGGTTTCGCGACATTCGAGCAATGTCAAGCCGACATCAGCGGGGTCGGCGGATACTGCGCGCCAAATCCGGACGCAGGTCAGTAATCCGCACGACCGGGCCGGACACGATCCCTAATAATAGCACCCGTAGTAGTCGTAGTAATAAGGATCGCAGTCATACGAATAGGGATAACCACCATAAAATCCATAATCTCCGAAGCCGCGTCCGAACCCGCGTCCAAATCCTCGGTGGCCAAATCCTCGGTGGTCAAATCCCCGGCCGCCGCCAAGGTGACTGAATCCTCGGCCGCCGAATCCCCCGCCGCGGAACCCACTTCCGCCGAAGCCACCACCGTGGAAACCACCGCCGATGCCGCCTCCGTGAAAGCCACCTCCGCCAAAGCCCCCGCCGTGACCGCCTCCAAACCCGCCGCCGTGTCCGCCTCCACCTCCGCCGCCGCCACCGCGGGCCAACAACTCTTGGCTAGGCAGCATCAGTGTGCCCGCAAATAGTGCAACGGCGGCAATCGCCAATTTCTTCCTCATGAGATGCTCTCCTGTTGCAACGGCGAGTCGCGATCGACCCGAACCTGATGCACAGGAGACGGGATGAGATGCGAGCTTATTTCCCAGTGGCGCGCACGAGTTCGTGAAGGTGAGAATTTGTTTGGATGTGATCTGTGTCACATCTCCGCGTTCGCGTAATCCTCTATCTGGATTCGTCGCGACCGTCGGCGTCAACCGCCTTCGGACAGTCCTCAGGGAGAGAATCATGTCGGATGCCCGGTACTATATTGTGGGAGACCACGACGTGTGGATGATCAAGTTCGAAGACGGCGACTACGGTCCCTACGCGGGCCGCGACGAGGCGGTCGTCTTCGCAATCGATGCCGCGCAAAGGCTTAGCACGCGGGGCGAATGCGCCCATGTGTGCGTGGTGGATGATGACGGCCGCTTTCGATCGAAATGGACCTACGATCGGGATCATCATCTGCGCAGGAGCGCGTCATAGGCTTTAGCGCCGCCCCGGCGCGGCGACCTCAATGGATGCCAAGCCGTCGGGAGATGAGATTCCCCCGGGCGAGCTCCGTAGGCATCCCCGCGTTCACCAGTTTGTCATCAGCTTGTTACCGGTCGCGCCGAGGAGCAGCTTCTCGGGAATAGAATTCAAACAATTCGGTCTCCTCAACGAAGGAGATCGACGATGCGTACCACCGCCAATATTATGCTTGCTGCTGCGCTTGTGCTCGGCTCCGTTTCCACGGCGTCAGCCGCGAATTATACCGGGCACCACGCGCACGCCTATGCACCGGGAACGGTGTCGTCGAACTGGTCCGGGGGACGCCAGGTCGCTGCCCCGCCATGGAGCTTCGCGTGCATGACCGATCACGGTCCGAGCCCGTGCGGTGAACCCATATGGGTCTACAGGAATTAGCATCCGTAAGCGCACAACGCCTGGTCAACATCGGCTATCGTGCGATCCGGTTCGTCGACCAGCAAGGTCCGCTTCCGTCTGCGCACCCGGTCATGTCCTTGCCCCCGTCGTGGCCGGGTTCGCGCGCGGCCGGTCCACTCGGCGGGACCGGCCGCTCTCGTCGGGTGTACAGGTCAGCGAAATCGCGGCGCTGACCAGACGATCCTCGCCTATTTTCCCGTCCTCTGGACGAGACAATTCGGTTGAAATTTCTGCTCTTTCCGCGCGACTGCCCAATTCGCGGCGAGCTTCACTTAACTGATGGGCAGGACAAACGGCTGACCGTCGAGAGCGAGGGGCGGCTTCGGCCCCGCAAATTGCACGATGGCAATCTCGACTGCAAACACCGTGAGGAAAAAAGCGATGGCAAATACGCGATCAGCCATGAGGCGCCTTTCGAAACCATGAACGCGCGAAGCCTCGCGAACGTCTGCCATGGCCAGCTGGTTCATGATGGATCCCTCCTGTGTGGCGACCGTATCGCGGCTGCCGGATATCGAAACTGCGTCTCAACCAGCAAAGTCGCGGTAATGACAATTTTTTGATCATTGTACTTTCTCGCGCGACGTGAGCCGACAGAGACGAGCCTGCAGTCAACCAATGCAGGACAGACCAACTGGAACGGCGAGTTATTCCGGTCCGCCGATGGAATACGCACCTAGTAATTTTCCATATGTGAGCTGCTTCACATTCGGGAACTCTCATGTGAACGGCGGAACCTGATTCCGCATACCCGATGATACGCCTGATCCTCAGGCGGGGAATAAGACTCACCTTCGATCGATCTTCCGGTCTCGGTCCGCCGTACAGGAGAACGGCCATGAGAAACTTTACCAATCATGCAGGCATGGAAGTCGCTGATGATATTCGCGTGCATCAACGACCAGACCCGGTTGCAGCACCGGCCGGGACCGGCATGCCGTCGTCTCCTGTGCTGCTCGGGCCGTCGCAGCGCCGCGGGGCTACAAAATTTGCATTGAGACGCAAGTTGCTCATTGCCATGGTATCGATCTTGAGTTCGATGAGCGTCGCCTTGGCTTCGCCATCGTCGAATCTCCATAGACGTCACAGCGGTCATGCCGGCGAAGTCGGGACCGTGGGGAGGGCGCAGTCTTTCGAGCCGCCGCGAATGATCGAGGTCAGGCCGGGATGGTGGATCTCCACCTATGACTGCGTCACCGACGAAGGGCAGGGCCGCTGGCGTCCTTGCAGTGCCGGCGGCGCCTAGTGAGGCGCCACCGTCATGGGTTGCGGCGGCCGACGGCTCTCCCGTCGAGCGGACACTGGGCAAGACGGCGACCCGAATCACCACTGGATCAGAACTGCGTGATGAGATCTCGGTGGCGCCGTTATCAGGAATAGGTTGACACGCCATCTTGTCTCCTCGATATCGACGCGTTCCAAGGAGAGCGACGACATCCAACAAACTCGTTGGATCTGCGTACCCGGCTGTGGTCCCATCCCCCTCGTCCCCGAAGCCGGGTTCGCACGCGGCTGGCTCAGCCGAGGAGCCGAACTTCGTGTTTGGAATAAAGCCAGGGCTGTTGCGGTCTTCGCACTGGAAACGGTTTCAGACAGGCAGGACAATCCCATGTCAGTCAAATTCAAGAGTACGCTCATCGCAGCGATGATATTCGGGTCGAGCTCCGTGGTTGTGGCCCGCGAGACAGCCACCAGTCACGTGTCAGGTAGAGCGTGCAGTGCGATCCAAACCGCCTGCCTGCCTTGGCAAGCACCGATCGGTCACCGCCAGCCTGAGATCACGGACATTAGCAAGGTTCAGCCAGTACCGTCCGATCTGGAGCTGCAGGCGTTGGATAGAGCCATCGATCAGAAGCTGACGATCTGCCGCGGCTGCTAGAGCATCGCCTGCTGAAGCCGGAGTCGATGCGACTTGGAGGAATGCGGCTGGACGGCCCACGGGGGAGGCGATGGATTCGCATCCGAGGAAAACTCGCTCCAGGCCGGTCTCACGGAGGTCCAGGCCAGCGATCGCCGAGGTGAAGCACATCAATCTGGCTCTCCAGGGCGGCGGCGCCCATGGCGCGTTCACATGGGGCGTGCTCGACCGGCTGCTCGAGGAGCCGCGCATCGAGGTGGAGGGAGTGAGCGCGACGAGCTCCGGCGCGATGAACGCGGCGGCGATGGCGCACGGGCTCACCATTGGGGGGCGCGCGGGCGCTCGCGAGGCGCTCGAGAATTTCTGGCAGCGCGTTGCGCGGCTCGCCGCCTCGTTCAGTCCGCTGCAGTCGTCCCCGACCCAGCGCCAGGTTCACAACCATGGGCTCGATAACGCCGCGGCGCATCTCTTTTTCGAGACCGTGTCGCGGTTCCTGTCGCCCTACCAACTCAATCCATTCGACTACAATCCGCTACGCCAACTCATCGGAGAAGTTGTCGACTTCGAGCGGTTGAGGCAGGGTTCGGCAATCAAGTTGTTCCTGTCGGCGACGAACGTGCGGACCGGAAAGGTCAAGGTCTTCACGGACAAGGAGATCACCGCGGATTGCGTGCTTGCATCGGCCTGCTTGCCGTTCCTCTATCAGGCCGTCGAGGTCGACGGCGAGCATTACTGGGACGGCGGCTACATGGGCAATCCGGCGCTGTTCCCGCTGATCTATTCCTGCGAATCGCCCGATATTCTCGTCGTGCACATCAATCCGATGGAACGGGCGGAAGTGCCGACAACGGCGCGCGAAATCATGAATCGCGTTGATGAAATCAGCTTCAACTCCTCGCTGATGCGAGAAATGCGGGCCGTCGCATTCGTGACGAAGCTGATCGACGATGGCAAGCTCGGCCAGGGCGATGCTAAGCGCATGCTCATCCATTCGGTTTGCGCCGACGACGTCATGCGCGGTCTCGGCGTAGCCAGTAAGCTCAACGCCGATGGCGAGTTCCTGAGGCATCTGCACGCGCTGGGGCGAGAGCGAGCACAAGCATGGATCGATCGCCATTTCGACGACCTGGGTGCGCGTTCCACGGTCGACATCCGGGCTGCCTATCTTTGAGAGGCGAGAGCCGCAGGGAAAGGCGCGGCACGCGGCGATCGTGCGTTTCGTCGCAAGCGCGCCCGGGAATGTCGGCCTCAACTCATCAAGGGAGCCCGATGCGGTGCAGGAGATCCTGAAACCGAGCGTCGGATCGGAGCGGATCGAAGGCCGGCCGCAGCAGGATGGAGGGATTGAATCGCGCTTGATAGGCCCTGTTCAGCCAGATCATCGCTTGGTCGTTGTCGCCGAGGCCCACAAAGATCAGGGCAATATTCGCGTCCGCAGCGGAGCCTTGGCTCGGCCGGGCCTCCAGGTCCTTGGCTATTTCCAGCGCCTGGTCCCGCCGTCCTGAAGCGGCGTAAGCATAAGCGAGATTGGAGTCGAATGCCGCACTGTCTCCGGAAAGCTCGATTGCTCTCTGAAGCTCGGCGATTGCTTCCTCGTACATGTGCTTTTGCTGGAACGCCTGGCCAAGTTGATAATGTGCGAGTGCAAAGTTCGGGTCCATTTCCAGCGTTTTCCCACTTTGCTGCACCGATTCGTCATAGAGGTGAGCAATGCACAATGCATCCGCCAAGTCCGCACTGATGATGAGGGAAAGAGGATCCAGGCTCTCCGCTTTTCTCAATTCGAAGATACCCTCGCTACTGCGTCCCATCACGATCAAATGCCAGGCATACCAGTGATGAGCCGTCGCATAGCCGGGATTGAGCGCAATTGCCCGCTGGTATTCCTTGTCGGCGGCCGCCCAGTCCCAGTCATAGAGGTCGAGGGCAAATGCCAGCGAGGTGTGGGCCTCGCCAAGGCTGTCGTCCAAAGCCAGCGCCTTGGTCGCGGCCGCCTTGGCTTTGGGGGAAGCATCCCGGGGAGATAGGATCGCATATTCCCAATCCCCGGAAAGAGCGTAGGAGTCGGCCAAGCCGCTATATGCCTCGGCGTAGTTCGGGTCCTTCTCGACCGCGAGGCTGAAATAGTCGACGGCCTTCTTCAGACCGTCTCCGGTGCGCTTGTTCCAGAAGTACCGTCCCTTGAGGTATGCCTCATAAGCTTCCGGGTTCACGGCTTTCGACTTCTCCAGCGCAGCCTTTTCCTGTCGATTCAAAGTGGCCCGAATCTGCTCGGCGATGGCGCGCGCTACGGTGTTTTGCAGCGTCAGCATATCCCGGAGGTCTCCTTCATAGCTCTGCGCCCACATATGTCTGTCGGCGGGCAACTCGATCAATTGCGCCGTGATCCGAACTCGGTCGCCGGAACGCAGCACGCTGCCTTCCACCACGGCTTCAACGTTGAGCTCGCGGGCAATCTCGGCCAGGGGCTTGCGGACGTTTTTGTAGGTCATCACCGAGGCACGGGAGATCACGCGCAATGCGCTGATCTGCCCAAGATGGGTGATCAATTCGTCGGTCATGCCCTCGGCGAAGTAATCCTGCGAAGCGTCGCCGGAAAGGTTCTCCAACGGCAGCACCGCCAACGAGCGGATCTTGGACGACGGGTAGTTCCACGGATAGAGAATCCAAAACAAGCCGGCCGCAAGCACTAGCGCCAGACCGAATCCAAAAAGCCTCCAAGCAAGAGAATGCGGCAGGTGCTTCCATGCGGCCCCTGGGTGGCCGGCGCCGGAACGACCGGCATCGCCGGCAATGTCGGGAGCGGCCTCGGGCTGTCGGCTCGGGGTATCGATCGCCTGGACGTCGGCGAGGAACCGATAACCGCGGCGCGCGACGGTCTCGACGAAGCGCGCGTTCTCGGCCGAATCGCCGAGCGCTTCGCGAATCTTATTGATTGCTTTGTTGAGGCCGTGGTCAAAATCCACGATCGTGCGGGGCCAGAGTCTGCTGCGCAATTCCTCCCGGGTCACCAATTCTCCCGGTTTCTCGAGCAGCATTGCCAGCACCTGGAACGGCTGCTCCTGCAGCCTGAGGCGCAGGCCACGTTTCGTCAGCCGGCCGGCTCGAAGATCGACTTCGAAGACCCCAAACCGCAAACACCTGGGTGGGTCGTTGGCTTGCATGGCAAACTCGTAGCTTACTACTGCCCCAACCCTCCTGCCAGCAAGCGGAGGATGTGTGTCCGGAAGTTATTGTCTTTATTCGGTTTTCGAGGGCACCCAGTTTCCAGCGAAAAACCACTGCCCGTCCATTGCAGCAATGGCGTCATGGCGATGAGGCTGCAACCGGACAACAAGCAGGCTCACGGGGTGGCGCTGTCTAAAGCAGCCGAGCGCGCCGGGATCGAGCACGTGGAATAAGCCGCGCCAAAACCGACGCAACTACTAGTTCGACACACCGAGTGCGGTTCAATGAATCCATCGCATCGCCGACTGGAGCCGACTGACGCGCCGTCCGATCCCATGGTGCCGGCGGCAAGTGCTGGTGGCGGGCCGCGTTCCAGCGAGGGGAAGGCATCCGGCGATCGGCCGGCACAGGTTATGAGCGCGATCCGGCGCCCGAATGGCCATCGAGAGCAAATCACCGGTTCCGAACGCGACGCGCGTTTCGCGAGCGTGGTGCTGCCGCATCTCGCCGATGCCTATGCGCTGGCGCGCTGGCTCACCGGCAATAGTGCCGATGCCGAGGACGTGGTGCAGGACGCCTGCCTGCACGCGTTCCGCGGAATTGGCAATTTTTCCAATGGCAACGCTCGTGCCTGGGTGCTGACCATCGTGCGCCGCACTGCCTATACCTGGCTCGGCAAGAACCGGCCCGCGGCTCTCGTCCTGGTCGAGGACGTCGAAGGTGTCGGCCGCGCCCAATCCGGCGAGCCGGATGTGGAAACGCCCGAGACGGCGCTCATCGCCAAAGCCGACGCAGGGCTACTCGAGGCGGCCATCGCGGCGCTGCCGGCGCCGTTCCGCGAGACGCTGGTACTGCGCGACCTCCAGGGCCTCGCTTACCGCGAGATCGCCGGGGTGACGGAGGTGCCGGTCGGAACCGTGATGTCGCGGCTCGCCCGCGCCCGTCAGCGGCTGATCGCGATCATTGCAAAGGAGGCGGCGTGATGAATTCGACGCCGCTCCTGGCCTGGCATTCGGCGGGGTCCGCAGCGAGGCGGTTGCATGCCCGAGCTTGCCTCCGCCCCAACTCTTCGCGGTGAAGCAAGCAGGGGATGAGCTTCCGGAAGGCATTGATTTCATTGGTCGAGCGAGGGGACCCGGTTTCCAGCGAAAAAGGATTGTCCGTCCATTGCCGCGGCCCGCGTCGTTGCGGCGAGCTGTGACCCGACAACGGGCAGCTTCGAGGGGGAACGACCATGAAGGGACAGAGCGCTCGCGTCATCACGCCCCCTCGCTGCTGGCCGGGTTTATGTCGCGCCCCGGCACCGCTGTCGATGAAGAGAATTGGTGCTCACGCGGCGGTGATTCTTGCACTCGCTGGCGCTGCACACGCGGCGGATGTGTCGCCCGGCGATATCATGGTGACGAAGGCTCCGTCCCCCGCCGCGGCGACCGCGCCTGCCGCGTGTGGCAGCCTTTGGGACTTTATCGTCACGAGTTGCCCGTTGAGTTGGTACGGCATCACGGTCTACGGCGTGGTGGACGCTGGCGTGACGTGGCAGAGCCACGGGACGCCATTCAATCGGACCTACGTCGCCGGAGAAGAATATCTCATCTCGAAGAACAGCAATCGCGCGCTGTGGGGCCTCGCGCCCAACGCGTTGAGTCAGTCGAACATTGGAATCAAAGGAAACAAAGAGTTCGCTCCCGGGTGGTCCTTTGTTTTCGATCTGCAGGCCGGCTTTGATCCCTATTCCTTGCGACTCGCCGATGGACCGGGATCGGTGGCTCAGAACGCCGGCGTGCCGCTCATCAGCCAAAACTCGAATGCCGATTCGAGCCGGGCGGGCCAGTTTTATAATTCCGTGGGTTATGTGGGCGTCAGTTCGCCGACCTACGGCACCCTGACCGTTTTCCGGCAGAACTCCCTCACGTTGGACGGGATCGCTGCCTACGATCCGATGGGCGGCTCGTACGCGTTCTCGGTGATCGGCTACCAGGGAATCGCCTGCGGGGCCGGCGACACCGAAGACTGCAGATTCAGCACGTCTGTGAAATATCGTGTCAACATTGGCCAGCTCCGGGCGGCGGCGCTCTGGCAATTCGGCGGTTACAGCCAGAACAACGGCTCGAACGGCGCCTATCAGTTCCAGGTCGGCGGGGACATTCCCAACCTGGCCAACGGTATGCTTTCGTTCGACGCAATCTACAGCCACGTCACGGACGCCGTGGCGATCGCGCTTGCCGGGAACCCGGTGGGCCCCCCCGGAAACCCGCTGCCGCCATGGCTGCCCCAGGTTCTCACTGCGACGATCTCCGATGATACCAGCGTGATGCTGCTGGCCAGATACACCAACGGGCCAATTAAATTGTATGCCGGCTACGTGGATTCAGTTCGCGCCTCCGAGCGATCCCCAAACGTCCTTTACGGACATAGCTGGAGATCCTCTCTGTCTTGGCTGTGCCGCCATCAACAACACGAACATCAACAACACGGCCTTCTCCATTCACCGCAGGATCTTGCAGATATTCTGGACGGGGGCGAAATACGCCGTCACCGACAACTTAGATTTGACCGGCGCCTATTATCATTACAATCAAGACAGCTTTGGCGCCGTCGGCTGCTCGACCGCCGCCAAATCGACGTGCAGCGGGACGCTCGACGCAGTTTCTTTCGTGGTCGATTGGAGATTTGCGGCGAAGTTCGATGTTTACGCTGGGTTCATGTACTCGCGAGTCGACAATGGGCTGGCGAACGGCTTCCTCAATCACAGCACGATCGATCCGACGGTCGGGGGTCGCTTCCGATTCTAAGAAACCCTCGGGCTCACGTTCCCGATCACGCTACTCGGTCGCGCCGACGAGGTGATCGAATGAAGGGGCTCGATTGGCCTACCGCCTCTGGTGTTCGGAGCGGCTCGAGGATGCCGAGCTTCTCGCGGGCACGCGCGGGCGCCGACAGCTTGCCGCGCCGACGTGATGCGATGAGGAACCACGACCGGCCTTTGGCTATCCCGCTAAGGACCGACGAGTTGGCGCCGGCGGCCGGCAGTCCTGAGCAATAGAGCGGACCGGCCCGTCGTTTATTCCTGGGGGCGGGAGGCGCGCAGACGATCTTGAATACTTGGGCGGACCGGCCGCGGACTGCTTTCATCCAACTGCCGTAGCCGGCTTTGCGGCGAGCTCGGCGAGGCTGCCGATCGTTGCGGCTTGATGCGCCAGTTTGGTCCATGTTCGGGCCATCTGAACGAATATCGCTTTGTCGCGCGGATTGACTGCGGTTTGCGCCCATCGAAGGCACTCCCAGGCATTTTGCCGATAATCGTCGCGTGTACTCAAAGGACATCTCCCATATCCAATGACATTCTAACCGTCATTCCACTCGGTTAATTCCCAGTTGTTGCGTCGGTTATTTGCCGGAACGTCGCATCGGCAGTCGGGCGCAGCCTGCCGTATCGAGATGCGGTGCATTCGAGTGGTCACCGCCCTCGCTGTACTTCGCCGAACGGCTCCGAAGGAGCCCTGGCGCCCTTCGCCGGCCGTGCCGCGAGCTCGTCATAACAGGCGAGTCGGCCAGGGTCGCCCTTAACGGACAAACACTGCGAAAGTCCGACCGGAATGTGCGTTTCGGCGGCAGCGGCAGTTGCGAATGTCCACACCGCTGGCGCGACCGCGGCGAGGCACATGAGGACAGTGAGTGCCAAGGTAACGACCATGAGCGCGACCACATTCTCCACGAATGCAGATCGGTGCGAAACCCGCCTGCCGACGACCTGCGCCTTGATAAAGTGAGCTTGTGACGTGGCTCGGAGAAGCGTCCTCGCGACCTGAGGCCTGTTTCAACTCCAGGCTCGAAATAGCTCGAAATAAGCCAGAACTGCCGCGACCGCGAAAATCGCGCCGGTGGTCCCGAATCCCAGGACATAGAGCAGCTCGTGGCCGGGAGCGCCCTGCCGCGCATCATTCCCGGAAATCACCACCGGTTTCCCACGAGCGGGACCGGAGTCGCGCGACGCATCTGTTCCGGAAGAAACCGACGTGGACATGTGCCGCTCCATGAAGCCACGAGGCCTTCCGACACCGAGACCGGGTCCACCCGTGACTTATTTCCGAAATCAGCGGCTCGTGATCGCTTGGGTCCGGCGCCGCTGGCACGCCAGAGAGCTCGCGGGATTTGGACTGTTACCTTCGCGCTTCGATCGTTACGTGCCGTTCGTCCACATAGCCTGGAAGGAGAGCGGCGACCTGCCTTCGCAGCCGAGAATCCTCGAGATCTCCGGCCGGCCAAACGCGAACGAAGACCTCGCTGCCGGATTCGAATAGCTCGAAATCGAGAATCGCGCCCGAGCGCACCATGATCGTCAGCGCGCCGACTGCCGCCCCGAGATTCTTCATGGATCGATCTGCTTCAGCCTGTCTCTTTCGCGCATGGGCGCCGTCCCGAAAGCCTCAGTCATGGCTTTACAGTGCCGTCAGGGAGATCGAACAAAGCCCCGAGAGACGCGCCGCGGAACGCCCTCCAATGGCCGTACCGGTATCAGCCTGGTGCGCGGACTCGGCTGAATGACAGCGATAAACCGCAATTTATTCCCGTGCCGATGAGCGACGTCTGTGGCTCGCGACCTCTCTGAAGCCAGTGGCGCCGAGCGATCACGAGCCGCTGATTTCGGAAATAAGTGCGGGTGGACGCGGTCTCCAGTGTGGGAGCCTCATGGCTTCATGGAGCGCCAGATGTCCGTGCCCGTTTCCGCCGGAATAAATGCCTCGCGCGACGCGGGTCCCGCTCCTGAGAAATCGGTGGTCATTTCCGCAGATGATGCGCGGCAGGGCCCTCCCGGGCACGAGCTGCTCTATGTGCTGGGATTCGGGACGACCGGCGCGATTTTCACACTCGCGGCAGTTCTGACCTATTTCGAGCTGTTTCGAGCATAGAGCTGAACCCGTTGAGCGGTGGGTACCGCGTCACCATTGGTCTGCAATTCGGAACCGCCCAATGGGCTTCATGACCTACAAGATCGGCGACGCGATCGCCCGTTATCTGCAAAAGCCGATCTCGGGATACGAGCCGTTCACCCGAAGCGATCCCGACGCCCTGCGCGCATCGCTTCGATTCGGAGACGTTCTGCTGGTCGAGGGAAACAATCGGATCTCCGGAGTCATCAAATATCTGACCCAGTCGACCTGGTCGCATGCCGCCCTTTATGTCGGCTCCATGGCCGGAAGAGCCGATGAAGACGGCGAGCCGCATGTACTCGTCGAAGTCGACATGTCCGTAGGAGTCGTTTCGGCGCCGCTTTCGAAATATCTCGACTTCCACACGCGGGTATGCCGTCCGGTGGGTCTGTCCGATGAAGATTGCGCCAGGGTTTGCGCGTACGCAGTCGAGCGAATCGGCTGCGGCTATGATCTGAAGAACATCATCGATCTCGCGCGCTACCTGGTGCCATTGCCGGTGCCTCAGCGCTGGCGGCGGCGTATGATTGCGCTCGGCTCTGGAGATCCCACCCGGCTGGTCTGCTCGACGCTGATCGCTCAGGCCTTCGAGACGGTCCGCTACCCGATCTTGCCCAGAGTGACGTTGATGGAAAGCCCGGCGGCGCGCCGGGAAATTCTGCACATCCGTCATTCTTCGCTCTACGCGCCACGCGATTTCGACATTTCTCCGTTCTTTCAGGTGGTCAAGCCGACCATCGAGACTGGCTTCAACTACAAGCGACTGCACTGGAGCGACTTGCCGTCACTGGACCGGGATCCGCGCGAGAGACCGCCTAGGCGCATTCGCAGAGAACCGAGAAGAGCAGGTTCCCTGCTGTCGATCGAGGAATAGAGTCCGGTTTCGACCGATCGCTTCCCTATCAGGCATTTCTCGGAGAAGACGGCGATGTTCACCGTCCGGTCGGACCGGC
>Ga0137364_10000091_pt1 | contig 27335 bp, 19 predicted proteins | sample SagtaG_10_FD_104798 | JGI IMG/M metagenome (GOLD analysis project Ga0137364, IMG submission 104798) | Vadose zone soil microbial communities from Sagehorn Ranch, Mendocino, California, USA - Sage1_L_20_16 metaG | ecosystem: Environmental > Terrestrial > Soil > Vadose zone | place: USA... | reverse complement strand
CACAACACGGCCTTCCAGAGCGGCGACTTCCTGGGCGCCTTCCTCGTCGGCGGTAACCGCCCGCACACGGGGTTCGTCTTCACCAACAACATCGCGCCGAACAATCAACTCGGACTCAACGGGGAAAATACCGCGGGCGATCCCCAGCTGACGCTCAGCGTCTATTTCCCGCAGGCCGTGTTCGGGAGAAGTGTGGTGGTCGACGGCACCCTCGAGGATTATCCTCAAGTTCCACCTCTCAATAACTTCTTCCCACTCACCCTCGCCGACGTCGGGTTCGTCGACCTCGCTGACGACAACTACGCGCTCGCTCCCTCCAGCCCTTACAAGAACGCGGGAACGGACGGCAAGGACATCGGCGCCGACGTTGGCGCGCTGCCGCCCGCGGCTCGTTCGCTCGTACCGGACCGCGTGATCGCGGGCTCCCCCGGGTTCGTCCTCACGGTCAACGGCAGTAACTTCGAGTCAGATTCGGTGATTCAGTGGAACGGAACGAATCGGCCGACGACGTTCGTCAGCCCTATGCAGCGACAGACGACGATCGCCGCGAGTGATGTCGCCGTCGCGGGGACGGCATACGTCACCGTCGGTTCTCCATCGGGCGGAGCCACGAACGCGCTCCCGTTCGCGATCACGGTCCCGGTCACGGTCGCGGTCGTGAGAGCGGGGACGGGCTCGGGGACCGTCATGAGCGAGCCCGCCGGAATCACGTGCGGCTCGTCCTGCTCCGGACAATTCGCGAGCGGCTCCACCGTCGTTCTGACAGCGACTCCGAACTCGATCTCGACCTTCGCGAGCTGGAGCGGTTGCAACGCTGTCGCCGGCTCGCAGTGCACGGTCGTGGCTACCGTCGCGAAGACGGTGACCGCCACGTTCCAGGCGATTCCGTTCCGACTCACGGTGGCGAAGGCAGGGGCGGGTAGCGGCGTGGTCACGAGCCCCGATGGCATGTCCTGCGGGGCCATCTGTTCCCAGGTGCTGGACGGTGGCACCACGGCCCAGCTCACGGCCATCCCTGACCCGGGCTCTACGTTTGACGGGTGGAGTGGCGGCGGGTGCAGCGGCACGGGACTCTGCGCCGTGTTGCTGACGAGCGCCACCACCGTCACCGCGACGTTCACAGCACCACCTGGACAATTTGCGCTCTCCGTGATCCGCCGAGGCTCGGCAGGTGGGTCGGTGACGAGCTCTCCATCGGGAATCGACTGCGGCTCGCGCTGCGCGATGCTCTACACGAGCGGGACCGAAGTGACGCTGACCGCGACACCCGGAGCCGGGGCAGCCTTCAAGGGCTGGAGTGGCGTCGGCTGTAACGGAACGGACACGTGCGTCGTGGCGATGACCGCGATGCGGCCAGTTGCGGCGACGTTCTCGGCCGCCTACACGAACCCCGACCCCACGGCCGGGGTGAGCCCCATTCAGGCCGCGGACATCACAGAACTCCGCGCCGCCGTCAACACGCTTCGCGTGCAGAACTTCGGGCTGGCAGCCGTGACGTTCACGGACCCGACACTCCAGAGCGGCGTCACTCCGGTGAAGGCCGTCCACATCACCGAGCTACGCGCCGCACTCAGCGAGGCCTATGCCCAGACCGACATGGCCCCGCCACGTTATAGCACTCCTCTCATCACGCCTGGTGTGACGACCATCAGCGCGGCGGACCTACGCGAGTTGCGTGATGCCGTCCGTGCCCTGGAGTGACGGAGACCACGCACGCGCATGCGCTGGGTCGTCCGAGGGGTGGGCCCTGATCGGAACGGGGTTCAGAGGGCTGACAACGTTGAGGACGCTCGCGGGGTGGTGCCAGACACGCCGGGCGGCGGTCGGGCGAGGCGGGCTCGAGCGAAGGTCACACGCGTCGGGAACGCAAGGTGAGCGGCTTGTCCCATGCCACTGACTGGCCGCGCCTGACGAACCGGAACAATGCGACCAGAGTAGCAGCGCTGAGAAGACAGATGACGTACGGCACGGTCAGGATCCGCACCGGCCGCTGGCCGCCTCCCAACGTCATCACGTAGCCCCCGAGCGCCGCCGCGTAGAACACGAACTGACCTGCAAGCGTGAGCTCGTGGAACGGGGGCCCGCCCAGGAGAAGCAGATTGGTGCCCAGCGCGATCAGCAACAGTAGCGGGGTCAGGAGCCGAAGCGCCTTGTGGGAGACGGTCTGGAGCCAGAGCCGGTTCTGGAACGGGTCCAGGAGCCAGCGCTCCCGCGCGAAGAGCTGGAAGTTGCCAGCCAGCGTGCGCACTTTTCGGGTGAACTCCTGCGCGGCGGTCGCCGGGGCCTGATCCCACGCGCGGGCGCGGGGCTCGAAGAGGACTCGATAGCCCCACCCTGTGATCCGCATCGGGAGCCAGACGTCGTCGAGAATCGTGTCCTCCGGGATCGGCTCGAAGAGGCTCCGGCGAATCGCGTAGATCGCGCCGGTCGCGCCGACGGCCGAATCCACCCGGCTCTCGCTCCATCGGATCAGCTTCTCGTAGCGCCAGTACGTGTCGACCCCCGCGCCCACGGTGTTCTCGTCCGTATCGCACGTGAGGATCAGCTCCCCGCTCACGGCGCCCACCGCGGGGTCAGCGAAGGAGGCGACGAGCGCACGGACGACGTCGGGCGCGAACCGCTGACGCGCATCCGCCAGGAGGACGATCTCGCCCCTCGCGACCCGGAGCGTGTCGTTGAGCACCGCCGGCTTACCCCGCCGCTGCAGGAACTCGATGACCTCCACACCCGCTCCGCGCCAGGCGCGCGCCAACTGCGCCGTCCGGTCGGTCGAGCCATCGGAGGCAACGAGGATCTGTAGCCGATGTCGGGGGTAGTCGAGGGATGCGAAGTTGGCGAGCCGCGCGTCGATGCGCGCGGCCTCGTTGTGGGCCACGACGAGCAGCGTGACGGTGGGCTCCCAGTGTCCACGGGACACTGGGCGAGGACGGAGCCGCGCCCAGAGTCGCACCAGCGCCGGATAGCCCACGAAGGTATATGCGAGAAGCAGGATAGAGGTCCAGAAGAGAACCTGGGCGATCCCGTACATGTCACGGTCACGCTACGATCCCTTCGGAGCGACCCTCAATTCAGTGAACCCCCAGGAAGTGATGGGGAGATTCCCTGAATGACGGCCACGGGATTTCCCTCGAAGAGCGTGCTGAAGCTGTGGGAGGGTTGCTCGCCCCGGCTCAGGCTCTGGTCGTCGCGCTCGACGTCAGCCGCGCCGCGCCTCGCGTGAGATCGATGACGACGTGTTCGGGACTCGTTTCAGCAAGGACGCGCGCAGCGTCGTCGCTCGCGTTGCCGATCACGAGCACCTGGGCGTGGGCGAGCAGCGCTTCCACGCTCGGGCACATCAGCGACGCGATGTGCGGGATCTCCTCCTCGATATACCGGCGGTTGGCGCCGATGAGCCGTGCCACCGCAACGTTCCGGTCGAGGATTCTGACGTCACAGCCCTTGCCGATCAGGGTCTCGACGAGCGCGACCATCGGGCTCTCTCGCAGATCGTCGGTTCCGGCCTTGAAGGCCAGGCCGACCACCCCGATCCGTTGCCGTCGCGTCGCGAGCACGGCCTCTGCGCCCCGACGCACCTGCGCCTCGTTCGATGGCAGGATCGCCGAGAGCAAGGGCAACGAGACGTCGGCAGCGCGGGCCGAGTGGAGGAGCGCTCGGAGGTCTTTCGGCAGGCACGAGCCTCCGAATGCGAACCCCGGACGGAGGTAGGCTTCCGAGACGTTCAGCTTGCGGTCCATCAAGAAGACCCGCACGACTTCGTGGGCATCCGCGCCGAGCGCCGCGCACGCGTCGGCGACCTCGTTCGCGAAACACACCTTGAGGGCGTGGAACGCGTTCGCGGCGTACTTGACCATCTCAGCGGTCCGAATCGTCGTATGGACGAACGGGGCCTCGACGCCCTCGTAGAGCACGCGCAGGAGCGATGCCGTGGCGGTGTCGCCGCACCCCACGAGCGTGAAGGGGGGGCGGGCGAAGTCGGTCAGTGACGAGCCTTCCCGCATGAACTCGGGGTTCACGGCCACCCGCATCGCCGCGCGCCCCCCCGCGCCGGCGAGGAGCGCCGGGACGAGGGATCGCTCGGTCGTTCCCGGCAACACCGTGCTCCGGAGCACAACGGTGTGCGGCTCCGCGCGCCGTTGAAGCGATTCGCCGATGCGCTGGCCCGTCCTGACGACGGCGTCGACGTCGAGCTGCCCGTTGGTACGACTGGGCGTGCCGACGCAGATGAGCGACACGTCGGACGCGGCGATCGCCTCCTCGCTCGAGGTCGTCGCCCGGAGGCGTTTCGCCCCGACCACCCGGCCGAGCAGCTCCGCGAGCCCCGGCTCCACCACGGGCGGCGTGGCGGTGTTGATCATCGCAACTTTCTCCGCGTTGACGTCGACGCCGATCACATCGTGGCCGGCTTTTGCCACGCAGGCGGCCGTCACGCACCCCACGTACCCGAGCCCAAAAACGCTAACGCGCATGGCTAAGCACCTCCTCGCATCTGGCTTCGAATTCCGCCGCAACCCTCGCCCACGCGTACCGCTCCTCCACGAGGCGCCGACCCGCGACGCCGAGCGCTCGGCGACGCGAGGGATCGTGCACGAGCGACGTCACGGCCCGGGCGAATTCCGCCGGATCGTCGGCCCGCAGGAAGTGCTCGCCGGGGACAAGGGGAAGGCCCTCGGCACCGACCGATGTCGAGACGACTGCCTTGGCCATCGCGAGCGCCTCGAAGATCTTCAGTCGCGTCCCGCCGCCGACCCGCAAGGGCACCACGAAGACCGCCGCATCCCTCATGTGTGGTCGGACGTCGTCCACGAGCCCGGTCACTCGTACACCAGCCCTTGCTGCCATCGCGAGCAGACGCGGGGAGGGGTGACGGCCGACGATCGTCAGCGTCGCCTCCGGCACATCGCGCCGGACGCGCGGGAGGATCGTTTCGATGAAGTGCGTGACACCGTCCTCGTTGGGGTACCAGTCCATCGCACCGGTGAAGACCAGTCGCGCTGGCGTCTCCCGCGTTCCGTCCGGCGTGAAGTAGTCGATGTCGACGCCCGTCGGAACCGCGCAGACACGGGCGCCGTCGGCGACGGCGCGCAGGAGCCCGCAGTCCCCGTCCGACACGGCTATCGTCAGGTGCGCGCGTCGACACGCCCGTCGTTCGTAGCGCCGCATCTTGCGCGCCTCTAGCCCGAGCAGGAGCCGCCGCCACGCCCGCGGCTCGACGTCGCTCAGGCGCCGCCAGATCACGTGCTCGACGTTGTGAGCGAACAGCACTGTCGGAATCACCCCGTCGACCGGGACGTTCGGCACGGCGGCCAGGAAGTCGGCGACGACCAGGTCGATCCCGCCAGCCGCGAGACGTTTCGTGACTTTCCGACAGAGCTCCGGGACCCGCGTCTTGTAGACGTCCACCGGCCGTGGCGAGAGCCACGACCGCAGGAGGGCGACGACGAAGCGGGCGCTCCCCCGCTTGGCCAGGACCCACGGCACCGACACGACCTCGCACCGTGGAAGCGCGGCGACGAGCCCCTGCGGATCCTCCGCTGGGCCGTGGGTCGTCAGGATCGTGACCCGGTGGCGTCGCGAGAGCTCGGCGAGGATATGGAAGCTCCGGATCCGGCCCCCCGTGGTGACGGGCCAGAGTCCCCCGACCTTCACCCAGAGGAGCCTCATCGCGCTGCGGCGACGCGCATCACGTCCGCGACGTCCTCGCCGTCGAGGAAGATCCGTTGCCAGATCTCGAGATTGACGAGGAGCCAGAGGCGGTCACCGTGCTCCGCGGCTCCCGCCCGGTGCGCCTCGGCGAGCCGGCGGAGCGCGCCTGGCTCGAACAGTCCACGCCCCAGCGCCCGCGGCCCGAGCACGAACTCCCGGACGACTGGCCAGAACGGACTGCGCAGCCACCGACCGACGGGCACCGGGAAGCCCATCTTCCGCCGAGCGAGGATCTCCCGCGGCACGACATCGCCGATGGCCGCGCGCAGGACGGCCTTGGTGCGCCAGCCCCGCACTTTCAGACGCCCCGGAATCGGAGTGACATATTCGACGAGCTCGTGGTCAAGGAATGGCACGCGGCTCTCGATCGACGCGGCCATACTCATCTGGTCCTGCTTCATCAGCAGCTCGACGAGGTACGTCTGGAGGTCGGCGTGGCTCATCCGCTCGAGCTCGCCGCCGGGAGCGCTCGCGTAACACTGCAGCGCCGCGCGGTACGGGTCACGCGCGGCCAGCAGCGTCGGATCGGCGAGCAGCGCCCGCTGGAGCACCGTCGGGAAGACCGCGAAGTTCTCGCAGAAGAGCGCGCGCGGCCCCGGCTCGAGCGCGAGGAACGTCCGCTCGGCGTAGCGCCGGAGCGGTCTTGGCAGCCGGCCCACCGACCCGCGAATCCCCGCGCACAGCGCCGACGGCAGGACGCGGCGGTAGACCCGACCCGCCCTCTCGTTCCACGCGGTCACCCGGTACCGGTTGTAGCCGAGGAACAGCTCGTCCGCGCCCTCCCCGGTCAGGACCACCTTGACGTGATCGCGCGCGAGACGCGAGACGAAGTAGAGCGGTACGCTCGACGGAAACGCAATCGGCTCGTCCTCGTGCCAGACGAGGCGTGGCAGCGCGCCGAAGAACTCCGCCGGGGAGACGACGACCTCCCGATGCACGGAGCCGACCGCGCGGGCCGCGAGCCTCGCATACGCGAGTTCGTTCGCGTCGGCGTCGGGAACGCCCACCGAGAAGGTGCGAATCGGCTCCGTGACCATGCGCGCCATCAGCGCGGCGAGCGCGCTCGAGTCGAGCCCGCCGGAGAGAAAGAGCCCGAGCGGCACGTCGCTCATGAGATGGCTCCGGACGGCGGTCTCGAGCCTGGTCCGCACCGCGCGCGCCTGATCGGCGAGCATCATGTCCGAACCGTCTGGATCCGCCGGGAGTCGCCAGTAGCGGCGCTCGCGCGCTCCGCCACGCAGCGACCACGAGAGCGTCCGTCCGGGCTCGAGTCTCGACACGCCGTCGAAGAACGTCTCGGCGCCCGCAACGAAGCGGTTGGCGAGGAACTCGGGCAGGATCGCCCGGTTGAAGGCGGGGGACACGGCGCCGCCAGCAAGGATCGCCTTGATCTCGGAAGCGAAGATCAGCTCCCGGTCCGTGCACGCGTAGTAGAGCGGCTTAATCCCGAGGCGGTCCCGCGCGAGGAAGAGTCGTTGCTGTGTCCGGTCCCACACCGCGAACGCGAACATGCCCTGGAGCCGCTCCACACACCGCTCCCCCTCTTCCTCGTAGAGGTGGACGATCGTCTCGGTATCGCTCCGCGTCCGGTAACGGTGACCACGGGCCTCCAACCACGGCCGCAAAGTCGCGTGGTTGTAGATCTCGCCATTGAAGACGATCCACACGCTGCCGTCCTCGTTAGACATGGGTTGGGCACCGCCTTCGACGTCGATGATCGCCAGGCGGCGGAATCCGAGCCCGACGGGGCCGTCGACCCATAGCCCCTCCCCGTCCGGCCCGCGATGACGCAGGACGTCCCGCATGCGCTTGAGCCGCGCCTCGTCGACGTTTTCCGACGAGTCCAGACCGACGATGCCGACAATGCCACACATGGTCGCTGGGTCAGTCGAGCCGGTCGCGACCCGGGCCGGTCACGAACACTCCCGGGTCGCCGAAGCTGACGGTTTCGCCTGTGTCTTCACGCACGAGTCCCACTGGCATCGTGTCCCCATCCACCACCGGCGCGACGCTGGGCGCGGGGGCGTTCGGGCTCAGCGTCGGGAGCAGCAGCGTCATGATGCGCAGCGGGAGCCGGGTCACCGTGGAGTAGACCAGGACCGGGGCGGGCTGCCGCTGGCCGTACGCCGGGGAGACCCATCCCTGCATGGGGGCGAGCTCACCACTGTGGACGGCGGGCTTCAGGGAGACGTTCGCGAACGGGCGGACCAGAAGCCCTCTGCCTTCTCGCCCGCAGGCCCGCGCCCACAGCATCGAGTCCACCTCCACCTCGATCGGCGCAAACTGGAATCGCAACTCCACCTCGTGCTCGCCGCCCCCTTCGAGGTCGTCCACGAGCACCCAGTAGCCGGTTCTGACGAAGACGACCCGACGCCGATGGGAGACGGCGCCGGGAAGGCGGAGGTACGCGCCGTGGTCGGCGTCGGCGAAGTCGAACTGCGGCGTCGAGCACCACTGGCGCAACCGCGCGCTAGGACGCTCCCACCACCGAAACGGTCCCGCCGGCGCCGTCTGGGGCACGCCGTCCACGACGACGGTGCTGTGCGCCGCCGTGCTCCGGAAGAAGTCGCGGCTCGCGCCGTCCGCCGTGTAACAGGAGGTCCCGGCATCCACGAGGCAGGGCTCGCCGAAGACCGCGCACTGCACGCTCAGGAGATCCGCATGGCCGTGGCCGCCGCTCACCGGACAGCCGAGGGGCCCGACGTCGAAGATCAGCTGGTGGCCGTCGGGCTCCCATCCGCTCCGCATGACCACGTACCCGCCCTCGGCGAACACCCGTGAGGGCGTGGACGCCGGAGGCACCGGGCGGAGCGCGTCGAACGCGCGGAGCCCCTCCGGCCCCAGGAGCCACAGGATCTCCGGTGCTGGAGCGCCGGCGGCCCATGCGCAGTCGGCGCGGCCGAAGAGCGCGGCGGCCGTTGCGAACACACCGCGGAAGTCGTCCTGAGCGCGCCGGGCCAGAGGCAGGAGCGATCCGCCGTCGACATCCCCGATCTGCGGCATGGGCCCCGCGGGGAAGCGCAGCGCGAGCAGGGAGTCGAGCATCCGGCCGACCCGCTCGGCGACCGCCGGTGGAATCGGCCATGCGTTCCGCGCCCCCAGGATCAGGAAATGGAGATAGGTCTCGAGCGTGTACCGCGCGTAGCCCGTCGACTGTTCGAAGTAGACGCCGTCGTTGAGGATCTGGCGCTCGCACTCGTCGACGAGGATCCTCGCGCCGAGAGTCCGCCAGCGCTCGGCCGACGGCAGCTCCGGGAAGACCAGCCCGGCGTAGACGAGGCCGAGGGCTTCCCCGGTGAGATGCGTGTTCGGTGAGAAGTAGTACGAGAGATAGCGCTCAACGTGGCTGGCGTGGACCCAGATCGCTTCGAGCACCCGGCCGAACAGTCCGGGGGACAGCGCCGGCGCGCCTCTCAAGAGGAAGAGGCTCCAGCACCAGGAGATCAGGCGCAGCGCGACCTCGAGGCTACTCACCCAGTTGATCCCCATCCCGGGAGGGTTGGTGTCGATCCACCGGCCCATGTACGCGCCAAAGGCGCGGGCGTACCGCAGATCTCCGGTCAGCCGGTAGGCCTGTCCGAGGCGAACCATCCACTGGTGACGATTCAACTCCCAGACGACTTTGTGGTCTCCGACGAGGGTCGTGTCGAGAGGGTCGAGCCGGCTCCAGTGAACGAGAGGGGCGCGCCGTCCGGCGACCGGATCGAGGTGCCAATCTACCGGCTCGCCGAAGGACAGCCGCGAGTACCCGAGGAGATCGAAGCGGCCGCGGCATACGTCTTCCGCAACGGCGACCACCTCGTCCCGGGCGGCGGGCATCCGGTCGATCAGCAGCCGTGACGTTCGCTCACTCACCGCCCCGTCGAAGAACCGGCGCGGGCCGACGGCGCGAAATCGGTCGACGTCGAGGGTGTCGCGAAGCCCGGGGCCATTTCTCTTGACCACGCCTGTTCGCTCGAGCACCTTCGAGGCTTCTTGCCGGCCCCGGCAGACCAGCTCGTCGATGCCTATCCGCCGCACGCGCCACTGCCTCACGCGGGCGCTCCGGCGTACACGGCCGCCCACTGCGCGCGCACCCGCGGCCAACTGTACGCCTCCACCTGGTCCCGGGCGTGACGAGCGATCTGGAGCGCCTGCTCCGGCTGCTCGAGGAGTCTCATCACGGCTTTGGCCATCGCCGACGGGTCTCCCGGAGGAATGACGAGACCCGTCTCGCCGTCGCGCACGAGCGACGCGATGTCCCCGGTCGGGGTCGAGACGACGGGAAGCCCCGCCGCGAACGCTTCCAGCACTGACAATGGTTGGTTGTCGACGATCGAGGAGTTGACGAAGATGTCGGCCTCGTCGTAGAGGGCCGACATCAGCGCGGGCTCCACGCGTCCTAAGAATCGGATCCCGTCGGTACCGAGCGCCGTCGCGAGCCGCTCCAACCGCGCCCGTTCGCCTCCGTCGCCAGCGAGCGTCAGCGTCGCCTCGGGGTATCGGCTTCTCAGCAGCGCGAACGCCTCGAGCGTGTTCTCGACGCGGTAGTAGGGCTCGAGGTTCCGCGAGGAGAGCAGCCGCGGGCGGAGCGGTGCGCGGTCGCGGTAACGAAAGCGCGCGACATCCACGACATTACGCACGACACGCGCCCGGTAGCCGTGGCGCGCGAAGGCGCCGCGGAGGTATTCGGAGGGCACGACGATCTCGTCGACCAGGCGCAGCCACGGGTGGACGAGCACGCCCCAGCGCGCGAGATGGTTCTCCGCCTCTCCGCTGTGGTAGTTGAGCACCATGCGCTTGCTGAACCGTCGCGACGCGAGGATGGCCGGCACGACGGTGAGCAGGAACGACCAGTAGGACGCCGAGAAGATATGGACGACATCGGCATGGCGGAGCCGGCCGAGGCTCGGAAGGTATAACGCTTGGTTGAGCAGGGTGCGCGCGTAGGGCCAGCGCCGCACCCAGCGGAGCCCGCGAGGGAAGCGCGGATCGATCCGGACGAAGACAACCTCGTCGCCCCCGTCCCGGAGCCCGCGGGCCAGCGCCTGCGCCTGGACGGAGTGACCGCCCACGATGTCGGAGCTCGCCACGACCAGAGCGATCCTCATGGCGGCCCTAGTCTTTGGACCGCGCCGTCGCGTGCGCGCGGCCGACCAGCCCATGCCGCCACCCGGTGAGCGTCACTCGCTCGCCCTCGCGGAGCAGACCCAGCCGGAGCGCCAGGGCCGCGTAGACCACCGCGGCCGCCACGGTCGCCGCCGTCAGGGCCGACAGCGGTGTGCCGCCGAGGAACGCCTTCGCCGTCAGCCCCGCCAGCGCCGCGATCGCCGCCGCGATGGCGGTCGCGCCGAGGCTCCGCCACGGCAGGAGCCGGTCGACGCCCACCCCCATCAGTCGGCTGATCCTCACGAGCGCCAGCCCCTTGGCGACGGCGCCGGCCAGCACCGCGGCCAGCATGGCGCCCGGGAGGTGGAAAATCGCGACGAAGAGAGCGAACAGGGCCGCCACGAGCACGAGCCGGACGGCATTCAGCGCCATCAAAAACCCCGTTTGCGCGTACACACGCAGCACTCCATCTGTCGCGAGAAAGGAGAGCGCGATCGCCGTGGTAGAAATCATGAACACTGGAACGCTCGCCCCGTACTGCTCGGTGAACGTCAAGACGATCACCTCGTGCGCTGCCACGAGGAGCATTGCGACGAGCGGAAAGAAGACGAGCGCGAGCTTGCGGGTGGCGTCGTGCCAGAGCTCGAGCATCCGGTCCTGGCGCCCCTCGCGGCGCGCCTCCGCCATCCGCACCATCAGCACCCGCCACGTCGAGGTGGCGACGGTGTCGACGAACGGGATCTGCAGACAGCCGACCGAGTAGACGGCGAACGTCGCCGCGTCGAAGGAATACGACACTGCGTATTGGTGGAAATGCCCCTGCAGGGTCTCGAGCACGATCGCAAGCGAAAACGGACCGGCGTAGAGGAGCTGCTCGCCCAGCAACCGGGCATCGACACGCATGGTCCGACGGAACGCGTGCGCGAAGTAGCCGAGCGTCGCCGCGAGTCGGAGCAGGGCGAAGGCGACCGCGCCCGCCAGCACCGCGTCGAGGCGCCCGAGCAACACGGCGGGCACGATCAGGAAGGCAGCCCGGGCCACGTCGGAGGCGCCGTACGAGGCGGAGGCCCATAGATAACGGCGCCGGGCGGTCATCACGATCTCGAGTCCCGCTGAGGCCAGCATGAGGCCGAGGAAGGCCGCGAGCAGGGTCATGTACTGCGGCAGCGCGTCGTTGTGCAGCCAGCGCGAGATCGCACCGTTCGCCATCTCGAGCAACGCGTAGCACACGCCCCCGGCCGCGGCGAGAAACACGAACGAGTTGGCGACGTATCTGCCCGCCGTCTCCCCGGCTCCGGGGAGAAAGTAGAACAGGCTCTCGGCCATGCCGAACTGCGTCATGATGCAGAGTGTCGAGTAGATCAGGAAGAACAGCCTGTAGGTACCAAAGTCGCTCTGGTCGACGACCCGGGCGAGGACGACGGGAACGAAAAACGTGGCCACGAACCCCACGGTCCGCCCCGACATCAGGAGGAGAGCCGGCCGAAAGGTCGAGTCCGTCGCGCTGAGGCTATGCATCACGGTTCCCGTGCGTCGGTCAGAGTCGCCGCGCATGTGCGTGACGTCCGCGTCCGCCATCCTCAGCGTGACGCTGCCGGCACCTCGCGACGAGATCGAAGACCCCGTTCACTTGGCAGCTCATGACGGACGGCGAGAAGCGCTTAGGCGCATCCACACAGGAGTGCTCCCAGAGGAGCCGGCGCGGGAGTGTCAGTCGGGGGTGCCGGGGATCACGGTGACGGCACGTCGTGAACGCGAGGCGATAGCCGGCCGACGCCACCGCGCTGACCACCGCCGGGCTGAAGCGCCCATCGGGATATGCGAAGTGCCTGACCGGGACGCCGAGCTTCTTCTCGAGCGTCCGCCGAGAGCCCGCCGTTTCCTCCGCCATCGTGTCCGGACGTTCGTTCGTCAGCACTGCATGGCTCTTCGTGTGCGAGCCGATGGTGATGCCGGCGCGATGCATCTCGGAGAGCATCTCCCAGCTGAGTGGGCGCAGCGCTCTCGCGACGCCGTCCTCGATCCGGACTTCGGCTTCGAGGGCCGCGACGACGCGCGCGCTGTCGGCTTGGGGCAGCGCCGTGAACAAGGCCCGGGTCGCCGCGAGCGGACCCCGGGCGATCGCCGTCGTGTCGAACGCCGCTGATGACTCGATCCCCAGACCGCGGAGGACGGCGACGAGGCGGCGCGGGGCCGCGGGCCAGCTCGCGAAGGCTTGCGCGAGCAGGAGGTAGAGCGCGTCGTGGAGCTGCAGGTCGGACGTCCCGATGAGATCGGTCACAACGAAGACGGCAGCTGGCAAACCCTTTCGCTGGAGGAGGGGAAACGCGTGGTCGTAGACGTCCTGATACCCGTCGTCGAAGGTGATCGCCGCCACCGGCTCCCCGAGCGTCTTTCCACCGTCGAGCCGTGACTCCAACTCATCCAGCGCGATCACGCGAAAGCGGCTCGCGATCCAGTCGAGATGCCGCTCCAGCATCGTGCGGCTAATGAGCATCGCGGGAATCGAGCGGGCCGCGTGCGCAGCGAAATCCTCGACCACTCGGTGATAGCCGACCACCAGCGGGACGTGGTTCGCGCCGACCAGAGCGCCGATCGCTCGATCGACCCCCGTCCGATGGAACGCCGCCGCCAGGCCCGTCTTGATCAGGTCCCGCCTCATCCCAGTCGTCCCCAGACACCGACCCGTCTGATCGCGGCGATCCGATCCCCGACGCGATTGGGAAGCGCCCGTCGGACCATTCGCTTTGCGGTCCGGCCCATGCCCCGCGCGCGCCGATACAGCCATTCGCCCGCCCCCGGAGGATACAGTTCGAGCCGGACGAGCTCGCGGGCCTCTTTCGCCCAATGAGATTTGTAGGGCTCGTTGCCGTGCAGCAGATCGTACTCGTCGGCACCCTCTTCGATCGCGCTCTTGATCGCCAGTCCCATCGCGATCAGGCCCACGCTATGCTTACCGAATCGAGGATCGAACCCCGCCTGGTAGAAGGCGAAGCCCTGGCGGTACCGGAAGCCGTAGACGGACGCCGCCGGTTCTCCCTGGAGCGAGAGAACGAAGAGCCTGAGCCAGCCACGATCGAGCGCCCGCTGGCTCACGTCCTCGTGAAACGCGAGAAGCGCGGGCGTGTGGAGACCGTCGGAGCCACCCCTTTCACGCCAGCGCTGATGGTGTAGCGCCACCAGGACCGCCAGGGCGTCACGACGCTGACTCGCGGAACCGGCCTGCGTGAAGCGCAGGCCGAACTGTTTCGTCGCGTTCCTGAATCGTCGGTGGAAATTGTAGCGATGCTCCGACCCCAGGGTTGCGAGGTACGACTCCCACGAGTGCCCCGACAGGTTGATGAACGGGCAGAGATCGGTCGTCGTCTCTGAGAGGCTCCAGCCTTGCCCCGCGAGCTCTGCCGCCAGGTCCACGGCATAGGAGCTCCGTTTCACGCGGGTCAGTTCCAGCACGAACCGTTCCCGAGCCAGGTACTCGGCCAGGGCTCGCACGGCCTCCCGCTCCCTCCCGCGCCTGACGATCACGTCGAGGTAGTCGGAGCCGACGCTTCCCGCTCCCAGAAATCCCAGCGCGCGAAAGGAGAGAGGGCCGACCCGCCACTGCCGCAGCGCGAAGGGCGCAATCGCCACGAGCTCATCGCCCGAGCGCGCAGTGATGATGCAGAGTGATCGGTCGCCACCGAGGTGCTTCCACCAGGTGTAGAGCCACTCCCAGGTCAGGAAGAGACACTGGGAGGGGCTCGCCTCCAGCAGCGCATCCCATTCCTCGCGGAGCGCCTCGAACGCGGCGGGATCCTTGATTCTCTCGACGCTCACCACACCCGGCTTGGGAGGACTTCCTAGCACGCGAGTCGTATCCATCCCTCACCTTCCAGGCGCGTCAGGAACGCATCGCCGCGGTAGATCGCTTCGAGCACCTCGAGATCGTTCGAATTCAGCAAGGTCCAGAACGCCCCGCTGTCGAACAGGCAATGCTGCTCCGACAGGGCTTCCATGAAGGCGGGGTCGAGCTGCCCCGACACTGCGAGCGCGCCGCGGCGCCATGCATCGAAGAACAGGTGCGCCAGCACCTCGCCGATCGAGTCATGTGTGGCTCCGATCTGGACGACCTCGCCCACGCCCCCTGGGCGCAGATAGTACAGATACCAGCCGAGGACGTCACCGCGCACGTCGCGAACCAGCACCTTGCGGAAGCTCCCAGAGGATCGCCATCGGCCGAGGATCTCCAGCAGCCATTGTACGGAGCGCTCGTCGTACTCTGGCCGCAGCGATCGGTTCCGGGAGAAATCCGAAAGGCACGCCAGCAACCGCTCCGCCGTCACATCCTCTCGCGACGCGCGCGGTACCGGCTGGTGGAACGGCGTCCAGGAACTCCGCGCCGCGACGGCGTCCAGGACGGCACACCATGGTCTCGCGGCGACGGCCATGGCGGCCGGAAGACCGCGCTTCCTCATGACATCCACGACACACCGGCTGGGCCTGAGGGCGCGTGTCCACCGGATACTGTGAAGCAAGGACGTCGTGCCGCCGAACGCCTCCCAGATCTTCCGCGACGACGCGGTTCCGTCGGCCAGTGAGAGATCCTGAGACCCCGCAAGGAAGACTCGAAGGAGCTCCATCGCTGCCAGCGTCGACCTGCTGCGCGGATCCACCATGAAGTCGTGACTGATCGCGACCTGAATCGGCCGTCCGTTCAGCGACATCGGCCGCCGCATGACGCCGAGGACACCCACGATCTCGCCGCCGGCGGCTTCGTACGCGAGCGAGGGAAACTTCCCGTCGTGCCAGGGGTGGCGGCAAAACACCTCGGTCAGGTGAGCCCGTAAGGTCTGCGGGTCTCGCCCACCGCCGCCGCCAAACACGGTGGCGTGCAGGGCCGCCACCGCCGGAATGTCGCCTTCGACAAGGGGTCGCACGTGTGCCATGTCAGTGACCCGCGACCAGGCATGGCCGCCGTACGCGACCCGCCTCAGCCATCGTCTCCTCGCTACCCTGACGCTCGCGCCGCCGACCGGTCGGTCGCACGATTGTCCGCTGTCCACGCCTTCTTGCTTGCGACAAGGCTCGCGATGCCTTCAATACTCCGGAAATTGTCGGTCTCGAGATCCTCGGGCGAGATGGAGATCTGGAACTGCACCTCGAGCCGCAACAACAAATCCACCAGGAGCAGCGAATCCAACACCCCTGTTTCGATCAAATCTGTCTCGATCGAGGGCACCTCGAGATTCAGTCCGTGCTGGAATATTTTCAGAATCTGATCGCACAGATCCGCGTCGACCGACATGTCAGCCTCCTCATGCACAGATGCCATCCCTCTCAATGCGTTCAAACGGGGCTCTGACCAATCGTCCCACCAAGCGAGCCTCTCTCCGAGCGACGTTCGAGGGGTGGCCGTGATCGCCTCAGCGGCGATCAGACTTGTCGAGTCCAGCGCGCACGTTGGAGATCTCCGACGTGGCGGTCACGCGTCCGTCCGCCGGGAGACCCATCACGTCGTCGTGTCGCAACCGTACATGGAGCAGGTGAACGGTATAGGGAATGCCCTGATCCGTTACCAGCGTCGAAATCGCTTCTCGAACCGCGCGCTCGCATTCGACCTTCTTGGTGGGCGGGATGTCCACGAACTGACCCTCGATCCGGACCCACCAGCCCCAGTGCCCCTCGAGCGTGTCGTAGTAGGTGTGATAGGACTCGGCCACGCTGAGGCGGGGCGAGCGAAATGCGGTACGGAACAGCGCCGTCGCCGCCTCGACGGTCATCTGCTTCCGCAGCGAGGCGGCCTTGAGCATCGCGGATGGGGTCATATACTTGAAGAACACGGGAGTCGTCTTACGGATAAACTCCCGACCATTGTGCCGGCCGATGAACGTCAGATCCATTTCGCCGCTTGGCTTCGTGACGCGCGCAAGCTCAGCGACCGATTGGTCCAAGTCCGTCGTCCAATGGAACGCCAGGATGCTGTACAGATAATCGATCGACCGGTTCTCCAGCGGGAGATTTTCGAACCTTCCATCGAGGATCCGCACGTTCGGATATTGTGCCGTCCGAGCACGCGCGATCGTGCGCATGTTCGCGGCCGGCTCCACTCCGATGAACTGCACATCGGGCGGGCTCATCGAGGCGAGCCGAGCGAGTTCCCGACCGGTCCCGCATCCGAGGTCTGCGACGGTCTTGTGTCCGTCCTTGAGCCTCACCACGCCCAGGGAGTGCTGCGTGATGCGGCCCCAGCACGACGTGAGATTCCTGGGATCGTCGTATTCGCCCGCGAGACGAGAGTACGTTTCGATGACGGGGTTCATACGGCGTCGCTCGGGGACTCCCCGGAGAACGCGGGGGAGGGTGAGGGGGCGGCACGCTCGAACTCCTCCTTCAGCCGGCGCCGGTCGATCTTTCCGTTCGCGTTCTTCGGCAAGCCATCGAGGATCATCCAACGGGACGGGAGCATGTACGAGGGGACCCCCTTGGCCAACTCCTTGCGCAGGGCGAGCGGCGTGACATCGACTCCCTGCGCCGGGACATAGGCGCAGCAGATCGTCGCCCCTTCGAACCCGTCGGTGCTGATGGCGACGACGGCGGACTCCCGCAACGCGGACATGGCGTGCAGCCGCGTCTCGATTTCACCCAGCTCGATCCGGTGGCCACGACTCTTGATCTGCGAATCGGTCCGGCCCAGAAAGTACACGAGCCCATCGGCGGCACGCCGCGCCATGTCGCCGGTCTTGTAGACGCGATCGCCTGGGTCCGAGCTCAGCGGATTGGGCAGGAACGCCGCACGGGTCTTCTCCAAATCCCTCCAGTACCCGGGACTCAGTCCGACGCCACGGATGTAGAGCTCGCCGATCTCGCCCGGCGCGGTCGGCCGCAGCTTCTCGTCGAGCACGAGCAGCTCCTCGCCCTCGCACGCGGTCCCGATTGGAATGGCGGCGTTCTCATCGTCCGGACACCGCGGGACGGTGTAGTAGCTGCTGGCGATCGTCGTCTCGGTCGGCCCGTAAAGATTCGTGAAGGCGACGTCGGGCAAGCGCCGCATCCAGTAGCGCAGGCCCGGCGTCGGAAAGACCTCGCCGCACCAGAGCACGCGCTTGAGCGTCGGAAAGTCGTGAGGCCTGACGACATCGAACTTCGCCATGTAGTGGAGCACGGAGGGCACCGAGAACCACTGCGTGAGCTCGGAGGTCCGGATGAACTCCGCGAGCTGGTTCGGCAAGATGCCGAGCTCCGGCGGCACGAGGTGGAGCTCCGCGCCAGCCGAAAACGACCCGAAGATATCGTAGATGGAAAGGTCGAAGTGCAGCGGCGGGTGCCCGGACATCCGGTCCGCCGACGTCGTCCCGAAGTAGCGGCGCGCCCATTCGACGAAGTGCGCCACGCTCGAGTGGGAGATGATGACCCCTTTGGGGGTGCCCGTCGACCCGGAGGTGAAGAGAATATGCGCGGCGTCGTCCCGACGATTGAGGTAATCCAACGGCGCCGCCGAGCAGGCGTCGAGGTCTCCGAGCGAGAACTCGGTGTTAAAGCGCGCCCCTTTGACCCGCTCGCGGGCCAGCCATCCGACCACGATCGCCGCTCGGAGGCGGTCGGCTTCGAGCAGCTCGTCCAGCAGAGAGCCGGCGCCGCCGCCGGCGAGGATCCATCGGTTCTCGCAGGCCTCCAGGATCTTCGCGCTTCGCTCCGCCGGGCTCGCCGGATCGATGGGGACATAGATGCAATCCGCCTTATAAATGCCGAGGATCGCGACGATCGCCTCGAGCGACTTGGGCGTGAGGAGGCAGACCCGGTCCCCTCTCCGGCACCCGGCCTCTTTGAGGAGCCGCGCCAGCTGGTTCGAAGCGCTGTCGAGTCGGCCATAGCTCAGGCTCTTCCCGTTCAGAACGACGGCGACGGCGTCCGGACGCCCCTCGGCCTGGCGCGTCACGTATTCCTGGAGCCGCTCTACCATTGCCCGACCTTCAGGGCCTGCCGGAAGCCGAGACTCGTGTGGCCGAGCTCCTCGCGATCGGACGGCACGTCGAGGATGAAGCGCGTATAGCCGATCGCGAGGTACCGCGCCAGCTCGTCGCCCACCCGCTCGTAGCTGCCGACCAGGTACGGACAAAACGTCTTGTAGTTTTGGAACGGCTCGAGCCAGTAGGGGCCGCGCCCGGCCGCCGTGCTCATCTCCGACAGCTGTTTGTGCCAGACGGAATCGGAGGTCTTCATCGCGAGCTGGTGAGTCACCTGCCCTCGCCGATCCTCGGGAAACCGCGCGCGCGCGACCCCCCACGCCTCATCGTCGCTCGCGCGAGCGATGATGCCGACGCGGATCCCAAACGCGATTCCCGCGTCCGCCGGGATCTCCTCCTCGCCGGCCGGCTTCGGGTACTTCACCGCGGTCGCTCCGAGTGTCCGAGCGGCCGCCAAGCCCGCCTCCGAGGAGGCGGACACGAAGATCCCCGGGAACAGGTCCGATGCGAGCGGGGGCGTGAGCTTGAGCTTGTCGACCTTGTAGAAGGCACCGTCGTAGCTGACGGCGGCGGTGGTTGTAAGGAGCGCCTTGATGATGCTCGTATATTCGACCAGCCGGTCGTATCGCTGGTCGTGCGGCGTCGTGTCTCTGAGGGCCGCCAGGTCGTTCTTGAAGCCGCCCGCCACCATGTTGAGGTGGACGCGCCGGCCGTAGAGGTGCCCCAGCGACGCGACCGCCTTCGCGACCGAGTACGGGTGCATGTACGCAGGCTGAACCGCGACGAGGGGGCACAGGGTGGCAGTGTTCTGGATGATGATGTGGGCCAGGAGCCACGGATCCACCAGGCTGTTGTCGGAGTAGACAAGGATCCCCTGGCACCCGGCCTCCTCGCTCCACCGGGCGACGTCGATGACGTGCTGCAGATAGCGCCCTCGATCGGCGGCGGCCGATGGCGGGCACGTGGAGAACACCTCGATGGACGCGCCGTCGATCTTATCGTCCATCACTTCACCGGCTGACCCGGACGTCGACGGCGGTGGCCGGCGGCGTTCCGGTGTTGAAGCTCGCCAGCACCGCCCCCGTCGTCAGGTCGAACTTGTAGACGTTGGACGCGTAGTAGTTGACGGCCCAGAACGTGCCGTCCCCGACCAGATCGAGACCGGCCCAGAACTGGTCCTCGCCGGTCGACACGCTGTAGGTCTGGACGAGGGCGCCCGTCGCGTCCAGGCGCGCGACGACCGCGCTGCTCGCGACGAGCACGCCGCCGTCGGGCAGGAGACGGAGCCCCTGGGTCGCGCCGCCGGGCAGCGGGGCGAGATTGAAGTCGGCGAGCTGTGTGTTGGTGCACACGTCGAACCGCTTTACGTTCGGGCCCCACGACGTATAGAAGACCGTGCAACCGTCGCCGGCGATGTCGATCCAGAACGAGCCTCGATTCTCGGCCGCGACGGCGAAGGCGACCGGCGGCTCGCCCGGCGAGAGCTTCAGGATGGCGCCGGTGCAGTCGGCCTGGCCGACGAACAGGCTGCCGGCGGCGTCGAAGGCGAGCGCGTGCGGGTTGCAGTTGTACCCGCTGCCGACCGTCCCCTGCGACATGCCGTTGACGTTGAATGTCTCAACGGTATTGCCGATGGTGCAGGTCGGGTCCGTGCACCAGTGCGTCACGTACAGATTGCCCGCGGCATCGAAGCTCATGCCTTCGCTAGTGGAAGCCGGTGCCACACTGACGAGCGCCTCGTTGAGGGTGCCGTCGGGATCCCGCCACTGCACCGGCCCCTTCTCGAGCGAGACGAACACGTCGCCGGGCGCGAACGTCGCGTGCGCCGCGACTGCGGGCTCGCCCAGCAGGGTGACCGCGAGGCACGTGACGAGGCCGGCCAATCTCACTGTTCTCACGAGGTCTTCGCCTCCGCGGACGGGGGTTTGACCGCTTCGAGTGTCACCTGGAGCTCCTCGATACCACCCACCCAATAGCACAGGAACCGCTCGCCGAAGGTCGGGTGCCGGTCGAGGAACCACTGAACGGCGCGACCCCACACGCGATACGGCCACGGCCAGAACTGTTCTTCCATGAAGTACTTCAGCCGGACCCGAACCACGCGGAAGCGCACGCTCGTGTAATAGGAGTAGTTGTTCTCGCCGAAATAGTGGAATGACTCGGCCGAGAACGCGCGACGGTGAGTCGGGTCCTTCCACGCGTAGACCCCCGAGTAGTGCGGCGTACGGATCGACACCCTCGCGCCCGGACGGGCGATGCGCCAGACCTCCTCGAGAATGGGCAACGGGTTCGTGAAATGTTCCAGGACGTGGTGGAGGTAGATGTGGTCGGCCCAGCTCTCCGGGAGCGGATAGGGCGTCTCGGCCAGGTCGTGGACCAGATCGACTCCCGGTAACGCCATGCCGTCGACGCCCCACGTGTCAGGAACCTTGTTGGCGCCGCAACCCAGATCGAGAGCCACCGGCCGCCCGGCCGCTCGCCGGGCGCGTGCGTAGACCTCCACATCGGCGCCGTTCCGGGTCGGGGCCACTCTCATTTTGAGAATGCCTGGAGGGCCGCCGGATCGAGCACGGCACGGAGCAGCAGATGCGGCCGGCTGCGATCAGCGGCCTCGAGGAGCCTCCAGAAGAGATTGCCGCGCTCCGGCGGCCACCCATCCACGGATCGACACCGATCGCATCGGTCGCCGCCGGGATGAACGATGGATCGGACGATACGGAGCAGGCCGGGCTGATACGCGCGGTCGGCGATGTGGCACCCGAGCAGCCTCGCAACCGACTTGCACGAGATATGGGACGGGGCGAACGAGCGCTGGGCGACTCGAAACATCGCCAGATCGGCCTCGGAATCACCGATCGCGATCGTCGTGATCCCGTCGTGCCCCGCCAGCGCGAGGAGCTCTCCCAAGCCCCGGCCCTTGTCGGTGTCCTTGGCGAGCACGGTGGTGTCCACGTAGGTCTGGCGAAAGACGAGCCGATTCACCTTCAGATCGGCCATCAAATTTCGAATGTGCGTCGTCGGCAGCGGCACCGTCGTCCCGCGCTCGTAGGTGTACGCCCGGATGGAATAGCGGTAGTCGTCATTGAGAAAAACGCCCGGAGTCGCTCGCAGCGCGGCTCTGACCCGCTCCAGCTCGCGAAGGGACTCGTCGCTGACCAGGACACGCAGCCGACCGCTCAGCGCGTCCCAGGCGGCGCCCCCGTATTCGGCCACGCCTCCCACGAAACCGTAGGCGCGACAGTACTCTTTCACTTCTCGAACCGTGCGCGCGGTGTTGACCGCGACGGCGATACCGTGGCTGTGGAGCATGGATACGGAGCGAATCCCCGCCGCCGTCGTGGAGGGGAAGCCGAAGATCTGCTTGTCTAAGACGCCGTCGATATCCAGGACCACCAGCGGTGAGCGCCAGCGCAGCGTCTGCGGTCGGCGGCACACACTGCCGCAGAACCGCGTCGTCTGGAGCGTCAGGAAGTTCCAGGCGTCGACATAGTGTCGGTTGAATTCGTCGTGCCGGTGCGACAGCCGCGCGTCGGCGAGGTTGTCGATCGCCGACGCCATCGTCCACGTGCCCGCGAGGAGCTTGTTGAGCAACAGCCTCCGGGTGACGCCCGTGTCCCTCGACAACTCCACGTAGCGGGCGATGAGCCGGCGTTCCTCGGCTTCCGAAAGCCCGAAATGGAGGATCGCCTCCGCCACATCGTAGGCGGGATCGGTCATGTTGAGCTCGGTCTTTCCCAGGCCGTGGTGCTCGAAATCAGTCTTGAGGAGGGACGCGGCCGACGTGATCCATTCCTCCGGGCGCATCTTCCCGTCGATCAGGCTGGGGTGCGGACAGGCCTGGCGCGCCAACTCCCGCCGGATGCGGCCGCGCTTCAACACGGCCGCCGCCCTCCAGCCGTAGGCCCGGCTGAGAGCGCTCGCCAGCACCTCAAACCCTTTGTGCTGGTTGGCTCGGCCCACGTCGGGCGCGGGATCGTTTTGCAGGCCCAGGCCGCGGACGCGCGCCGCGACATACGACGCGGCAGAGCTGATCAGCTGATCGCGGTCCCGCTCGGCTCCCGCGAGCCCGTCCTGAGGCAGCCACTCCGTGTAGAGGATGCCGTCGCGCAGGCCCAGAACGGGTGGCACGAACTCCGAGAGGCGGGCTCCGACCACGAATGCGTGGTAGCCGAGCCACCCCCAGCCGACGCTCTTGGCCAGGACGTACCTGGTTTCCGTCCGACCGAGCCCGTTCTGTAATCGAACTTCGTAGACTCGTTTCAGCCGCGTGTGAAACTTCTCCTCCGAGCGGCGTCGCAATTGGGCGTTGAGCCGGTCCGCCCGAGCGCTCGTCACCACCTGCGCACCCGAGTATTTGCGCGCCTTGAAATACTGCCCCAGGATCCCCTCGACCGTCGCGGGCTCCAGGAGCCGGCGCTTGTGCCAACGCTCAGGCTCGAGGGTCACAACGGCGCGGATCGCCGAAAGCGGCAGCGACTCGGGGCCACGTGCCCAGTCGCGCCGCGTCGGGTGGACAGGGACCAGGCCGACTACACGGCTCGCCGCAAAACCCGCCTTGCAGACAGCGTCGACACCCCGGGCGAGGGTGCTCCCGGTGTCGGCGGGCTCGTCGACGACCACGGCAACGGCCCCTTGCTTGGCGCCGCGCGTGAGCCTCGCCATCTCCCACTGCGCGACACCCTTCTTCGGACGGATGGTCACCGCGTCCGCCTGCTCGTAGCCGTTGGCTTCGAGGTAGGCGCGAAGCAACGGGGCGAAGTATGAGCCTGCCGTCCGCAATCCCACGATCAGGACCGGTTGCTGGCGGTCGGGACACGTTTCTGCCAACGCTCGCCCCAGATCGAGGATGTCGAAGTGGGTGAGATCCTGCGTCCGGAACGCCGCAGGAATTCGCGGCCGCAGGCGCCGGACGTCCCGCGGCAGCTCGGTCGCCAGCAAAGACGCCAGACGGCCCCCGGTGTGCGCGAGGGCATTTCGATCCGGCGTGCCGGCGGCCACGAAGATTCGCATGAATTCACTGACGACTGCCGCCCAGGCCTCTCGCCATCCGCGGAGGGGCTTAACGCGCAGCGCACGGATGGTCTTCGCCATCTGTAACACCTGCTCGACCATCCGGACGCCCGGGCCCAACAGCGGCACCACGACGGCGACCCGCGAGAAGTCGTAGCTCTCCCCGAGGAGGTAGTCGTCGACGGTATCCGTCACCGCGCACGACAGCAAGAACACATTCGTCATGATTTCGGCGCGCTGCCAGTCCTCCTCCACCTGACCGAGCGCGTCGAGTTCTCGGCGAAGGTGTCCGACCACCTCGTGCATCGTGGGAAACGCGTTGAGACACCACGGGTAGCGACGATAGAACTCCCACTCGGCGTCCAGGAGTTCCGCGTGAAGGGGCAACGAGTCCAGACCTTGATGCATTATCCTCTCACTGACACGGCGCGCCCTGCGGGCGCGGTTTTCTTGTGGGCTTGGCCCTATGGCCGTTGCACCAGCTGCGGGCGGGGCGCGCGGCAGGACGCTGCGGCCGGCGGCAGCTGCGCCCGGACGGCCGCGGCCGCCAGGGCGATCGCGCGAGCGTTCCAATGAATGTCGTCCAGCCAGTAGAGATACTCGCCGCGCTCCAGAGCGCGCGCCGCCTCGGCCGTGAGGAGCGGTGTCAGATTGAGGACGGGAATTCCCGACGCCCGCAGCTCATGCTCGAGGCGATCGAGGTAGTCCCCCGCGCCCTCGCCCACCGACCTTGAGTCGACCAGGAGCGGCCGATACACCCTATATTTGCCGGGAACAAGTATCACCAGCAGATCGAAGCGCGCCTTCTGCAGCTCGGCCTGGAGCCACCGCCAGTAGCCAGCGGCGGCCTCGCGCCGGCTGTAGAAGTCGTTCACCCGCGATGCCAGAAACAGCATCGACTCCCCGTTGGTGAGCGTCGCTCTCACGACGTTGTCGGCGTAGTTGTTGGGAAGAATTGTGCCGTCTGCCAAGGTCTTCACCGCGCGCTCGCTCAGGATCTGGAGCGGCGACACCGCGAGCATGCCTCGGAGTCGGGCGACCACGGTGCGGACTTCCCCCGGCGCCCACGCGACGAGTTTCCTCACCGTGACCTGCCAACTCGTCGAGATGGTCGGCTCCTGGGCGTCCTCGGCGTGAAGGCGAATGACCAGACGGCTTCGCATGCTTAGCCTGCGCGCGATGGCGGGAATCTGATCGGGGCCGACGCCGGGGATCTCACTCCCGACGTTGTAGACAACGCAGCCCCAGAGCCTGCTCAGGCTCGAGGACAACGTCTCTTCATCACGCACCCCGGACCCCACGGCGAACGAGTCCCCGACGAGAATCGCGCCTACCTCCGCGTCGAGGACGTGAGCGGCATTTCGAAATCCAAGCGCATCCGTCGTAAAGACTTCGGTCCGGTACTGCCGCAGCTCGCGGAGATTCCCCACCGCCGCGAGATCGCCGTACGATCGCGCGTTGTAGTAGCGCCGGTTGGGCTCGAAGGCCGCGCCAGGCGGACGGTAGCGCCGGAGCGCTTCCCAGGCCCGAAACGTCAACGGGTCGATGGACACGAACCGAAATCCGAGATCCACCACGCCCAGCGCGATCAGCAGGCACGGGATCAGGCGCCCCAGCTGCCAGAGAGAACCACGCGCCCCGTCTCCCTTCATCGCAGCTCCTAGAACTGGAAGTAGAGGTACGGCGCCGGCCGGGACCCGTAGAGCGCGAACAGACATATCCCGAAGAGCACCGCGAAGCCCGCGGCCCACGACGGCGACCACTGGTGGCGGATCTCAAAGGTGTTCGGTCCCGCGTGGGCCAGGGCAGCCGCCACCACGAGCACGACGATCAGCACGTTCGCGCCCGCGATCTCTGCCCCTCCCCGGAACGCGAACAACGTTCCCAGGAGCGTGAGGACCATGTCGAACCCCGTCGACCGGAAGATCACCAACCCGAGCACCCAGAGACCAAACGTCCCAGTCTGGCGAGTCCAGCGCGGGAAGCGCTCCCAGGTCTCCTTGATCATCTGATGCAGCACGAGAAGCAATCCGTTGTACGCGCCCCAAACGACGAAGATCCAGTTCGCGCCGTGCCACAGTCCACACAGCAGCATCGTGACCATGAGGTTTCGGTACGTCATGAGGCGCGAGCCTCGATTGCCACCGAGCGGGATGTAGACGTAGTCGCGAAAAAACGACGAGAGCGAGATGTGCCAGCGCCGCCAGAAATCCGCGAAGTCCGTCGCCTTGTACGGCGAGTTGAAGTTCTGGGGCAGGCGCAACCCGAACAGATAGCCGAGGCCGACCGCCATGTCGCTGTAGCCCGAAAAGTCGAAATACAGTTGATACGCATAGCCCAACATGCACAACCACGCGCTCAGCGTCGACAGCTCCGAGTATCGCGCCAACGCCGGATCGATCACGGCGGCGATGGTATCGGCGATGAGGACCTTCTTGATCATGCCGATCACGAAGAATGACCAGCCAATGTCCCGGTGGGCGTGTCGCTCGGCACGATCGATGTGCTCGAAATCCTGCTCGATCTGTCGGAATCGAACGATCGGGCCGGCCACCAACTGCGTAAACAGCGATACGTATGCGACGAATTCGAAGAAGTTCCGGGTCGGGGTGATCACGCCCCGATACGCATCGACGATATAGGTGATGGTGTGAAACGTGTAGAACGAAATGCCGACCGGAAGCACGATCTCGAGGATCGGCAGCGTTCCCCTGCCGCCGAGCCAGGACGAGACCTCGTTGAGGTTCGTCACCATGAAGTTGGCGTACTTGAAGAACCCCAACAGCGCCAGATCCATCGTGATCGGAATCCACACGCACAGCCGCCGGCGGACGGGATCCTGCCACCGCAGCAACGCGAGGCCGGCCGCGTAGCTGACAAGCGTGGAAAAGAGCATCAGGGCGCAAAACTTGTAGTTCCAGAACGAATAGAACACGTAGCCGCTGATCGCCAGGCACACGTACCTCGGCGTCTTTCCGGTGAGGTGCCGAAACACCAGATAGGTGACCGGCAGGAAGCCGTAGAGAAACGCCAGGCTGTTGAACAGCATTACTCCGGGCCAGCGCCGTCGGGCGCCCCCTCCTCCACCCGAGAGCAGATCACCCATCCGAGCGGTGGCCGGTCACGATGTGTACGGACCCACCAGATCATAAGGAGCTACTGCGGGCGGGCTACCTTACCCGCCGGCTGAGCCGGCTGCCCGGCGGCCGCAGACGCCGAGAGGAGCGCTTCGAAATCAACGCCGACATCGTTCCCGTCCGTCCCGGCCTTTTTGTAGCGGCTGGACACCGCCAAGCGGTAGTTTCCAGCCCGAAGATCAAGAAAGCCCGCGTCATGGAGCAACGCAGGAAAGAAGTTCTCTGACGCGTAATCGGAGGGCTTGCCGCTCACCAGCACATTTTTCGCGAACACGGCGCCGGGGAAATACGTGCGGAGCGTCAACTGGGGATTGCCCGCGGTGTTTTGCCCGTTGAGTCCGAGTTGATTGTTCGGCGCGATGTTGTTGGTGAAGACGAACCCCGTGTGCGGGCGGTTACCGCCGACGAGGAAGGCGCCCAGGAAGTCGCCGCTCTGGAAGGCCGTGTTGTG
>Ga0137364_10000085_pt1 | contig 27891 bp, 20 predicted proteins | sample SagtaG_10_FD_104798 | JGI IMG/M metagenome (GOLD analysis project Ga0137364, IMG submission 104798) | Vadose zone soil microbial communities from Sagehorn Ranch, Mendocino, California, USA - Sage1_L_20_16 metaG | ecosystem: Environmental > Terrestrial > Soil > Vadose zone | place: USA... | reverse complement strand
GCTCTCCGTCCTGGCGGGAGGGTGGTGACATATGGCCTTACTTCCTCGCTACGTGGGGGACGATTAGCTTCAGGTCGTTCAGGTCGTCGTCACCGCTTTCGCGCCATCCTGATTTTCGGGCTGTACATTGCTGGCGGCTGGCTTCTCCCAGGCCGGAAACGGGTGGTCCCCTACAGCATCCAGTGGCTCAAACGGCTGAGACCGGCATTGTTTCGACAGGATTTGATGGCCCTGTTTGACCTCCTTCAACAGCAGAAGATCAAGCCGCTAATCGCCGAGCGACTTCCCCTTGTCGAAGCAAGACACGCACAGGAGTTGCTTGGCAAAGGAGGGGTGATCGGCAAGATCGTCCTCGTACCCAAGGGGCCAATCTTGAATCAGCAGTAGCCTTGCTTTCAGAAAACGGGTGCGTAATCGAGCGGTGACGGGAGGCGCTGATAGATTACGGCATCCAATCTGCGACAAACACATTTATTTCGTGCGGGACCTTCGCGTTGCGGTTCGAAACAAACACGAGCTTCTTGCCATCGGGTGAGAACTGCGGAAACGCGTTGAACCCCCCCGCGAACGTTACGCGTTCGAGACCGCTGCCATCGCGGCCGATCGTATAGAGCTCGAATTGACTCGTGGTGGGATGCTCATAGTTTGAAGCGAAGATAATGCGCTGACTATCCAGGAAAAAAGACGGTGCAAAACTGGCGCCGGGCAGTTTTGTAATCTGCTGCTGATTGGATCCGTCGGCGCGCATGACATATAGGTCCATCTCACTGGGCTCCACCAAGCCCTGTGCCAGCAGCGATTTGTAGTGAGCAATCTCTTCATCACTTTTGGGATGATGGGCCCGGTAAACAATCCAGTTGCCGTCGGGTGAGAAGAACGGCCCGCCGTCGTACCCGAGCGTATTGGTCAAGCGGCGAACCTTCGTTCCATCCACATTCATGGTGTAGATGTCCAGATCTCCGTCGCGCGAGGAAGTGAACACGATCTTTTTGCCATCCGTGGAGAGCGTGGCCTCGGCGTTGTATCCCGGTCCGGTTGTGAGTGACTTGAGGATTCTTCCGTCATCTGTCGCGTAGTAGATTTGGTATGCGGAATAGATGGCCCAAACGTAGCCATGCGAATAATCCGGACGCGGCGGACAAGCGTCACCCGCCAGATGGGTAGACGAGTACAACAGGTGATTGCCATCAGGATAGTAGTACCCACACGTGGTGCGGCCTTTGCCGGTCGACACTAGATGAAGGTCCGAACCGTCGGCATTCATGACAAAAATCTGATCACACTGGTAGGGTTCCCGGGTCGACATGAAAATGAGACGGCGGCCATCGTAGCTGAAATACGCTTCGGCATTCTGGCCGCCAAACGTTAATTGCTTCACGTGTCGCAGGTAAGTTTCCTGCGGGTCGCGCAGCGGATCGTCGGGGGTGCCGTGTACCACTGGCCCGGCGGAGCTAAGGCCAGAGGTGGCCGTCTTTTCTTGGGCAAGCAGCGAAACCCCGATAAATAAGGTTGCCACGGAGAGCATCACGGCCAGATGCGTGAGATGGAAGTCAGATTGCCTTTTCACTTGCGCACCTCAAGTGTCACTTCGCGCGTGACTCGCTCGTTGCCCCGCAGAACCGTCACGGTCACCTTATCGCCGGGCTTGTGTGCGCGGAGCGCGTAGGTGAAATCGTAAAGGTTATCGATCGTCTTGCCGTCGAACTCCACCAAAACATCACCGGCTTTGAAGCCTGCTTTTCCCGCTGGACTACCATCGCGCACGTCGGAAAATTTAACGCCACCGTGCTCCACCTGCCCGAAATCCGGGATCGAACCGAAATAAGGACCATATCCGCCACCTCCGCCCATTACGGGCGCAACTGGCTCGGACACGCGCACGAATTGAGGTTTGTCGTTCAATGCGTCCAGACCGTGGACCACATTCCCCACAAGTTCAACCACACGTGCGCCGTTCACGGCGTCGATCTTGTCCCAGGTGTCTGACGGCTTGTGATAGTCGGAGTGCAAACCCGAAAAGAAGAAAAGCACCGGCACCTCGTGTACCGTGAACGATGTCTGGTCGCTCGCGCCGTAACCAGACGCGGAGTAACTGACGGCTAACTTCACGCTGTTGTTTGCGTCCTCCACGAGTTTCTGAAAGTCCGGCGATGTCCCCGTTCCCCCGATGTACACTCGGTTGTTCGAGACGCGTCCAATCATATCCATGTTGACCATCGCGATGGTTCGCTGCAGCGGAAACGTGGCATGGTTTGCGTAGTGCGCAGAACCCAGCAAGCCCAACTCTTCGCCCGCAAAACATATAAAAACGACGGAGTGGCGCGGGCGCTCTTTCGAATGCGCTAGCGCATCGGCTAATTCCAGTACTCCACTTGTCCCCGAGGCGTTGTCATCGGCGCCATGATGAATTTGGCCGCGCTGGCGCGGTGCGAGAGAATCGTGCTCGCCGAGCCCCAGGTGGTCGTAATGCGCTCCTACGACGATGTATTGATCAGCAATGGACGGCTCACTTCCGGGCAACTCCGCAATCACGTTTGCAGCCTTCCGGTGGATACGCTCAATCTGAACGGTCAGTGCCAACCGCGATGAGCCGTCAAGGGCCATCGAATGATTGGACAGGTCCTTATCGATGGCTTGGCGAAGCTCTTCAACGGTATGCCCTGAAGGCTTAAGCCAACTATTCACCGTGTCGGCTGTCACCTGAATGACCGGAATGGTCATTTCTCGCGGGCCGCTCACTTCGTCCAGGCGGAGCAACGCATCGGGCTCACCCGAGTGATTGCCAAGATCGTTCACCAGCACGATGGCTTTGGCCCCGTGATTCTTGGCATTGGTGGCCTTGTTCGCGATCTCCGAATGAGAAGTGAGCTGTCTCCCGGCAAATAGGCTGTGCTCGTCGTTTTCCTGAGGCTCGTGGCGCAAAACGATGGCGATTCGGCCACTCACGTCGAGGCCCTGGTAGTCGTCGTAGTGGTACTCGGGCGCGGTGATGCCGTAACCGGCAAATACAAGCGGCGCCTCGATGCTGGCACTGGCCGAGAAGCTCAGCGGAACAAAGGTTTCTTGCAGGTTCAGCTTTTCGGAGTGTTCGCCTTGCCGGTAAACGGCGAGGTTCTTGCGACCGAGCTTTGCACCCACCACCAGGTCAAAGTGCTGAAGATATTTGCCGTTGTCGCCGCCAGGTTTCAATCCGAACTTGCGAAAATGGTCGGCGATGTAGTTGCCCGCCCGATCCAGCTCCTTTGTTCCGTCGCCGCGACCTTTGAGTTGATCGCTCGACAGGAACTTGATGGGCTCGAGAAACTCTTGAGCCGAGAACGGTCCTCCCGTCTGCGTCCAGCCAAATTCAGCAAAGTGTGCTATGAGGGTGAGCAGACCTATGCTAAGCCCGAGGGCGGCGAGCACCCGGTTGCTGCTGAGTATCGGAGTTTTCCAATTCGGTAGCCTCACAGCAGATCCTTTGTGAATCGCCTTCGATTATAAGGGCATTTTCGTCGGAATTGTTTGGCTTCCGGAATGCCGGCGGATGGTGGCCGAGTGGGGCGCGTGTGGAAATATCCATGCGGCATAGCTTGCCAGTGTGCCATTCAGCGAGGTTTCCCGCTTCACGAAGACAATCTTTCTTCGTATTTGAACCTACTCCCCTTGCTCTCGGTCGTGACCAAACTATTCCCTTTCACCCGCTTCGGCCAGAATCTCGCGCAGGCGGGAGATCGGTATCGCCACGGCCATGTGGCTATCGCGGCCGGTCACGCTTTCCGCTTTTAGCAGAGAATCATCGATGGCTTCCTCAGTAGCCTCCGCGGCCGCCAGCGCCGGGTGATCCAAAAGAAGCGGCGCTACCGAAGGGCCAGACCGAACTGGGCTTCATGAAGCCCAGTGAGAACTGGACGCCGCTGGTCCTCATGCATTCATCATAAAATCCGCGCGTCGGCGGAATCGCCGGGGCGGCCAAAAGCTCCAACGTCTTTTGCCCTAGCCCCAACTCGCGCCCGCCGTTGGCGAAAACACTGTAGGCGTGCGCGATGGCTCGGGCGGTCCCGACGCCACCACCGGACGGCACTTCGAGATTGCGCGCATAGATGCGCTCTGCATCTTGATATACCCCGGTGCCGGGATTCACGCTCAGCGCGCGGTAGATGTTGGAACGAGGATTCATCGCTTCCAGCATGAAACGAAGCCCGAAGCCGCGCAGAATCTCGATGAAGGTGGGCGGCGCAAGGGTGGCCAGCCGCGAGTTTGGGATGGCTTCAGGCAACCGGATGTAGACGTCCTCCCCGAGCCGTAACGCTATCTCCTCTTGGAAAAACTGTCCCAAGCTGCGAAGCAGCGGATGCACGCGGCGCAGCAACTCGCCTTCGTAGAAGCCGAGACTGAGCCCGTGATACGCCTGGCGGGTTCCGGGCTCCCACGCGGGTTTCTGACGCGCTAACACGACCGCCAGGCGATCGAGATTGGCGACGATACTGAGATCGACCCTCTCGTTGATCGCGAATAGGCCTGCCTGGTGAGCGAGGAGCTGGCGGACGGTGATTCGTTCCTTGCCGTTCTGCGCAAACTCCGGCCAGTACGTGGACACGCGTTCTTCGTAGTTGAGCCATCCGCGAGAGTGGGCGATGGCGAGGGTCATCGCTGCCAAACCCTTCGTGGCTGAGTGGACCACCACCATCGTGTCCTGCTCCCAAGCTCGCCGGTCTGCTTGTTCCGAATGCCACCCCAGAGGTCGACGACCTTCTCGCCGCGGAGAAAGGCGCAGCAGGCTCCTCCTGCTTCGCCTCGCCGAGCAAAATTCTCGGCGAATGCCTCGCGCACGGCCTCATAGCCCGGGCTGACATGCCCCTGAATAGCAAACTGGTCGTGAGCCGTCGTGCGTGTGGTGGCTCTTGTTTGGGAAAGATGATGGTGGGACATCGGAAATACCCTCTTGGGGCTCTTCTTATGTCCGACGCGAAGATTTTTCTGTGACACCGGTCACCACGAGAGGTGCCGGCCCTTACATGCACGATTCTTGGCGAATCGTTTGGAAACAAGTGTGCCCAAGCAACGACTCTCAATGTCGAGCTTTGGTCGCTTCTCCCGAGTTGTCACGGGCCCTCAAGAGACTGTGAGCCTGATTCGACGGGCTTGTAGAAGAAGCAGACCAACGGTGAGACCAACGCTGCAGGCAGGAACAGAGGCCCTCATAAGGTGAGACCCTGCAATGGACGTTCAGGCGAGGGCCTTTTTCACGACGAATCCGCCCACATCCGTCAGGCGGAAGTATCTTCCCTGGAACTTATACGTCAGCTTCTTGTGATCGATTCCGAGGCAGTGCTGGATGGTCGCCTGTAAGTCGTGGATGTGAACCGGATCTTCCAGAATGTTGTAACAATAATCATCTGTTTTGCCGATGCTCAAACCACGCTGAATTCCGCCGCCCGCCATCCAGATCGAGAAACACCGCGGGTGATGGTCGCGGCCATAGTTGGTTCCGGTAAGTTTGCCCTGGCAGTAGACGGTCCGGCCAAACTCGCCGGCCCAAACGACCAGTGTGTCATCCAACATACCTCGCTGCTTGAGATCGCGTATCAGGCCGGCCGAAGGCTCGTCGACGCCTTTGCACTGCAACGCAATATCGCGCGGCAAGTCGTTGTGCTGATCCCAGCCGCGATGATACAGCTGAATAAAACGTACGCCGCGCTCAGCCAGCCGCCGCGCCAACAGACAATTGGCCGCGTACGTCCCCGGCTTGCGCGAATCCGGCCCGTACAATGCAAACGTGGATTCCGGCTCCTTTGAAAGATCCATCAGATCAGGCACCGAGGTCTGCATGCGATATGCCATTTCGTATTGCGCCACTCGCGTGTCAATCTCCGGGTCGGCATATTTTTCTGCCAGCAGGCGATTTAATTTCGCGATGCCGTCCAGCATGCGGCGCCTCGTCGTAGGCGGCACGCCCGGCGGATTCGACAAATACAACACCGGGTCGCCGCTCGCGCGGAATTTCACTCCTTGGTAGCGCGACGGCAAAAACCCGCTTCCCCACAAGCGCGAAAACAGCGGCTGGTCCGGATTCAATGCATTAGCCTGTGAAATTAACACTACGAACGCCGGCAGGTTCTGATTTTCACTGCCTAGACCATAGCTAACCCATGACCCCATACTCGGACGCCCGGGCTGCTGGAAGCCGGTCTGCAGGAAGGTGATTGCAGGATCGTGGTTGATGGCTTCCGAGTAGACCGACTTGATGATGGTAATGTCATCCACAATCTTCGTGTGGTGGGGCATCAGTTCGCTGATCCAGCTACCCGACCTTCCGTATTGGCTGAATTTGAAAATGGATGGCGCCACCGGAAACGACGACTGCCCGGAGGTCATGCCGGTGATGCGCTGCCCCTGTCGCACCGAATCGGGCAACTCCGTACCTTGTAATTTGACCAAGTCAGGCTTGTAGTCGAACAACTCCATCTGCGAGGGCGCCCCGGACTGGTGCAGAAAGATGACGCGTTTGGCCTTGGGCGGGAAATGCGGCAGCCCCACGAGTCCGCCGGTTTTCGGATCGGTTGCAGTATCCGCGGCAAAGCCGTCCGCTGAGAGCAGCGTCGCCAGGGCCGGAATGCCGATGGCGATTCCCGCAGTACTCCGCCGGAAAAACTGCCGGCGCGTCATTGCCGCGCTCATTTCCGGAGTCAACATGTCACCCATACTCTGCCTCGCCTTCTGCTATTGCTTGGTCATCGTCTCGTCGAGATTCAGGATCATGCTCGCTAGCGTCGTCCAGGCTGCGAGCTCACGTCGAGCCAGGCTTGAATCTGCCTTCGTTTCGCCAACCGTTAGCAGTTTACTTGCGCTCACCTGGTCCTGGCGGTAAGTGGAGCGGAATTCCCTGAGCGAGTTCAGAAGCAGAGCGCGTTCCCGTGGATCGGGCCTTCGCGCCGTGGCCAGCTCAAAAGCAAAATCAATGCGCTCACGATCGGATTTGCCCCCATTGCGCAACGTGCGCTCCGCCAGCGCGCGCGAAGCTTCAACGTAGGTAGGATCGTTGAGAAGCGCCAGGGCCTGCAGCGGCGTATTGGTCACCGTTCGCCGGGCTGTGCATTTTTCGCGGTCAGGCGCGTCGAACAGAGTCAGCGACGGCGGGGGGACGGTGCGCTTCCAAACGGTGTACAGGCCGCGGCGGTATAGGTCAGAGCCAGAAGACTGCGTGTAACTCTGGCCCGAATAGCCCTCACCAAACGCCATCTCCTCCCACAAGCCCTTTGGCTGGTACGGATACACGCTCGGCCCGCCGATCTTGTCGTTCAGCAATCCGCTGATCGCCAGCGCATTGTCGCGAACCATCTCGGCCGGCAGGCGGAATCTCGGCCCTCTCGCCAAAAGCCGGTTTTCCGGGTCGCGCTCGATGAGCTCGCGCGATGCCATGGAAGACTGGCGGTAGGTCGCCGAGGTAACTATCAGCCGCTGCATCGCCTTGATGTCCCAACCCGTGCGCGCAAATTCGGTGGCCAGCCAGTCAAGCAACTCAGGATGGCTTGGCGGTTCACCCTGCGAGCCAAAGTCTTCGGCGGTCTTGACGATCCCGGTTCCGAAGTACTGCTGCCAATACTGATTCACCGCAACACGCGCGGTGAGCGGATTCGAGGGGTCGAGGATCCACTTTGCCAGGCCCAAACGGTTCGCGGGCATATCACGCGACATCGGAGGCAAAAACGAGGGAACACCGGGCGTGACCTTCTCACCCCTATTGTCGTATTGACCGCGGCCCAGAATGAAGGTGTCGCGCGGCTTCGACATTTCCGCCATCACCATGGTCGTGGTGATGGACTTTTCGAGCTTGTCGCGCTCTTTTCGCAGTTCTGCCAGGCGAGAGTAAAGCTGTCTGTATTTCTCCGGGGCGTCGTGCTTCAGAAAGTATTCGGTCAAGCGGGCCTGGTGCTGCTTTTCGAGCCGCGCCTGTTTCTGTTCCTTGCTCTCTGCCTTGGCCAGCTCTCCGATATCGGCTTCTTGCGGCGGCTTGTCGGGCTCGAGCGTCGTAATTTCCGTCGCAGGAGCACCGGCAAGCTCGGTCAACAGCACGCGGGCAGGCAGGTGCACGGCGAGATTCTCGACCTCAGTGTCGGTCAGCGTGCGCGTGTAAATACGCAGGTCATCGAGTTGGCCTTGGAACAGGCCCCCGGTATCCTTATTCCCAATTTCCAAAGACGCGGAAGTCCGGAAGGTGCCGCTGAGCGTATCCTTGGCTATCTCGGTTTCCCAAACCCTGCCATCCACACAGATCTTCAAGCCCGCAGCCTTGCCCGAACCATCATAGTTAACCAGTACGTGGTGTGCGCCATCCATCGGCACACGATTCTTGGTGCGCACTTCGATAGCGGAATCAGGCCAGCGCTCCGCGAACCGTGCAACGACGCGAAGATTCCGCTGATGCCTGCCTGTGTACGCGACGTCGTCAAAACCAAGCTCATAGCCAGCCCAGTGCTCGGAGGAATCTTTTTTCTGAAGAACTTCGCTGCTCTTCAACCCGTAGAGATTTACCCACACGCCGAGCGCAAACGGCTCGCGCGCGTCGAAATCTCCAGCTTGCTCCAGGCGGACTTCCGCTTCGCCACTGAATTCAGCGGTCTTGCCGGTTGGCCCGTCTTCATAGACAACTTCGCCTCGCACGAGTTTTCCATCGTGTTTCAACAAGGCGTCTGACAGGTCGCCGTTGAACGTATAGTGGGCCGCGAGCCCATCGCTCGGCGGCTCGGGCAATGTGGCGATGTGTGTCTTCTGCCATTCATTCCGCAGAGCCAAAACCTCTTTCTCAGGCATGGCCGCCAAAACATTGGCGATCTGCTGATGGAGGTCGTCCAGCTGTCGCTTTTGCTCCAAAGTGGGCAACGGCAGCACCGGGTCGGCATTTCCCTCGTACCCGTCGAGGCCGCGCTCAGGGACGGTATTGAAGAACGCAAAAAATCGATAAAAATCCTTCTGCTTGATCGGATCGTACTTGTGATCGTGACAGCGGGCGCAACCCATGGTGAGTCCCAGCCAGGTCGTTGCCGTCGTGCTCGCGCGGTCCACCACATACTCCACGTGATATTCCTCCGGTATCGCGCCGCCTTCGAAGTTGATCATGTTGTTGCGGTTGAATCCGCTCGCGATTTTCTGCTCGACCGTTGCGCCCGGAAGCAGGTCACCGGCCAGTTGCTCGATCGTGAACTCGTCGAAAGGCATGTTGCGGTTGAAGGCGTTAATTACCCAATCCCGCCACGGCCACATCTCGCGCAAGCTGTCGATGTGATACCCATGAGTATCGGCGTAACGCGCTAGATCTAGCCACTGCATGGCCATGCGCTCACCGTAGTGTGGCGACCCGAGCAACTGATCCACTCTCTTTTCGTAGGCGTCGGGAGAGTGGTCCGCCATAAAGGAATCCACTTCGGCAGGGGTGGGCGGCAACCCGGTCAAATCGAAAGCAACGCGTCGCAGCAGCGTGGCCTTGTCCGCTTCGAAGGAAGGTTTCAGCCCTTCGGCTTCCAAGCGCGCAAGAGTGAAATAGTCGATTGGATTCTTTGGCCAGTTTCTGTCTTTGACTTCTGGTGTTGCCGGTCGCTTCAGCGGATCAAACGCCCAGTGGGACTGCCACTTGGCGCCCTGATCGATCCAGTCGCGGATTAATTCGATCTCCTTGGGCGTCAGCGTCCTACCGGAAGATGCCGGTGGCATGCGTCGTTCCTTAGCGCTGATCCTCTGGTACAGCCGGCTGGCCGCGCTGTTGCCAGGCACGATGATCCGGTACCCGTCTCGATCTCCAAACACGCTTTCTGTGGTGTCCAGCCGCAAGTTGCCCTGGCGGCTGCCCTCTTCGGGGCCATGGCAGGCAAAGCAGGCGTCCGAGAGAATGGGGCGAACGTCGCGGTTGAAGTCTACCGGTTTCTCTGGTGGGTTCGACGGCGTTTGCCAGGCACCCAGCGGAGGGAGGCACAACACTATTGCGGTGGCCGGAAGCCATCGGCAGATGATCGGTCGCATCAAGGACCCTCCTCGACCGATTGAAATTGCACAACCGCGAATACCATACTACGTCGGCGTTCTGCTTTGGAAGTATCTTCAGCTCAGGTCAACACCTGCATCGATTCCCTATCGCTTCACGCGGGCTCACGCAAAGTCCTGGGCCGGATCCCTCTCCCACTTCTCCATTGGGGTTGCGCTGGCATGGCGGAATCAGTGCCAGGATACGCCCGGGCAGGCTTAACTGTCGCATGCTCGCGCTAACCCACGGTTGCGGAAGCTCTTGATGTTGGATCGGGGCTGGCACCTCATGTATCCAGGCATCTTCGATACCGTTTTGATAAACACCTCGAGAACTGAGTTCAGGTTTTGTACATCAAGCGCTCCTCCCTCGACCTTTACATTCCCAATACGTTCAAACCAATCGTCCATGGGGAGCCTGTCTAACTGTCATTTCTGCCAGTGGGGGAACCAGCCTTGGCCCTCTAACTTTGGAACGGTCAGAGGGGCGAAGAGCATACCGACTTGACGACGGAACAACTGGTGGACAATAGGGACTATGTGAATCGCGGTGTTGAAGTGTCCACCCACGTCGGCTTAGTCATTCTGTTGGTTGCCGCCTGTTTCCTTTTCTTGCGTCCCTTTCTCCCCTTGATTACCTGGGGTATTATCATCGCCATCTCCGTTTATCCGAGTTACAGAAAGTTGCAGGTCGCCTTGCGCGACCGCGGAGTCCTGTCCTCAGTCGTTATTACCATTCTCCTTTTGGCTTTCTTAGTTTGTCCGGTGGTCTTGCTTGCCGGAACACTGGTTGGGGGTATCCAAACCCTCGCAGCACACCTCAAGGACGGAACCCCGATCATCCCACCACCCCCTGCCAGCATCGAAACCTGGCCTGTGATTGGCGTTCCCTTGAAAAGTGTATGGAGCCTGGCTTCAACGAACATAGCCACCGCACTAAGGAGTTTTGCTCCTCAGATCAAAGCCGTCGTCCCTTGGCTGCTCTCGGCTTCCGCGGGAATAGGTCTCACGGTGCTGCAATTCGCTTTTTCCATGGTGGTTGCCGGAATCCTTCTTGCCAACGCCCGAGGCGCTGCGGGAGCCGCGCACTCATTCGCCACCCGTATATTTGGCGACCAGGGGACGGAGTTTGAGCGGCTCGCCAGCTCCACGATCCGTAGCGTTGCTACAGGCATTCTCGGCGTGGCACTGATCCAATCGCTTCTCGCGGCCCTTGGTTTCCTCGTGGCAGGATTGCCGGGCGCCGGCTTGTGGGCCACGGTGTTTCTAATTGCCGCAGTGCTGCAGGTGGGGACGCTTATCCTTGTTCCTTGCGTGATTTACATGTTTGCAGTCTCGAGCGTTACGAAAGCCGTGATTTTTATGTTTTGGTGCCTCATCGTCGCCCTGGTGGATAACGTGCTAAAGCCTCTTTTGTTGGGGCGAGGCGCCGCGGTTCCCATCGCGGTGGTATTCCTCGGCGCGATTGGCGGATTCGTGGCATTGGGCATTGTCGGATTGTTCGTTGGTGCGATCGTTTTGTCGGTGGGCTACAAGTTGTTCATCGCCTGGCTAGATCGGGCTCCCGCGAGTATTCAGAAGATTTGAGAAACACGCCGTTGTTTCCAGAAACACAAGGAGTGTTTCATTTGGCTGTTCCTTTCCCGTATCTCTTTGCGGGACGCGCAACATGAAGAGGGAGCGAAACAATATCCTGCGTGATTTCGCGGGAAACTACCTGCGCCGTCGCTACTCGATTTTGTTCAGTACGCTCCTTCTTACCATGGTGGCAGCTCCGGTTCTTAGCGCCCTAAAATTGAGTGGAACGCTGTTTGAGTCATTCGTAGCCGCGAGTCTGCTCGCCGCGGTAATACCCGCCGACACGGTGAGAAGCCGATCCCCTCTCTGGGTGCTCCTGATCGTTGCCTGGCTGGCGCGTCCGCTTACTGATTGGCTCGGCAATAGGGTCTTATCGGCGATGACGATGGGAATTTGGACCCTGATCGGGTTACTTGCAGCGGTTGCTGCCCTGCGCTTCGCCATGGATGCCACAAAGGTCGACACCGAACATCTGTGTGCCGCCCTCAGCGCTTATTTGCTCGCTGGCACTTGCTTCGGTCTCTTGTATTGGGTTCTCGAACAGATCAAATCTGGCACCTTTGTCTTCCCCGGCGAATTCTCCCAAACGAGCGCAATCTACTTCAGCTTCGTCACACTGGCGACGCTCGGTTATGGCGACATCGCGCCGCGTACAGATGTAGCTCGGGGCCTTGCAATCGTCGAAGGCGTTGGCGGGCAACTTTTCCTGGCGGTTCTGGTCGCACGACTGGTCAGCTTGTATTCAAAGTCCGGGAACCAATCAAGTTGATGGCCGGCGGTCTATCGGGCTGCGGCAAGCGTCGGACGGGAGTTCCTTACTGTGATTTTTCCGCTGATTTGCGGTGAGACTCCTTCAATATCTGGAGGTAGGCAAAAGCAGCGCCTATTCCAATCAATACCTGCCACCAATGGCGGTATCCAGTCCCGATACATGCCGAAACGATGGTAAGCACCGCCGCGAAAACTCGTGCCAGGTAGGGATGGTCTTTTAGCGCTATGGTCTCAAAAATGGCAGTCAACACCCAGAAAGCAAGCAGACCAAGTATCACAAAAAGGATGGTATCAAGCATCGGTTGGAACCTTTCGGCGGATGCGCGCTACTGAGCCTTGACCGTATATCCCGGCTCGACAAATAAGAACTGTTAGTACTTACAGCTGCGTGTTTCTTGAGCTGACGCTTAAATTTGGCAGATTGCCTTGCCGTGAAAAAGGGGCCAATTATCTCCAAGCGTTCAGCGCGAGGCCCACGGCGAGAGAAGCGATACATGAATCAAAACCTATTAAGCCTTGCAATTCGGGGTTTGATGGCTTCCCTTAGCGTTTCTGCTCAAAAGCCGACGGCTGGCACTGTTATTTCAACGAATTCCGCCCGCGTGGCACAAAGAAGGAAAATAAGAAGGCATCTAGTAATCTGCTGTGGCAGCAGTATGTGGTGCGTACAACTGCTGCCGAATATGAGTGTCGCCAGCCAAAATCATCTCAGCAAGCCATTTTGCCAGCCAACACAGCAATCCAATTTACTCTTGATAAAGACAAGATGAAGTTCCAATGGAAGGCAAAATACGAGTTCCTCGTGGTCGGTTCGTCGGCACTTCACTCCCAGCGATCGTTTTGCGACAGGAGACTTACCGGAGGACTGCTAACCAAAAATGACCACAGCACTCCTGTTCAATACCAGCTCGCGTGCAATACCACGGTGCCTGGTTAAGGCCGTTACCGCCGGAACGAGTCCATGCTTGCGCAGCCAATAGGCCACAGTCAGATCTCCTCGCACGCATTTTACGCAGCAGAACTCCGCAGCGAGCGCGTACGCATCTTCGGCTTGCTTGCGTTTCTCGGCGTAGTGTTCGTGGCTCTGACCGTTCGCGTTTTTCTCCTACACACCACGGTCCTCAGCCCGCATGTCGCATGGAATTTCAGCCTGGCCGCGGCGCTCGGCCTTTTTGAGTACGCGATGCTACACCTGGTCAACCGCGCACTGCACAAGGATCAGGAATTCCCTCGCTTCCTCTGGCTCACTAGTACGGTTCTCGAAACGGCGGTGCCCGCCATCGGAGTCGCTTGGCTGACGACAACGGACTTTGCCTCGGCTTATCGTCCCTTGGCCAGCCCCGCCACGCTGCTGTTCTTCGTTTTCATCATCCTTTCGATTCTGCGTCTCGACCCTTGGATCTGTCGTCTCGCGGGCATCACTGCCGCTTTTACCTACCTCGCCGCAGCCATTTCCCTTGGTTGGGTACCTCCTAGGCCGGGAACTCCAGCGCCGGTCACGCAAACCGACGTCAGTCTCTATGCGTTCATTTTGCTCGTGAGCGGTTTCATCGCCGGCGGCGTTGCCGGGGAGATTCGCAAACATGTCGAAGCTGCTTTGCGGGAGGCAGAAACGCGCCGCCAGCTCGATCGGGTACAACACGACTTACGGACCGCCCGCGACATCCAGCGGGCGCTGCTTCCGCAAAAGCCGCCGGACCTTTCCGGGTTCGCCATCGCCGGCTGGAACAAGCCGGCCGACGACACCGGCGGCGATTTTTACGACTGGGACGTTATGTCCGACGGCCGCCTCATGATTGTGCTTGGCGATGTGACCGGGCACGGCATCGGTCCGGCTCTGCTCGCAGCCGCGTGCCGGGCCTACGCGCGTTCCAGCTTTGCCGTTCACACAGATCTGTTCGCCGCGATGACGCAGATTAACGCTCGCGTTTCCCGCGATCTCGATCCTAGCCGTTTTGTCACCTTTGTGGGAGTCGCCTGCTCTTCAAGCACAGGGGAACTGGAAATCTTATCGGCAGGGCACGGACCGCTGCTGCTGTACTCCGCACTTGAAAATTCCTTCCGCGAGATCGATTCGCAAGGCGTGCCCTTGGGCATTCTTCCAGATTTCGTTTCCCAACCATCCACGAAAATCCGACTCGAAAGAGACGACATTCTCCTGCTCATCACCGATGGTTTTGTGGAATTTGAAAACCCAGCGCAGGAAGAATTTGGAAAGCAGCGGCTGGAAGATGCCGTTCGCAGCTCGCGCAGCTTGCTGCCGGATCAAACCATCAAAGGCCTTTACGATGCCATCCTGGCGTTTTCGAACGGTACGAAGCAGCAAGACGACCTCACCGCGGTCCTCATCAAGCGCATCGAGTAGAAGAGGTCCCGAAAAACGTTCCGGAAAAATTTTGCACTAAGTATGGTCATGGCTGCATGCAAGTCAATCACTACAGCGGCACCCGCAAGTGTATTCCCGAGCAAAAGAATCACGTGTACAATGAGCGCGGATTCCCGTTCTGGAATGGCAATGCGATGATGTCGCACTCCACGGTAACGAGTCTTTTGCCATGAACAAAAGAAGGTTTATCAAACTTTTCTCTGGAATGGCTGCAGCACCCGTTGTCTCCCCACTCCTGACGCTGCTTCCGGACAGCAAACTGAAAAACTGGGCCGGCAACTTGGAATACGGCACCGAAAATATGTACACCGCAAGCTCCGTGGAACAGGCGCGGGATTTCGTCGGGAAACAGGCGAAGTTGAAAGTGCTGGGAACGCGTCACTGCTTTAACAAGATAGCCGACAGCACCACGGAGTTCCTGTCCTTAAAGCCCGCGGATGAGCTTCTGTCTGTCAACGCGGCGGAGCGCACCGTAACCGTCGACGGGAGTATGACTTACGGGCATTTGTGCCCGCTTCTTCATGAACAGGGATTTGCGTTACACAATTTGGCCTCGTTGCCTCACATTTCCATTGCCGGTTCTTCGAGCACCGCAACTCATGGTTCCGGCGACAGGAATGGAAACCTCGCGACGGCAGTCTCGGCTCTCGAACTGATTACTGCCGGCGGCGACACGATTCAGCTTTCCCGGCAGAAGGACGGCGAGAAATTCTTAGGAGCCGTTGTCGGGCTGGGCGCGCTCGGCGTCATCACCAAGGTCACACTCGACATTCAGCCGGCCTACATGATGCGGCAGTACGTTTACTTGAACATGCCCTTGGATCAAGTAAAGGACCACTTTGAGGCCATCGAATCCAGCGCCTACAGCGTCAGTCTGTTCACGGATTGGCGGAACAAGAATGTCAACGAGTTGTGGATCAAAAGCCGCGTGGAGGAAGGACAAGCTTTTGCTCCCGCGCCCGAATTTTTCGGAGCGAAGGGGGCGACCCGAAATTTTCATCCTATTGCGGCGCTCTCCGCGGAAAACTGTACCGAGCAGATGGGTGTTCCGGGCCCCTGGTACGAGCGGCTTCCACACTTTCGCATGGGTTTCACCCCCAGCGCCGGGAAGGAATTGCAGTCAGAGTATTTTGTGCCTCGCCATCACGCCGTTGAAGCCATTTTGGCTGTTGAGCGACTCCATGAACAAGTGAGCCCACATCTGTTGATTACAGAAATCCGCACCATTGCTGCGGACAATCTTTGGATGAGCCCCTGCTACCAACAACCTTGCGTCACCATTCACTTCACCTGGAAGCAGGATTGGCCTGCGGTTAGAAAATTGCTGCCGGTCATTGAAAACGAACTTGCACCATTCAAGGCTCGTCCGCACTGGGGAAAGCTGTTTACGATTTCCCCTGCGGAACTGAAATCCATCTACAAAAAGATGCCTGAGTTTATTGAGTTGTGTAAGACCTACGATCCGAACGGCAAATTCCGCAATGAATTCCTGAACGTAAACATCTTTGGATGAGGTATCTCGAAGATCCTACCGCAAGATACCGTCGCGACACCGGGTTGGGCCCAGACGCTTCGAAGACCCAGCGGTCTGCCCTGTTCGCTGCGCCTAGAAAACCGTACTGCTCATCTAGGGTAGGCGCTGCTGAAGTAGGTACCCAGACACGTTCGCGGTATTGTCGGTTTGGATCAGAAGAATTTGCGTACCGCTCACCTGGTAGAACGAGATGTTGAAGGTGGTCACCGACGGTGGAATGAACGGATACCCGCCCGTTGGCGTCGGGATGTTGAAACTCCCAGTGAAGCGGCCGGGATGGGCAGCGTCCGCGGCGAAGGTGCCGGTGAAGGGCCCGACGGTATTCGCGGACGTGCTTTGATCAAAATCCGCTACGCCATTGATCAAGTTTCCGGAACCGTCGCTGGTTACCACGCCAACCAGATCCAGTTCATTCGGAGTTGAAGCGGCAATCGAATTCTCGAGGTTGAGCCCTTGATTTCCCGCAATCGCAGCGGGAGTCGAGGAGATTTGAGGAATGAAGCGGCCTGTTCCTATGATGTTTGCGTCCGTCTGCAGCAGCAACGCGCCGCCTCCGCTGTTTGAAGAGCTGGGATCGAGAACATTGAGGGACGGATCGACCATGTAAACGTTGAAAGTAGAATTTCCCGCTGCGTCTGTCAGATTGAGCGTGCCCTCCAGGCTCTTGTTAAACGCAAAGGTGCCGTTAACAGCTTGGGCGACGCTCGGAGTCGTAGGTGCCGCTCCGCCCACGTTTGCGTCCGAGACGCCGCCGCTGATACTGCCGACCCCGTCTGCGGTCAATTGTCCGGCTGCTACCGCTCGCCCCGTGGAACTCCAGCCGGAATGTTCGAAAACAAATTTCCCCGAAAGGGTTGCGGCTGCGGCGCCCTGGGCATAGGCGCTTCCACCTGTTAAATCCACGTTGTCATCCTCGAACAGCCGAAGCACCTTCGAAGAGATCATATAAAATGTAAAAGACCTGGTTATCCCCGGCATGGGAACGACAGTGAATCTCCCGCGGCCGTTAGGGTCCGGTGCTTGGTAGAGACTCCCGGTAAAAGCCTGCGAGGTAACGGTGCCGCCGATATTGGTGTCGAGCGTTCCACCGGTGATGTTCCCTTGACCATCAGAGCTGAAGACGCCGCCAAAGGCGACCTTCGCTGTCGGCGGAATCGCAGTGTCGACTCCCTCCACGGTGAAGGAATACCCGCCGACGATTTGTGACGTGGCAAAGTTTCCCGACTGCAAGTCCAAGGTCCCGCTCCCCGGGCTGCCGCCTGTCTCTATGATCACCGCATGCGAGGCGGAGGTAAGAACAAAACTGAAGCTTAGAGTTTCCCCATTCTGCGTGTGAATCGTCATTGTGCCGTGCCCGCTCGAATCAACGGCATAGGACGAGACCGGGTCAACGGAGGTCGCGAGAATGGGATCCCCTTGATCCCGATAAATGGTGGAAACAATGTCCTCCATCCCGCCTAAAATATTCCCATTCCCATCGACATTCACGCTCCCGGCAAACGTGGTGGTACCCCGGTCCGCCGAATTTCCGGTTGGTGCCCTAATCAAAAAGGCATACTGGCCTTTCAGCGTGGTATTTGACGCGGTTCCGGAAATAACGACCACCGCGCTGGCACTCTTGGACGCATCGGTTAGGGAAGTCGCGACGATGGTTACACTGCCGCCGGTCGGCACCGTTGCCGGCGCGGTGTACGTCGTCATGCTACTGCTCGGTGTTGAAGTCGGACTGAAAGCACCGCACGCGGTCGCAGGAGTGCAGCTCCAATTCACTCCCCGAGTGGCCGGATCATTTTGGACTGTGGCCGCCACGCTCGCCGTGCCAGCCGTCGCAAGCCACGCCGGAGGCATAGTCGAAAGCGTAACGGAGACGGACTGCGGCCCCGGCGAACTCCCACCGCCGCAGCCGGAAATCGCTGCCACGATGCCGATGGCTAGAAGAGACAAATTTTTGTTCACGGTTCGGTCCGAGAGGGGCAAATCCTACCGGCTGGTAAGTAGAAGCATAGCGAACCCTGCGCAAACCGGATCTATCCGCAATCAGCGATGTCTCCGAATAGTTAATCCCGCGCCGAGCTCAAGAGGAAAACCTGGGGCGGCGGCTCCGAAGATGCTTTTCCTCGATTGGACAAGCGAGGCTTCGCCCGGGCAGGCTCTAGAGAGGGTGCAGGTTCGCCGAGCCTACGCTGACGCTGCACCGCGCCGCAAGCTTTTCGCAATTCTAGTTTCGCAGATTGTCTCAACAGCTCGCACCAGCTTGGATGTCGACATGCCCCTGGTGGGAACCACGGTCGTCACGTTTCGGACATCCTGCGGGACGAACATTGACCGTTCAGCGAGGACGAGGACCGGCAGTCCGGGCGCGACCCTCTTGACTATCTGCAATACCGCCCCACCCGACATGCCGGGCATCTGATAATCCAAAACGACGGCGTCCACTCTGTTTCCCGCCAGGAGTTCGAGTCCTTCTTTTCCCGTTGCGGCAGTCAAGAGTTTGTCGCCACTTTTCTCGAAGTGGGCGCGAAAGACATCAAGCGAATCTCGCTTGTCATCGATGTAAAGAATGGTTTTGGTTTCTGACACGGCGACCCATCCTTGATCCTTGCCTCACCCGGAATACCCTTCCGACCAGGAAAGATGAAAGCTGGGCGAAATATATATAGAAAGGGGACAGCAAAGACGTTATATGCTGTCGCGGCGGGTTGTCAATTACCTACTTCTCTCGGTTTCCTATCCGAAACAGCTCGGGAGACCTTCGCCGAGTTCAGGGGGAGGCTCCTCCTTCGTAGAAGACTTGATCGAACGGCGTACCCCAAGCGCCAGCCCGCTTTTGTAAGGTTTCCACGCTCGAGAGGCTATGACCGTTTTCGAAGCGAGAAGAGGTGGCGCCTCACCAAACCTGTCGCCCTTCGAATTCTGTCTTGGCTCCAGATTTTTCGCCTCGCGGATGTCCCGGAGTCTGTGGCCGATAAGCAGCCCGAAAAACTCTGCTTCTTTCCGCTCCCTCGTCTCTCATAGGGCACAAGAGCAAAGGATCATGCGATCTCTGGTATAGCCTGAACGGAACTAGCTTTGGGGGCTTGTATGACTAAATTCGCGCATCGCCCTTTGCAAATTTTCTTCTTGGGCTTCATCCTCGCGAGTCCAGTCAGTGCCCAGAAGAAGCTAACCGCAGCCGAGGCGAAACAGCACTTTGGCGAGACGGCGACCGTTTGCGGCGAGGTGGTTAGCGCCAGGTATGCGGAGTCTTCGAAAGGACACCCAACGTTTCTCAATTTGGACAAACCGTATCCGAAGCCAATCTTTACTGTAGTGATTTGGACTGAAAACCGAAGCAAGTTTGGAAAGCCAGAGGAAGACTACAAAGGAAAGCAAATCTGCGTGAGCGGAAAAGATCACCGCCTATGCGGGTTTGCCGGAGATTGTCGTTTCCGATCCCAAGCAGATAAAACTCGAATAGTGGACGACAGCCGACACCGCTCAAAGGCTTCGGACGATCTTAGGAGTCCATCTCGCCCTTGGAATCTGGACTGTTCAAAGCCTCCACTAAAATCCTTGGCGAGGGTTACTGTTCGAGATTTGCCCAATTCCCTGCCTGGTCTTGGACTTCAATCTTCGTTATGGGATGTACTTCCCAAACTGTTCCGCGGTCCCGTCCTACTACGTCGAGATGCTGGAAGTCATACATGAGCCAGCCGCTGATACGAAGCTGTTTCATCTGGTTGACGTAAGCTGCCACCATTTGCGTCGTCCACTTGTGATTCGGGCGCACCCGAGGAGTGGTCTCGACGATGATCGCGGTGTTAATCGGCTGCCTTGGTCCCTTCGTAAGATACATGTGCCAATCCACTTCGTCGGGGTTCAAAAGGTTGCAGTTCGTCGTTTCACCGGGTGCCCCCGTTTGTTGCTTCACGCGGATTGAAAGATATCCGACGACAGACACCGGAGCGCCTTGAATATCGTTCACCCTGTCAGCAGGCAAGTTGTTCAAGTCATCCCAACTAATCGGGATTAAATCGCCGTCCGCCGGTTCATCGGTCCGGTTCTTGTTATTGTTTAGCTCTTGCATCTTTGTGTCAGCAGCATTGCCTCTCGGTCCGCATACCGTGCTCCCCTCGATGACCAGCGGCTGCCCTACGGCTGGCTTTTTTGCGGCAGCAAGTTTGTCGACAAGTTGGGGGTCCACGGTATTCGGTGTAGGCGGTGGATTCTTGTGTTTCCGAGCTGGACGCGGTGCTTGAGTACGAGCGGGACTGCAGGTCACTGAGACCATGATCGCAAGGACCAGGATTACGGCTTTTTTCATCATTGGACATCTCCTCCGTTCATTTGGCTTTGCTTCCCTCTCGAGCAACGCCGCAAATTGCTCGCCTTCGCGCGATATGGCTTGCTTGATGACCTCGGCCTGACCACATTTGAGAAGCATCTTGGTCGTCCGCAGCGCTCGGGGAGGTTTTTGCGCCAGTTGTTGCGCCTTTGCCGTAGCGAGCAGATCCGCATCGGCGACGACAGGATTCACGCTGTCCAGATCGCGCGCCGCTTCCGCGCCGAATCTCTCGCCGAACAGCAGCAGTTCGGCGGCGCGGTGAGTACTCACGAGCGTCGGCAACAGGACGCTCCGACGCGGCTTCCGGGCACAAACCCACGCTCACGAACGGAAGCTGGAACCGCGCGCTCGCGGCGTACACCAGATCGCAGTGCAACAGCATCGTCGTACCGATGCCGATGGCCGCTCCCGCAACGGCGGCCACCACAAGCTGCGAAGAGGTCGCGAGCGTTTTCAGGTAACGGATGGCGGGCGACACCTGCCTCGGCTTGGCGGCAAAGTCCGCCAGATCATTCCCCTGGTGAAGCAATCCGGCGCTCCGGCGATCAGCAGGAACGCGGACGGCGGGATCGCCATCCGCGTTCGTCAATGCCTCGGTCAACCCGTCTACACTTGGAGAGGGCGTTCGTCTTCTCCGGCCGGTTCAGGCGAATCGCGAGAATCCGGTCTTGACGTCAACTACAACATGATCGGGCATGAGAGTTCCAGGATTGTTCGTGAGGATGAAACGAAGCAACCGCAGGAGTTCCTTCACCCATACTTGTACCTCGCCTGCATGGCTTGCTGTAATCAAGGGGGCTTTTTCAAAGATACGAAATCACTGCACGCAAAATTTCAAAAATCCGCGATACGCTGGAGTTTCTGTCTGGGCTGTCTGATTGCCGAGAGTATACATCGATGTTGTATTACCAGGGGCTAGTTATCTTCGATCGAAGCATCACTAGTTTCTGTAGCTGATCAGGACAGGATCGGAACTGTGCAGCGGTTTACCTGATTGAAGAAATTGGAAACGTTGCTTAGCTCAATCGCGAAAGCGCTTCGGAGTCGCTTCGCACCGTTTGCGGATCTGGGCGTCATACGCTCGGCGACTTCATGCGGGAGAGCTCAACCTTCAACAGATATTCCCGGTCGGGAATCATTAATGGTCTTAGACGGAATGGCCAAAAGAGTGTTACCGCTCGGGAATCTCAGGACATGCCACGCGGATGGATCTCGTCATGGAAGAAAAAAACCGGAAGAGAAACCGCTAACTCTATTCGTCTATTGCCACTTACGGATTCTCGAGGACGCCTGCAAATTTCTCGCCCTGGGTGCTACCTGCGTCAACATTCGCGACGGATTATTCGTACCGCAAGGCGAGGATCGGATCGACGCGTGTTGCACGCCGCGCCGGGATGTAACTCGCGACCAAGGCCACAACCAGCAGCAGGAAAAGCGCGGAAGTGAAGGCGATAGGGTCATATGCGCTGACACCAAAAAGCATGTTGGAGAGCACTCGGGACACAGCAGCACATCCGGCCACGCCCGCCAGCCCGCCGAGCAGCACCGGGCGCATTGCCTGCCGGAGCACAGGGCTCATGACCTCGCTGCCATCAGCGCCGAGTGCCATGCGGATGCCGATCTCACGCACGCATCGGCTAACCCGGTACGACGCCATTGCATAGACGCCGATCGAGCCAAGCAGCAAAGCCAGGGCGGCTAGCCCGGTAGACAGCGCGGCTACAATGCGCGAGGGAATCCGCCAGACTTCGAGGTAGTCTTCGACCGTGTTCATGTCGACAGGACGTCGGCATCAAGCGACGCGACCGCCTCGCGAATGGCTTTGCTGATCGGCATGAAACGACCAGAGAAGCGTACCAGCACATAAGTGCGCACGTTATCCCGTGGCCCGGCCGGAAAATAAAGGTACGGGGAGCTGAGCTCGCTGAGATGGGAAACTTGCGCGTCCTTGGCCACTCCGATCACCGTATCTTGATGCCCGCCGCGGAGTAATCGTTTCCCCAGTGGATCTTCGCCCGGCCACAGACGCCGAGCCGTTGATTCCGTGACGATGATCACCGAGGCATCGTCGCGCGCATCGGCTTGCGCGAAGCCACGGCCACGCGCAATGGGAATCCCAACAACGGAGAAGTATTCTGGCGAAACGTGATTGTATTCGATCTCCACTTTATCGTCGCGGCCGGAAACCGTGAAGTCGCCAGCGCTCCGGTCGTGGCTCAGCGGGGCGCACTCCGCTTGCGCAATCTCGATCACTCCGGGGAGGCCTGCGATCCGCTCGCGCAAGCGTTGTACAAACGCAGGCGCGCGGCTTTCATCGTAGCCCTGCGCTCGAAGGTTGAGGAATGCCCCCGCGAGGTCGTTCACGTCGAATCCAGGATTGACCGTCTGGGCGCAATAAAGTCCGCGCAACAGGAGTCCGGCCGCCAACAGCAGGATCATGCACCCGGCGATCTGCGCTCCCACCAGCCGCTGCGCAAGAGTCCGCTCTTTTTGCCATCGTCGGAATATGGACTGTCTTCCTTCAAAGCAGTATTCAAGTCTAGCCGCGAACTCTTCAAAGCCGGAATCAGCCCAAACATAACTCCGGTAAAAACGGTCAGCGTCAGCCCGTAGGCCAGTACCCGAAAGTCCGGCGCAACGTTCACTCTGAGAGTTGAAAACTGATGCGGCAGGTGAGATACCACGAACCGCGTGATGCTCGCGAAGGACCCGAACGCAAGCACCGATCCGAGCGCCCCTCCCGTCAAGGAAAGGAGGAGGCTCTCCGTCAACAATTGCCGCACGAGACGCCCCCGGCCGGCGCCGATGGACAGCCGGAGCGCCATCTCTTTGTGGCGCACGGAAGCTCGCGCGAGCAGAAGATTGGCAACGTTCGCGCAAGCAATCAACAGCACGAGTCCGAAAGCGCCGAAGATTACCGAGGCGACCGGGATCAGGAGTTCCCGCTCGTCCGCTCTGTTGAAGAATGTTCCTATGCTGAGGGCTAGCGAAGTAGTGCGTCCAGGATATAGTTGGTCAGTGCGTCCGGCGATGACGCCGAGGTCCGCGCGCACCTGCTCCATCGTCACGCCAGGCCGCATCCGTCCCAGCATCGCCAGCCAGCTTACATTGTCACTGGTCAAGTAATCGCGCCCTGAGTCCAGAGCTTTTTGCATGGTCAGGGGCGCCCAGAACGCACTCGGGAATGGCTCGGTGCCTGTAAATCCTGGGCGCGTAATGCCAATCACGGTAAACGCCGCTCGGTTCAGGAGGATTCGCTTGCCTACGAGTGAAGGGTCGCCTTCAAATGTCCCCTGCCATAACCCATCGCTGATCACCACGACAGCGTTTTCGCCCGGAGCGGCGCAGTCGGAACTGACAAAACCCCGGCCGTGTGCCGGATGCTCGTTCAAAACTTCGAAATAGTTGCAAGTGGCTGCGGTCCCCAAAAGCCGCTGCAACTTGCCGCCGGCAAGGGTTGCTTCGATAAAAGGCTCGTAGGCCAAGAGACCCGAAAAGACCTCATTGTGATCGCGGTAGTCGAGGTATTCCGCGTAGGAGAACATGCTGGTTTCCCCGTGAGTGTCGCGCTGGAACTGTCCATGGAAAACCTGGTCCACGCTCACGATCTGTTCTGCGCGGGGAATCGCGAGCAGACGCAGCATAGCTCCGTTCAGCACCGAAAAGATGCCGACGTTGATTCCGACACCCAGGGCAATGGCCAGTATGGCAGCGGTTGTGAAGCCGGGATTTTTGCGGAGTACGCGCAGCCCGTAGCGCAGGTCCTGCAGGAAGGTTTCCACAAGCGATTCCCAGGCGGCAGAGCGGACGACTTCCTTTGCACCTTCGAGATGGCCCTGCTCTAGCCGCACCGCTCGCATCGCATCCTTGCGGCTCATCCCCTGATTCATCTTCCCATCCTCTGCCATCTCCATGTAGGCGCGCAATTCCTCATCCAAGTCCCGGTCGACTTGCTCCCTTCTGAAAAGCGACCGCAGCCCGCTTACAACATTTCGCAGCAAGGACATCGCTCACCCGCTTAAGACGCCTGCAAAGTTCTCGCACTGAGCCCGAGCTGGCTGCTCCGCGTCTCCAAGATTCCAGCGCGGGTCACTCCTATGAAAATAGCTGCCTATCGCGTTGAAAACAAAGCATAGGTGCCTGGGTCCATTTTCATCCTTCGTTGTGGCTCTCCGAGAGCCATGAGTTACTCGTAACGAAGTGCCACCATCGGATCGACGCGTGTCGCGCGCCGCGCCGGGAAGTACGTGGCCGCCAGAGCGGCCAGCACGAGCAACGAGAGAGCGCCGACAAAACTCAAGGGGTCTGTATCGGTAATGCCAAACAGCATTTTCTTGAGCAGCGACGCTGACCAATACGCTAGCGCCAGCCCGACGGCGAGTCCCGTGCCGGCGAAGCGCACGGCACGGCGCAAAAGAAGCACAACAATGTCTTTGCGGCTTGCGCCAAAGGCCATTCGAATGCCGATCTCCGGAATGCGCTGCGCAACAAAGTAATGGATCACTCCGTAGACGCCTGCCGCGGCCAGCAGCAGCGCAAGCGAAGAAAACAGTCCCATCAGCCACGCCTGAAACCGCCTCGGTGCTGTCTGCTCATGGAGTACGTCCTGCATGGTTTCGATGCCGGAGAGAATGACACCCTTATCGAGCGAACGGAGAGTGGCGCGAATGGTCTCGGCCGGCAAGACCGGGCCGGAGGAGGTGCGCACCACGAGATTGGGCGTAGCTTCGCCACTCTGCGCCTGAGCTTCATAAATTTCCGCCATCGGCGCCCGTTCGAGACCATGGCTGCGCATATCCGCAACAAGCCCGACAACGGTCACCCAGTCGTCATTCTGTCCACGCGGATCGAATCCCTTTAGCCGTTTGCCGATAGGATCTTCGCCCGGCCAGTAGCGTTTCGCCAGCGTCTGATTAACGATGGCCACGGGAGGAGAGCCCGGCCCATCCAGTGAATGGAAGTATCTGCCCTTGAGCAGGGGGATTCCCATGGCGCGAAAATAGTCGCCGCCAATCTGTGCCCAAACGAGCGGCGTCCAATTCGCTTCGGGCTCGGCGGGATGTCCCTCCACCTGGCGGAGTGCATGATTCCGGTTCTCCTCGCGAAAAAAGATGTTGCTGACAGTACCTGCCGCTTGCACTCCCGGGATTTGCCGCAGCCGTTCGAGCACGCGCTGGTAATAATCGGCGATGCGGCCGCGAGGAGCTGCGTCCGGATCGCTAACGAGCATCCTGACCGTAAGGATGTGATCGGGCCGAAATCCGGGGTCTATTTCGAGCACTTTCACGAAACTGCGAATCAACAGGCCTGCGTTCACGAGCAAGACGAGCGAGAGCGCAAACTGCGCGCCGACGAGCAACCCCTGCATTGGCAGCGTGTTGGTGGCTGTGCTTTGCTGCCCGGTCTTCAGCAATTCGTGTGGATCGCCTGCTGAGAATCGTCGCGCCGGCACCAATCCAAACGCCAGGCTGCAAAGCAGCGCGAGCAAAAAGCTGAAAGCCAACACGGCGGCATCCATGCGGGTCTCATCGAGCCGGGGGATGTTCACGGGCGACAGCGCAACGATCAGACGAACGGTGGGCCCTGCGAGTAGCAAACCCGTGCCGCCGGCAAGAATCGCCAGGAGCGCCGACTCGGTCAGCAGCTGCCGAACGAGCCGCATTCGCGTGGCCCCGATGGCCGCGCGCACCGCCAACTCCCGTGCCCGTGCGACACCACGCGCCAGTGACAGCGTAGCGAGATTCGTGCACGCAATAAGCAACAGCAGCAAGACGCAGAGGGACAACAGCAATAGCGGCCGGCGCATCTCGCCGGCGATGTATTCGTCGAGTCGCCGTACCCGCACGCCCAATGTCTTGTTGGAGTCTGGATACTCGCCCGCCAGCCGCCCGGCAATGGTGTCCATCTCGTTTTGCGCCGTACCGATACTGACGGTCGGCTTCAGTCTTCCCACCACTTGGAATCGGGCCTTGCCCGGTGAGCGCGTCACGTTCAATGAGCCGCTCGCCGATGGCTCATCGGATGGATTGGTTGTCAGCGGCGCCCACAGCTGGACTTCGTCCTCAATGTGGTCTTCCCAATTGCCGGCGAGGAAAGGAAAGCGGAACTCTGGCGGCATAACACCCACGACTTGCCATGGCTTGCCGTCAATATAAAGCTTTTGCCCTAAGGCTTCGGGCGATCCGCCGAAGCGCGATTGCCAGACTCCATAACTCAGAACGATCAGCCGTTCGCGGCGCCGCAACTCTTCCTCGGTAAAGGCGCGGCCAAGGAGCGGTGGAACGCCCATCAACGGAAAGAAATTCGACGATACGAACGCGCCTTGGACCTTCTTCGGTTCCTCGCCAGTGAGAGTAACCACGGACCAGCCCCGTTTATAGAAGACAGCCAGGTCCTGAAAGGAATGTACCTGACGCCGCCATTCGAGGTAGTCCTGGTAACTTGTGCTTCCGTCGGAGACCGCCCAACCAACCGACCGCGTGTCGCTGACCCACAGCATGGCCAGTCGGTCGGGATCGTTGTAGGGCAGCGGACGAAGCAGCACTGCATGCACAACGCTAAAAACCGCAGTATTGGCGCCAATACCCAACGCCAGGATCAGCACCGCAAGAACTGCGAATCCTGGCGATTTCCTCAGTGCGCGCAAACCGTAGCAAAAGTCTTGCCAGCACGTCTCCAAAAGAAACGCCCATCCCGCAGAGTGGATGATTTCCTTGGTGGCCTCGAGAGTCCCCCGCTCCAAGCGTACTGCCCGAAGAGCTTCCTTGGGGGTCATCCCCTGCTTGGTCTTTTCTTCGGCCGCCATCGCAAGGAAGCCGTACAGCTGTTCGTCCAGCTCTCCCGCCGCCCGTTTTTTTTCGAGCAGCGAGCGAAGCCCGCTTGCTATGTTTCGCAGTAAGGACATGACTTCGCCTTACGAGGCCTCCAGAATCCTCGCGATCGCCGCCACTTGCTTGCCCCATTCTCGCGTTTCGCTGCTGAGCCTCTTTTGCCCTTGTTCGGTCAGAGCGTAGTACTTTGCTCGTCTGCTGTTCTCCGTTTCTTTCCATTCTCCCTTGATCAGTCCAGCTCTTTCGAGCCGCTGAATAGCGAGAAACAGCGAGCCTGCATTCAGGCGAAAAACGCCCCGGCTCATCTGTTCGATTCGGACGGAGATGCCGTACCCGTGCATTGGTCGAGCGCCAGCGTCTTCAAAAGGAGCATATCTAGCGTGCCTTGCACGAGATCACTCGGTTTGTTAGGCATTGGCCTTTCCCCTGGCAAACAAGAGGAGCATACGCTTCTCATCCTGATTGTCAAGGG
>Ga0137364_10000084_pt1 | contig 27907 bp, 21 predicted proteins | sample SagtaG_10_FD_104798 | JGI IMG/M metagenome (GOLD analysis project Ga0137364, IMG submission 104798) | Vadose zone soil microbial communities from Sagehorn Ranch, Mendocino, California, USA - Sage1_L_20_16 metaG | ecosystem: Environmental > Terrestrial > Soil > Vadose zone | place: USA... | reverse complement strand
GATGGCCTTCGGAAGCAGAAAGAGCGAGCGGGTCGATTTCGAGCGCGGCGTCCCCGTTCATATCATGGGGATCGACGGAACCTGGCGCCGGGACTGCTTGATGATCGACGTGTCGCAAACCGGCGCGCGCTTGTACGTCGAAGGGTCGCTCCAAGGATTGGACCTCAATGAGTTCTTCCTGCTGCTGTCGTCGACGGGTCTGGCATATCGCCGTTGTCGAATGGTCAGGCTGACCGGCGATCAGATCGGCGTCGAATTTCTAAAGTCGGACAAGAATGCCAAAAGGAAGACTTCCGCGAGGCAACGAACGGCGAACGCAGGCTGATGAGATCTTGATCAACGCGCGCGTCCGGGCTTCGCCGCGAACCAGATGACATGACGTGCACCGCTGCGCTTTGCAGTGGCGCGGACGGCAACCTCGTTGACATCGAAGCCCGCGTCGCCAAGTCGTTTGGAAAACAGCGCATTCGGCCCCGACGACCATATCGCGAGGATACCTCCCGGCCGCAGCGACTTCCGGATCGCGTTCAGCCCCTTCAGATCGTAGAGCGCATCATTGGCTTTACGGATCAGGCCCTCGGGGCCGTTATCGACATCGAGCAGGATCGCATCGAACGCCGAGGCATGAGATTCGATGACATCGACAACGTCCGCCTCCCGAACGATCGCGCGCGGGTCATCAAGGCTATCGCCGAAGATCTCGGCCATCGGGCCTCTGGCCCAGGCGATCACGGCGGGCACAAGCTCGGCCACCGTGACCCGCGCTTCGCTTCCCAGCACGGCAAGCGCGGCACGGAGCGTGAACCCCATGCCCAATCCGCCGATCAACAAATGCGGCCGCTTGATCGCTTCGATCCGCCGGCAGGCGAGCGTGGCAAGCGCCTCCTCGGATCCGCTGAGGCGGCTGCTCATCAATTCGTTCGGGCCGAGCATCATGGAGAAATCCGCGCCCCTTTGCATCAGCCGAAGTTCGACGTCTGCGCCGGGCACGCGCGCGGTATCGATATGCTGCCACGGAATCATGCCCTGCTCCTACGCTGTTTTGGATAGATCGCGGCCGGTTTTTGCAAGGCTGGACGGGATTGTCAGCCACCTCTAAGGTCGGCTCTCCCGTCAAATGGTGCCGGAATGCGCATCGAGCAACAACTTGCCCGGACATTCCTGGCGTCGATGGCGGTCAGCGCTGTTTTGTCAAGTTGGCCCTCGGATGCCCCCGCACAGCAGTCGCTATCGCAAGCCATCCCAGTGGCCGAGGTGATGGCGGCGACCGAAGGCGCGCGGAAATTGAAGCTGATAATGCTCGATGCCTGCCGCGATAATCCGTTTCTCGCGCAATCGCAAACACCTTCGGCGCCTGCCGTTGTCGCATCCGCCGCTGCCGGCGGCGAGGCCGGCACGCGTTCGCTGAACCAAAACCTTGGACCGGCAAAGGGGCTCGCTCAGGTCAAGGCCGGCGGCGGCACGCTGGTGTTCTTCGCAGCCAGGGAAGGGCAGGCCGCGCTGGATGGCGACGGCGACGATTCCCCGTTCGCGGTCGCGATGCTGCAACGGATTGCAACGCCGGGGGTCGAGATCAACAAGATCTTCCGTCTGGTCCGCGACGACGTGATGGAAGCGACCGCGGGTCGACAGGAGCCCTTCGTGTACGGCTCGCTGCGCGGCAACGAGGACTTTTACTTTGTTGCCGGAAAATAAAGTCGAATTCGTCGCTCGTCTCTATCCGAGCATCTGCGTGTCGCCACAGATCGAGATCGCCTGCCCCGATATGGTTTTGCCGAGCGGGCTGCACATGAACAAGATCTGATCGGCAAGCTGCTGCGGCGTTACATAGTCCTTGATCGAGGTGTAGGAAAACGCCGTGCGCTCCATTTCATTGTAGGAAATACCGCGCTGCTGCGCCTTGGCTTCCAGCACCCGGCGCTGCCGGTCGCCGGCGACAAGCCCCGGCAGGATCGCGTTGACCCGAATATTGTCCGGCCCAAGCTCGATCGACAGCGACCTTGTGAATCCGATCACGCCCCATTTCGCCGCCGCATAGGACGTGCGCATTGCAAAGCCGAGCCGGCCCGCAGCCGATGAGATATTGACGATCGAGGCGTTCTTGCTCTTGCGCAACAGCGGCACCGCAAACCGCGTGCAGTTGAACTGTCCGGTCAGGCAAATCTCCAGACAGCGGTCCCAGTCCTCCGGATTCATCTCCTCGACCCTGGAGGTTGGCCCGGCGATGCCGGCATTATTGACGAGCACGTCAAGACCGCCGAGTTTTGCCACTGTGTCCGTGAACAGTCTCTCGACGGCGGAGCGGTCGGAGACATCGCAAGGCGTCCATGTGATCGCGGGATCGCTGAGCGCGGACAATGCCATTTCATCGACATCGCAGACGTGAACCCTGGCGCCTTCGCCTGCGAAGGCGCGGGCAATCGCAAGCCCGATGCCGCCAGCGCCGGCGGTTACCAGCACGCGCAAGCCCTTGATATCGAGATCCATGACCGCTCCGGGATGTCGTTAAAAAAAGTGTCAGCCGGCGAGACCGCCGCGAGAAAGAATAAAATCCGCCGCACCGCTGATATCTGCTGCTATTCCATTCATCGCCGCAACGCCATCGCCGCCGGCAATCGCGTTGCGAACATCGGCATGAAACCGGATCGCGTCGCCCTTCGCCAGCCGTTCGGGATTGGCGCGCAGATCAAGATTGATCACCGGTCCGGCTTTCAGCCAAAGCGCCCGGATGATTTCCACCAGGACCTGCGAATGCGCGGCGTCATAGACTGCAAAGTGAAACCTCTTGTTGAGTTCGACCGCGCGCGGCAAATCCGGCTTCGGCGCCTCGCTCTCCGCCCGCATCGCCTCTTCCGCGCGCGCGATCGACTTGAGGTCACTCTCGCCACGATGCAGCGCGGCCTGCGCCGCCGCATGGCCCTCGATGGCGATGCGCACTTTGGTGAGCTCACGAAATTGCGCCGTCGACATCAGCGGCACACGCACCGCGCGGTTCGGCGTCACCTCCAGCGCCTTGTCGGCGACCAGCCGCGACACCGCCTCGCGCACCGGCATGATGGAGACCCCGAGCACATCCGCCGCCGTACGTAATGATAATTTTTCGCCCGGCGCCAGCCGCCCGGAAATCAACATATCGGCCAGTTTCGCATAGGCGCGCTCGCCCAGCGTCTGACGATCGAGCGGCTCCACCAGGTTGAGCGCGGCGGGCAAATTCAACGCAAGGTCTCCCGTGGCGGGAATTTCGAGAGGGGACTCGACAACAGCCCGGTCTTTTGCAACTCTAACTGTGATCACAGATCACGGCAAGTGAGACGAGGCGCTCCCCTGGGGACTGCGCGGCACATGCCGGAGAATAAACAGCCGCAGTCCACGCGGCCGTATCAGGGAGACCAGGGCTTATGTCAGACAACAATCAATTCACGCGCCGCGGCCTGTTGAAGACCGCAGGCGGCATGGCGCTGGTGTCGGGAATTTCCGCGCCGGCGATTTTGCGCGCGCAAACCGCCGACGTCATCCGGATCGGCCATTTGACGCCGCGGACCGGCTTTCTCGGGCCGCTCGGCGAATATGCCGTGATGGCGATCGATCTCGCGGTGGAAGAAATCAACGCGTCGGGCGGCATGATGGGCCGCAAGCTCGAACTGCTCAAGGAAGACTCGGTCAATCCACAGACCGCATCGACCAAGGCCGAGCGCATGATCGAGCGCGACAAGGTCGCCTGCATCATCGGCGAGATTTCTTCCGCCTCGTGCCTGACCATCGCGCAGGTCGCCTCGCGCAACAAGATCTTGTACATCAACACCGGCGGCAATTCCGATGCGTTGCGCGGCAAGGATTGCCAGCGCTACATGTTCCACGTCGAGTCGCAGAATTCGATGTATGTCAAAACCGTCGGCCGTTCGTTCCTGCGAGATGGGCTGGTCAAGGGCAAGAAATGGTATTCGCTGACGGCGGACTACGCCTTCGGCCATGATCTGCTGAAGGTTTCAAAGCGCTTCATGGAAGCCAATGGCGGCAATTTCGCCGGCGACGATCTGGTGCCGACCGACGCCACCGATTTCTCCGCCTACTTGCTGAAAATCCGCGAGGCCAAGCCGGATCTGGTCGTGATCAATCTCGCCGGCAACCAGATCACCAACTTCCTCAAACAATATGCCGAGTTCGGCCTGGCCTTCCCGGTTGGCGGATTTGGATTCGACACCGCACTGGCCTGGGCTGCCGGAAAAGGCAATTTCGTCGGCACCTGGCCAGTGGTATGGCACCATCTGATCGAGACACCCGGCAGCAAGGCGTTCGTTGCGGCCTTCACCAAGAAATATGGCAAGCCGCCGGAGAACCAGGCCTGGGGCGATTACATTTCCATGAAGATCGTGGCGCAGACCGTCAACGAGCTCAAATCAACGGAGTCGCCCAAAATCATCGAGCACTTCGAGAAGGGCGCCAAGTTCGACCTGCTGAAGACCCGGCCGGGTTACTTCCGCGCCTCGGATCACCAGCTGATGCATGAAATGTATGCGGTCACGGCGCTGCCTGCCGACAAGATCAAGAACCAGTGGGACATCTTCACGTCGAGCCCGGCGGTGCCGGGTCCCGACGAAGACCTGGAAGTGATCGCCGCCACCAAGGAAGAGAACAGCTGCACGTTCCCGAGTTGATCGACAAACATCGTCATTCCGGGGCGCGTCAAAGATGCGAACCCGGAATGACAAGTCGAATCTCTAGGTACCTTTCACTGGCGCGCTGATGCGCGGATTGACGCAGCGGGGCCAGAGCCATGTCCGCCATGTTGCTAGCGCAGCAAATTCTCAACGGGCTGCTTGACGGCGTTTACTATCTCCTGATCGCGCTTGGCCTGTCGCTGATCTTCTCGCTCGGCGGCATCGTCAATCTCGCGCACGGCGCGTTCTATGCGATCGGCGCCTATCTGACGCTGGTGCTTTCGCCCTATCTCGGTTTCGGCGGGTCTTTCGTGGCGGCGCCGGTCGCGGTGGCGCTGTTCGGCGTGGTGATCGAACGCACGCTGTTTCGCCGCTTCTATCGCTCCGACCCGATCCTCTCTCTGCTGATGACGTTCGGCCTCGCCATGGTGGCGGAGCAGGTGTTGCGGATGATTTTTGGCGCGCCGCCGCTATCCTATTCGATTCCAGCCTGGCTGCGCGGACAGGTCGCCATCGGCAGCTTCATCTATTCGTTCTATCGCGTGGTATTGCTCGGCATCGCCGCGACCTGCATTGCGGGCCTGTGGCTGTTGCTGCAAAAAACCTCATTCGGCCGGGTGGTGCGCGCCGGCGTGCAAAACCCCGATATGGTCGGCGCGCTCGGCATTTCGCTGCAGCCTTATATGTCCGCGGTAGCGGCGCTCGGCATTGGCTTGGCTGGATTGGCCGGCGTGCTGCTGGCGCCGATCTATTCGATCCATCCGGCGATGGGCCAGGAAATCATCACGCCGGCTTTCGTCGTCGTGGTGATCGGCGGCCTCGGATCGTTCTGGGGCGTCGTTGCCGCCGCGTTGCTGGTCGGCCTCGTCAAGGGTGTCATGGTCGGTATCGGCTATTCCGCGGCCTCCACCGCCGCGATCTACCTCTTGATGCTGCTGGTATTGCTGTTCCGGCCGCGCGGCCTGTTCGGCGAACGCATCACGCGGTTCGAGTGAGGCGCGGCAGATGACAAAGCGCCCGCCATTGCCGCTCCTGCTTGCCGCGCTCGGCCTGTTGGTGCTGCCACCAGTGCTGCTCGCGCTCGGCCTCACCATGACTTCGGCGACGGAAGTCGTGACTTACGCGCTGGCCTGCATGGCGCTGAACATCCTGGTCGGGCATACCGGCCTCGTGTCATTCGGCCACGGCGCCTGGTTCGGTCTCGCGGCTTACGCGGCGGCGCTGCTCCAGCGCAACTGGATGCATGATTCCTTTTTCGGCCCGACCATCGCTGGCGTCCTGATCGTGGCAGTGGTCGCAGCCGCATTCGGATTCCTGATCTTGAGGCGGCGCGGGGTGTATTTCTCGCTGCTGACGCTGGCGCTATCGGCAATGCTCTATGCCGTCTCGTTTCGCTGGACCGAGGTAACCGGCGGGGAGAACGGTCTTGGCGGCATCACGCGGCCGACGTTGCTTGGATTCAACCTGGAATCCTCCACCGTCTATTACTGGTTCGTTGCCGCAATCGCCTTCCTGATGCTGATCCTGCTCTGGCGCTTCCATAATTCGACCGTCGGCAGCGTGCTGGTGGCGATCCGCGAGAACGAGCAGCGCGCGCGGTTTCTCGGCTATCCGACCAATCGCTACAAGCTCGCCGCGTTCGCGCTGTCGGCTTCCATCACTGGCCTCGCCGGCATCCTGCTACTGTACCAGAACCGCATGACCTCGGCCGATCCGATTTCGGTCTCGTTCTCCGGCGACCTGCTGGCGATGGTGGTGATCGGCGGCATGCGCAGCTTTTTGGGCCCGGCGCTCGGGGCGCTGTTCTTTATTCTGTTTCGCGAATTTCTCGGCATCTACACCGAGAACTGGCTGTTCTGGTTTGGCCTGGTGTTCGTCGGTTTTATCGTGTTTTCGCCGACCGGCCTGGTCGGCGTCGGCGAGCGCCTGATCGCGCCATTTCGCAAGAAGGTGGTGGAAGATGCCGCTATGTCGGCGCGCCGGATCGACGTGCTGCCGCTGCCGGAATTTTTGCGGCCCAAATCGGCCGTCGAAGGACCGGTGCTCTCCGCCCATCACATCGTCAAAAGTTTCGGCGGCATCAGGGCGGTTCAGGGAATCGACATCTCCATTGCCGACCGCACGCTGCACGCGCTGATCGGGCCCAACGGCGCCGGCAAGACCACGGCGTTCAATCTGCTGTCGGGCATGTATCCGCCCGACCAAGGCACGGTATCGCTGATGGGCCAGCCGATCGCCGGGCATACGCCGGAAGATATCGCCAGCCACGGCATCGGCCGCTCGTTCCAGATCACCAATCTGTTTCCGGCACTCAGCGTTAATGAAAACATCCGCCTCGCCGTGCAGGCGCGGCATCCCCGCCGCTTCGATCCCGTTACCAACGCGCTGTCGATCACCGCGATCAATACCGAGACCGACGCCACCATCCGCTATCTCGGCCTTGCCGGCATTGAAAAGGCCGAAGCCGGCATGTTGTCGTATGGCGGCCAGCGCCTGCTCGACATGGGGGTGGCGCTCGCCACCGCACCGCGCGTGTTGTTGCTCGACGAGCCGCTGGCGGGGCTTGCCGCGGCGGAGCGCGAACGGATCGGCGCCATCATCAAGCGTATCTCGTCGGATCTGCCGGTGCTGCTGGTCGAACATGACATCGACCGGGTGTTTCAGCTCGCCGATCACGTCACGGTCATGAATGAAGGCAGAGTGCTGCTCGACGGCACGGTCGAGGACGCGCGCGCCAGCCCGAAGGTGCAGGAAGTCTATATCGGCTCCGGCGCCACCGAAATTGCCGCGCGTCCGCGCGAAACCGCAGCCCGTATCAACGCACTGCTCACGGCAAGCCATGTCGATACGTTCTATGGCAAGAGCAACATTCTCAACGACGTCAATTTCACACTGCACGAAAACGAGATCATCGCATTGCTCGGCCGCAACGGCGCCGGCAAGTCGACGCTGTTGAAGACGCTGATCGGAATCGCGCCGGCTTCGAACGGATCGATCAAGCTGATGGACAGCGAGTTGATCGGCAATTCGTCCGCGCAGACCGCACGTCTCGGCATCGGCTATGTGCCGCAGGGGCGCGGGCTGTTCGCCGGCATGAGCGTCGAACAGAATCTTGAGCTCGGCGGGCTGAAACGCCAGACCGGCCATGGCGTGCACTGGACGCGGGAGCGCATCTACGACTATTTCCCGCGAATTCGTGAGCGGCTCGACAGTCCCGCGGATTATCTCTCCGGCGGCGAGCAGCAGATGGTAGCGGTGGCCCGGGCGCTGTCGGGCGACGTCAGGGTGTTGCTGCTGGACGAACCGTTCGAGGGTCTCGCGCCGACCGTGGTCGAGCAATTGTTCGAGACCTTCGATCGCCTGCGCAAGGAAATCGCCATCATCATCGTCGATCACAATCTCGACCTGGCGCTGGCCTTATCCGACACCACGGTGGCGCTGGAGCGGGGCCGGGTGATTCACCAAGGGCCGTCCAAGGCATTGCGTGACGATCTCGATTTGCGCCGCAAGGTGCTCTGGCTGTGAGAAACGCAATAACGAACCAAAATCGACGCGTCGCCATCGTCGGTGCCGGCCTGATCGGACGGGCCTGGGCCGCGATCTTTGCCCGCGCCGGATGGAACGTGCGGCTTACCGATCCGCACCAACAGACATTAAGTGCCGCGCCCGACCTGATCCGCGATGAATTGCGCGCGCTGGCGCGCCACGGGCTGGCGGATGATCCCGACGGCGCGGCGGCGCGGCTTTCAATTGCGGAAAGCCTCGCCGATGCCGTGAAGGACGCCGAATTCGTTCAGGAAAACGGGCCCGAGATCGTCGAGCAGAAGATTGCGATCTTCGCCGAGCTCGACAGGCTGGCGCCGCCGGACGCACTGCTGGTGTCCTCGACCTCGGCGATCACAGCCTCGCGCTTTACCGAGATTCTACCGGGCCGGGCGCGTTGCCTGGTCGGTCATCCCGTCAATCCGCCGCATCTGGTGCCGCTGGTCGAGTTGTGCGGCGCGCCGTGGACTTCGCCTGCCGCGATCGACCGCGCCCGGAAAATCTATCGCGAGATCGGGCAGGTGCCGGTCACCATCAACCTCGAGATCAATGGTTTTGTCCTGAACCGGCTGCAGGGCGCGCTGCTGGCCGAAGCGTTCCGGTTGGTCGGCGAAGGTTTTATTTCGGCGGAAGATCTCGATCACACCGTGAAGGATGGCCTCGGGCTGCGCTGGTCGTTTCTCGGGCCGTTCGAAACCATCGAGCTCAATGCGCCCGGCGGCATCCCGGATTATTGCGCGCGCTATACCGGCTTTTACAGGGAGCTCGCGTCCGCTGCCGCCGGTCCGGAGGTCTACCAAAGCCCGAACGTGGAGCGGGTGATCGCGGCGTGGCCGCATCGGCCGACGCCCGAGCGCATCGCTGCGCTGACGCAGCGGCGCAACGAGCGCCTGGCGGCGCTGGCCGCGCACAAGGCCAGACAAAACGACAAATCCTAAGGTATCGACAGCGAGGAAAGAGAGCACACCATGGCCCGTAAAGTCATCATCACCTGCGCCGTCACCGGCGCGATCCACACCCCGTCAATGTCGAAGGCATTGCCGGTGACGCCGCAGGAAATCGCTGACGCCGCGGTCGATGCCGCGGAAGCCGGCGCCGCGATCGTTCATCTGCATGCCCGCAACCCGAAGACCGGTCAGCCCGACCAGAGCCCTGAGGCCTTTGCACCGTTCCTGAAAATCATCAAGCAACGCTCCAACTGCGTGATCAACCTCACCACCGGCGGCGCGCCGACCATGACGGTGGACGAGCGCGTCCGCCCCGCCGCGGTCTACAAGCCGGAAGTTGCCTCACTCAACATGGGCTCGATGAACTTTGCATTTTTCGGCATGCTCAACCGTTTCAAGAAATTCGAGCACGATTGGGAACTCAAGCATCTGCAGAACAAGGACATCGTGTTCCGCAATACCTTTCAGGACATCGAATACGTGCTGAAGACGCTGTCGGAGACCGGCACGCGGTTTGAATTCGAATGCTACGATACCGCGCATCTCTATAATCTGAACTACTTCCTCGAACAGGGCATGGTGAAGCCGCCACTGTTCGTGCAGACGGTGTTCGGCCTGCAGGGCGGCACCGGCGCGCACCCCGAAGACGTGCTGCACATGAAGCGCACCGCCGACCGGCTGTTCGGCGACAAGATGGTCTGGTCGGTGCTGGGCGCCGGGCGCAATCAACTGCCGATCGCGGCGATGGCCGCCGCAATGGGCGGCAATATCCGGGTCGGACTCGAAGACTCGCTGTGGGCGGCGCCCGGCCGAATGGCGGCATCCAACGCCGAGCAGGTCACGCTCGCCCGCAAGATCGTCGAAGGGCTCGGTCTTGAAATTGCGACCTCGGACGAAGCCCGCCAAATTCTCGATCTGAAGGGCGGCGACAAGCTGGAGGTTTGATGGGGCAGGCGAAGCGTTTTCGAGCGAAGTGGATACCGGTTCGCGTAAGGAAAACGCGTCAAAACAAAAGGAGCCCTTCCCTGCGCTCATCTGCCGCAGCAGAGCAAGGCGAAACGCCGCCGGTTTGCAGTAGTCCGAAGGACCAATACCGGCGCCGGCCTTGCATGTTGCCTGCATATCCCATCATGATATCGTTGAGATAATCGGCCCAGTCTGAGGCCGAACGATCCTGGAGGGAACCATGCGGAGCGTTCGCGCGCTTGCCGCCGCGGCATTGTCATTGCTGGCAGTCTCGACCGTCGCGCCCGCGGCGGAGCCGAAACAGGGCGGCATCTTGCGGGTCTATCATCGTGACAGCCCGGCCAGCGCCTCCATCCACGAGGAGGCGACCTATTCGGTCAACGTTCCCTTCATGCCCGTGTTCAACAATCTCGTCATGTATAAACAGGACGTGGCGCAAAACAGCACGGACTCGATCATCCCGGATCTCGCGACCAGCTGGGCCTGGAGCGGCGACCAGAAAACGCTCAATTTCAAGCTGCGAGAAGGCGTCAAATGGCACGACGGCAAGCCTTTTACGTCCAGCGACGTCAAGTGCACCTTCGACATGCTGATGGGCAAGTCCCAGCAGAAATTTCGCAAGAATCCTCGCAAGTCCTGGTATGACGAGGTTGCCGATGTGACTGTTAACGGCGACTTCGAGGTCGCGTTCAACCTGAAGCGGCCGCAACCGGCGCTGTTGGCGCTGCTCGCTTCCGGCTATACGCCGATCTATCCCTGCCATGTTTCGCCGGGCGACATGCGCACCCACCCGATCGGCACCGGTCCGTTCAAGTTCGTTGAATTCAAGGCCAACGAATCGATCAAGCTCACGCGTAATCCGGACTATTGGAAAAAGGGTCTGCCGCATCTCGACGGCATCGAATTCACCATCATCCCAAATCGTTCGACCGCCATTCTCGGATTTTTCTCCGGACAGTTCGACATGACATTTCCAACGGAGGTGTCGATCCCGCTGCTCAAGGACGTCAAGTCACAGTCACCGAAAGCGGTGTGCGTGGTCGAACCGATCAATGTGAACACCAACATCATTGTCAACTCGTCTTCGCCTCCGTTCGACAATCTGGATATTCGCCGCGCGATGGCGCTGGCGCTCGATCGCAAGGCCTTTATCTCGATCCTGTTTGAGGGCCAGGCGGACATCGGCGGAACGATGCTCCCCGCGCCGGGCGGGTTGTGGGCGATGCCGAAGGAAATGCTGGAGACAATTCCGGGTTACGGTCCCGACATCAAGGGCAACCGCGATGAGGCGCGCAAGCTGATGCAGAAAGCCGGCTATGGACCGGACAAGCACTTGCAGGTCAAGGTTTCGACCCGGAATATTCCGGTTTATCGCGACCCCGCTGTCATCCTGATCGACCAGCTCAAGGACATCTATATCGACGGCGAACTTGACGTCGTCGAGACCGCCAACTGGTTCTCGAAAGTCGCACGGAAGGATTATACGCTCGGCCTCAACCTCACCGGAAATGCGGTCGATGATCCCGACCAGTCGTTCTACGAAAATTACTCGTGCCATTCGGAGCGGAACTACACCAACTATTGCAACAAGGAGATCGAGAAGCTGTTCGATCAGCAATCGGCGGAGCCCGACATCGCCAAGCGCAAGAAGCTGGTCTGGGAGATCGACAAGAAGCTCCAGGAAGACGTCGCCCGGCCGATCATCTTCCATGGCCGCCAGGGCTCGTGCTGGCAGCCCTATGTCAAGGGCATCACCGTCATGGTGAACAGCTCCTACAATGGCTATCGTTACGAAGATGTGTGGCTGGACAAATAGCGTCCACCACGCCCCTAATCGGCTAACCGGAGCAGCCAGGTGTTTGCTTATATCGTGCGGCGCCTCGCTTTGATGCTCGTGACCCTGATCGGGATCTCGATCATCATCTTTGTGCTGCTGCGCATCGTTCCCGGCAATATCGTCGACATCCTGTTCGACGCCGCCGGATTCGTCGATCCGGCCGATAAGGCCAATCTGGAACGGGAGCTCGGATTAAGCCAGCCGATCGTCGTGCAATATCTGAACTGGATCGGCGGGCTGCTGCATGGCGATCTCGGCTATTCCTACGTGTCGGAGAAGCCGGCGCTGGCCGAAATCCTGCCGCGGATTCCGATCACCGCGCGGCTCGCCGGTCTCGCGTTGCTGTTCTCGGCGTCGATCGGCATTCCCTTAGGGGTGATCAGCGCCGTCAACCAAGGCTCGCGGCTCGACTACGCCTTGCGCGTCGTCAGCCTGAGCGGGCTGTCGTTGCCGTCGTTCTGGCTCGGCCTGCTGATCCTGATGGCCTCGGTCTCCTTGTTCGGCACCATGCCGATTTTCAACCCGAACCCGAAAACCTGGACCGAGGCATTAGCCATCTACTGCGTTCCGGCGATGGCGGTCGGATTCCGCAGCGCCGCGCTCACGATGCGGATCACGCGATCCTCGATGCTCGAGATCTTGCGGCAGGATTACATCCGCACCGCCCGCGCCAAGGGCGCGTCCAAAGCGGCCGTCAATTATCACCACGCGCTGAAGAACGCGGTGCTGCCCGTCATCACCGTGATCGGCATCGAGGCAGCCTTCCTGATCGGGGGCTTGATCGTCACCGAAACCGTTTTCAATATTCCAGGCGTCGCCCGCTTCCTGGTCGAAGCGATCCGCTGGCGCGACTATCCGATCGTCCAGAATCTCGTGATGCTGATTGCCGTGGTCGTGGTGGTGGCAAACTTCACGGTCGACATGCTCTATGCAGTTCTCGATCCGCGTATCCGCTACACAGACTAGGAGGCCAATTGGACGCGATCAACTACGATAGCGAATTAAGACGCGCCGGCGCCAACGCGACGCATGGCTGGCGCCGGCTGGCGTTCCTCGCGCAACGCTACGTGCTCGGCACCATCGGCCTCTTCATCATGATCATGTTCGTCTGGGTGGCGGGATCAGCCAATTTCATCAGCCGCTTCGATCCGCTCAGCGTCGATTCGGCGCATCGACTGGCCGCTCCCGATGCGTTGCACTGGATGGGAACCGATTCGTTCGGTCGGGATGTCTGGAGCCGGATCATCCACGGCGCGCGCATCTCGCTCGCCGTCGGCATCGGCTCGACCGCGCTCGGCTCGTCGATCGGCGTGATGATCGGCCTGGTGTCGGGCTATCTCTCCGGCTGGGTCGACCTGGTGTTCCAGCGGATCACCGATATCTTGCAGGCCTTGCCGCTGCTGGTGCTGGCGCTGGTCATGACGGCGGCGCTGGGGCCGTCGCTTCCGAACGTGATCATCGCGATCGCGATTCCGCTTATTCCCACCGTTTCCCGCGTGATCCGTGCCAACACGCTGGCGCTGCGCGAGCTACCCTTTGTCGAGGCCGCCAAGTCGATCGGCATGAGCGAGACGCGCATTGCGCTCCGCCACGTCTTGCCCAACACGCTGGCGCCGCTGATCGTGCTCGCGACCGCGCAGCTCGGCTCCACCATCCTCACCGAGGCGTCGCTGTCGTTTCTCGGTCTCGGCATTCCCGAGCCCTACCCGTCATGGGGCCGCATGTTGTCGGAATCGGCCGCGGAATATGTCCGCACCGCGCCGTGGCTGGTGATCTTTCCCGGCGTGGCGATCAGCCTTGCGGTGTTCGGCACCAATCTGTTCGGCGACGCCTTGCGCGATATCCTCGATCCAAGGCAGCGCGGCTGATGAACGCGGTGTCAACGAAAGACACGGTTCTCGATGTGAAGAACCTGCAGACGGTTTTCTTCACCAATTCCGGACTGTTCAAAGCGGTCGACGACGTGTCGTTCAGCGTCCGCCGCGGCGAGACGCTGGCCATCGTCGGCGAGTCCGGGTGCGGCAAGAGCGTGACCGCGCTCTCGGTCATGCGGCTGGTGCCCGATCCGCCGGGCCGGATTGTCGGCGGCTCCATCACGCTCGAAGGAACCGATCTTCTTGCACTCGACGAGGACAAGATGCGGGCGATCCGGGGAAATCGCATCTCGATGATCTTCCAGGAGCCGATGACTTCGCTCAATCCGGTGATGCGGATCGGCGACCAGATCGCCGAGGCGGTCCGTCTGCATCGCGCAACGACCAGGAAAGAGGCGTGGGACAAGGCCGTTGAAATGTTGCGCCTGGTCCGGATTCCCGTGCCTGAGCAGCGGGCGCTGGAATATCCGCATCAGCTCTCGGGCGGCATGCGCCAGCGCGCGATGATCGCGATGGCGCTGGCGTGCCGGCCGGCGCTGTTGATCGCCGACGAGCCGACCACAGCACTTGATGTCACGATCCAGGCCCAGATCCTGGCGCTGGTGCTCGAACTGCAACAAGAGCTCGGCACCGGACTGGTCCTCATCACCCACGACCTCGGCGTGGTCGCGCAGACCGCGCAGCGCGTTATCGTCATGTACGCTGGCAAGAAGGTCGAGGAGGCGGATGTCGAAACTCTGTTTGCCGACCCCAGGCATCCCTATACCCGCGGGCTAATGGCTTCGATTCCGTCCGTGCCTTCGCTGAGCAAGAGGGATAATGCGCGGCTGATCGAGATTCCAGGCATGGTGCCCTCGCTGACCAATTTGCCGAAGGGGTGCGCATTCGCGCCACGTTGCGGACACGCGATTGCTCGCTGCCGCGAGGAATATCCGCCGCTGCAAACCTTCGGCGGCAATCATTTGGCGGCCTGCTGGCGCGCGGCTGAATTCACGGGCTTAGCATGACCGGCGCACCTTTGCTCGAAGTAACGGACCTGGTGAAGCACTACCCCGTGCGCGGCGGCGTGCTTCGCCGCGTCGTCGGCACCGTGCATTCCGTGGAGGGCGTCAGCTTCTCGCTCGGCACCGGCGAAACGCTCGGCCTGGTCGGTGAATCCGGCTGTGGCAAATCAACGGTGGCGCGGAGCATCCTGCGCCTGGTCGAACCGACCAGCGGCAGCATCAAGTTGAACGGCCGCGACATCACCCATCTCGGCAAGGCCGAGCTGCGTCCGGTCAGGCGTTCGATGCAGATCGTATTCCAGGACCCGTTCGCCTCGCTCAATCCGCGCATGACCGCCGGCGATATTGTCGGCGAGCCGCTCAGCGTGCACGGGTTGGCCACCGGCCGCGAAAAGCGCGAGCGGGTTGCCGAGCTGTTCGATCAGGTGGGCCTAAGGCCGGATCAGATGCGGAATTACCCGCATCAATTCTCCGGCGGACAGCGGCAGCGCATCTGCATCGCACGCGCGCTGTCGCTCGGACCGAGCCTGATCGTGTGCGATGAGCCGGTATCGGCGCTCGACGTGTCGATCCAGGCCCAGGTAATCAATCTGCTGATCGACCTTCAGCGCAAGCATGGCTTCTCATATTTGTTCATCGCGCATGATCTGGCCGTCGTGGCCCATATCAGCCATCGCGTCGCCGTGATGTATCTCGGGCACATCGTCGAGATCGCGGGGAAGACCGAGCTATTCGCCTATCCCCGCCATCCCTATACGCAGGCGCTGTTGGCTTCCGTTCCGGTGGCAAATCCCAAACTCAAGAGCCTCAAGCCGTTGGTCGATGGCGACGTGCCGAGCCCGATCAATCCCCCGCCGGGATGCGCCTTCCACACCCGCTGCCGATATGTGATGGAGCGCTGCAAGGTTGAGACGCCAAGGTTGACTGACACCGGCGCGCGGCATCAGGTAGCGTGTTTTCTGAATGAGGGGACAGGGCGGCCGGCATAACCAGGTCGTCATGCCCGGGCTTGTCCCGGGCATCCACGTCCTTTGCAGTGACAGAACAGGAAGGGCGTGGATGGCCGGGTCCAGCCCGGCCATGACGAGAACTGGGTGTTCAAGCCACCTGCGCATCCGCTTCGATCTCGACGACAATCTTCCCCGTCGTCACCTGCTCGCCCTCGGCAACATCGATCGCGGAAATCGTGCCGGATATGGCCGCTGTATGCACGTGCTCCATCTTCATGGCCTCCAGCGTCATCACCGGCTGGCCCGCCGCGACGCGCTCACCCGGCTCGACCAGCACGGCGACCACGCGGCCATTCATCGCCGCGCGAACCTTTCCGTCGCCGCCGTTTGCCAGCGCCGAGACTGGCGCGGCCAGTGTCAGGTCGTGAACCGAAAGCGTGATGCCGCGGTGCAAGACATGGAGCCGATCATCCTCCCGAACGAATCTTGCCGTCTCCATCACGCCATCGCTGCGATATCGAATCGCGTCGCGTCCGAGTTCGTCAATCTCGAATCGGTACACATGGCCTGCAATGCTCGCGACGTAACCTCCGTCTCGCTCGCGTACGGTTTCAACATCATGGATGCCGTGACCGTCGTCGATGCGCGCCGGGATCGGAAACGTCGCTGCCAGCGATCGCCCGCTCCGCCACGGCGGCGAATGAGGATCGGTCACGTACAGCAATAATGCCGCAAGCGCGATATATGAAGAGGTGCTGGCGCGCGGTGCCAGCAATTCGTCGCGATACTTGCCGATGAATGTCGTGGTCACCTCGCCCCTGGCAAACGCGGGATGCCGCAGGCAATCGACAAGAAACGTCTGGTTGGTGGTTACGCCCAGGGCCACCGTCTGCTCGAGGCCGCAAATCAGCTTTCCGCGCGCTTCATCACGGGTCGCGCCGTGGCTGATGAGCTTGGCAATCATCGAATCATAGAAAGGCGGGATCTCGGACCCGGATTGCAGCGCCTGCTCAACGCGGATTCCGTCCGGCATTCGCCACAGCGCCATCCGGCCGGATTGCGGCATGAAATCGTTGGTAACATCTTCCGAGCACAGCCGCACCTCGATCGCGTGGCCTGCGACTTTGATCTCTTCTTGCCGCAGCCCGAGCGGCTCGCCGCGGGCGACACGCAATTGCAGTTCGACCAGATCAAGCCCGGTAATGGCTTCCGTCACGGGATGCTCGACCTGCAGGCGAGTGTTCATTTCCATGAAGTAAAATTCGCCGTTTCGGTCGAGCAGGAATTCCAGCGTGCCTGCGCCCTCGTAGCGAAGCGATTTGACCGCGCCGACCGCGACCGCGCCCATCCGCGCCCGCAGTTCCGGCGAGACCGCCGGCGATGGGGCTTCCTCGATCAGCTTCTGATGCCGCCGCTGCACCGAGCAATCGCGTTCGCCCAAGTGAATCGCATTGCCGAAAGCGTCGCCGAACACCTGGATTTCGATATGGCGGGGATCGACGATGGCGCGTTCCAGGATCACCGTGGCATCGCCGAACGAACCTTGCGCTTCAGATCGCGCACTGCGCAAGGAATCGGGAAACGCGGCTGCATCCGCGACCAGCCGCATGCCGCGCCCGCCGCCGCCGGCGACCGCCTTGATCATCACGGGGAAGCCGATTTTCCTGGCTTCAGTAAGCATGACGGCATCGCTCTGGTCCGCGCCTTGATAGCCGGGCACACAGGGCACGCCGGCGGCTTGCATGATCGCCTTGGCGCCGGCCTTGGTGCCCATCGCCTTGATCGCATCAGGCGATGGGCCGATGAACACCAGGCCTGCGTCCCGGCACGCTCGCGCAAACTCCTCATTTTCAGCGAGAAAGCCATAGCCGGGATGCACCGCGCCGGCGCCGCTTGCTTTCGCCGCGGCGATGATCGCCTCGATCCGCGAATAGGATTGCGCCGGCTGCGCCTCGCCGATGCGGATGGCCTGATCCGCCTCGCGCACATGCATCGCATCGCGATCCGGGTCGGAATAGACGGCGACCACACCATAGCCGAGGCGGCGCGCGGTGCGCATGATCCGCAGCGCAATCTCGCCGCGATTGGCGACGAGAATCTTGAAGAACGGCGCATGCTTCACAGCTCCACCGCTCACGGCCGCGCCACCGAGAACTGCATGCGCTGTGGGACGCGCGCCTCGGCCTCGCGGCAGATCGCCAGCACTTCGGCCAAAATATTGCGGGTGTCGCGCGGATCGATTACGCCGTCGTCGAGCACGCGCGCGCTGGTCGAAAACACGTCCATCTGGCCGTCGAACACGCCGATGATCTGCGCCTTCATCGCTTCGAGCTTTTCCTTCTCGATCGGCTTGCCGCGCCTTGCCGCAGCCGCCTCGGTCACGATCGCCATGGTTTCGGCGGCCTGTTCGCCGCCCATGACAGCAGTCTTGGCGTTCGGCCACGAAAAACAGAAGCGCGGATGAAAGCCGCGCCCGCACATGCCGTAATTGCCGGCGCCAAAGGAGGCGCCGCAGTAGATCGTGATCTGCGGCACCGTGGCTGAGGTCACGGCCTGGATCATTTTCGAGCCGTGCTTGATCATGCCGGCTTCTTCGTAGGCCTTGCCGACCATGTAGCCGGTGGTGTTGTTCAGATAGAGCAGCGGCGTGTGCGACTGGCAGCAGGCCTGGATGAAATGCGTGGCCTTGTTGGCTCCATCAGGATCGAGCGGGCCATTGTTGGTGATGATCCCGATCGCCTGTCCTTCGATGCGGGCGTGCCCGCACACGGTGGCAGGGCCGTAATTGGCGCCGAATTCGGTCAAATCGGAATCGTCGATGAAGCGCGCGATGGCTTGCCGCATGTCGACCGGTCGCTTGTGGTCCATCGGCATGATGCCCAGCAATTCCTCGGGGTCGTAGCGCGGCGGCCGATAGGAAGCCGTGCTCGGAATTGGTCGAGCCCATTCCAGCTTGGCCATGATGTCGCGCGCGATGCGCAGCGCATCGCGATCGTCCTCCGCGAGATAGTCGCCGAGGCCGGAAATGCAGGTGTGCATCTCGGCGCCGCCGAGTTCCTCTTCGGTCGCAATCTCTCCGGTCGCTGCCTTCAGCAGCGGCGGTCCGGCAAGGAATGCGCGCGTGCGACCGCGCACCATCACGATGTAGTCAGACAGGCCGGTCTGATAGGCGCCGCCCGCGGTCGACGAACCATGCGTCACCGTGACCACCGGCAAGCCCGCGGCCGACAGCCGCGCCAGATTGCGAAAGATATTGCCGCCTCTGACAAAATCCTCGACGCGGTAGCGCAACAAATTGGCGCCGGCGCTTTCGACCAGTTGCACGTAGGGCAGTTTGTTCTCCAGCGCCAGCTCCTGCATCCGCAACGTCTTGTCGAGGCCATAAGGCTGCAGTGCACCGGCATCGATGCCGGAATCACTGGCGCTGACCATGCAGCGGACGCCGGAAACGAATCCGATGCCGGCAATCGCCCCGCCGCCGGGAATGCTCTTGTCGGCGTCGGGCACGTCGAACAGGTAACCCGCGAGCGTCGAAAGCTCGATGAAGGGCGAGCCGGGATCGAGCACCAGCGCCACCCGTTCCCGCGGCAGCAATTGCCCACGCTTGTGAAAGCGGTTCTTGGCGGCGGCCGACGCGGCGCGGGTCCGCTCTTCGAGCTGACGCATGCGCGAGATCAGCGCCAGCATGCCGTCGCGGTTGGCCTTGAAGGAATCGCTGGTCGGGACGATCGTGGATTCAAGTATGGCCATCATGTTAACCCGTCATTCCGGGATGCGCCGCCAGGTGCAGACCCGGAAATCCGCCGTCGGTTGCCGATAAGTCAGTCATTTTTTTCTCCCATATATCAACGGCGACAGTGCGCCCCTCTCCCCTTGTGGGAGAGGGTTGGGGTGGACCGAACTCGCGGAACGTCCTGATTCACGATCGACGAGCCGTTCAATGCCGGATCCCAAAGATCTCCCTTGCCTCGGCCGGGCTCGCGATCTCGCGGCCCGCGCGGCGTGCGCAGGCCGCGAGGGTCTCGATCAACTGGCCGTTCGAAGTCACCTTGGCGCCGTCGGGCTGATAGAAGGTATCTTCAAGCCCGGTGCGCAAATGACCGCCGAGGTCGGCGCAGCGCTGATGCAGCGGCCAGATTTCCGCCCGCCCGATCGCGGTGACCTGCCAATGCGCTTCCGGCAATTTCAGCTTCAAGAGGATCGGCAGCAATTCCGGATCGACCGGCATGCCGGAAGCGACCCCCATCACGAAATTATACTCCAGCGGCCCGGAATACATGCCGGTCTGCCGGTACATCCCGACGCAGCGCACGATGCCGACGTCGAAGCATTCGAATTCGGGAATCGTGTCCGCCTCCTTCATCACGTCGAGATAGTCCTGCACCTTCTCGACCGCGTTATCGAACATCATCGGAGGCCAAGCCCAGCTGTTGTCGCTCTTCACCTTGAGATAATTCAGCGAGCCGGCGTTGCAGGCCGCCATCTCCGGTCTGGTCTCGCGCACGCAATCAAGCGCGCCCTTGTAGTTTGGCCCCGACGTTCCCGTTGTGTGGTTGATGATCACGCCGGGACAGGCCTCGCGGATCGCCTGCTGGATTTCGCGCGACACGCCGACCTCCCACGACGGCAGATGTCCCTTGTCCGGCGCCTGCTGACGCAGATGGATGTGCATGACGCTGGCGCCGGCATTGAAGGCGGCCTTCGCTTCGCGCGCCATTTCTTCCGGCGTTACCGGAACATGATGCTGTTTCGGATCGGTCAGCACGCCGTTCAGGGCGCAGGTGATGACGGCCTTGTCGCTCATGGATCAGCCTTCGATTGTTCCGAGGTCGCCGGGTCCGGTGAAGCCATTCAGTGGATCATGCGTCGCGCACCAGTGTCCTTCTTGCGTTGACGCGCTATCGCACGGGCAACGGCCGCCGTTACGCCCGCCCCTGACGCAAGCTCACGTGATCGACCACGCCGGGCTCGCTGCGGTAAATCGCCAGATCCCGTGATCCCGAAAAGATCGCGCGCGGCTGCAGGCCGTAGAACCGGCGGATCGAATGGCTGAAATGCGTCGAATCGGGATAGCCGATGTCCTGCGCCAGATGCGCAAGGTTGATGTTTTGGTTGGCGAAATGCAGCAAATGCCGCGCGCGCTTCCAGGCGCGGAACGAGATGCCGGTCTGGTCCTTGAACAGATGCAGGAAGCGCGACGGCGACAATCCGGCCTCGGCCGCGCAACTGGCTGCCGTCACTGGCCTGCCGGAAAACCTGCCGATCTGAGCAATCGACCTTACCACGCGCCGATCGAGCGACCGCGGCGGCAACGCTGCGCCAAAGCACATCACGTCGAATTCGGCATTGGTGATGTCGTCGTGACATGGCGAATGAAGCAATTGACCGTAGGCGGCTCGGATACGCTGCACGAAAATCCGGGCTTCGGGTCCTGCCACGCGCTGTGCGAGATCATCGAAGGTGCCGGCGCGCACGCTCTCCGGTTCGATCACCAGGCAAATCGCCGAACGATAGTCGCTGGCAATGGTGTGCCGCATATTCGGCGGCACCGCGATCAGTTCGCCGCGGCTCTCGCGGCCATCGTCGGCGGTGCAGCGCAAGCCGCCCTTGATCGACACATAGACATGAAACGCCCCCGGACAGCGTTCGCGCGGACGGCCGAGCAGGCCGGCGTAAAACACCCGCTCGGGCGTGATCAGCATCAAATGGCCGGATTCGCGGCTTGCGTCCATGGCAGGTCCTCCTCGCGCGGCTCTTTTGGCCGCCGCGGACTCCAACATAGCGCAGTTCCGGCCCGATTGTCGCCCCAGATCAAACGCGAACGCGCGGGACGACGTTCTGCTCGACGCCGGCCCGGCGTTCCGCCTCAATCGCCCGGCGATAGCCGTCGCGCGCCTGCAGTCGCTGCCAATAGGCGGCGACGTTGGGGCCGAAATCCTTGGCAAGCCCGATGCTTTCGGCGAGACGGAGCGCGTAGCCGATGACGATATCGGCGGCGGTGAACCGGCCCGCGCACAACGTCTCCGCCTTGGCGGTCGCCGCTTCGACCGCCCGCAGCCGGCCCAAAAACCATTTGGCGTAGTCGGTCGCGACTTGCGGATTGCGCCGCTCTTCCGGCTCGAGCTGCGCGTAACGCAGCACCAGCGTCTGCGGAAAGGTCAGCGTCGCATCGCTGAAATACATCCAGTTCAGGAACGCACCATAGGCCGGCTCGTCTAGATCGACGATCAGCGGCGTCGGCCCATATCTGGTGCCGAGATAGTGGCAGATGCCCGAGGATTCCGTCATCCTGGTTTCGCCGTCGATCATGAAGGGAATGGTGCCGAGTGGATTGAGGCCGAGATATTCCTTGGCAAACACCCGCGGCGGGAACGGCAGCATCTTGAGATCGTAGGCCAGCCCGAGTTCTTCCAGCATCCATAACGGCCGGAACGAGCGCGCGCCGTCGCAATGATAAAGCGTGATCATCAGGCGTTCCCTTTTTGATACATTCCGGGCAGCGTGCCCATCATCTTGGCCTTGCACAACACCATCGGCATCCCCTTCTCCTGTCATTCCGGGGCGGCGCGAAGCGTCGAACCCGGAATCTCGATTTTGTTTAACTCATCTCCAGATTCCGGGTTCGCGTCATCCAAGTCGGCTGTTGCCGACTTGGACAATAATATTGCCGAACTCGGGTAAACCCGAGTTCGGTCGACGCGCCCCGGGAGTGACGGCTTGTCACAACCCCATCTGCCGGCTGGCGAGATCTTTCATGATCTCCTCGGTGCCGCCGCCGATGGCGTTGACCTTGACCTCGCGATAGATGCGCTCGACCTTGACGCCGCGCATGAAGCCGGCGCCGCCGAAAATCTGCACGGCTTCCGAGGCGCAGAACGCCATGGTCTGGGTCGCCTGGTTCTTGAGCATGCATATTTCGGCGACCGGAGCCTCGCCCTGCCCGAGCCGCCATGCCAGCAACTCCAGCATCGCCTGGGACGCTGCGACCTTCTGCGCCATATCGACCAGCTTGTGTCGGATCACCTGATGCTGCGAGAGCGGCTTGCCGAACGCCTTGCGCTCCCTGGCATAGGCGATCGCTTCCTCGACGCAGACCCGGGCATAGGCCGTGCAACTGGCCGCCATGCCCATGCGTTCGCTGTTAAAATTCTGCATGATGATCTTGAAGCCCTGGCCTTCCTCGCCGATCAGGTTTTCGGCGGGCACGCGGCATTCGTCGAAATGCAGCGTGGCGGTGTCCGACGCCCACCAGCCCATCTTCTTGAGTTTTGTGCGCGACAGGCCCGGCGTGTCGCCTTCGATCAGCAACAGGCTGACGCCGCCGGCGCCCTCGCCGCCGGTGCGCACCGCTACCGTCAGATAGTCGGCCCGCATTCCAGACGTGATAAAAGTCTTCTCGCCGCTGACGACGTAATGATCGCCGTCGCGGCGCGCCTTGGTGCGCAGGTTTGCAACATCAGAGCCGCCGCTCGGCTCCGTGATCGCAAGCGCCGAGATTTTTTTGCCCGACAAAACTTCCGGAAGCACCCGCGCCTTGACCTCGGGACGGGCCGCCCGCGCAATCGGCGGCGAACCGATACTGTGGCTCATCAGGCTCGAGCTGATCCCGCCTGCGCCGGCCCGCGCCAGTTCCTGCGACGCCACGATTTTCATGAACTGGTCCGCGGCAACGCCGCCATATTCTTCCGGAAAACCCAACCCTAATAGCCCGATCTCGGAGGCCTTGGCATACAGCGCGCGGGGAAACTCGCCGGCCTCGTCCCATTCGCTGGCATAGGGCTCGATCTCGCGCGCCACGAAGCGGCGCATCACCTCGCGAAACGCTTCGTGTTCGGCGGTGTAGAATGGGCTGTCCATTCGTTTCGCTCCGTTCTCTACTTCTTTTTGTCCGGCGCACGATGTCCGGAAATGTCCGGTCCAACTTGCGTCGAGTGGCTGCCGGGCCGGTTCAGGCCGATCAGGCCACAGCCCAGCCACTCAACGCAAGACAGTATCTTGATACGGCCGCTCACTGCTGCGTCCCTGTTGGCGGCACAAGTCGCCACGGCATAAGATGGACTGAGCGCCGGCGGCGCAAGACCGCCAACCCGCGGAGGAGATTTTGCCGGTTCGCTACTATGACTGGATCGCCCATTTCGCCCGCCGCACGCCGGACAAAGTGGCGGCGATCGACCTCGGCAGCGATCGCCGGCTGACTTATGCGCAGTTCGATGCCCGCATTTCCCGTCTCGCCACCCATCTGCGTGACCAGCTCAAAATTGCGCGCGGCGACCGGGTCGCCGTGCTGGCGTTGAACACGACCGATACCCTGGAAGTGCAGTTCGCCTGCGGGCGCATCGGCGCGGTATTCCTGCCGCTGAACACCCGCCTCACCGTTCCCGAGCTTCAGTACATTGTCGGCGATGCCGCGCCGAAACTCATGATCCATGACGCCGACCTTGCCGATCTCGCGCTTACGGTTACGAAGCTGTGCAACGTTTCCTCGGCGCTGCTGCTGGGGCCGAGCGGTCCCTATGAAGCGGCGATCGCGGCCTCGCAGCCACTCGACCGCGCCGAGGAAGTCACGCTCGATGACATCTCGACGATCATGTACACCTCGGGCACCACGGGCGAGCCGAAGGGCGCGATCATCACCCACGGCATGACGTTCTGGAACTGCGTCAATCTCGGGGGACCTGCCCATATCTCGCCGTCATCGGTGCTGTTGACCGTGCTGCCGCTGTTCCATACCGGCGGGCTGAACTGCTACACCAACCCGGTGCTGCATGCCGGCGGCACCGTGCTGATCATGCGCGCGTTCGATCCGGCGTTGGCACTTGAGCTGATCAGCGATCCCTCGCGCGGCATCAACGTGTTTTTCGGCGTGCCGTCGATCTATCAGTTCATGGCGCAGCATCCGGCATTTGCCAGTTCGGATTTCAGCCGCCTCATCATTGGCGGCGTCGGCGGCGCGCCGATGCCGGTGCCGCTCTTGAAAGTGTGGGAACAACGCGGCGTCGCGCTGCAGCAGGGTTACGGCATGACCGAGACCAGTCCCGCGGTGCTGACGCTCGATCGCGAGGACGCCGCGCGCAAGGCCGGCTCCTCCGGCAAGCCGGTGCTGCACACCGAAGTGCGCATCGTCCGGCCCGATGGGACCGATGCCGAAATCGGTGAGCTCGGCGAACTCTGGGTCAGGGGACCGAACATCACGCCCGGCTACTGGAACCGGCCGGACGCCAACGCGTCGTCCTTCACCGACGGCTGGCTGCATACCGGCGACGCGGCGCGCATCGACGACGAAGGTTTTTATTACATCGTCGACCGCTGGAAGGACATGTACATTTCCGGCGGCGAGAACGTCTATCCGGCCGAGGTCGAGAACGTGCTGCATCAGCTCGCCGCGATCGCGGAAGCCGCCGTGATCGGCATTCCCAGCGAACAATGGGGCGAAACCGGCATGGCCATTATCGCGGTGAAGCCGGGACACAGCATTATCGAAGCGGAAATTCATGCCCATTGCGAAGCCAATCTGGCACGCTTCAAGCGCCCTCGCCTGATCCGGTTCGTGGATGCCTTGCCGCGCAACGCCACCGGCAAGATCCACAAGCCGACCCTGCGCAAGAATTTCGGCGCGCCGAAAGCCGCCGATCTCAAGGCTTCCTAACCCCCATCAAGATGAACATTCCAAGCCGTGGCGTCATGACCGCGCATCCAGCCGGCCACATGGTTCGAGACGCGCGGCGATGCCGCGCTCCTCACCATGAGGGCTTGGCAAGACCTCATCCCGAGGAGGCGCGAATGCGCCGTCTCGAAGGATGTGCCACGCGGCAAAATGCTCCACATGGGTCCGCATTCTCGCGGCGCGAATGCGCCCGAGTCTTGCATCGACTACCTTCGAAGGAGAGGGGCGCAGGGAAATGTCCGAAGCGACGAACGAGCGCAGAATTGAGTCAGGGTGCGCACGCAAAGCTCGCGGCGATGTTCGGATCGCCCGCCTTGTGCGGCCATGCCGGCCATTGGCACAGTGGCAGGATGCGATCGGTTGTGATCGGTAACGCCGCCTTCTGCTCGGCAACCGTCAGAGCGCCGGGCGCGCGACCGCTTTCGACCCAATCCACCAGAACCGACAACATATCCACGTTGGAAGGCCCGCCGCTGCCGACGTGATCGACACCGGGCGCGGTATAGAGCCGCATGAACTCCGCCACGCTTTGTTCGCCCATGCGCTCGCGGACTTTCTGAAAATAGCCGATCCCTGCATAGGGGCTCTGGGCATAGTCCGACATGTTTTCAAGCACGATCAGCTTGCCGCCATGCGCCTTGAAGGCGCCGAGATCCGGATTGGTCGAATCCATCAGCTCCGACACCGCGCGCACGCGGGCGGCGAAATCCTCGGGTCGGTATTTGCGGACATCGAAGTTCGGGTCGCGGGCGAAGATGTGCTGCATGGCGCCGGCGCCGTACACCCAGGCGATGCCGTTGGCCGGCAATGGCGGCAGGGCGGGCGGCGCTGAGCCGAGCCACCATGCGCTCCATCCGCCGGTGGGTCCATAGGCCGGCGTCGCCTCGCCCGACACCCCCCATCCCGGATATTCGGTGATGCCGTTGGCGAGCGGGAATGAAAAGCGATAGGGGGAACGCAGCGTCCGCAACGCACTGAGCTGGGCCTCGCTCAGGCATTGATCGCCGCTCGCGCCCGCGGCGCACATCAGCGTCGCGGGATCGAAGCGCGCATTGCAGCCGGCGGCATCCTCCACCAGCCCGTCCGCGACGCCGTCCTGTGCGTCGCAGGCGGCAAGCACCGCGGCATGGACAAGCTTGACCTGCGCCGGGCGGATCCAGCCTTCACCCATGCTGACCAACCCGGAACGGGCGCTGGCATGTATCAACCCGGTCCAGTTGATGACGGGGACGCGGGCAAAGATTCCGTCAAAATCGTTCGGATAGCGCTGCGCCATGGTCAGGCCCTCGCGCCCGCCCTCGGAGCTGCCGACGTAATACATCTTGTCCGGCTTGGCGCCATAGGCGCGTGTGATCAACACCACGGCGGCGTCACGAGCCTTCTTGTAGGCGGCATGCGCGAAGTTGACGAACGCTTCGTCGTTGGCGGCGAACGATTGCGGCGGCTCTCCTGGTTTCAACTCATGGCCGGAATCGGTGCCGTAGGTGGCAAACCCCTTCGCAAGCGGCGAGGGCCCGTCGAACGGCGCGGCCGGCGGCAGGCCGACGCCCGTGATCACCGTGCCGTTGAAGCCGCCCCCGCCATATTGCACGGAGCGGCCGTTCCACTGCAGCGGCAGATTCAACTGGAAGCGTATCGGCGGTGCCTTCGGATCGGTGGGTTCGATATGGCCGAGCACGCGGCAGAACGAAGGCGTCGCGGGGCCGATGCGGCTGGCGGGAGTTGCCCCGGCATCGGCCACCGTCAGCGGCTTCGCCTCAACCAGCGCCGCCGTATCGACGCGCATTGCGCCGGTGCCCTCGCTGCCGAGTACCGCGCATGCGGTTGCCGGATCGGCGCCGAACCTATGGTCGGACTCCGCTGCGACCGAGGGGAACGAACACGCAGCAGTAAAACAAAGTGTTGCGATAGCGCCTGCGGCGCAACGATGCGTTGTCGCGAGACTTTTCATGACGCTCCTCCGGGATTTTGGTGTTTTTCTTGTCCATCCGAATTCACAATGTGGCACGGTTTGCCGCGAGCGCCACCCCCAAGTTTTTCGCGAGTAGACGCCGCCGTGAACTTTGGGGCGGCAGTGTGTTGTGCACTATCATGCCAACGTCGTCCCGGCGAACCGCAGGGACCCATACGCCGGGCTCCATCTTGGGGCATAACGGTGGACGGCTTCTTTACACCCTGCCCCGCGGAATACACCAGCGCCGGATTGAATTAAGGGCCGCAAGCTCGGGCTATCTCCGTTTCTTGATATACGATTCGCGTTTTCGTCATGGCCGGGCTTGGTCCCGGCCATCCACGTCTTTCTTGCTTAAGTGCAGCGAAGACGTGGATGGCCGGCATCGCCGACAAGTTTACGCAGTCTGCATAAGGCAGACTGCTATGGCCGGACATGACGAATTTACCGTGACGCGCGCGAGACTCACGCAACTAGTCGAAAGGTGACGCCGCAGAGATCGAACCCGTCGTC
>Ga0137364_10000077_pt1 | contig 28911 bp, 17 predicted proteins | sample SagtaG_10_FD_104798 | JGI IMG/M metagenome (GOLD analysis project Ga0137364, IMG submission 104798) | Vadose zone soil microbial communities from Sagehorn Ranch, Mendocino, California, USA - Sage1_L_20_16 metaG | ecosystem: Environmental > Terrestrial > Soil > Vadose zone | place: USA... | reverse complement strand
TCGTCCGACGCTGCGCTGTTGCGGCCCCCATCACCGGGCCGCAGCTTGAACGTATATGCCGCGCGCGCTTCTTGCCTTGCTCGCGTCAGCGCTGTGGGGGGGCACACCGTCTCATCCCGCGGCCCAGACCGTGCCCGACCCCAAGTCGTGTCAGGCATGCCACCAGCAGATCGTCGCGACGTTCCTTCAGACCGCTCACTTCCGGACGTCCGCGGAAGCAACTGCTCAGTCCGTCAAGGGGCCCTTTTCCGAGGGGCACAATCTGCTGCGGACCGGGGCCGGAGGCATCTATTTCAGAATGGAGCGGCGCGACGGTGCCTTGTATCAAACCGGCGTGGACTCGGGCCGGGGAACATCACGCGCGGAACGCATCGATTTGGTGATCGGATCGGGGAGGCGGGGCCAGTCCTATCTGTATTGGAGAAACGGGCTCGTGTTCGAATTGCCGGTTTCATATCTGACCGGAATCGGACGCTGGATAAACAGTCCCGGCTACCCGGATGGGCGGATAGACTTCGGACGACTCATCGTCCCTCGATGCCTGGAATGTCACACGACGGCGTTTCCGCTGCTACGGGATCGTCGCACGGTGAGATACTCCGGCGAGTACCAGCTGGGCATTTCCTGTGAAAAGTGCCATGGCGACGGGCGAGCCCACGTCAAATACCAGTCGTCCCAGCCGGCAGACACGGTTGGAAAGTACATTCTCAATCCCGCACGCTTTTCCAGAGATCGGAAGCTGGACACTTGCGCGTTGTGCCACTCCGGCGAGCGGGATTCGAGGCAACCGCCGTTCTCATACCGACCGGGCGAAAACCTCGACGACTATTTCCTCCCTGCATCGGACCAGCAGGCCGTCCCGGACGTCCACGGCAATCAGGTCGGGCTGTTGCGTCGCAGCCGGTGTTTTCGCGCCAGCCCGGAGATGTCGTGCGCGACCTGCCACGACGTCCACCAACCGCAACGCGACGTGGCCTGGTTCGCGCAGAAGTGTCTCGCGTGTCATGCGACCGACCACCATCGAATGGCCGACCAGCTCGGCGAGCGAATGATCACTTTGTGCATCGACTGCCACATGCCCGAGCGCAGGTCCACGGCGATTGAGATCAACACGCCGACGAAGCGGTTTGCCCTATACTATCGCAGCCACGCGATCGGGATCTATCCCGAGGTTACCGCTGCGGTGCTGCACTCGACATCGGCGAACCCGAACCAATAGCCTACCTGCGCCAGCCGCCCCGCCTTACATTCGTGGCTTTAAGGATCATGACGAGATGAGAGACCCGATCACGAGGTCGTTGCGGATCGCTCCGGCTTGTCTCGCCGCGGCCGTGCTGTCGGCGCAGACGCCGCGTCTCGGGACGATTGATTTTCCCACGTCGGGGCCCCCCGCCGCTCAAGCCCTGTTTGTCCGCGGCGTGTTACTCCTGCACAGCTTCGAGTACCAGGATGCAGCGCGCGCCTTCCGCGAGGCACAGCGACTCGATCCCGCATTCGCCCTGGCCTACTGGGGCGAGGCCTTGACCTACACTCATCCGCTCTGGGACGAGCAAGACCTGAACGCCGCTCGCGGAGTCCTGCAGCGCTTGGGCCCGACGCCGGACGCGCGGCGCGCCAGAGCGCCCACACCGCGGGAGCGAGCGTATCTGCACGCCGTCGAGATACTCTACGCCGACGGCTCGAAGGCTCATCGCGACACCGCCTATTCGCTTGCCATGGAGCGCGTGGTGGCCCGCTTCCCGGCCGACCGCGAGGCCCAGGTCTTCTATGCCGCCTCGCTCCTGGGCTTGAGTCAGGGCGTGCGGAACGTACCGACGTACATGCGGGCCGCCGCTATTGTCGAGCGTGTATTCCGGGCCAACCCGGACCACCCGGGCGCGGCGCACCTGTTGATTCACTGCTACGACGACCCGACCCACGCGCCACTCGGCCTGGCCGCGGCCCGCGCGTACTCCAAGATCGCCCCCGACGCCGCACACGCGCAGCATATGACCACTCACATCTTCCTCGCGCTGGGGATGTGGGATGAGGTGGTCGCGCAGAATGAGCTCGCGTCCGGGCGCGACCACGCCGCCTGGGCTCCCCACCACTACACCCAATGGTTGGGTTACGGCTATCTCCAGCAGGGCCGAAACGGGGAGGCGCTGCGACACCTCGAGCTGATGCGCCAAAACGTGAACAGGAGCCCCCGCGGACGTGCCGTGCTCGCGCAGATGCGCGCCGAATATGTCGTGAACACTGAGCAATGGACCAGCCCGTCCTTGCAATGGAAGATCGACCTCACTGGAGTGCGTGCGAGAGATGCAGCGGTTGACGCGTTCGTCGCTGGACTCAGTGCCTTGAAGCGCGGTGACCGCGCCGTTGCCGACCGCGGCCTGGCGGATCTCGCGGCCGTCAACCGCAGCCGCGCTCCACCCGAGGCGGGGCACGAGAGAGACCAGGTTCCCGACATCCTTCAGAAGGAGCTCCAGGCGCTGCTGCGGCAGGCGGACGGTGCCGTAGCGGACGCAGTCGGCCTGATGCAGCAGGCGACGGCGCTGGAGGACGCGATGCCAATTGAGTTTGGGCCGCCCGCGGACGTGAAGCCGGCACATGAGTTGCTTGGGGAGATGTTGCTCGAGGTTGGGCGTGCACGGGAAGCGCAGCGTGAGTTCACCCGCGCCCTTGAGCTGGCGCCCAAACGGGCGTTGTCGCTTCTGGGTCTCGGCCGCGCAGCGGCGGCGGCGGGGGATCGGGCGACCGCCGCCCGCGCGTACAGCGAGCTGCAGCAGATCTGGCATCGTGCCGACCGGAATACTCCCGGCCTCGCCGAGGCAGCGCGGTTTCTCGCGGCGCGGCCGTAGCTAGGGCTCGACCACCTCGATCGTCTGCCCGCTCTGGAGCGGGCCGGCGACGGTCTGACGCGTGCCGGAGGGCCAGCGCAGCTCGAGCGACGCGGCGTGGTCCGCGTCGCCCAGGCCGAAGTAGAGCGGCAGATCGCTCTGCGAGAGGTACCCTGTTTTTCCGTCCATGACTTTGCGGATCCGCCGGCCGTCGGGCAAAACCACGGTGACCTGTGCGCCCAGTCCCTCCCGGTTCGAGCGCGTGCCGCGCAGCCGCACCTTGAGGAAGTGGATGCGGTGCCGCTGGGCGAGGTCGCTGACGAGCACCTGAGGCGGGGCGTTGAATTCGTTGGTCACGATGTCCAGGTCCCCGTCGCCGTCGAGGTCGAGGATCGCCGCGGCGCGCGTGCCGCGCGCGGCCATCATCGTCAGGTGACCATTCGCATCCATCCGGCAGCCCAGCTCCGCGGTACCCGATTGGGAGCAGACCATGCAGAAGAGCTGGGTGCGGTCGGCGCCCCGGCAGTCGAGGCGAAACCAGACCTGCTCCGTCGCCCCGCCAGGACGCGGCTCGACGCCGAGCAAGAATTCGCTGGGGAGGAAGTGCCGGCCGGCTTCGTTCAGCAGCACGGAGTTGATCCCGTAGCGATGCGGGAAATTCATCCCGGCGGTGATGACGATGTCGTCCCAGCCGTCTGCGTTGAGGTCGTCGACGCTCGGTCCCCAGGGCCAGTACGTCTCTACGCCGACTGAATCGGAGACGTCCTCGAACCGGCCGCTGCCGCGGTTCGCAAACAGCGCGTTCCCGAAGATGAACTGGCCCTTACCCGTCGGGAAGAAATCGGGGGGTGCCGGCGCGGTGTCGGCTTTGCGCGCCTCCGCCGCCCAGTCGCCCGGCGGGATGTTGACCCACATGTCCGAATGCATGTCGGTGACGAGGAGGTCGAGGCGACCGTCTCCGTTGAAGTCGAACGCCTTCACCCCCATCGCGCCCCAGGGGGTCCTGGGAAAGTACCGCCGCGTGGCGTCGCGAAACCGCTTGCCGCCTTCGTTGAGCCAGAGGTGGTTCTCCCCCTGCATGTCGAGGACGTAGAGGTCGGGCCAACCGTCGTCGTTCACGTCGATCACCGTCGCGTCGCCGCTCCAGCTTCGATCGACGAGCCCGACCTCCCGGGTGACATCCCGGAACCGGCCGCCGCCCAGGTTGTGGTACAGAATGCTCGCTTCGGCACGATCCGGGTGCGTGTGCCCGTGGAACGCGTCGGCCCGGCCGACGTAATAGCCTCCCGGCCCCTTGGTGTTGTCGGTATAGACGCCCACGTTCGTCAGGAAGAGGTCGAGCCGCCCGTCGCCATCGTAGTCGAAGAACACCGCGCCCGACGAGTGGCCGACGTACCCGACGCCGGCGGGCCCCGTAACGTCACGGAATTTCCCGCCGCCCAGATTCTCGAACAGGCGGTTGCCGTGCCGCACCGTGGTCACGAACAGATCGGGATCGCCGTCGTTGTCGATGTCGGCGAACGCGCATCCAGCGGCGACGGCGTCCGGCATGGTGAGGCCCGCCTCGTCCGTGACGTTCGCGAACCGACCACCGCCGAGGTTCTTCCACAGCTCGTTGGGACCGAGCTGGGTGACGAAGTACAGGTCGGGTAGCCCGTCGCCGTCGACGTCCGCAGCGCACAATCCCGTCCCGTGATCGTAGTGCACCTTCTTGTAGGCCTTGCCCGCGTCGTCGACGATCCGGTTCTCGAACGTGATGCCGCTCGCGTCGCGCCGATCGGCATAGCGGAACTCGTGAAATGTGGACGACCGTGCCCCGAGGACGGCCTCTTCTCGGCCGCGCTCGCGCAGCCACGCCGGCCCGGGCGGGGCGGAGCGTTCACCACGGCTCGACCGGCACGAGGCGAGCACGAGCAGCGCGCCGACAACGAGCTTCAGGGAGCGGCTTTGGTCCAAATGGCGATCACACCGCAGCCGGCGTTGCTCCCCTGGAACTCGCCTGGTGTCTCGGACGAGCCACGGTAGATCTCGATCCCCTCGATGTCGTGGGGCGGTGTATTCCGCGCGAAATACGAGGTCGACTCCCTACCGTCGACGAAATATTGCGGGTAGCACCCGGGCGGCGACCGCACCATCTTCGCGATGCAATCGTTCGACAAACATACCTGCTGCACCCCGCGGACCATGACAAGCACGTCTACGAGCGTGGCTGGATCGCGGCGCTCGATCTGTTCCCTGGTCAGAAAGTAGCCGATGCCGGTTTGGCGACGGCGCTCGAAGCCGGCGAAGCGCCTCAGCCCTTTCTCCTTGACGACGACCTCCGGGAGCTGGTAGACGAGGAGGGTGAGCTCGAACACGTGGATGAGCGCCTGTCGTGGCGCGAGCGCCACAGGCCACGTCACGGGAGCGTAGCCGACCGCGCGGATCTCCAGCGTGTGGAGACCGGGCGCGAGGCCGGTGAAGGTGAAGCGCCCGGACGAGTCCGTCGTCGTCGTGAGCTTCGTCTCCCTCAACGCCAAGCGAGCGCGGGGGATCGGCTCAAGTGAGCCCTGGGTGACGACCTGTCCCAGGATCGTGCTGGAGTCGGGGCCGACCGCGCCGTCCTGCTGAACCGGGGTGGCGGGCAACGCTCGAGGTCCCAGCAACAACGCAAACACCAGGATTGCTGGGCGTGCGGAGGTGGGGCGCCTCAACGACGACTTCGGGGCCATGGCCTGGTTTCGCTGCGCGGGTTTCACGAATATAGGGTCTCCCCCAGAGGCCCGGAAGACCAGCAAAATGGGCGCTTTCCGGGCGGGTTGCCCTCTTTCCCCGCACGCTCTTGCGCGCTTTCTGCGGGAGGTGCACTATAACCACCGCCTAGCCGTCCGGCTCCCAGTCCAAGCCGTTGGGAGCCTTTGTGGTCAATTGTTTATTCCTACGTGCTCACCTTCCTCCGAAGGGGGCGTCATGCTCAAGCGTCGTTTGTTCAACGTATTCCTCTGTGCCGGGGGGCTGCTCGTGTTGTTCGGCGCGGCCGTCCGCGACGCGGAAGCGCAATCCGCGGTGATCACCGGCAAGGTCACGGGCAGGGGGGGCGAGGCCTTTGGGGGCGCGGTGGTCAACGTCGAGGGCCTCAGCATCTCCGCCGCGACCACCACATCGGGCACCTACACCCTTACGATCCCTGCGGACAGAGTCAAAGGGCAAGTCGTGACGTTGCGGGCGCGCTACATCGGATACTCGCCCGGCACGAGGCAAGTCACGCTGACGCCGGGGACTCAGACGCAGGACTTCGAGCTGAAGTTCGATCCGATGACCCTCGACGTGGTCGTCGTGACGGGCACGGCGGCAGGGACCGAGCTGAAGAAGGTCCCCTTTGCCGTGAGCCAGGTGGATCGCTCCCAACTCCAGGAGGCGCCGGCGGTGTCGGCGCTGGGGTCACTGGAGGGCAAGGTGGCGGGCGTGCGGCTGATCGACGCGAGTGGCGCGCCCGGCGGCGAGCCGGTGATTCGTCTGCGCTCCGCGACCGCGCTGACGAGCAAGTCGGCCTGCACCAGCGATCCCTGCCCGTCAACCAACGTGTCGGGCCCGTTGATCATCGTGGACGGCACCATCACGCACCATGGACTCGCAGACATCAACTCTCAGGACATCGATCACGTCGAGGTCGTGAAAGGAGCCGCCGCGTCCTCGCTGTACGGGTCCAATGCCGCGAACGGGGTGGTCCAGATCTTCACGCGGCGCGGTGATAAGCTCGCGGACGGCAAGCTCACGGTGACGGTCCGGAACGAGTACGGCCAATCGATCCGCCCGAAGGTGATCCCGGTTTCGCTGGCGCACCCGTACCTGGTCGACACGGCCGGAACGTACGTGGACGGGGTGGGCAACACGGTCAAGAACGGCGATTTCGTCACCCCGACGGGCGATTTGGTCGGTCCCCTGGACCTGCCGACCATAAAGGCTACCGGGATCGCCGATGTGCCATACACGGCCTACCAGCGGTCGGTGTACGATGCGCAGACGGCGCTGTTGACACACGGGCCGTTCTACACCAACTACGTCTCGATCGGGCAGCGGCGCGGCAACTCGAACTACAACGTCTCGTTCGAGAACACCAAGCAGGACGGCGTGCTCAGGCTGCTCAAGGGCTATGGCCGGCAGAACTTCCGGCTGAATGTGGATCAGGCGTTGTCACCGAGGATGGACCTGTCGGTCGGCGGCTTCTTCGGCAAGTCGACCAACAATCAGGTGACGCAGGGCCCGGGGGCGCCGTTCTTCGCGGTGACCTTCATCGAGCCGTACATCAACCTGTTCGCTCCGAACCCGGACGGCACGCCGTACGCGGCGGTGATCCCGCACCAACTGCCCAACGCCGCGAATCCGCTGTACACACTGGCGAACGAGCACCTGACCACGGCTCGCACGCGTGTCACGGGGTATGCCAAGGCGACCTACCGGATCTTCGACTGGCTGTCGCTCGAAGGCAACTACAACTACGACGAAGAATCGTCGAATTTCACGGACGAGACACCGAAGAATTTCCTCAACGCGTCCGGTGTCGCTACCAAAGGCCAGCTGGTGAAGATCGACAGCGGCGGCCGGACCTTCAACACCGGCGCCACGCTCACGAGCACACGGAACTTCAACTTCGGCGGCGTGCGGATACGCAACACCACCAAGGCCGCGTACATCTACGAGGATCAGACCCTGCGGAGTCTGGGCGACACGGGAAAGGTGTTCAGGGTCATCGCCACGCCCGAGCTCACGGCCGTCGATTTCACCCAAGTGGCGCTCTTCTCGCACGACGAACCGATCCGAAACAAGAACTACTACGTCGTCTCCAACTTCGACATCAACGATCGCTACATCCTGGACGGCCTGGTGCGGTGGGACGGATCGTCCCTGTTCGGCCCGGACAGCCGGTGGCAGACGTACTTCCGGGCGTCGGGGGCGTACCGCCTGTCGCAGGACTTCCACATCAACGGGATCGACGAGTTCAAGCTGCGGGCGTCCTACGGGACCGCCGGGCTTCGTCCCTCCTTCGCGGCGCAGTATGAGACGTTTGTGTTTGTGGGGAACTCACTCCGCAAGGTCACGCTCGGCAACACCGCGCTCAAGCCGGCGCACTCGGGCGAGCTGGAGCTCGGAGCCAACATCGACTTCTTGAATTCGCGCTTCTCGCTCGATTACTCCTATTCCCGGAAGAACACGACCGACCAGATCCTGCTGGTACCCCTCTCGGCCGCGGCCGGCTACCGGTTCCAATGGAAGAATGCTGCTGCGTTGCTCGGAAAGACGCATGAGCTGTCGTTGGGCGTGATCCTCGCCGACCGACCGGAACTTTCCTGGCGGCTGAACATCGCGGCCGACCGGACGCGCCAGACGATCACGTCGCTCAATACGGCTCCGTTCCTGACCGGGCCGAGCTACGCCGGCAGTAGCGACGTGACACAGATCTTCCAGATCGCCCCCGGCGAGACGTTCGGGGTCATGTACGGGACGAAGATCGTGCGCAGCATCGACCAGTTGTACGACGATCCCGCCAAGTCCTCGGCGTGTCCCGGGACGTGGTGCCGGGACAGCCTGATTGTCAACGAGGACGGCTACGTGGTGCGGAAGAGCACCTACCACACCAGCGGCGAGAAGTTCCTCACGTACGTGGACCGCAACGGGAGCCCGATCGTCAAAATCGGGGACGTCAACCCCGACTTCAACGCGAGCTTCACGTCGAGCCTGCGGTTCAAGAGCTTCTCCGCCTACGTGCTCGTGGACTGGGTGCAGGGCGGGAACATCTACAACGGGACGCGGCAATGGCCGTTCTTCGAGTACCGCGACCGCCTGTACGACCAGGTTGGCAAGCCGCAGGTGAATTGCGCGGGCAGTCCCGACCCGACCCATTGCCCCTATAGCACCGGGAAGAAGCCCATTGCCTACTACCAGGGCCTGTACAACGGGATCAACCCCATCGACTACTTCGTCGAGTCGGGCACGTACGTGAAGGTCAAGGAGCTGAACGTCAGCTACACCATCGGCCGCAGGACGCTCGAGAAGCTCGGCTGGGGCGTCAGCAGCCTGCGGATCGGCGTGATCGGGCGCAACCTCTTTACCTTCACCAAGTACTCCGGATACGATCCCGAGGTGGCCGGGCTGTCGGGCGACCCCTACTCGTTCCGGTTTGACGGCTTCTCGTACCCCAACTTCCGGACGTTTACTGGCTTCATGGAGATCAGCTTCTGACCCCGCGACGGAACTCTGAGGAGACTACTGCTATGCGTATCGGCAAGCGAATCCCGGAGATCGTGGGCCTCGTCGCCTTGGTCTTCGCGGCTGGATGTGAGTCGCTCAATATTTCGAACCCGAACGATCCGGACCGGAAGCGCGCGCTTTCGGACCCGAACAGCATTCCCAGCATCGCGGTCGGTGCCTTCCAGACGTGGTACCTCACGACGCAAGGCGGCTTCGGCGAAGATCAGTATCCGGCGCTGACGATGTCCGTCATGGCGCGCAGCCACGTCGCGATGTGGAACAACTTCAACATCCGGTTCTATACCGGATGCACCACGGACTGGACGGCGGGTGGTTACCCCGGTCCGTTGGGGACCTGCGGCGCCCTGACCGAAGGCCCTGCGTACCCGCGGGCGGCGTGGCAGAACAGCCTTTCGTCGGCGCAGCGGACCCAGATCGAGGCGATGTGGTACGGGTACTATTCATCCCTGTCGTCCGCGAACGACGTACTGACCGCAATCCGTGTGAATGGCTTGGCGGTGCCGGACGCCCGGATGGTCGAGACGATGGCGGTCCTCACTCAAGGGTTGGCGCTGAGCGGCATTGCTTTGAACTATGACAAGGGGTTCATCGTCGATTACAACACGGATCTCCTGTCGCTCACGCTTTCGACGCGGACCCAGATGCGGGACGCGGCGCTCGCGAAGTTCGACACAGCGATCACCATGGCGGCCGCGGGAACCTTCACCGTTCCGACCACCGACTGGTTCGGTGGGCCCGCGGTCACCTATAACAACGTCCGTATCGCGCAGATCGCGAATACGATGGCGGCGCGGTTGCTGGCCTACTTCCCGCGCAACGCGGCGGAGAACCGGGACGTCTCGGCCGGCGGCCTAGTCGACTGGAATCGCGTGGCGGGCTACGCCGCCAACGGGATCAGCTCCGGAACCCCGTTCAACCTGACCTTCCATCAGGATGCGTGTACCTCCTGGTGCGATTACCTCAAGGTCTGGAGCAACGACATGACCACCATGCGGGCGCATACCCGCGTCGCCCATATGATGGATCCAGCCAGCCAACCCGATCCGTGGAACGTGACGGCCAATCACAATCCCAACTCACCGGACAAGCGCCTCGGCGACGGAACGTATCGGGGTGACACCGCGTACGCGACTGCCATCCTCCGGGCGTATCATGACACGACCGGCAACGGCGGGTACGACTACGTGTGGACCAAGACGAAGGAGTTTGGCAACAAGACGCGCGGCGCCTGGCACCAGAGTGCCGTGGGGCAGGTCCGCTACGACAGTCTGACCACCTGCGGCGACAATCCCCAGGGCGAGTTGACGGGGGCGGGCGACGCTCCCATGGTGCTCGCGGCCGAGAACGACTTGCTCTGGGCGGAAGCTCTGATTCGCAAGCCGACACCGAACCTCGCCACGGCGGCCACGCTCATCAACTACACGCGGCGCGGCCCCGATCGCCTGGGGCACCCGCGGGGCGGTCTCCCCGCGGCCACGGCGGGGGACGCCAACCTGCTGCAGGAGCTGCAGTATGAGCAGGACGTGGAGCTGATGGGCTCGAACATCGCGCCGTTCTACAACCAGCGGCGCATCGACAACCTGGAGCCGCTCACCCCGCACGAGATGCCGGTGCCGGCGCAGGAGCTGGGTGTGCTGCAACTGTGCAGCGGCACTTGTTACACCTGGGGCGGGGCGACCAACCCACCCAACAGTAGTGCACCCGCTCCCGCACCGAGCGCCGCGGTCCTGATGCAGACGGCGCCGCGGATCTGGGCCGAGATGCGTCAGCAGCAGCAAGCTCGCATGCGCGCGAACAGGTTGCTGAGGAGCTTGCAGTAGCCCGGCTGCGGGAGTTTCCTGTGGGCAGGCGCGTCGCTTGCGAGCGATGTGTTGCTGGCGGGGGGAACCGCACACGAACCCGACACCGCAAGGGAAGGGAGTAATGCATGAAGCAGGTACTCGTTGGGCTCGTCGCTGCGGCCGCGATTCTCGGTGCGTGTAGCAGCAATGACACGACTTCAACACCAGCTGCTGTCGCCTCGGTGACGATGGTGCCGACGTCTGACAGTGGGCAGGTGGGCGATACGATGTTGGCACTGCGCCGTGCCGTCCAGCTGGCGGCAGTGCTGAAGGACGCCGCCGGCAATGTGGTGTCTGTCGTCCAGACCGGTCAGACGGTGGACTGGACGAGCAGCGTCCCCACCGTGGCGACGGTGGACCGCTTCGGCGTGGTACGTGCTGTGGCGACAGGGTCGACGACGATCACGGCGGCGATCGAGGGCAAGAGCAATACCTCGACTGTCAGGGTGGACACGGTGTCCGTGGCCACAGTGAGCGTGAGCCCTACGCCGGACAGCGTGATCGTGGATAGCACCGTGACCCTCAAAGCGTGGCCCCTAGCCGCGACGACCGGAGACACGCTGACAGCCGTGTTCACGATATGGACCAGCAGCGACACTACCGTGGCGATCGTGGCCGACGCCGACAGCCTGGGCGTGGTTCCGGGCCACACCGCCGCGATACAGGGCGTCGCCGCCGGTACCGTGACGATCACGGCCAGGGTTGCAGGCGTCACTGGGACGGGATCAATGAAGGTGAAGCCGTAGCGCGGCTGAGACGTTCCCTTTTCGACAGGCGCGTCGTTTCTCGGCGCGCCTGTTCCTTTCATGGGACCTGACGAGGACCGCGTGAGAGCGATATCGCCGCTGGTGCTCGTCGCTGGGCTCGGCCTGGCGGTACTGGGCGGGGGCGCGGCGTGTCGCTCGCGCCCGACTCCCGCTGTCTGGCACGAGGAGACCGGGTACCGCTGGCGCCCGCTGAGCGTGCCCCGCAGTGGTCGTGCCGGGTTCGCCGAGTTGGCGCCGTCACGGACCGGAATTCGATTCACCAACTCCATCACACTCGACAGTGCGCTCTGGAACCGTCACCTGGCCCAGGGCGGCGGCGTGGCGCTGGGGGACGTGGATGGAGACGGTCGTCCCGACATCTACCTCACCAGCAACCAGGGTTCGAATGCGCTGTACCGCAACCTGGGCGACTGGCGGTTCGAGGACATCACCACCTCGGCTGGCGTCGCGATGACCGGCCGCCACGCAACCGGGGCCCTCTTCGCCGACGTGGACGGCGACGGCGACCTCGATCTGCTCGTCAGCACGCTGGGCGGCGGGGTCGCCCTGTTCCTGAACGACGGCCACGGAGTGTTTACCGAGCGGACCAAGGACGCCGGGCTCGGCACGCCCGCCGGCAGCATGACCATGACGCTGACCGATGTGGATGGCGACGGGCACCTCGATCTGTACGTGGCCAACTACAAGACCCGATCGGCGATGGACGTCTATCCGCCGCAGGAACGCCAGTTCAATCAGGTGATCCGCGAGCTCGGCGGCCATCGCTACGAGGTCGTCCCAAAGTTCCAGCGGGACTATCGCGTGGTGGATCGTCCCGAATACGACCTCGTGTCGATGCAGCAACGCGCGGACCCGGACGCCTTCTACTTGAACGACGGGAGGGGACACTTCACGCTCGTTCCGTGGACCTCGAGCCGCTTCCGCGACGAAGATGGCAAGCCGCTCACCACCGCCCCGGAATACTTCGGTCTGTCGGCCAAGTTCACCGACGTCGACGGCGACGGCGCGCCGGATCTGTACGTGTGCAACGACTTCGAGGATCCCGACCTCTTCTGGTTGAACGACGGCAGGGGCAGCTTCCGCGCCGTGCCGCGTCTCGCCGTTCGCAACACCAGCAACTCGTCAATGGCGGTGGATTTCTCCGACGTGGACCGAGACGGCAACCTCGATATCCTGGTGGTCGACATGCTGGGTCGCGGACCGCGCCGCAAGAGCGAAGTCCCGACTCACACGCCCTTCCCCAAGCTGATCGGACAGATCGACAACCGCCCCCAGTGGCAACGCAACACCTTGTTCTGGAACCGCGGGGACGGGACATTCGCGCAGATCGCCGGCTACGCCGGGATCGAGGCATCCGACTGGACGTGGGACGCCCTGTTCCTCGACGTCGACCTGGACGGGTACGAAGACATCCTGGCCACCACGGGCCACCTGTGGGACGTGATGGACGCGGACACGTGGGAGCGCGTCCGGACGACGTTCACGCCACCCGACTGGCGTCGCGAGCTCGCCCTGTTTCCCAGGCTCGCGCTGAAGAGCGTGGCGTTTCGCAACAACCGGGACCTCACGTTCAGCGACGCCGGACCCCAATGGGGCTTTGCCGGCGAGGACGCCATCTCGCACGGCATGGCGACCGCGGATCTGGACGGCGACGGGGCGCTCGACGTGGTCGTCAACCGCGTGAACGCGCCCGTCGCGTTGTTCGAGAACCTGGCGAGCGCTCCCCGAGTGGCTGTGCGGCTGCGCGGACGCGCACCCAACACCTCCGGCGCGGGCTCCAAGATCCGGGTGCTGGGGGGACCGGTGCCGGTGCAGCAGAAGGAGGTCGTACTGGGCGGGACGTACCTGTCGGGATCCGATCCACTCTACATGTTCGCCACCGGCGTCGCCCAGGGCCTCACGATCGAAGTCGCCTGGCGCCGAGGCGGACGCTCAGTCGTTCACGCAGTGCAGCCGAATCGAGAATACGAGATCGAGGAGCCAGCGGGCACCCCGGGGTCAGTTGCGCCACGTGCGCGGACCCAGCCTTGGTTCCGCGACCTGTCGGCGCAGCTCGGCCATCGGCACGTCGAGACGCCGTTCAACGACTGGGCCCGCCAGCCGCTCTTGCCGCAGGGGTTGAGCCAGCTCGGGCCCGGCGTCTCGTGGTACGACGTGGACGGCGACGGTGCCGAGGACTTGTTGATCACGTCCGGGCGGGGCGGTAGCCTCGCCTACTACCGGAATGACCACGGGCGGTTCACCCGGGTCGATCGCCACCTCGGTCCGGCGCGTTACGACCAGACGACCGTCCTGCCGCTGCCGGACGGCAAGGGCGGGACCGTGCTGCTCTTGGGCCAGTCAAACTACGAGTCGCAAACGCCCAAGGAGGCCGCGGCCGTGCCGGGCGTGGTGGAAGTGGCCCCGGGCGGGGCTCGGGTGATGCCGATGGTGCCGGGAGATGTCGCGAGTGTCGGGCCGTTGGCGGTGGCGGACGTGGACGGGGACGGAGATCTGGACCTGTTCGTGGGCGGCCGCGTGGCGCCGGGCGCCTACCCGGGTGCCGTGTCGTCGCGGCTGTTCCGGAACGAGGGTGGGCGGTTCGTCCTGGATACGGTCCAGAGTGGCCGGTTCACGAGCATCGGCCTGATATCGGCGGCCGTCTTCTCCGACGTGAACGGGGATGGCTGGCCGGATCTGATCCTGGCGCCCGAGTGGGGGTCGCTCCAGCTGTTCCTGAACGACCATGGGCGCTTCCGTGACGCCAGCCCCGAGTACCATTTGAACCGGGTCATCGGGCGGTGGAACGGCGTGACCACGGGCGACCTGGACGGTGACGGCCGGCTCGACATCGTCGCAACCAGCTGGGGCCGCAACACGAGGTATCGGGTGGATCCTGAGCACCCCCTGCTGCTCTACTACGGGGACTTCACCGGGTCACGCCGCTGGGACGTGCTCGAGGCACAATACGATGACCGCTTGCGGGCCGTCGCCCCGCTGGCGCCGCTGAGCCAGTTGATGGCCGCCCTGCCGGCGGTGCGGCTCCGCACACGGACCTTCGCCGCGTACGCGGACGCGACGCTCGAGGATGTGCTCGGTCCCGCGTTCAGCGGAGTCCAGCGTCTCGAAGCGCGAACGCTCGACCATCAGGTCTTTCTCAATCACGGCGGGACATTCGAGGCCACGCCGCTCCCCGTAGAAGCACAGTTTGCGCCGGCGTTCTATGCCGGCGTGGCGGACCTGGACGGTGACGGCCACGAGGATGTGTTCCTGGCGCAGAATTTCTTCCCGACGGAAATCGGAGCGCCGCGTTACGACGCGGGTCGCGGGCTGGTGCTGCGCGGCCGGGGCGACGGGACGCTCGAGCCCGTGCCCGGCCAGGTCTCCGGGATCCTGGTGTACGGCGATCAACGGGGTGCGGCCCTCGGCGACTACGATGGGGACGGCCGGATCGATCTCGTGGTGTCGCAGAACGGTGCGGAGACCAAGCTGTATCACAACGAGCGTGCGCGGCCGGGCCTGCGCGTGCGTCTGATCGCCGGGCCGCTCAACCCGCACGCGATCGGTGGCGTGGTGCGGCTGGTGTACGCCGGATCACGCGGTCCAGCGCGAGAGATTCACGGCGGCTCAGGCTACTGGTCCCAGGATGGGGCGATCCAGGTGCTCGGGGTCGAGGAGGGGAAGCGGCCGGTGGCCGTGTGGGTTCGGTGGCCGGGCGGCAGCGAGACGATCGCGCCGCTGGCAGCGGGACAGCGAGAGATCACCGTTCGCCACCCGCGGGGAACGTAGCTAGCGGCACACCGTGGTACTCGTGACGAGCGGTGCCACGAAGCTTCCGGTGATCGACAGGGCCCCGAGCGGATCGCTATAAAGCTCGGTCCGTTGCGACGTGAAGCGAAAGTGTCCGCTCACGGCCTGACCGTGGGGAACCGTGACGATGCGCGTGACCCCCAGCGTGCCTCCCCGCCGCGAGTAGCTCGAGATCCCGGCGTTCGGGGCGGTCCAGAACCCCCACGAGCGCGGGGGGTTGCAGAGAGCCACCGGTCCAGGCGCTGCGTCTTGGTCCTCGCCGGGGTTCAGGGAGTCGATCGCGAACGTCGTGTCGGCGGCGATCACCGAATCGGGCAGGATGATCTCGAGGGCCTGCAACGTGGAGCCCGAGGGAGCGTACTCCCCGCGCAATTGAAACGCCAGCTTGCCGCTGCTCTTCTTGTAGTTGACGGCCACGGCCGACCCGGCGACGTGAGTGATCACCGAGCCGCCCACCGAGAAGAACATCTTGCCGCCCGTCGTGTCCGACAGGCTCATGACGTACACGGCTCCCGTGTCGGCCAGCGAGTCGGCGTGAACGACATAGCGACTAGGGCCCCCGGCGGTGACCGCCGTGACGCGGCCGGTGGCCGAGTCGATGCTGAACTGGGGATTGCTCGGTGCCGTAAACCACACGGCGGCAGCCGGAGGCGTGTTCCGCTTGAGTACCGTCACCGGTACGGTGAGGGTGTCTCCTGGCAGTACGTACACGGTGTCGAGCAGTAACGTGATGTCGAGCGTGTCCGATACGACGACGAGCGCGCCTCCGCTGATGCCTCGCGCTTGCGCGATGATCACGACGGCACCTCGCTTCCGGCCCGTGACTGCGCCCGTCTGCGGATTGATCTGCGCGATCGTCGTGTCGGTGCTCGCCCAAACGACGTTCCCCGGCGGCTGGGGATTCCCTTGATCGTCGATATAGGTGACCCGGTGCGCCAGGGTGCGGTCGCCGACGTAGACTGAGTCGAGGACCGGCGACACGCCCAGGCTTGCTGTCCCGTGCGAAACGCTGAGATCGCCACAGGCGCCGAGTGCGGCGGCCGCAAGCAACGCAAGAACGGGTCGGTTCATAGGGCAGCACCAACGGTAAGGCCGGCGGCACCGCGCGGCTAGTACACGCCGACGCTCGAGCGGGCGAGATCGGTTTCCAGCGTCCACTCGATGTATTGGCCCGGCTGCACCACGAGCGTTTCAGTGCGAGCGATGGTCTGGCCGCCTATTGGATGACCCAACAACCGGATCTCGCGGCCCATGCCGAGCAGGCGAGCTCGCATGTAGAACAGCTGCGAGGACGATCCGGTGACCGTCCCCACCCGCGTTTGCTGGCCGTCGTGCAGCACGTAGATGACCACGTCGAGGTAATTGTGGTTGGTGACGCTGAGGGCGATCTCGCCTTCGCGGGGGGCGGGAGCCGCATCCTGCTGACCGGACTTGCCGCGGTTGAAAAGAAAGCAGGCAGACCCGGCGACCACCAACGCAGCGAAGGCCGCAGGACCGAACCCGCGAGCGCGAGCCATGGGCGCGAAGCTATCACCCGCGTGTGAGGCCGGAAAGAGACGAGGCCTGCTTGGATCACATGTTCCGGGCAAATGGCATACGTCCCACTTTGAAACGCTCAACGCACGCGCGCCCTTACGCCGAGGGACTAGCCGCTCTAGCGGACGCGGGAAATGGGTGATATAAAGTGTGCATAGACCGTCAACCGCGCGCCTTCCGCCGTTCCCGCCGTCGTTGTGCGCGCGCGTTTTTCACCAAGGGAGTCGTGTAGGTCGGAAGTACGCCGGGACGCCCGCGCGGGCGTCGTCCGTCGTTCGTGTCACACTTACCGTCGGAGGGGACATGCAACTCACGCGCAGTCGGGTTGTACCCATCATTCTCAGCGCATTACTCGCGCTGCCGGTCCTGCTTGCCGCGCAGGAGCCGGTGACCATGACTGGCAAAGTCACGAGCGATGCGAGCTTGCCGCTCGGACAAGTCGAGGTCGCGATTCCCGCCCTGGGGTTGGGCGCGCTGAGCAGGGAGGATGGCGTTTACGCCATCGTCGTGCCGGGCGCGCGGGCCTCGGGTCAGACCGTCACCGTCGTGGCGCGGCGGCTCGGCTACAAATCCCAAAGCGCCCAGATCACGCTCACCGCCGGCGGCGTGACGCACGACTTCGTGCTCGCGGCCAACCCGCTGCAGCTGGGCGAGGTCGTCGTGACCGGCGCCGGCACCTCGATGCCGGCCGAGCAGATCGGTAACGTGCGCAACAGCGTCAGCGCCGATCTCATCCAGCGCGCCAACGAGTGGAATGCGGTCCAAGCGCTCGCCGGCAAGGCGCCCAACGTCATCGTGAGCTCGTCGAGCGGTGAGCCCGGCGCGGGTTCCTATATCACGATCCGCGGCTCGCGCACGGTAGGAATTCAGAATTCCGGCAGCGCCCAGCCGCTGATCGTGGTCGACGGCGTGCCGATCGACAACACCAGCTTCTCGACCACCGACTTCAACCCGACCGACGGTCTGACCGCGGGCTCGATCGAAGGGACCACGCAGACCAATCGAGCGGCGGACATCAACCCCAACGACATCGAGTCGGTCGAGATTTTGAAGGGTGCAGCCGCCGCGGCCATCTACGGCTCGCGGGCGGCGCAGGGTGTCGTGATGTACACGACCAAGCACGGCAAGGCCGGCCCCACCCACTACTCGTTGCGCAGCTCCACCTCTGTCGACGACATCAACCATACGTATCCACTCCAGCGTTCGTGGAAACAAGGATTGGGCGGAGCGCCTCCGGGCGACTGCACGCCACCGACGCCGGTGCATCCGGCGTCGGGCCCGAGTAATTTCGCGTGCCGGACCAGTTGGGGCCCCGCGGTCGGGCCGGCAGATACGACCTACGACCATGCGACCGAGGCGTATGTCACTGGGTACACGTCAGACAATACCCTGACCGTGTCGGGCGGCAATGACCGGACGACGTTCTACCTTTCGGGCGGGTATCTGCGCGACCGCGGCGTCTTCGTGGGCCCCAACAACCTGAATCAGCGGGCCACGTTGCGATTCAACGGTTCCCACCGCGTGTCCGATAACGTCAAGATCGGTGCGAACATCGCATACGTCGATGCGCGCGCCAACTACATCCAGCGCGGCAACAACACCAACGGCCTGCAGCTCGACCTGCTGCGCTCTCCTCCGGATTGGAACAACCTGCCCTACCTCGCGGCGAACGGGCAGCACCAGAGCTTCCGCTTCCAGAATCCACAGGTCACGGACGGTAACAAGAGCCGCGGATGGAACAATCCGTTCTTCACGCTCAACGTGCCCCAGAACACGTCCCAGCTCGGCCGGGTGTATGGCAACGTGACGGCGGAGTTCGTGCCCGCCACTTGGCTCAAGGTGAACTACACGCTCGGCGCGGACTACTCGAACGATGAGCGGCTGGAAGGCGCGCCCCAGTCGTCCACGCCGCCGACCACCACCGGACGGGTGACCGAAGGCAAGCTGATCAACTATCAGATCGACCACAATCTGACCGCGACGGCCACTCGCTCGTTCAGCTCGGACTTCAGCGGCACCCTGACGCTGGGCCAGAGCTTGAACACCCGCAACGTGCGTCAGCTGGCCAACGTGGGTCGCACGCTCATCGCGCCCCAGCCGTATAAGCTCAGTAACACGGTCAGCCGGGACGTGCCGATCGACGCGGAAACGGTGATTCACGACGAGTCCTTCTTCGGTCAAGGGACGCTGAGTGCGTACGGCGAGTTGTTCTTGACCGCCGCACTGCGGAACGACGGCTCCTCGACCTTCGACCAAGACCACCTGCGGAGCTGGTTCCCCAAGGGCAGCGTCGCGTGGGAGTTCACGAAGGCCATTGGCGAGCGGCCGGTCTTGAGCTACGGCAAGCTGCGGGCCTCGTACGGTGAGGCGGGTCAGGAACCCGATCCGTACCTCACGTCGACCATTTATTCCGGCATAACCGTGATCGGTGGATACACGCAAGGCATGGGGGCCAACCCCACACAGTCCGGCTTCGGCGGTCTCGCCTCGAGCATCGTGAAGGGCGCGACGTCGCTCCGCCCCGAGCGGACCAAGGAGTTCGAAACCGGGTTCGACGTCGGACTGTTCCGCGAAAAAGCGGACCTGAGCTTCACGTTCTACAATGCGATCACGTCAGACGTCATTCTCCTCACGCCGCTACCGCCGTCCACGGGCTACGAGCGCGAGGCCAAGAATTCCGCGAAGTTCCGCAATCGCGGTTACGAAGTCTCCCTCAACGTGCGGCCGGTCCAGCATGCCGACCTCGCCTGGGATATCGGGCTCCAGTGGGCCAGCAACCGCAGCCGCGTGGTGAGCCTGGGCGGCCCACAGTTCGTCTACCTCGATCCCAACAACATCTCGCCGCGGGTGGCGGTCGTGCAGGACCAGGAAGTCGGGGTCTTCTACGACGTGGGCCTGGCCCAGTGCGGTATCAGTCCGGCCGGGATGGACGCGGTGGTACCGGGGCATGACCTCAACATCAACTCCCCGCGGGATGCGGCACACCCGTGCGGGGGGGCTCCCGTCGGTGCCTACTACATCGACACGCTGACCGGCTTCCCCGTCAAGGACAACCAGCAGCGCGTGATCGGTAACCCGAACCCGCGCTGGACCGGCAGCATCCGGAGCTCCGTGCGGTTCCGCAAGCTCCAACTGTCCGGCCTGCTGGACATCAAGCATGGTGGCCAGATGTATAACGGCACCAGGGCCGCGCTGTATGCCTATGGGACGCACAAGGACACCGAAGTACGCGCCGACTGCTCGGGCGCCACGTGCGTCGGTAACACCCACGTGATCGGTGATCCCGGTTCTCCGCTCGTGGGCCCGGTGGTCGGCCCCGGCGCCAACATCGCGGTGCCGATCGGAGAGAACTGGTATACGGACATCGGCGGCCTGTTCGGCGGCACACCGGAGCAGTTCATCGAAGACGCCGGATTCGTGAAGTTGCGCGAGATCAGCGTGGGCTACACGCTGGACGAGCCCTGGGTCCAGCGCACCTTTGGGTTCAGCTCCATCGAAGTGCGTGTGGCGGGGCGGAATCTCCACACCTGGACCAGCTACACGGGATACGATCCCGAGACGAACCTGGGTGGATCGGTTCAGAGCAGCCGCGGCCTGGACTATTTCAACATGCCGCAGACTCGTTCCTTCGTCGTCTCCCTGACCCTCAACCACTAACGCCGAGGAGGCGTGCCTTTATGCGCAGACTGTTGACGTTCAGCCTCGCGGCGTCCCTGACGGTGTTCGGGGTCAGCTGCAGCAACTTCTTGTCATCGGACAAGGTAAAACTCGATCCGAACAACCCCAGCACGGCTACCGCGAACCAGCTCTTCGTCGCAGTGCAGGGGGGGCAGTTCGCACAGCAGGAGGGGATCATCGCCCTCGTGGGCTGCCTGTGGACCCAGTCATGCACCGGTACCAGCAACTTCCTGCAGACGCTCGAGAAGTACGACATCGCGAGCGAGGACACCCCGAGCGCGGCGTTTTCCTCGATCTACGAGGGTGGTGGCCTGGTGGACATCAAGGCAATCGAGGCCGCCGAGACCGCCGCGGGCGATCTGCAGTATCTCGGGATCGCACAGGTGTGGGAGGCGTTAACCATGGCCGTGGCCGCTGACATCTACGGTGACGTCCCCTATCGGGAGGCCGCCAGCGGCGCGGCCACCCCGCACCTCGACCCGCAGGCCCAGGTCTATAGCGATCTGCAGACGCTGCTCAGCACGGCCATCACCAACCTGGGGGGTGCGGGCCCCGGTCCGGGTCCGTTGGATCTGGTGTATGGCGGGAATACGTCCAAGTGGATCGACGCGGCGTACACGCTCAAGGCACGTCTCTACATGCACACCGCGGAGACGGCCACCGGGTTCGATGTTACGGCGCTCGGCAATGCGGTCACCAACGCCCTGTTGGGGATCAAGTCCGGAAATGACTTCAAGTCCAAGCACACGATCGCACCCGGTGAGGACAACCTTTGGTTCCAGTTCTTCGACCGTTCTGGATTCGGCCAGTACGTCGTGGCGGGTCGGAACCTGGCGGATCTCATGGTCGCGCGAAGCGACCCGCGCCTTCCGGAGTACTTCAGTGGTTCCAGCCCCGGACCGTTCGGCGGCCAGGGTCCTCCCAACGCGAGCACCCAATCGCCGGGCGGAGTCTCAACGCTCAATGGGACGCGGAATAAACCGCAGTTCTCGCAGCCGATCATGACGTACATCGAGAACGAACTGATTCTCGCGGAGGCGTACTTCCGGTTGGGGCAAGCCGCAAATGCGCAGACGCACTTCGACAACGCGCGGGCCGCGGTGCCCATGCCGGCCAAGCCGATCGCGACGGTCAACGACATCATGGAAGAGAAGTACGTCGCGATGTACCAGAACATCGAAGTGTGGAACGATTACAAGCGGTCCTGCTACCCGGCCATCACACCGATCACCGCCGCGTCGGGCGGGGCGCCGGCCGCCTTCGGAGGCAAGGTGCCGGGTCGGTTGTATTATGGGACCACGGAGCAGAATGCGAACTCCAACGTTCCCGACCGGAGTGTCCAGAACCAAACGGGCGGTAGCGTCGTCTCGCCGGCTCCTGCGACCGCGGGGTTCAGAAATCCGAACGATCCGAACCCCTGCCCGTGATGTAGAGGACACAGGTGGAACGCAGCAGATGATCCGGCGTAGGGGACGAGCGGGATGGAATGCTCGTTCCCTACGCAGCTTTTGGGGTCGGGGAAACGGGAATCCTCTGGACACGTTCGAGAAAGAATCGCTAGGGTTACCGCATATGGGCCGGTTGCTTCCATTGGCGGCGCTTGGCATGCTCGCTGGGTGCTATTTCTACGAGCCCTTGCGCACGGTCGAGCCTCAGGTGGGGACCCGTGTTGCGGCGGAGCTGACCGGGCACGGCTCGGACACGTTGGCTCGCTATGTGGGGCCGCAGGTCACCACGCTGCGCGGCTACGTCGTCAGCGCCGAAAGCACGAATGTGATGCTCTCGGTAATGTCGGTGACGGATCGCCGCGGACAGGAACAGTCGTGGCGGGGTGAGCGCGTACGCGTGCCGCGCCTCGCCATCCAGGACTTTCAGCAGCGGAGGTTCTCGCTGGGGCGCACCCTGCTCCTCAGCGCGTTGTTGGCCGGCGGTTCCGTGGTGGCGTGGGAAATGTTCCAGCAAGGAAGCCGCGGGGGTTCGTTGCCCGGTCCTGGCGGTGGCGGCGTGCCGAAGTAGATGCGCCCTCGATTTGGCGTCCTGCTCAATACGCTGCTCGTGGGCTGCCACACCTACGTTCCATTGATTACTCCAACCCCGCTGCCGGGAACCTACGTAGCCGCGACGCTGACGGAGTCGGGGAGCGCCCAGGTCTCGAGCCATCTCGGACCCGACGCTGGCGTCGTCCGGGGCAGGCTGTTGGACGACGGGCAGCAGGGCATGACGCTGTCGGTCCAGTCAGTCGGCCTGCGGCGCGGGGACGAGTTGGCGTGGCGCGGGGAGACGGTGACCCTGCCGCACGCTTCGATCGCCCGGGTCGAACTGCGTCGTCTGGCAAAGGGGCGGAGCCTGCTGCTGCTGGTGGTCGGCACCACGGCCTTCGTCGCCTTGACCCGTACATTCGATCTCCACGTGCGGGGCACGGGTGGCGTGCTGGCGCCCAACGGCCCCGGCCCTCCGTCCCAGTAACGCCCGGATCGCTCCTCCCGAAGGCTGCTCGGTCATGACCGTTTCCTGACAAAACCTGCCGACGCGGACGCGGATTTCTCGAATGAGCGCTTGTCTTTAGGCTCTTGCGGGTCTCCGGTTCGCGCCGCACAATAATCCGCATGTGGAGCGCGCGTTCGAGAACGTAGGGCGCGTGCCACATCGCACCGTCCGTGTTCGCCCAAGCCGTTGGGCACGGGTGCGAGCGGTGGACGCCCAGTGCCGTCGGTCTACCGCACGCGATCAACCTCTCGTTCGAGGAAATGGCCATGAAGAGTGCCACTGTTCGCCACACGCGGATCGTGGCGATCGCGCTCCTATGCGGCGTGACGCCCGTCCTGGCGCAGCAGGCATCCATCGCCGGTCTGGTGACCGATTCGGCGTCGCGCCATCCGCTCGTTTCCGCCCAAGTGCTCGTGGGCGGGACGACGTTGCGGACGCTGACGGACCGGGCCGGACGGTTCCGGTTCGACGCGGTACCGGCGGGCGGCGTCATGCTGCGGGTGCTCCTGATCGGTTACAAGCCATCCAGCCGCACGATCAGTGTGACGGCGGGCGAGGGCGCGACAGCCGACTTCGCGTTGCAGTCCGCTCCCATCGGGCTCGACGCCGTGGTCGTGACGGCCACCGGGGAGCAGACCCAGCGCGAGCAACCCAACGCGATTCACAAGTTCGACGCGGCCGACGTGGCGAGCAAGGCGCCGATCGTGAGCATGTCGAATCTGCTCAACGGGCGCGCCCCCGGCCTGGTGGTGCAGGACGCCGGCGGCACGACGGGCAGCGGCACGCGTACACGGATTCGAGGGTCGAACAGCCTGTCATTGTCCAACGAGCCAGTCGTCTACCTCGACGGCGCTCGCATTGAGAACGGGCCCAGCTCCATCTCGGTGGGCGTGGGCGGTCAGACACCGTCGCGCATCAACGACATCAACCCGAACGATTTGGAGACGGTGCAGGTGGCGGGCGGTCCCTCCGCTGGCGTGCTGTACGGCACCGACGCGGCGAACGGTGTGATCCAGATGCAGACGAAGCGGGGCAAGCCGGGACCGACGCGCTGGGACGTGTACGCCGAAGGGGGCGTGCTCAACGACGTGGCGACGTACCCGGCGAACTACCGGGGCGCGGACGCGATCGACTCGAGCTGCACGCTCATCAGTCAGTTGGCCGGGAAGTGCGCGCAGACCCGGCTGCACGTCTTCAACCCGATCGAGACGTTCAGCCCATTTCGCACGGGGCACCGCCAGGAGTACGGCCTCGCGGCTTCGGGGGGAACCGATCAGACGACGTACTACGTGTCCGGCCATTGGAATCAGGAGCTGGGGGTCTACGCGGCGAACCAGAACCGCCAGGTCAGCGTGCTCGCGAACCTGCACCAGCAGGCGGGCCCTCACGCGGACTTCCAGGCGCGCGTCGGCTACACCTCGGGGAAGCTGCGCCTGCCGGAGAATGACAACAACTCGCTCGGCGTGGTCTCGAGTGCGTTCCTTGGCCGCGCGGACACGATCAATCAGGGGTATGGCTTCCTCACGCCGGCTCAGAGCTTCTCGATTCTCACTTTCCAGACGATCGACCGCGTCACTGGCAGTTTCCAGACGAACTATCGGCCGTGGGAGTGGCTGGTCGTGCATGGAGTGGCGGCTCTCGACTTCACGAGCCGCTTCGACGAAAAGACGTTCCCGACCGGGGCGATCCCATTCGCCTTCAGCCCGAACCTGAATGCGGGGCAGCGGACTGCAAGCCCGTTTGAGATCTACAACTGGACGGGCAGCGTGAGCGCCGCGGCATCATTCGTCCTGACGCCGACCGTCACTTCGACGACCACGGCAGGGGCCCAGTACTTCAAGAACGTGTTTCACGGGGTGATCGCGAATCGGACCCTCGGGCTCGCCGCCGGAACCGGGTCCCTGACCGGGGGGGTCGTTCCGTTCGACAGCGAAACGACCCAGCCGTTCGTGACATTCGGGAAATTCGTGGAGGAGCGCGTGGGCATCCGGAACCGCCTCTTTGTGGCGGGCGCGCTCCGCAACGACCGGAACTCGGCGTTCGGCGCCAAGTTCGGCCACATCATCTACCCCAAGGTGTCGGCGTCGTGGGTGATCTCCGAAGAGCCGTTTTTCCCCCAAACCGACGCCCTCAATACGCTGCGGTTGCGCGCCGCGTGGGGACAGTCCGGCGTCCACCCGGGGCCACTGGCGGCGCTGGACTTCTACAATGCGACCCCCGTCTTGGTGGGCACGGCGGATGTCCCGGGCATCACTATTGGGAATCTCGGGAATCAGACCTTGAAGCCCGAGCGCACCCGGGAAACGGAGGTCGGATTCGAAGCGGACGCCTTCCATCAGTTGTTGCACCTGGACTTCGCCTACTACGACAAGGCGTCCCGTGACGCGCTCGTGGCGCGCAAGTTGGCGCCTTCCCTGGGCACGAGCGACACGACGTTTGCCAATATCGGTGAGGTGAGCAACAAGGGCGTCGAGATCACGGCCGCCGTCCGCGTGATCGATCGGCCGTCCGTCAGCGTGAACCTCAACGCGACGGCGTGGGGAAACCGGAACCGGCTGGTCACGTTCAACGATACGAGGATCAAAGCGATCATCTTCGGCCTGGGCGGCTTTTCGCAACGGCATCAACCGGGCTATGCGCTGGGGAGCTATTTCTTGGTGCCGTACACGTACGCCGACCGGAACCGGGACGGCATGATCGATACGAGCGAGGTGTCTCTCGGGTCGGCCCCGACGTTCCTGGGGCAGCCGTACCCCGATCACGGCGCCACGCTCTCGGCCGACGTGACGCTCGTGCGGCGCGTGCGGCTGTACGCCCTGCTCGATGGCCGCTACGGCAACAAGCAGCTGAACTTCACGGAAGAGTTCCGCTGCTTACCGCCGCGCAACAACTGCCGCGCCCTGAACGACAAGACCGCATCGCTGGCCGATCAAGCGGCGGCCGCCGCAAACCTCAAGAACACGTCCGCCGGCTACGTCGAAGACGGCAGCTTCACCAAGCTGCGCGAGGTGTCGGTCACCTACTTCGCCCCTGACGCGTGGGCCCGGAGGTTCGGGGCCACCGCCCTCACCGTCAGTATCGCGGGTCGCAACCTCGCGACGTGGACGAGCTACAAGGGCGTGGACCCCGAGCTCAACGAAGCGGGTCAGAACAACTTCACGACGGCGGACTTCTTGACTCAGCCGCCGGTGCGGTATTTCATCGGCCGCATCAACGTCACCTTCTGAGCGGCGAGGACCCTAAGCCATGATTCCCAACGTGCAACGCACCGCAAGTCCTGAGATGCGGCGCCCGTGCGTGCCTGGCCTCGGGCTGGCGCTGGTCGTCGCCGCCGGCCTCACCGCTGGGTGTCATATTCTCGACGTGTCCAACCCCGATATCGTCCTCCCGGGGAGCCTTAACGGCGCGGCCGCCCTGCCCACCATCCGAGCCGGCGCGATCGGCGACTTCGCCATCGCCTACAGCGGCTCCGGCGCGCAGGGCTCGGGCGGCACCACCGAAGGACTGATCCTGCTCGGCGGCATGCTGGCGGACGAGCTGATCAACACCGAAACCTTCCCCGACCGCATCCTGGCGGATGCGCGGCAGCCGCAAATCGAGAGCGGGACGCTCCAGACGGTGTTCCGAAACCTCCACAAGGCGCGCCGGTCGGCGGAGATCGCTGCCCAGAAGTTCCGCGAGTTCGCCGATACGACCGTGGACGGCGGGTTGTCCGAGACGCTGAGCCTGGCGGGCTTCACGTACGTCTTCTTCGCCGAGAACTACTGCGCCGGCGTGCCGTTCAGCACGGTCAGCGCCGACGGCTCCTTTAGCTACGGCGGACCGCTCACCACGATGCAGATGCTGGATACGGCGATCGATCGGTTCGACCAGGCGCTCGCGGCGGCTGCGGCGCTCGACACGAGCGGCTCCACCCCGGCTATCCGTGCCCCCAAAATCGCCCTGCGGCTAGGCCGGATCAACTTTGCGAGCGTCGGGAGGGCGCGGGCTTTGCTGGACGCAGGCCGGTTCGCGGCGGCGGACTCGGCCGCGGCCAACGTACCGACGGGATTCAACTATCTGATCCAGCACGACCTCAACACCACGCGGCAGAACGACGGCGTGTACAACGGCATGCGGAAGTTCAAGCGGTATGGCGCGGCCGACATCGAGGGGGGCGTCGGGTTGGCGTGGCGGACCGTGGCCGATCCTCGCACCCCGATCTTCCGCAACCCAACCACCAACAAGGGATTCGACGGCGTGACGCCGCAGTACGACCAGAGTCGCTACCCGGACGAGAAGGCCTCGGTGACGCTGGCGACGGGCGCTGAGGCGCGGCTCATCAGTGCCGAGGACTCGCTGCAGCGCGGTGACGTGACGGGAATGCTGAGGCAGCTCAACGCGTTGCGCGCGTCGCCCCCGGCGTACTTCCTCAACGCCGGCGCCCCGATTCCGGCGTTGACGCCGCTCGCGGCTCCTGTCGGGATCGCCGCCGCCACCGATACGCTGTTTTCGGAGCGCGCGCGCTGGCTTTGGCTCACGAGTCATCGCCTGAGCGACCTGCGGCGGCTGGAGCGGCAGTACGCCCGTCCCGACAGTCTGGTGTTCCCCACGGGCCCGTATTTCAAGAGCGGCTTGCAGTACGGCACGGCCGTCAACTACCCGGTGCCGATCGACGAGCTGAACAACCCCAAGTTTCAGCAGTGCCTCGACCGGCTGCCCTGAGACCGGGCCCTCTAAGGCGCCCGAGGCTCAGGAGCCGTTCTTGGTCCGTATCAGGATGACGCCGCTCACGGCATTCGAGCCGTAGTAGGTCGTCCCCTCGATACCGCCCAGGATCTCGATCGAAAGGATCGTGCTGACGGGAATCTGCGTGAGCGAGCGGAAGTCTACGACATCCGCCCCGTCCACGAACACACGGGGTGCGTCGTCGAGCAGGATGCTCGAGCGGCCGCGCCGCTCCAGGCTCGTCGGACGGCCGTCCCGTTTTTCGCCATAACGGAACTGCGGCGCGAGGCGCTTCAGGGCCTCCCAGGCGTTCAGGGCCCCCGAGCGCGCGATCCGTTCCTCCGTGATGAGGATGCGATCACCGGCATCGCCCACCGGCTGAGACGTGCCGTGGGGATGGAGACACCCCGCGCAGAGCCCGAGCAGCGGCATCAACGTCGGCCAAGTGCGCAACGGCACGCGCATGTGGACCTCCTGCAAGCATCATGTCTTCCCCGAGGGAGTGCTGTCAAGCAGTTCGCCAAGCCGGGCGAAGCAAACGGGGCCCAGATCACGTAAGATTCCACCCGGCCATGCTCGTCACCTTGTGTTGCGCCCTGTTGCAGATCGCCGTCCCGCCTCCGCGCGGCTACGTGAACGACTTCGCCGGAGTGCTCGACCCCGCGTCGGTCGCGCACATGGACGCCGTGATCACCGAGGTGCGCGAGAAGACGCGCGGCGAGATCGCCGTCGTGACCCTGCCCGACATCGACGACCGGCCCGCGGCAGACGTCGCCCTCCAGATCGGTCGTCAGTGGGGCGTGGGAGCGAAAGGGGAAGCGGGCGATCCGACAAAAAACCTCGGCGTCGTGGTGCTGCTCGTTCCCCAGAAGAACCACCGCCCGGGCACCGGTCAGATCTTCATTGCCACCGGTCGCGGCGCCGAGGGGTTTCTCACGGATGCCCGGGTGGGCCGGATTCGCGACGCCATGACGCCGTACCTGGCCCGCCAGGACTACGGCGCGGGCCTCGCCCTCGGGGTCGACCTGGTGGCGC
>Ga0137364_10000074_pt1 | contig 29194 bp, 20 predicted proteins | sample SagtaG_10_FD_104798 | JGI IMG/M metagenome (GOLD analysis project Ga0137364, IMG submission 104798) | Vadose zone soil microbial communities from Sagehorn Ranch, Mendocino, California, USA - Sage1_L_20_16 metaG | ecosystem: Environmental > Terrestrial > Soil > Vadose zone | place: USA... | reverse complement strand
GCGGCAACCTCAAGTCTCGTTGCTGATGCGAAATCGCGCGGGCAACTTTTCCGTTGGACGCCTCATGGAATTTCTCACGGCTTTGCGTCAAGACGTGGAAATCACCGTGCGGCCGACCAACAAGGAACATGGCGCACTTTCAGTGGTCTCCACGTAACGCATTGAGAGAAAGCTGGAAGGACTTGAAGTTACTGAAGAACGTTTTGGAGCAATACGAGGGCGCTAAGCTGATGAACCGCCTTGTGAAATCGCAGCATAACGGACAACAGAACTATCAAGTCGTTGGGCTCGCGCCCCAGAGGCTCTTTTGGCTAACCCCTTCACCCTGAGAGCTAACCTACGACGCTTCGGGGCAATAAGAGGGCAATCAATAAGCTGACCGACCAGCTTGTGGAATCGCAGCACCAGGGACAACAGACGGCTGAGCCGCTGGACGGCAGTCCCATGAGGTGTCTCGGATCACCGGTAACTTTAGGCCCGGGCGCGTTCGATAAAGCCGTTTGAACGTGGCCGCCTGGTTTGCGGCAGACGCGGACAGCTATGGGAATTCAATTGTGGGAAGGAACGGTGCGAAGGTGTGCCGATGCTGTGCCGCGGAGCGCTATGGATGACGGCATGCGCGCAAGTGAGGATTGCTGAAAAAATTGCAGCGGAGAGTGTGGTTGGAGAAGGCGGAAAAAAGGATCGGTCCGGTGTCCGGGCAAAGAGATGCAGGGCGCGCCGAAGCACGCGGAGTTTTCGGTTTGGAGAGATGGGTTTCATGCCGCGCTGGTCCGTGGTGGAGAGCGAAGTTGGATTTCGGCAGCGGTGAGCCGCTCGATGACCTTCATCGGTCCACCGCAGTTAGGGCAGTGGTAGAGGTCGGGGGAGTCCTCTGTGGAGGAAGTATGTTCTTCGCAAGGCGGTTGTTGTGCCGCTCCCAAGAGCTGAAAGCAAAGCGGGAGGAGCTTAGCGCGTCGTCGGCTGGCCAAGAAGCCAAAGTGGCGGATACGCACGAAGCCTTGCGGAAGCAGGTGCAAGAGAAAGCGGCTCAAGAACTCATCGACCGGTAGAGGCAGCAACTTCTGTTTGTTGTTGTCAGCGGAATCGCGCCAACGAAAGGTGACCTGGCCATGGGTGAAAGAGACCAGCCGATGGTTAGAGATGGCCACGCGATGGTGTAGCGGCCAAGATATTGCAGCACGTATTCGGGACCACCGAAGGGGCGTTTTAAGTAAACCACCCAGTTTTGTCGGTAGAGTGGCCGTAACCAGGCAGCGAAGATTTTGGGCTTGGCGAGAAGCTTGAGGTTTCCCTCGAAGCGGAGCAGGCCGTCTTGGAAAGCCTACTCCGAGGAGACGGTAGTCAGCCAAAGGTACGGCGCAGAGATCCCTCGGTGACTTGCCCAAAATCGTATGAGTTCTTTGATTGCTCGCGGATACTTGCTTCTGCTTGAGGCACTTAGGAGAGACCGGCCCGGATTGTCGCCAGCAGGCTACCGATGGTAATCCCGTCATTGGGACCTAGCTATTAGCTTAGCTAGGCCGCAAGTCCGCTCTCCGCACTTTCTGTCAGTTTTGCCAGTTCCGAAGGGACCGAGGCTGATGCTTATATTCCTCGAAAGGGTGGTTGCCTGTGACAAACACAGGTTTCGTGTGCAGGTCATGCGCGTCGAGCATCGTGGAGGAGGTGACGCGAGACTGACACCGCATTTTCCCCAATCGAATGTCTTGAACAAGACTGGTGAGTCGTAAATCGTGCCCTCCGTAAGCACCAGGGAGTGCGTTCCACATGGGTCTGTTGGCTAATCTGAAGTTGCGCAAGAAGCTCCTCGTCGCGCTCACGCCTTTGATCGTGATGGTCGTGGCGGCCGGGTTGTATTCCTCCATCGAGGCCAAGAGGATCGACACGTGGTACAGCCGGCTGATCGACAATGACATTAAATCCGTCTACAAGATGGATGCGGCCCGCTCTCTCGTTATGCGATACGGCTTATTCCTGGATCGCTTGATCGTCGAAACCGATCCCGCTCGCAGGCAATCGCTGAACGCCCAGCTAGAGGACAGCTACACCGAGTACCAAGCTCGCATCGCGGAGGCCAAGCGGCTTTACCCTGCATACTCGCAGCAGATTGCTGCGGCCGCTGCTAGGTTTGAAAAGGCCGTAGCGGATTCTCGACCGGCTCGTACTGCGGCCCTCGCCAACCAGAATCAAAAGGTCGCAGGAATCATGCATTCGACAGTTGCCGAAGAAATGGAGCAAGCTCGCAATCAGGCCATGACTATAGCCGCAGATATGGAAAAGGCGGCTGATAAACGATCCGACGATCTCACCAATTTGACACATCGCTCGATTCTGATCACCTGGCTGGTTTTGGGATTGGGGATTGTTGGCTCTTTTGCGGTTGTCTCCTACTTCTTGCAGACGGACGTGGTCCGGGAACTCTGGACGATTCGCGACTCAATCCAGGCGTTGGCGGTCGGCGAACTCGATCGCCCCATACCGTTCGTGAATCGCCCTAACGAAATTGGAGAGATTGGGCGTTCTCTTCACACGCTCCAAGGCGGCGCGAGAGATAGAGAAACGCAATCCTGGGTGAAAGCCGAAGTGGCGGCTACCGGCGTCCGACTGCAGTCGGCTGAGGATTTTGGGACTTTCTCATCAACCTTGCTGTCGCGCCTATCTGAGGCCATCCCACTGCTCTATGCGGCCTTTTATCTCGCGGACGATTCGCGGTTGCGCGTCGACCGCATTGGCACATTCGCTTTGCATGGCGCGCCCGACTCCGCTTCTTTTGCTCTTGGGGAGGCTCTTGTCGGTCAGGCAGCTCTGGAAAAACGAACCTTGGAAATCTCTCCTGCCAAACGGGAAGCTCTTCAGGTTTCCACGGGCGTCGGCAGCATCGCTGCCGGGCAGGTGCTGTTTGTTCCGGTCTTGAATCATGACCTGCTCATCGGAGTGATCGAGTTCGCGACGGTTTCCGCGCTCACCGAGCGGCAGCAGACGCTTCTCGACGCGCTTGTGCCTTCGGTCGCGATGAACGCGCAGCTCCTCTCTCGGAACTTGGAAACGCAGCGACTTCTGGAACAAACGCGTGCGCAAGCGGAATCGCTCGCAGCGTCGGAAGGCCTGATCAAAGCACGCAAGGAAGAACTGGAGGCCAGTAATCGCGCGCTAGAAACTTCGCAGGAAGAATTGCGGCGCGCGAAGGAAATGGCTGAAAGCGCTACAAAGATCAAGTCCGAGTTTGTGGCCAACATGAGCCATGAGATCCGGACGCCGATGAACGCCATCATCGGCATGTCGCATTTGGCATTAAAGACCGATTTGAATCCTCGTCAGAGGGGCTATGTCCGTAAGATTCAGCAGTCCGGGCAGCATTTGCTGGGCATCATCAACGACATTCTGGACTTCTCGAAGATTGAAGCCGGGAAGCTCACAGTGGAGACCATCGATTTCGATCTCGAGAAAGTCCTTGAAAATGTGAGCAATCTGATTTCCGAGAAAGCCGCCGGCAAAGGTCTAGAACTTGTTTTCGATATCGACCCTGCAGTTTATCCCCATCCCAAGGGTGATCCCCTGCGTCTCGGCCAAATCCTGATCAATTTCTGCAACAACGCCGCGAAATTTACCGAGCATGGCGAAATTGTGGTGAAAGCTCGCATGCAAGAGGAGGACGAGAAGGGCCAGCTTGTTTGTTTCTCAGTTTCCGACACCGGGATCGGACTGACCAACGAGCAGATGGGCCGTCTTTTTCGGGCGTTCGAACAAGCGGACGCTTCGACCACGCGGCAGCATGGAGGCACGGGCCTTGGGCTCGCGATATCCAAAAAGTTGGCGCAATTAATGGGTGGCGACGTCGGCGTGACCAGCGAAGTCGGAAAAGGCAGTACCTTCTGGTTTACCGCGTATCTTGGCAAGAGTGACCGTGTGGCCGCGCGCCTCACGCGTCCCGAGCTTCAAGGGCGCCGTGTGCTCATCATCGACGACAATGCGCAGGCGCGCGAAGTCCTTTCCAGCATGTTGCTCAACATGACGTTTGACGTTCATGAGGCGCCGTCCGGCGAGGAAGGTATTGAACTCATAAAACAGGCTCTTGATAGGAATGAGCCCTACGACATGGCCTTCATCGATTGGCAGATGCCGGGAATCGACGGCATTGAGACCGGAAAGCGCATCCGCGCTCTGCCTCATGCGGAACATCATCCGCATCTCGTGATGGTCACCGCGTATGGGCGAGAAGAGGTGTTGCGCCAGGCCGACCAGACTTCCTTTGAAAACGTCCTGATCAAACCGGTTACGCCATCGATGCTCTTTGATTCCGTCATACAAGCGCTCGGCACGAGTCAGACGCCGCGGGAGCCACAAGAAACTTCCACTTCCCAAATGGATTTCTCCGCCATCCGTGGGGCGCGCGTCCTGCTCGTGGAAGACAATGAACTTAATCGCGAGGTGGCAATGGGCCTGCTCGAAGACACTCACCTGAATATCGAGCAGGCGGAGAACGGCGCTGTTGCCGTGCAAATGATCACAAAACAGCCCTACGACCTCGTACTAATGGATATGCAGATGCCCGTCATGGACGGCATCAGCGCCACCAAGGCCATCCGCTCCAACCCGCGCTTCGCTGCCCTTCCTATTATCGCGATGACCGCAAACGCCATGGATCGTGAGCGCGACGCTTGCCTGGCCGCTGGGATGAACGATCATCTGGCGAAGCCGATTGATCCGGACAAATTATTCAACGCGCTTTCGCGTTGGATTGCTCCGCGTGCCAAATCGGGAGTGGCTGCCACTGCAGCGGCTCCGGATTCCAGGGCAAGTTTCGCTTTTACGACCGCTTCCGGCGATCTTGTCATCTCGGGAATCGACACTGTGGCCGCTATGAAGCGTACCGGTGGCAACCGCAAGCGCTACGAAGCTTTTTTGCAACGATTCGCGGAGACGCAATCACATGCCGTCGACGACATTCGCTCGGCTCTTGCGGCAAATGATTCTCCAACGGCACAGCGCTTCGCTCATTCGTTGAAAGGCGTTTCCGCTAATCTTGGCGCGAATGGGCTTGCCGAAGTTGCTGCTGCAGCGGAAGCAGCCATCGAGTCGAATCAATCCATCGCGCCCAGCCTAGAAGCCCTCGCACGTTCACTCGACCTGACGGTTGCGGCTATTCGAGCAACTCTCTCCAACCGTTCCACTGAGGCCAATGTTCCTTCTCCTTACCCCGACACGTCGACCGTTGTACAACCGCTAACTCGGCTAAAGAAACTGCTTGAGACCGACGACGGCGATGCCTCCGATTTTCTTCTCGAGGCGCGGCCACTGCTGGCGCCGATTTTACTGCCATCTGAACTTGATTCCTTGTCCGCTCATGTTGGGAATTTCGCTTATTCCGACGCGTTGCATTCACTTTCTGGAATCGCCGCTCGACTTTCTTTGACTCTGGATTGAAACCATGTCCGCCACACCTCAGCAGGCGCCCGCAACACAGAAACTCATACTGATCGTCGACGACACGCCGCTAAATATCGGCGTGATCTCCGGCGCTCTCAAGGATTTTTACAAGACCAAAGTTGCCACCAACGGCGAAAAAGCACTCGCTCTTGCCGGTGCCGAGGAAAAACCAGACCTCATCCTCCTCGACGTCATGATGCCCGGTATGGACGGCTACGAGGTGTGTAGTCGCCTGAAAGCGGACCCCAGCACGCGCGAGATTCCTGTGATCTTTCTGACTGGCCAGACCGGTGCGGAAGATGAAACCCGCGGATTTGATGTCGGGGCCGTGGATTACGTCCACAAACCGTTTTCGCCGGCCGTGGTGAAGGCGCGCGTCCGCAGCCACATCATGCTTCGCGAGGCTCGCGCGCAACTCGCGGCGCAGCTCCTTGCACTGAACAACGAACTCGAAATGGCGCGGGAGATTCAACTCTCCATCCTTCCTCATTCCGTTCCCGGGGTTCCAGGCCTTGACATTGCTGCGCGCTTTTTCCCTATGACGTCTGTAGCCGGGGACTTTTACGACTTCATTCAGGTCGACGACACGCATCTTGGTATCCTCATCGCCGACGTTTCTGGCCACGGTCTCCCCTCCGCGCTCATTGCGTCCATGTTGCAGGTCGCTCTCACTGGGCAGGCCCATCATGCGGCGGAGCCCGCGGAGGTTCTGGCGGGTCTCAATCGAGCACTGTGCGGGAAGTTCACGCACAATTTTGTCACCGCAGCGTACGTTTATCTCGATCTCGAGAAACAACTCATGCGTTACGCTGGCGCCGGGCACCCACCAGTTCTTCAGTGGCGCAATTCCACGGGAACAACATCCAAAGTTCTACAAAATGGCTTGGTTCTTGGAATGTTTAACGAAGCAACCTATGAAGCACTGGAACTGATTCTGGAACCGGGCGACCGCCACGTGCTCTACACGGACGGAGTGGTGGAAGCAGCGAATCCAGCGCAGGAAGAGTTTGGTGCAGATCGCGTCATGCGCTTTATGGAAAGCAACAAGCAATTGGTAGCAGATGAATTTGCTGACAGCTTCCTGGCGGAATTGTCGCATTGGTCAGGGCAAACCATCGAACAAGGGCAGCAGGACGACATCACACTTCTGGTTGTCGATTTCAAAGGGTAAAACCAGTCCGTGATGCCTGACACTGATCCTTTGGGATGGTAAACAGACCGTATGGCTGTTCGCTGACTTCTCAGACTTTCCCTGACCCAGGGGTTTTGCGCCGCGACGATTCTGACAGAAAACGCCGCGCCACGATTTCCACCGGGGTGTTGAAGCAGCGCTGGCAGACACTGTGGCGCCACTGACTGTAATAATGGCGCAAACAAACTCTTTAACGCACAACCTCCATGTTGCGGACGCCAGCAGTGAACGAAAGGCTCGCTCCGGCCACTTGTGGAACCCACCACAACTTTCTGATCCACGGATTCTGGCTCACCATCATGAGCTTGCCTAGAAAATCCATCAACGCCGGGCTTGCCTGCGTTGCGGCGTAAATCGCATTCGAATTGGCGAACGGCCGCAGGGAAGGATTTGCTTCCTGCCCGTAGCCATTAGCCACCGCCTGGCGCGTGGTCCACGCGTCAAACGTCGCGCCGCTGTGGCTAACCACCATCAACCCGTACCAAATCTTTCCTTGTTTCGGAGTTGCGCGTGGCCGGGTTGCCGGCCCGGCCGGCAGAAATGGCTGCGCGGCAGAGCGCAGAGTTACCGGCTCCACTTCAGGCCTGACCTTGGGTTCCGGCGCTGAAGGCAGGGAAGACGCGGCCACCGTATGAACGTCGAAATCGGTTGCCACAGGTAAATTGGCGAGCGACACGGCTTGGGCGTCCGGGGTTGGCGAACTGGTCGAACGGGAACTTTGCGCCGCTGCCTTGGCACGTCGACTTAAATGAGTGCGTCGAAGCCAAGAAAAGCTGCGGGTCGCCGTGAATGAGTCTTGCGCAAAGCCTTCAGCCCCACTCACGAGAATAGTGATCGTTGCAGCCAGAAGGAAGAAGCGGGCATCTTTATACGTTTGCGGCCTCGCTCTCATTCCACACTCATCTCCCCGGCCTGCCCTGGGGTAGGGACCAGCCGCAGCCGCTCAAAGTGGGCTGGAGAATTGCGAGTGCACAAACCGCATAGACGCATTTTTAGTTCTCCCGGCGGACCGTGATACACACGAGTCGCTCTGTGGGCTAGGCAGATCAAACTCTGCAACTGGTGGGAGGGAAATACTTCGCGCTAGCCACGAACTTCACCGCCAATTGTCAAAGAGGTCTGAGACGAACGCTAATTCACCGCGAAGAATAAAGCTCCATGAGCAGGCTGGTCAATCAGGTGAACACACCAAAAGCATACTAAGATTGAAACCTGATCGCAGCAGTAACCTTGGAATACATGACCAGCCGGATTAGGCAGGCGGCGGATCAATCCCGAGTTCGCTTTCCACTTGCCAAAAGAACTCAATGCACGATACCTGCCTTCGTTGCGATACGAAGAATTTTGCTGCGCTCACTTTGCGGAATTCCTGGCAAGGTTCAAGACTCTGGGAACTTCGCAGGGACTGCTGAGTGCTTTCCGCTTGATGTCTACATGCATCTGTTCAACCCATTCTTGTGCTTATTCCACACAACTTAACAATGACGTTCACACCCCTGCGAAAAGTCCTGCGCGTAGTCTCTGCCGTCCTCGGGCAATCGCTAAGTTGCGGCGGCTGCGTCGGGTCGTCGGGGAAGAAAACGTAGGATTGGCACTGTGCCATGATTCCTACTTCTCGTCGTGCGGGAACACGTAAGTGGTCCACCCACGCGGCAAAATCCAGAGCACACCTAATTTGGCGCGGACACTATCAGAAAATCTCTCCGAGCCGCCGATAACTTGTACCTGCTCGGAATACCAAGCAGCGGCCCGGCAGGCATTGACGGCCGCTTCTCCGGCACAGTTCCGGTTGACTTCTTAAGCTTCCAGCGTCGATTCCCTCCCATGGTTCCAAGAGTCCGCATTCTCAGTTCCTTCACTCACCCCGGCGTGGAAATATCCCGTCCGTCCGACGGTGCGGCAACAATCCAGCGCACGCATGAACCGCGACCGTGATACACATCCGGTCAAACACATCCTCCTCGGTCCAGAAGCTTGAATCCATTCGGTACAGTCCACGGATCGCAGCTTCAAACAGCGATTCAGCCTCAACTTTGGTTAGTGTGTTCGATTCCAAGGCTATCCACAAACTTAACGACGCATTTCCGCTTGAACATTGCAAACGTCCGGGAATGGATTTGGCGGAGGCGGGACTTACTCTTCGGAGTTTACTTCATCGGAGAGCGATGCGCCATCGGAACCGCTAGAGCAAGACGTGATTGCGAAATCAACTCGCTGCTGCGGCCGCTAGGGATTTTTGCTCAAACGCCGGTAGTAATCGGCGACGGATTCCTGGTATTCCGTCGGGACGGCGGAGGCCTTTCCAGCGCGGGCTCCGCTCGACGCGCCTGCGCGACGTAGCACAAGTTCCAACTTGTCCACCGAGCTGAGCAGTCCGCGTTGCATGCGCTCCACCATTGACGGGTTGCCCGGGAAACGGCTCGGATCGAGCTGCTGCATTCGCCGCACCAAGTCGGCCACTTCTTTCGCGGCCTGCGGATCGTCTAGCACCATGTGGCGTAACTCGTTCAGGTCTCGCATCCCCTGCTGAAAAGTACGCTCCGAATCGTCCAGATTGCTCGGTTCCACGGGCGCAGGCCGCTCCCCCGGGTGTCCGTACCGGTTATTGCCAGTGTTGATGTTGCCCCATACGGTGCCGTCTCCAGTGCCGCCGTAGCGAATATCGCCGCTTAGGTTGCCGGAATTATCGTTGCGGCCGAGACTATCTCCGGCAAGCTGGCCTGTGCGTCCCTGCTTTCCGTCCTGCTGACTGCGCCCCCCATTCTGTTGTCGGGAGTCCTGCCCGCTCGTGGAACTGCCGCGCGAACCCGCCATAGCTTCGAGTTGGCTGCGAAGCCGCTCCAACTGGTCGAGTGCCGCCGTCGCGTTGGGCTGGTTTGCGCCGGGTTGTCCCGGCTTGCCTTGCCCGACTTCCTTCTGCGCGTCCTGCAGCTGCTGGTTCAGTTTCTCGAGACCCTGCGCGATCTCGGTTTCGGTGCCATTCGAATTTGGATCGATTCCACGCCGCAACCAGTCCGCCGTTCTTTGCACATGATTATCGAGATCGGACTCATCCATCTCCGTAAGCGCATCGCGCAATTTCCGGGCGACCCCCGGTTGGGTGTGAGCCATTTCGCGTGCGGTATCGCGAACTCCTCTCTGCAATCTCGAGAGGTCGTCCGAGAGCTTCTGCCGCTCCTGCGCCAAGCGGTCGCGCTCCTGAACTCGCATCTTCATACGGTCCAGATCCGTCGGGCTTGCATCACGCTGCTGGGTGGCGAATTTGCCGATCTGCTGGGCTTGTGCGCGCTCCTCTTGCGTCAATCGACTGGCCTCGCGGGCGAGAGAGTCCATCTTGTTCGAGGCAAGCTGCTGCTGCGTGCCCGCGAGCAAATTCGACGCTTGACGAAGCTGATCGGCGGCCTCTTGCCCTGCAGCGCCTGCGTCCTGTTGCGACCGGTCCGCGCGTTTCATCGCGTCGGTCGCCCGTCTCAAACGTTCGAGTGCTTGCTCTGTTCGCGGATCTCCGGATTTCCCTGCCTGCGAGCCGCTCCCCGCTGATGTACCCTGCTGCTGCGAACTCTGCTCTGACCCGTTCGCACTCTGCTCGCCCCGCGTCATTTGTTCGATCTGCCGCTGCAATTGTTCCGCTTCGCGTCGCAGCATTTCCTGTTCCCAACGTTGCTGGAAACTCTGTTGGGTATTACGTTGCTGGTTCGCCAAGTCCTCCTGGCGTTTGGCCAGCGCGTCCAGTTTCTTCAGGGCGTCCTCTACATCCTTTTCGCGCTGCTCCGCCGGAGCTGCTTTGTGCGCAGTTTCATACTGATTCTTTTCCGTGTCCAATTCCAGATCGAACAAACTGGCCAGATCGCGCCCGGCGTTGCCAGTACCGGACCCGCCACTGCCGCGCTGTCCGAAGGCAACTTCGATTTTTCGGAACGTGGCCTCGGCGCGCAGCAATGCTTGCAGCGCTTTCTGCTCCCATTGCATCGCATCCTTCCACTGCGTCTGTCCGAGCTTTTCCGCCGAAGGCAGCATCGCCTTAGCCGCATCCCGCATGTCTTTGTCGAAATCGGAGAACTCTTCGTTGGCCTGGGAAAGATCACGGCTCTGCATGCGAACCGAAAGCGCCATGACCTGATCGCGAAGTTTGCGCTGCGCATCAGATAGGAACTGGCCTGCCGCCGATGCCTCCTTGGGACTCGACATCTTGTCGTTCTGCTGCTTCCAGGTGGCCGCGATCAACTCTTTCTGCCGTCTGGAAATTTCCATCTGGTTGTTGCCACCGCTCCCAGCGCCGTTGCCTTCGATCTGTTGCGATTGCGAAAACTCGCGCTCAAAAGGTTCGACCTGGACGAAGCTGATGTCCGTGCGAGCCTCGCTATGACCGTCCCGTGCAGTCGCGTATAAGCTCACCAAATCGCCCGGCACCAGCTTGAATTCTTCCAGCGGGAGCATGTAGGAACCATTGGCGCTCTTCGCGCCAGCGGATTTAAGCAAGTTCACGTCCTGAGTCGGCCCGCCATTCACGGAGTAGTGCAGGCGCACGTCATGGAGACCGAACTGGTCCCGCGCCGTCACGCCGACGGTCACTTCCTCGATTGCGCTGGCGCGGTAATCGCCGCCGGGTCGATCGATCGAGATTTCCGGCGGCATGGCCTTATCCGTCGCGATGAAGTAGTCCTCCGATAAGCGCACCTCCTGGCCGCCATCGAGGTCCGCCAGATGATACGCGCCATCCTTTTCCAAACGAATCGAGCCTCGGTACCTGTTTCCCTCGCTGCCCGCAAGTTGCATCATCTGGCCGTTGTCGAGCGTCAACCGGCCATCCTTTAAAGGACGATCCATCTCCACTTCAATGACGGCTTCCGTTCCTTCGATTGCTCGCAGGTCGCCCGCGTGTTCCTCGGTCACCGGCTTCATTCCCGTCCATGCCGGATAATGGTAAGTAACTTTGATTTGTTTCAAAGAAGGCAGGTCCAGCACGCGCAATTTGTAGTGCCTCGAGACAAGCGGCCCTGCAGCCACATAATATTCAACAGTTTCCGGCAGCCCGGCGAAAACGAACTGATAGGTCGTGCCGCCGCCCGTGTCGTGCTCGTCCTGCATGGCCACAGGTTCCCATCCGGAGGCGCTCGCGTAATGTGCGAACAGCCGCGCTTGGTCGGGATGCATCCCGGTCACGTGCGCGGTGATCAGTTGATCGCTGTTTCGTCGCACCGTGACATTCCCCGGAGTGACTCGAATGGCATAGAGCGGAGCGGCGCTGCTGTTGGTCCAGAGCATGGCAGCTCCATAGCCGAGGTACCCAGGTCCGTCAGCGATCATCCATACCAGCACGGCGAGGCAAGCCACTCCCGCGCCGCCGAGAGCGAACAAACGGTTGTCTGGAACCAACGAATGCGGCTCGGTTTGCTTGGTGTGCGCCAGCGTGTCCGCAGCCAGCAGCTCCAGAAACGGGTCGTTGCTCTTGCGCACTTGCTCCTCAAAGGTCGTAAGGCGCTGTTCCAGGCCGGGATTTGCAGCTTCCGCTTTGCCTACAGCCCACTCGCGAGTCACGCCAATCACCGGCAGCACGATACCGACTACCGCCGCCGCAGCGAGCGCAACCAAGATAGTCAATCGCCCAGCAGTGACGCCATGCGCCGGGAACGCGAAGCGGTTGAGCAGGAGCACGAGCGCGACGGTAATCGCAAGCGCCGTGGCTGTAAATATGGCTGCGCCGCGCAACCAAACACCGGCCCGCAGCCTCTGCTGCAGGCGCGTAATATAACTGTCGAGCTCGCTGCGGTTGTTCATGCTTCCTCCCGTTGCGTGCCCAAGTAGCCGCTGGCCAGAGCGGTCTCTGCCAATGCTACCACCAATGCAAGCAGCATAACGTACCACCAAAGGCTTACGGGACGCGCTTTCACTTGAACCGCTGCGGAGCCCGCTGGCTGCGTCCCGCTGCTTGCAGAGCCTCCGCTCCACAGGTCTTGCACATCTTTGCTCAGCGGCTCCAGATTCGATTCGTGCCGGTCAGGGTTGACGCCGATGACCGCATCTCGTCCGTTGGCAAAACGAATCTGATAGAATCCCGAGCGTTCTAACCGAACAGATTGCATCGTTCGCGCTTCGTTTAGCGACAAGGGCCGATGCCCGTCCGGGTCAATCACCTCGACGCTCGCCGCCACCCCTGCCGGTTCAGCCGCGCCGCGCAACTGCGCAAAGGAATCAACCACCTTCGAGCCGCTCAGACGCTCGTCACCCGAGAGATACCGAGCCATGCGATCGACGAAAACCACAAAGATGGGATGGAGGGGCAGGTCATTGGTCAGGTTTTCGAGTCCCGAAGCCAGCAGCACGATGTGTCCTTCGCCCACTTGCTTGTCGAGCAGCAGTGGTGTCGCGTCCGAGAGGCGTGCTGCCACGCGCGCTTGCCCCGGTTCCGGTACTGCGGCGTAGAAAACCTTCACCTCACCCCAACCGCCGTTATCGGCCCCGGGCCGCGCCTGATCCAGCGCCGGATAGCTGAAGTCCACCTGCCCTACGGCAACCGTGCCTCCTTCGCGCGCGTAATCATGTGTGTCCTTCACATCACCGCCCCACAGCGGAATCTGCGCATGGTGGCCGGCGGAGGTGCCTAGTGCGATCAGGGCGCGGCCGCCCTTCGCAAGGTACTGCCCGAGCGTGTGCTCAAAAATCCCAGGCAGCGTTACTGCGTCCGATAGGACCACGAAGGCGTATTTCGTTGGGTCGAGATCGGTTGTCTGCTCCGCGGCTACCGACTGCAGCACAAACGAACCTAGGGTTGCCGCGGACAACGCCGATCCAAAATAAAGCGCTGACCGCGCATCATCGGCAGCGTGTACGAATAACACGCGTTCGGGATCGGACCGTCGTACGGCAAATACGCTTGTATCATCTGCCGGGAATGCATCTTCGCTTTCGACTCGCACTTCGCAGCGGTTGAAACCATATCCCACGTCCAGAGGGGCAAATTCCACTGTCGCGCGACCGCCGGCCGGCACGTCGATCTTCCGCGTCGCAATCGTCTTACCGTTCACCACGAGCGATACGGCTTTCGTGGCAGCCGGAGTGCCGAAACCCGCGATTACCGCCCGTACGCGAGAGTGCTTTGGATCTTTCGGATCGGAGAGCGTGGCCGGGGCCTCTACGCTCTCGACTGTCCAGTTCGCTGGTGCGGGGCCGTCGGCGACCGGATGCAACACTAGCTCCACGTTGTTCGGCAGAACCGCTTCAGAAAGGTTCGATGGCATTGCAGTGCGCTGCATATCGCTGAAGAGGTGAAGCTCAATTGGTCCAGGCTCCGTTTCGGCCAGCGAGCGCATTGCCTGGCCCAGTTCGCCGAAGCTCGCGTGTCCGTCGCCCGGCTGAATGTTTTCCAGTGCTGCCCGCAACGGCGCGTCATCCGTGATCGCCGCGGTTCGCACCTCGAGCTGTCCGCCGAGGCTCATGATTTGCGCCTTCTGCCCATGTGGTTTTCCGGCGAGTAGCGCGAGCGCCTTTTGCTTCGCGTCGCCGAAGCGTGTTCTGGCGCGCATGCTAAAGGAATGGTCCAGCACAATCAAAAGCAGTCGGAAGTTTGCGTCGGCCGTAGCCTTCCAGATATACGGATTTGCGAACGCAAGTACCACCAGCAGCACCAGTGCACATCGCAGCGCGAACAGCACGAGATACCTCAGCCTCCGGTGGCGCGTGGAGCTTTGTGTGCCTCGTTCGAAGAACATCAGAGAACTTACCGGCCGCGGCGTGGCTTTGTGCCGCCGCAGCAGATGTACAAACACCGGCACGCCCAGCGCCGCCAGCCCACCCAGAAACCATGGTGCGAGAAAACCCATCAGTTACCCGCCTGCCGCAACGAGAGATATCCGCGCAAGGCTCGATCGAGCGACTCACTCGTAATCAGTAATTGATAATCCATCCCCGCACCCTGTGCGCGCGAACGAAGCTCCTCGATATGGGTATCGATCTTCGCGCGATAAGTAGTTTTCGCATATTCGGGGATTACCTCAATTCGCCGGTCCGTTTCGAGGTCGACAAGGAGCGCCGATCCCCGCAGCTCCGGGCGAATCTCCTGCGGATCGAGAATGTGAAGCAGCACCATCTCGTTGCCATGAAACCGCAACGGTGCACTAGAGCGTACGATCTTTTCCGGCTCTTCGTAAAAATCCGAGATCAGGATGACGATTCCGCGCCGGTGTAGAAAATTCTGAAAATGCCGGAGCGGCTTGGCGAAATCGGTTGTTGCCCGCGGCTCGGCCCGTTCCAGCGCGGCGAAAAGGCGCGCCAGTTGGCCGGGTCGCGTCGACGGCCTGATGTATTCCCGCACGTCTTCGTCGAAAACGATCAGCCCTGCCGCATCGCGTTGATTGTGGATCGCCAGATAGAAAAGCGACGCGGCGATGAAGCGAGCGTAGTCCATCTTGGTTGGCGGACCCGAGGTGTACTGCATCGAGTTACTCGCGTCCAGAAGCACGGTCACCTGCGTGTTTGTCTCGCCTCGGTAGCGCTTCAAGTAGCATCGTTCCGTGCGCGCAAACAGGTTCCAGTCCACGTGGCGCAAGTCATCCCCCGGGACATACGCCCGGTATTCGGCAAACTCCTGACTAAAGCCGAAATCCGGCGAACGATGCAAGCCGGCCACGAAGCCGTCCACCACGGTCTTCGCCAACAGGTCCAACGAAGAAATGCCGGCAAGCACCTGGGGATCGAGGAAACGTTGCATCAATTCTCCTTGGGCCGCTCCACCTGCGAGACCAGTTGCTTCAGGATCTCGTCCGCGCCAACTTGGTCGGATTCCGCGTGAAAGTTCAGCAGGATTCGGTGCCTCAGCACCGGCACAACCACAGAAGTTATGTCCTCGTAGCTGACGTGATACCGCTGGTTCGAAAGCGCCCGGGCCTTTGCCGCCAACACAATGAATTGCGCCGCGCGCACGCTGGCGCCGTAGTTCACATATCTCTTCACCAGCTCGTGGGGTTTTTCACTTTTGGGCCGCGTGGCTCGCACCAGGGCCACGACATAGCGCGAAAGTGTTTCCGCAATGGGCACCATGCGCACGAGCTGCTGAAAGTCGAGCAGCTCTTCGGCCGAAGTTACCGCTTCCACCTTCGGTACCCGCGTCGCCGTGGTCAGGTCGATCACCTTCAGTTCGTCTTCGGCGCTCAGATCGTCGAGGATCGCGTTGAACAGGAAGCGGTCCAATTGCGCCTCCGGCAGCGGATAGGTTCCTTCCAGCTCGATCGGGTTCTGCGTCGCCAACACGAAAAATGGCGACGGAAGCTGGTGCAGATTTCCGCGCACGGTGCAGGAGTGCTCTTGCATCGCTTCGAGGAGCGCGGATTGCGTCTTGGGAGGCGTGCGGTTGATCTCGTCGGCCAGCAACACGTTCCCAAATATCGGTCCTTCGACGAAGGTCCACTTGCGATGGCCGGTCGTCAGGTCCTCTTCGATGATGTCCGTGCCCGTGATATCCGAAGGCATTAAGTCCGGTGTGAACTGGATACGCCGGAACTTCAATCCGAGCGTCTCCGCGATCGTATGCACCATTAATGTTTTCGCCGTGCCTGGCAAGCCAGTCATGAGACAGTGACCACCAACAAAAATCGCGATCAATATCTGGTCCAGCACCTCTTGCTGGCCAACAATGACTTCGCGCACTTGCATAAGGATTTGCTCGCGCACCATCTGAAAGCGCTCGATTCGTTTCTGGAGAGCTGCGGCTTCTTGATTCATTCCGACGCTAGCGACCATCGATTTTCATTCCCTTCAGTCCGGTTTTGCGGGCGACCGCTGCAATTCAAGCAATAATTTCTGTGCCGGGCGGTAGCCGGGAGCAATTTCGAGCGCCGCCAGCACGGTTTCCTCCGCTTTGTCCTTCTGTCCCGCGGCGAAATACGCTTGTGCCAGGTTGAACTCCGCTCCCGCCTTGTCCACCGGATTTGACGCGACGCAAGCGGCGTATTCGCGGATGGCAGGGTCGTACCGTTTCTGCGCATACAGCAGGTCGCCGAGGCGCCGATGCAGATCCTCGTCTTTGACTGGATAAATGTAGTTCACGCGCTCGAGTGTCGCGGCTGCCTCGGCAGGTTTTCTCGCGTTCTCCTCTAACGTGGCCAGGCGTTTTAGCGCGTCAGGCAGCTGACCTCCCTTGTGTTCATATTCCGTGAGGATCGCAGCTTCAGCGTTGTCATCGTTTCGCGCCTTAGCCGCGGCAGCCATCAACAGGTAGACGTTGGCATCGGCGACGTATTCGGGATACAACCCGAGCACCCCTGGTCCCTGCCGCAGCACGGTGTCGTACTGTTTCTGTTGCGCAGCAACGACGAGCGCCTTCAGTTCTTCCAGCCACGCGTCGAAATGCGCGGCCTCCGCCCCATATTTCTTCCCGATCCACCCGAAAAACTCTTTGTCGAACGCTTCGGGCGCAACCCCGAGATCCTGCTGGATTACCTGTGACGTCGTCTGCAACTTGGCGAACGAGCGCACCATGTCGAGCAGTTTGTCCTCACCCCACTTCTCCGTTACGAAGTCACAGATGCTGCCAGCCTGGAAATAGGACACGATCACCTGGGATGGATATTGGGGATAGACAAAGCCACGATCGAGAGTCGCCACCGGCAAGAACTTCTTGTCGCGAATGGCGACGAGTATTTCCGGAGTCAAACGATCTCTCCACTCCGGCGAACGCTCGCCTTCCTCATGCACCGCGAGACCTTCGGTGAACCACCTAGGCACGCGATGATTCGTCGCGGTCAAGATAAATACATGGCTCATCTCGTGCCATAACGTGGAACCCCAATTGAGCCCGCCCGGCTTGTACGCCGATGGGCTATCCATCGCCACGACCTGCCCAAAGGTAACGCCAAACGCCCCCAGGCCTGGCATCCCCGTCGTGCGTACGGCAAAGTCCTCATGATCCGGATAGACTTCCACCTGCACCGGACCGGGCAGCTTCATGCGGTATTTCTTCTCATACGTGGCCAGAATCGTAAGCAGCTCTGCCTGCAGGTAAGGGCGCAGCAGCGCCGCTTCGGTTTTGTGCAGCTTCAGAATCGTTGTGCTGTCGCGAAACGTTTCAAAGTTCTTGTAGCTGTCGAGCAGCCGCAAGCTGTTCACGGTGGCCTTATCGCGATATCCGTTGTCGTAGCACAACTCGAGTTCCCGGAAGGGCTCGTCTTCCTGGCCCAATCGCATCAGAGCGATTCCAAGCGCGGAATGTGCCGCCCACAACCGTGGCTCAAGCTCGACCGCTTTGCGGTAGTACGTGACGGCGTCCTCATACCGGTAGTGCAATCCGAGTTGACGCCCGACCCGAGCTGACGCCTCGCCGTAGTGCGGATTAATTGCATGAATCTTCGCGAACCATGCTTCGGGAGAACGGTTCGCGATCAGTTCGATCGCCCCATGAATCGCCATCGCGTCCAGCGCATCGTTTTCTAGCGCGATGGCCTTGTCTGCTTCGGCCGCGGCAACATCCGTATCGTCATTGCTGAGCGCGATGTCAGCCATTAGTTCGTGCGCTTCAGCCAGTTTCGGATCGAGCGCGATCGCCTTGGCCAGATACTCGGCGGCCTGGCCTTCGAAACCATCCGCGGAAACCGTTGCAAGCCCGAGATAAGCTTCGGCGCTCGAAGGGTTGTTCTCGAGCGCTTCGCGGAACAACCCGTTGGCATCGTTGTCGTTGAAGCGCTCGTGCAACAACATCCCCCATCGCACCTTATACCGATCTTGGCTGCCCGCCGGCTGCGTCACCGCGCGGAACTGTTCGTTCGCGCGCTCCCATTGCTCGAGCCCCCAGAAGCCTTCGGCGCGGAGGTAGGCGTCGCCGCTGTGCGTCAGCGTCTCGAAGCAGCCCTTGGCCTCCGCCGAATGTCCATGCTTGCGCAGCGCCCAGCAGTCTGCTGGTGCCGCGGCACGGACGGATACAGCCCATGCCAGCGCGAAAATCGGAAGGACGACGGCGAACCTCATTTGTCCAGTTGCTCCTGCACTTTCGCGAGTTCCACCAACGCCTCGGTCAATTGTTTCTTGTAATCCTGCGGATCCATTGCGGCTTTCTGGTACTTCAGCGTGTCAATCTTTTGCTCCAGTTGATCTTTTTTCTCAAGCAGCGCGCGTTTGGCTGGATCGTTGCCGGCTTGCTGGCTCGTGCCAAGGCGCAGCAAAGTGAAACTCGACATCAGCAGACCTTGTCCGTTTCCCGCTTCGCGCACCGCTGCTCCTCGGCCGGTATCGTTAAACACGGCATGTTCGGTTGCGAGTCGTTTCTGTGAATCGTAAAAAGCAGCGGTCTTCTTCGTGGCGTAGCGGAAGGCTTCCATGGCGCTGATGGAGTCGCTCTTGTCTGTGTCGGCGGCAGGGTCTTCGAGCGCCTCCACCCAATACCGCGCGAACACCGTCGCGTTTTTCTCCGTTCCGGATTTTGTCGCTGCGATTACCGCGCGCCTGGGCCGCTCGAGAATTTGCACCGCGCCCCCGCTGGCACTGGTGGTGTCAACGATCAGCTGCCGCCGTGCTGCGACATGGTCGCACATCGCGGCGATCTCTTCTGCGGTCACATCCGGCCCGACGAGATTGAACTTGTACCCCACGCCGTCGAAGGAACCGTGGCCGATCAGGATGAGTGCGAAGTCGTCGTCCGCCTTGGCACTGCGCGCCACCTCGCCGATCGTTTCGAGCAGATGCGCGCCCGTAGCCTGCTCGCCAGTGAGCATGTAGACGTGCGCCCCCGGTTCCGCCGCTGTGAAGATCCGATGCAGATCTTTGGCCGCAGCCGTAAAACGCTGCTCGTAATCCGGCTCGCCGCCTAGCCCTGCTACCACCACGTAATACGTTGCCGCATGCACCTGAAGCGCGGTCGCACAGGTGAGCAGCAGCACTAGCAGCGCGCGCTTCATATCACGCCCCAGTTCCGACGTAACAACCACTCCGTGATTGGCAGGCCGAGCAGGAGCAGGAAAACCACCGGCATATCCCACAGCTGTTTCGTATTGCGAACGGAAATCCCGGCCTCCGAGTACGACACGTCTCCGGGCAGGTTCTTCAGCTCGGACGGCGTCCAGTATCGTCCGCCCGTGTCGGATGCAAGTTGCTCCAACAGGCGCCGATTCTGCTCCGTGTGAAAGTTCTCCGCCACCCCGTCTTCGCGCTGGAACATCACCACGTCGCGACCGAGTTCCTGTGGTTGACCGCCCGCAGATTCCGCTGTGAGTTCGGCGAGATAGGTACCCGCCTTCTCCGCCGTCCATTCGGTTTCATACAGCCCAGGTGTACTTCCCGAGGGCGTCAGATCAATGAAGGCGTCCGTCCCTTGCGGTCCAACAATGTGCGCCGTGACATGCGCATTGGTGGTCTGCTGAAACTGCTTGTCGCGCACTTGTGCCTTCAACGATACCCGCCCTTCATCCATCAGCAGCCGCTCTGGCATCGAGGCGACAACCGGACCCGGCGATTCGGCCACCAGCCAGCGCAACAACTGCTGCCAGAAAAGATCGTGCGATAGGTCACCGAGAGCCTCGCTCATCTGCCAGCGCCATGTGCCGCCCGTTGCCAGAATCGCCGTGCGGCCGTGCCCGTAGCTCTCGGTAATCAGCAGCGGCAGTTTCCTCCGGCCCGCGCGCAGGTCGGCAAGCACGGTGGCTCCAGGTTTCGGCGCACCGGCATCCTCATAGTCGGCAAGATAGGTCAGCTTCTTCCAACGCTGCGCATTCTTCGCCGGATCATCCAGTAATTGAGTAATGGGCGAGTTCAGACCCTGCGCCGTCAACTCGACCGTCGCCGCGTTGCGGTGAAAGTTGTTTTTTCCTTGCGGAAGAATGGTCGGTAGCAGGTCGTTTAGGCTCGAGGCCCCCCATCCGCCGTCGCTCAACGAGAACCGGCCTCCCAGAAACAGGATCCCCCCGCCGCGGCGGTCGACATACTCACGAAGCAGCTCCTGCTGAAGCGGTGTGAAATAATCGGCGTCAACCGATCCGATGATGATGCCCGTATAGCTAAACAGGTTCTCGGGCCGGGCCGGAAACCCGTTGGCTAGCTCGCTCGGATCGCTGATCCCCTGCCGATAGATCTTGTTTTCGCTGGTGCGTAGCATGGACACGAGCTGCACGGTGGGATCTTCCGCTTCGGCTCGCCTTATGAATTTGTATTCCCAACGCGGCTCACCCTCGAGATACAAAATCCTTCGCTTCGCGTCGCTCACAACGATGGGGCGCGTCATGGTATTGTTCGCGAGGTTTTCTTCGCCAGACAGCGTCTCCATGCTGAAGGTCAAGCTTTTTGCGCCCGCGGCACCGGCGGGGAAGAAAACAGGCTCGGCTTGCATGCGCCCATCGGCCGCCAAGGTGATCTCGCGCCCCGCGATCTCTTTAGCCCCATCGCGAACCGTGAGCTTCGCCTTCTTACCTGCGTAGCCTCGCTGTGTCAGGCTGACCGTCGCGGAAATCCGGCTCTCCGCGATCACGCTCGCGGCGATGCTGACGTCTTCGATCTCCACGTCATGCGCGCTCTGCTCTTTTCCGAATCCCACGGTGTGCACCGGGAGCCGCCGATTGCGTAGCGCTTGAAGAACATCGCGGCTGATCCCCGAGCCGCCTCCTGCGCTATTCTGGCCGCCATCGCTGAGCAGCACGATCGCTCCGACGGGCAAGTCCGAGGTTTCTGTGGCGAGCCGCTTCAGATTGTCGCCAATGCGCGTGGCCGGCGCTACCGGCATAATCTCTCGCGGCCCGTCCGCCGGCGTCAATTCACGGCCGAGCCGGTAGAGCCGCGTTTGAAAACGTTGCCGCAAGCCCGCGAGAACACCGCCCTCGAGCGCCTCGACTGCTGCCGCCTCTCGCGTTTTTCCCTCGCTATCCGCGATGCTCATGCTCCGCGAATCGTCCACGACAACGGCAATAATGTTCTGCTGTGAGCTGAGCTCGGCCACGAGGATTGCGGGTTGCCACAGCAAAAACAGGACCAGAGCTACAAACGCAGACTGTATTCCCCAAACCACCCAGGCTCGCCAGTTTCGCACCTCAGGCGCAGCGTTCCGGAGTTTCCAACGAATCAGCAGGGCAAGTCCAACAGCGGCTGCGACCATGGCCACGACCAGCAGCCACCCAGGCCACTTCCCGAGCAGCACGAATTGCCCTTTCCGGAATACCGCGCCCGGGTATTTGAACAGAAGCTGAAACATGCACCCTTCGCGTCCTTAGTGCTACAGCAAGAATCCAGCGCGTGGCCGTCGATCTTTCACTCCATCCGCTCCCGGCAAAACGAATCGCGCCGTACCACCCCTAATGAGTCATCCCATACAGGATGTAGTCTAGCCCCACGCGAAACGCCATGGACGCAAATGTTTCCGGGTAATTGGGATCATCGGCCCACTCCCACGCATCGCCGAGGTGCATATTGTGGCAGATCGCGACGATAATTCGCCCCTTGCTATCGCGGATGGCCCGCCATTTGGGCTGATAACCGTCCTTCTCATACGTCCGGCCGGTCCAAACATATTGCTCGCCGGGTATCTGCATCTTGTCGTCGATGTCGTAGAGCGTGTGGAAGATCTCATCGCCGCTCCGCAGGTCCTCGACCTCAGCGTCAGGCAGCACCAGGCGCATTCCGTTCATGAAGTTCTCCCAGTCCTCCGTACCATGGAAGTCATCCACCATCAGGAACCCACCCTTGAGCAGGTACTCGCGCAATCGTTTGGCTTCCTTCTCGCTGAATGTCCAGCTCTCCACCTGAACCGCGTAAATCCAGGGATAGTTGAAGATCTCGTCGGAATCGAGGGTAACCACCTGCTCCGTTGGCCTCCCGTCGATGCGCGTCAACCGGTGCATGGAGATCAGAAACTGCCGGTCCGCTTTGGGATAGTCGCGCGACCACGAACTCCGCCACCGGTGGCCGTAACCACCGAAATTACTCGCTATGTTTGTGGAATAGGCCAGGCGCGACCAGTAGAACTCCGCCTTGACGTTGGTCGGGGAGTCGTCATTTCCGAAGCCGAAATCCCCGGTCCGCTGAGCCCACAGCGCCGCGCACCCGGCCGAGGCTGCCAGAATCGCCAATGCGATGTGCGTACACTTCATAGTGAAGCTCGGCGGAGGCGAGTGCGCGAGTATTTAGACGGCGAAAGTGCTCACTTGGTTGCAGTTAGACCGGCCTCCTGCCCGCCTTGTCCGGCCCGCGTCCGCGTGAGACGATCGAGGCAGGTCCCGATTTTCAGGGAGCGGCATTACTTTGGATAGGCGCGGTCTCCTCAAACTCGGCAGCATGGCTCTGGCTCACGCCGCGGCGCCGCGGCTGCCGATCGGCCAATCGGCCGGCACTCCACGGTTGCCCACGGGCCATCCCCCCGAAGACAACCCCGATTACTTGCTTCGCATTGCCCCCGTCACCGTGGAACTCGACCGCTCCCATATTCTCTCCACCGTCGGGTACAACGGTGCCGCACCCGGCCCCCTCCTTCGCCTGCGGGCCGGGAGACGGGTCGGGATTGACGTCGTCAACGACACGGATACACCGGAGCTTGTTCATTGGCATGGCCTGCTCATCCCACCCGAGGTCGACGGCACCCAGGAAGAGGGCTCGCCGGTCGTACCGCCGCATGGACGCCGACACTTCGAACTCACACCCGGTCCAGCCGGAAGCCGGTGGTATCACTCGCACGCCATGGCAATGGATGACTTGCACAAGGGCGGGTACACGGGCCAGTTCGGCTTCGTCTACGTCGAGGACGGCAACAACCCGGGCCGGTACGACCAGGAACTCTTCCTCGCCCTGCGCGATTGGGAACCCTTCTTTACAGCAACCATGGACGATGAGGACGACGACACCCATCATGGCCCGTTGCTCGAAAAGCCAGCCACGCTGAACACCGACCCGGATGGCCTCGAGGTCGGCTCGAACACCTACTCGATCAACGACAAGGCGCTTGGGGCCGGCGACCCGATCCGTGTTCGTGAGGGTCAACGGCTGCTCATTCACTTCCTGAACGCCAGCGCCATCGAGAACCGCCGGGTCGCGCTGGCGGGTCACAAGATGAAGGTCATCGCACTCGATGGCAACCCGGTGCCGACTCCGCAGACACTCGACTCGATCTTTGTCGGCGGAGGTGAGCGCATCGATGTGGTCGTCGAGATGAACAATCCGGGAGTTTGGATCCTCGGCTCAACAGAGAAGGCCATCCGCGAATCGGGCCTCGGCGTGGTTGTGGAATACGCTGGCCAGCACCATCAGCCGCAATGGATCGATCCGCCTCAAGCGCCTTGGGACTATACCATCTTCGGAACCGCCAACTCCTCCTCACCGGCTCCGCAGAAGACCATTGAACTGATTTTCGAGAAGCTGCCCGGCGCGGCTGGCAAGTTCAATCTTTGGCTCATCAATGGCAAGCCTTACCCCCATGAACGCGAATTCGTCCTCGAACAGGGCACGCGCTACCGCCTCCTGATGCGCAACCGCACCGACGATGCTCATCCCATGCACCTCCATCGCCACCTTTGGGAGTTGGCGGAGATCAACGGCAAGAAGACTGCAGGCATTGTCAAAGATACCGTGGTAGTCCCATATTTTGGCCGAGTTATGGTTGATTTCACTGCCGATCAGCCGGGACTGGCGCTTTTTCACTGCCACATCCAACAGCACATGGACTACGGTTTTAAGGCTCTTTTTCGCTATGGCTGAGGCGCTTGATTCGGTTCATCAGATTCGCTATGGACGACTGTCACCTGGCGGATAGACCATCGCAAAGCCCGTTCCCCGGCATCTCATTACAATAGAGATTTGCCCGGTGGCGAACGCGCGAGTGGCAAGACAGAAGGGAAGCTCGCATGAAGGAGTCCTGTCGAGAGTTGCTGAAAATTCTTTTCCCCTTCTGTTGCGCTTTCGCCTTTGTTCTCGTGATGTTTGCCCAACTTCCTTTCCGCGAATATCCTTCTGTCGAATACGGCGAATCGGCTCCCCTGCCGCCAGATTGGCAGCGTTCGGGTGAATGGGCTTTTGCTCGCCTCATGTACCCGCCCGGCCCCAATGACGGTTACCGTGGGCGTTTCGATGGCGATTGGCGTCAAGGCATATCGCTGTGGACCCAGGACGGACCGCCCGCCGACCGCAATTTTTCCGCGGCTGTCCGGCGACTCACTCGCATCGACGCGCGCTCCGTGGAACAGGACGTGAATCTCGACGATGGCGACGAGGTCTATAACTGGCCCTGGCTTTATGCCGTCCAGGTCGGTGAGTGGGGGATCACTCAACATCAGGCCGACGTCCTGCGCGACTACCTCTTACGCGGCGGCTTCCTCATGGCCGACGATTTTCACGGCGCGTACGAGTGGCAAATGTTCGAAAAGCGCATCCGTATGGTTTTTCCCGATCGCCCCATCGTCGATATCCCGAATGACGATCCAATCTTCCACACCCTCTACGATCTCGACGAGCGATATCAAATCCCCGGGGCCGCGCATTTGCGGCTCGGCTACAAAGTTCCGGATTATCCGCAAGGGCCGGGCGATGGCAAGGGCGCTCACTGGCGTGCGATCTATGATGACAAGGGTCGCATCATGATCGCCATCTGTTTCAACTCCGATGTCGGAGATTCCTGGGAATGGGCGAATCACCCCGCCTATCCCCAGCGTTACTCCGATCTCGGCTTGCGCGTTGGGATCAATTACCTTCTCTACGCCATGACCCACTGACCTGATCGCAGTTCAACCCGTTGCGAGTGCCAGCAACAGGTGCGTGTTATCTGTCGTTCCGGCGATGATCGTGATCAAAATGGCGCTCGTCATGTCGATCGTGATCGCGGAAGTCGCGGTCGCGACCGCGATCCCAGTGGTGATCGTGTTCAACGCGGCCGCGGTCTCCCTCCCAGTAGCCCCCGTAATATCGCTCGCCATCGTGGCGCGGCGGAATCCAACGCGCTCCCTCGTACGGTGGCCGAGTCCAATACCCTTCGTGCCATTTGTAATGCCTGCCCACCGGATACCAATAACCCGCCACCCACACGTGCTCACGAGCGGGGCTTGGGGGAAGAACGGCGACCGCCCGTGGCGGCGGTGGTGCCCCAATCACGATTCCGACAGAAACCTGGGCTTCACTTGCGCGAGCTAGAACTAACAGCGTCGCGACCAGCAGTGTCGCTCTGATGACGTTTTTCATGTGGCTGTAGCCTCCCTCGACATCCTACGCGCAAGCGGGGAGGCGTTCGGAAGCAGTGCTATTCGTGAATGCGAAAGAAATACTTGGTCACGCGTACAGGTAAATGTCCTGTCCCAGGTTAACTCCACCACCTCGCCACAGACATTTCCACGTGGGGATCCTCGTCGTTAGGAAGTTCCGCCGCTCTTTCTGGAGGTGGTTGTCTTCTGACCTGAGCCGCCGTTCGGTAACCGCATACTTCTCCGCGGTTGCGCCGTTCCCCTTGCGGGCAGGTTGTTGCATCGAGGCTCGGACGCAGACGGACCGGACGCTGACCCAAGATGTCGACGGCGTACGGGCCCCGCGAAGCGCTGCCCACGGCGCTGCCGGGGAGGTCCGGGTATCGCTTGCGAAGGCCTTTGACCATTTGACCATCTGCCTACACGTGGATAGCACGCGACGTAGGCGTATAATCCGTGCCGTTTGAGGGGGAAAACGATGCGCGCGGGGATATTCTCGACCTTAGCTCTCTGCCTGCTTGGATGCTTCGCGGTTCGTGACTTGGCGCAGGAAAAATCAGACGCGACGAGTATTCGTGCCTTGGAATCAAAATGGGTGGATGCATATAAGCAGCGGCAAATCGCTACCGTTGCGGGGCTGCTGGCAGATGACTACGTCATTACCGTTGAAGATGGCACCACCTACGGTAAGGTCGGCTTCATTAGCTATAATGCGGGACCCTTGCGCGTGGATATTGCGGAATTGGCGGACGTCAAGATTCGCATGCACGAGAACATCGCGGTGGTGACAGGGGCCTACCACGAACGAGGCGAACTGGGCGGGAAAGCCTACGACTATCACGACCGGCTAACCGATGTGTGGATGAAGGTTGGCGGAAAATGGCTGCTCATTGCATCGCACTATAGCGTGCCCGCGCGCCCTTAGTCGAACCCCAGAATCACTCGCACAAGGTTGGCCCGCCTGCACCGTCCCTCGAGGAAATTGCTCTCCCTGGGAAATGCAAGCCATTCCTTTGCGAAGATAGATAGGGCCGGACAGCAGCTGACCACTTTCTTGACTTCCACCACAACACCCTACACTGCCTAGTACAACCTGGCTCCGCAAGAAGCGGGGAGACACTCCGCCGCATAAAAAAAAACGAGCAGCGAGATTTGTTCCCTGGCGCCCTGAAAATGAAGGTTTTGCGCGCGCTGAAGCGCGAACCTCTCCACGGCTATGCCCTCGCTCGGCACATCAAGCGCACCTCGAACGATCTGCTTCGGATCGAACAACGCGCGCTCTATCCGGCGAAGCCACCGGAACACGATGGACGTTGCAAGAGCAGTTTGAGAAAGCGTCTGCGATCTGTAATCTCCTGTTTATGGTCCTTTAACAATGGCCTCTTAGAGATCGGTTATCGCGGCTCAGAACAGAAAAAAACAAAAACTCGAGATCGTCTGCTTTAGGCCGATCACTGATCACCGTTTCGCACTCTTTGTTGGCTTGCAGATCTAGGCCTATTCGTCCTCCAGAATACCTGGAGAGTTGCATGTAATGCTCGATATAAAAATACGGCATCTCCCCAATTGCACCATCGCTACGCCGTAGGTATTGTCGCTGCGGGACCCTGAAGATCCGAGAAGAGGAGTTTGCAGTTTCATTACAAATGTAAAGAACTGATGTTGTGTCTCTTCCTTCGTGTTTCGCGCAAGTGGACAACCAAAGGTCAGAAGCACGTAGCGGGGAGAAGGACACCAGGCAAGAAACCATCCGCTAGAGAAGACTCCATGTCAAAGCGTACCTTGCGGTTGCTGCTGGTTGACTGGCTCTTTAGGGCGCGTTGTGGGCGGCGGATGACCCCTTCGTCGGCGAATGGAAGCTCAACCAGTCCAAAAGCAAGCTCAGCGACGAAATGAAGGTTGAGAGCGCCGGCGGAAACAAGTGCGCATTTGACTTCGGCGAAACCATCGTGGCCGATCGGACCGACCAGCCCGGTAACTTCGGCCCTGCCTTGATTGCATAACAATGTCGGTGAGCGTCCTGGGCCCGGGCCGCACCCATCATCGCCGCGACCTGCAAGCTCACCCAAGACGGCAACACCCACCTAGATTCGCCAGTGTTTCTAATTCTTAGATGGAGACGATATTTGAGCAACATCGGCACTGCGGCAGACCACCAGAACTGTATTGATGTCCACTTCGACCGATCGTCGGCTTATTGGACCGACATTTATGAGTACGAAGACGTGGATGGAACCATCTACCGGGAGCGGCGTGCGGTGGTGCTGGCACTTGCGCAAAAACTGGGATTGCCGGCCGAATCGCGAATTCTGGAAGTCGGGTGTGGATCGGGATTGACCAGCGTCGAGCTGGCTCACGAGGGTTATCGGATTCAAGCTGTCGATTCGGTGGACGCCATGATCCAGCGTACGCGGCAACACGCCGACAAGGCGGGAGTCGGTGACCGGATTAGCGCGAGCGTTCGCAGTGTGTACGAGCTGGGCTATCCGGACAGTTCATTCGATCTGGTGCTGAAAATTGGGGTTGCCCCGTGGCTGCATTCCTTGGAGGAGGCGCTCCGCGAAGTGGTGCGGGTAGTGCGACCCGGCGGGTACTTGATTACGACGGCAGATAATTGGTGGCGGCTCAATCACTGGCTTGATCCTCGTTATTGGCCTCCGCTCCAACCGGTGAGGCGGCAAGTGCGCGACGTGCTTGAGCGGTGCGGGCTCGTTGGGCCGCGGGGAGCTTCAGCTCGGTTTCATTCCACCGGAGAATTTGACTCCTGCCTCTTGGCCGCCGGGCTCGAGAAGATTGCCGGCAGGACCGTGGGATTTGGCCCCTTTTCTTTCCTCGGATGGAAATTCCTCTCCGATTCCTCGGGAGTGAGGGTGCACCGCCGGCTGCAGCAACTCGCGGATAGAGGGGTGCCGATCTTACGGTCGATGGGAACACAATACATCGTTCTAGCCAGGAAAGGAGTCGCAACATCGGCTCCGCCGGGGAGGTGAAAACCATGCGTGAAATGACAAAAAAGGCGTTAGGGGGGCGACACCTTCATACCAGCGATTATCTGAGCATGATCGGTGTTCCCGAAATACGGCCGGCAACGAGCCCGTTCGATCCGGGTTACGACCCGGCGACGCTCGAGAGCCATCTGGAGCAAAGCGCTCATCTGATGTCCATTCTCAAGATCTCCATGGCTTGCTGGATGGTTGCGAAGGAGGCCGCCACGCGCCGCAAGGTGGCGGCAGCGAAAAAGCACCACGTACCGACGGTCACCGGAGGAGGGCCGTTCGAGGTGGCGGTGGCACAGGGGCAGCTTAGCGCTTATCTCGACCTGTGTGCGGACATAGGGGTAACGCGGATCGAGTGTGGCGAAGGTTTTACGGAAATGACGCTAAAAGCCGCCGATGTGGTCAAGATGGCGAGCGAACGAGGCCTGGATGTTCAGTTCGAGCTGGGTAAG
>Ga0137364_10000066_pt1 | contig 30124 bp, 26 predicted proteins | sample SagtaG_10_FD_104798 | JGI IMG/M metagenome (GOLD analysis project Ga0137364, IMG submission 104798) | Vadose zone soil microbial communities from Sagehorn Ranch, Mendocino, California, USA - Sage1_L_20_16 metaG | ecosystem: Environmental > Terrestrial > Soil > Vadose zone | place: USA... | reverse complement strand
GCATATCGGCGAGCGCATGCGGGTCCGGCATCAGCGCCCGCACGGTCGGATCAAGAAAGCTTGTGACCTGGTCTACCTCGACGCCGCGGCCGGCAAGAATGCGCGCCAGCAGCTCGGGCATATGGTCATGGCGCTGCGCGATCGCAAGCGCGCGCCCCGCGCCACGCTCGTCGAGCCGGTCGCGCCAGGCGCGTCCGCAAGCCGAGCGCTCGACCCCAAGAAAGAGGCGCTGTTTCGGGACGATCGGCGCCGTCAACGCGAGTGTCATGTCCGGTCCTCGCGAATCGCATCAAAAAAGTTTGCGATATTGGATGAACCCAGAGCGCTCCGCCAGCTTCTCATACAGCGCCCGTGCGCTCGCATTGCTCTCGTGGGTGAGCCAATAGAGCCGGCTCGCGCCCGCCCGGCGCGCCTGTGCTTCCACCGCCGCGATCAGGGCGCGCCCGAGGCCCAGATTGCGTGCGTTTTCGGCGACGAACAGGTCTTGAAGGTAACAGTAGTCGCCGATGGTCCAGCACGAGCGGTGAAAGAGGTAGTGCGCGATCCCGCACAGCCGGCCGTCGACATACGCGCCGAGTATGCCCATTGGCTCATTGGGATCGTGCAGCCTCGCCCAGGTTGCGCTCGTGGTCTCGTGCGAGATCACGACCTTGTAGAAGGCCTGATAGCCCTTCCACAGCGGCTCCCAATCGGGCCGCTCATCCGCACGGGGATGGCGGATTACGAGATTGGCTGCGAGCATGCGCCCCGCCGAGAGACTTTGCTTGCGCTCTTGATCCGCTGCGACATGGATTCCGCAGCGGCCATACACTATGCGCCGAACTGCCGCCCGAATCCGTGGTTGGGTGGCGAACGCGCAGTTTTTCACACATTTTTACGCTGCTGCGGGGCGTCGCGGCATTCAGATCATGAATGCTCTGGGTGCCTTGCAGCGTCGCGGTACCGATATGCACGATCCAACACGCATCGACCTGCTCAGGGTCAGTCTGTTGTCCGGAAGACCGTGATCAGGGGCGCAAAGTCCATCCACTGCTCGCATTGCGGCATAGCGCGTGCGTAAACCTGCTTCGAGTGCGAGACGGCCGCGCCAGTCTCGTGTGCCTCGATCAGGTTGACGAGCGCTTGCGCTGCCTCTGCACACACGTGCCGCACCGGCGGAATGACTTCGCGGCATCGACTGAGACCCTCTTCGGTCGCCAGCGCGTCCTTATCCGCAATCACTTGGGTCGTAGCGCGCGCCCGGCTGAGGAGATAGTCGAACGGACGCGTATCAAGGCCCTTGAGCCGATCGGCTGTCTCGCGCTCGAGCGCACGCAGCGCCTCGACCTGTTTCTTGATGGCAGCGCGAACGTCTTGTCGGTAGCCGCGGCACGAGGCCGCCTCGACGCCGGGCACGGACAAAACGGCAAACGCCAGCGCGATCATGCCGAAGATTGCCGAGCCTCTTCGCTCTTGCCGGCACAAGGAATGACGAACCCTTAGTCCAGATGAAACTTCTCGAGCTGCCGGTGCTCTGCTCTAATCCACCGCACCGTGCCGGTAATCGAGCGCATGACCACGGTATCCGTTTCGATTGCATCCTTGCGGAAACGCACGCCATTGAGCAGCGCGCCTGTGGTCACCCCGGTCGCAGCGAACAGGCAATCCCCCTTTACCATATCGCCTATTTCGTACTTTTTACGCGGATCTTTGATGCCCATTTTCGCGGCCCGGTCGCGCTTTTCTTCCGTATCAAGCACGAGCCGGCATTGCATCTGGCCGCCGATGCAGCGCAGCGCCGACGCCGCCAACACCCCTTCGGGTGCTCCACCAATGCCGATATAGACATCGATGCCGGTGTTGGCTGGATCGGCGGTGTGGATCACACCCGCAACGTCGCCGTCGGTGATCAGCCGTACCGCGGCGCCAGCCTTGCGCACGCCCGCGATGAGATCGGCGTGCCGCGGCCGGTCGAGAATCAACGCCGTGATCTCTGCGGCGTTAACGTCCTTCGCTTTGGCGAGGGTGCGGATGTTCTCCTCGGCAGGCGCATCGAGATCGACGACGCCGGTCGGATAGCCTGGACCGATCGCGATCTTCTCCATGTAGACGTCGGGCGCGTTGAGCAGCGTGCCCACTTCTGCCATGGCCATAGTAGCAATGGCGCCAGGCATGTTCTTGGCGCACAGCGTGGTGCCTTCTAGCGGATCGACTGCGATATCGACCTCGGGCCCGTGCTTGTTCCCGACCGTCTCGCCGATGAACAGCATAGGGGCCTCGTCGCGCTCGCCCTCTCCGATCACGATCGTGCCGTTGATGGGAAGTTTGTTGAGCTCGCGGCGCATGGCGTTCACCGCCGCCTGGTCGGCGGCCTTTTCGTTGCCGCGACCGGTCAGTCGTGCCGCTGCGACCGCGGCGCGCTCGGTTACCCGCACGAGCTCCAGGGTGAGGACACGTTCCAACGCCAAATCCGGCTGGACGCTGATCGACCGCGCGAGTCCGCCTGCTTCTTTCTTCATGGCTTCGGTGCCTATGCTGCGTTTTGTGCCGCGTCCCTGGTCTCCAGTTTGGCGAGTGATCCGATCATATCAGTTTTTCTCAATGCGGATGACCTGCGGTTTGCCGAGGATCACCTTATCGCGGCTGACTGCCGCAAGCGCTTTGCGCACGGCGTCTTCGGTGGTCGCGTAGGTGATCAGAATGACCGGCACGGGTTCGCCCGAGCTGCCGGCAACCTCGCCGCCGTGCGGCGGCTCGCCCCGGTGGCGCTGCACAATCGACTCAAGCGAGATGTTCTGCTGCGCAAGGCGCCTGGCAATGGTGGCGGCGGAGCCCGGTTTGTCGACAGCGAGGAGCCGGATATAGTAGCCGCCTTCGTGACGCTGCATCGGCGCCTTCTTGCTCGTTGTCAATCGCGCCGAAGGGCGGCCAAACGGTGCGGTGCGCACCCCGCGGGCGATATCGCCGATATCGGACACAACAGCCGATGCTGTCGCCAAGCCGCCCGCGCCTGGGCCGACCAACGTAATCGGCGCGATCGCATCCACATCGACAGTGACGGCATTTGTTACGCCCATCACCTGCGCGATCGCGGTCTCCTTCGGCACCATCGTAGGATGCACGCGCTGCTCTATGCCCTTGTCGGTCTTGACTGCGACGCCCAACAACTTCACGCGATAGCCAAGCTCGTCAGCCCATTCGAGATCTTCGGATGCAATGGAGGAGATCCCTTCCACATAAACTGCGCCTTGATCGACTTTCGTCCCGAAAGCCAGGCTCGCCAAAATCGCGAGCTTCTGCGCCGTATCATGGCCCTCGATATCGAAGGTCGGATCCGCTTCGGCGTAACCGAGCCGCTGCGCCTCCTTCAGACACTCCGCGAAAGCGAGCTTCTCCTCTTCCATACGCGTCAAGATGTAATTGCAGGTGCCATTGAGAATTCCATAGATGCGTGCGAGCGAATTGCCGGCCAAGCCCTCGCGCAGCGTTTTCACGATGGGAATGGCACCACCGACCGCAGCCTCGAAATTGAGGGCGACGTGGTTCTTCTCGGCAATGGCGGCCAATGCGATGCCGTGCCTGGCAAGCAAAGCTTTGTTGGCGGTGACGACCGATTTCTTGGCCGCGAGCGCCGCCGAGACCGCGGTACGGGCGGGATCGCCCTCTCCGCCGATCAATTCGACGAACACGTCGATCTCGCCATCCGTCGCGAGGGTCACGGGATCGACAACCCAACGCAGCTTACTGTGCCCAATATCGCGCTTCTTGCTGCGTGAGCGCGCGGTCACGGCAACGACTTCGATGGCACGGCCGCAGCGGGCAGCGAGCGCATCGTGCTGGCGCTCAATGAGCCGGGCAACGCATGCGCCGACCGTGCCCAAACCGGCAATACCGAGTTTCAGTGAAGCGGGCATCGTTGGCCTGCGTCGAAACGGAGCGTCTAGCGCCGCTGGGCCAGGGGGACGACGTTGTGCAACTTTTTCGGACCCGTTTCAAGAAAGCGACGGATGTTGCGGGCCGCCTGGCGGATGCGTTGCTCGTTCTCCACGAGCGCGATACGCACGTATCCTTCGCCGTGCTCGCCAAAGCCAACGCCCGGCGAAACCGCGACCTCGGCCTTTTCGACCAGGAGTGTCGAAAATTCGACGCTGCCCACGGTGTGGAAAGGCTCAGGGATCGGGGCCCAGGCGAACATGGAGGCGCGCGGCGGCGGAATCTCCCAACCTGCACGACCAAACGATTCCACCAGCACGTCGCGCCGGCGCTTGTAGATCTCGCGCATCTCACGAATGCAGTCGTCGGGACCATTGAGCGCAGCGGTTGCCGCAACTTGAATCGGCGTGAAGGCGCCATAGTCGAGGTAGGATTTCACCCGCGCCAGTGCTGCGATGATCCGCTCGTTCCCGACCGCAAATCCGATACGCCAGCCTGGCATCGAATAGGTCTTCGACATCGACGTGAATTCAACCGCCACCTCCATTGCACCGGGCACCTGCAGCACAGAGGGCGGCGGATGATTATCGAAATAGACCTCCCCGTAGGCGAGATCGGAAAGCACGAATACTCCGTGCTTCTTCGCAAACAGGATAAGCTCCTTGTAGAAATCGAGATCAGCGACCGCCGCAGTCGGATTTGACGGATAGCAGACCACGACAGCAATAGGTTTGGGAATTGAGCGAGTAATCGCGCGCTCGAGCAGCGCGAAAAATTCTGGCGTGGGCTCTGACTGCACCGCGCGGATCACACCGCCGGCCATGAGAAAACCGAATGCGTGGATCGGATAACTGGGATTGGGGACCACTACGACATCGCCTGGCGCCGTGATCGCCTGCGCCACGTTGGCGAAACCTTCTTTCGATCCTAGCGTGGCGACGATCTCTGTCTCGGGGTTAAGCTTGACGCCGAAACGGCGCGCATAATAGGCCGCTTGCGCCCGCCGCAATCCCGCAATTCCGCGCGAAGAGGAATAACGGTCGGTGCGCGGCTTTCCGATCGTCTCTTTGAGCTTCTCGACGACGTGCGACGGCGTCGGCAGGTCGGGATTGCCCATGCCGAGGTCAATAATGTCGGCACCGGCGTTACGTGCTGCCGCCTTCGCGCGATTGACCTGCTCGAAAACGTAGGGCGGCAGGCGCCGAATGCGGTAAAATTCTTCCATGGGCCCGGCTCCTTGGCCTGCCGCGCGAGCGGCCCGAGCCTTCTATCACGGCTTGTCGGCTGCGGCAGCGGACTTGGCGGCTTCCGTGGCCCGGTTGCGCGCGGCGACCAAATCGCTCTCGAGTTTCGTCTGTTCCGCGTCGGTGAGGACCGTGGTCGGGCGCGCGGGCGGCATATCGTGAACCGCCGGATAGGCCGATGGGGACGTCGGCCGTTGCGGGCTCCCCTCCGGGAGGCCGCCGAGCGCAGTCGGCAGGTGGTCGGCGACCGTGCTGCCGGCGGAGCAGCCCGCGAGCATGCCGGCGCAGGCAATGAGCGCCGCCGCGAGGGCTCTCGACCGCGCCAGTGGTGAGCGTGTGACCGACATCATGCCGATTCAGTTCCGGCCAGAAGCAACGCGCCGACCGCCCCTTTCCCTTCCGAGCAAAACTGCTGCGAATTCAAAGAATTGCCGTCAGCTGTATCTCTCTAATATGACCAAAGCAAGGTTAAGCCCGCTGCTTCGGGGTCTCTCGCACCTGCCCCGGCGCGACCGTGCAACATGCCTGACAAGAACCCCCCTGATGCGTCTTGCAGCGGTTGTGGCTAAAGTCCATCTGACCCGAAAGGCCGTGAGCGGGGGCCGGCGCCGAACCACGATCGAGGCGTTACCGTGAGAGCCCCAGCAGAACCCACCAAAAGCGGCTCCGCCGACGTGGAGGAGTTCGCCCGCAATATCGCACGGATGATGGAACAAGGCGGTAAGGCCTTGGCCGCCTATCTCAAGCCACGCGAAGAAGGGCACCACGACGACCAGTACGCTGAGGTCGTCGACGTGGTGAAAACCATCGGCCAAGTGGCGGACTATTGGCTGCGCGATCCGCAGCGCGCGCTTGAACTGCAATCGAGTCTCGGCAAGGCCTATCTCGATCTATGGGCCCATGCGGTCAAGCGCATGGCCGGTGAGCAGGTACGACCGGTCGCCGAGCCCGATCCGAGAGACAAGCGCTTCGCCGATCCGGAATGGTCGAACAACCAGTTCTTCGATTTCCTGAAACAAGCATATCTCTTGACGGTGCAATGGGCGAACCGGCTCGTGCGCGAGGCCGAAGCACTCGATCCGCATACCCGACACAAAGCGGACTTTTACATCCGCCAGATAGCGAACGCGATCGCACCGTCGAATTTCGTGCTCACCAACCCAGAGCTCTTGCGCGAAACGCTCGCCTCGAACGCTGAAAATCTCGTACGCGGCATGCATATGCTGGCTGAGGACATTGCGGCCGGGCGAGGCGACCTCAAAATTCGTCAGTCCGGGTCGGAAATGTTCGAGGTCGGGCGGAATTTGGCGCTCACGCCAGGCAAGGTCATTTTCGAAAACGAGCTGATGCAGCTCATTCAATACACGCCGTCCACTGAAAGCGTGCTCAAGCGACCGCTGCTGATCGTGCCGCCGTGGATCAATAAGTTCTACATCCTCGATCTGACGCCGGAAAAATCCTTCATCAAATGGTGCGTGGATCAGGGCCTCACCGTCTTCGTCATCTCCTGGGTCAACCCGGACGCAAGGCTCGCCGAGAAGAGCTTCGAGGATTACATGCGCGAAGGCCCGCTCGCCGCGCTCGACGTCATCGAACAAGCCACCGGCGAGCGCGAGGTGAATGCGGTCGGTTATTGTGTTGGTGGGACACTTTTGGCAGTGACGCTCGCCTACATGGCGAGCAAGCGCGATGAGTGTATTGCCTCGGCCACCCTATTCGCCGCGCAGGTCGATTTCACCCATGCCGGCGATCTCAAGGTCTTCGTCGACGAGGAGCAGATTGCCGCGCGCGAGCGCGAAATGACCGAGCGCGGCTATCTCGAGGGCCGTAAGATGGCCACCGCCTTCAACCTGCTGCGCTCGAACGACCTGATCTGGCCTTATGTCATCAACAACTATCTCAAAGGCAAGGAGCCGGCACCCTTCGATTTGCTGTACTGGAACTCGGATGCAACGCGAATGCCGGCGGCAAACCACTCGTTCTACCTGCGCAACTGCTACCTGGAGAATCGACTCACCAAACGCGAGATGGTGATCAGCGGCAACAAGCTCGACCTCAAAAACGTGACGGTCCCGATCTACAATCTGGCGACGCGCGAGGATCACATCGCGCCCGCGCGCTCGGTGTTGCTAGGCACGAAGTTCTTCGCGGGCCCGGTGCGGTTCGTGCTGGCGGGTTCGGGACATATCGCCGGTGTGGTCAATCCGCCTGACAAGATGAAATATCAGTACTGGACCGGACCCAAGCCGACCAGTGCCAATCTCGACAAATGGCTCACCAAGGCGAGGGAGCATGCGGGTTCCTGGTGGCCAGATTGGCTCAAGTGGCTCAAGGCGCAGGATTCGACCGAAGTTTCCGCGCGCCAGCCCGGCGGCGGCAAGCTCATGCCGCTGGAGGACGCTCCGGGAAGCTATGTTAAAGTCCGGGACTGACGGCTGGACGCCACCCGCGGCCGGACCGGGCGCGCTTGATTAGTTCACCAGGAGGGACCTCCAATGCATCGCAAAATGCTGCTTTCGATGATCGCGACTGCGGTTTTCGCCGCCAGTCCAGCTCTTGGCCAAGAGCTCACCGGCACGCTCAAGAAGATCAAGGATACGGGCGCCATCACACTCGGCCACCGCGAGTCCTCGGTGCCGTTTTCATATTATGACGATAAGCAGCAGGTGGTGGGCTATGCCATGGATCTGTGCGCGCGCATCGTCGATGGGGTGAAGAACTCGCTCAAGCTCGCCACCCTCGAAACCAAGCTCAACCCGGTCACCTCGGCGACGCGCATCCCGCTGATCGCGAACGGGACCGTGGACCTCGAATGCGGCTCGACCACCAATAATCTCGAGCGACAGAAGCAGGTCTCCTTCACCATCACGCATTTCGTCACTGCAAACCGGTTCGTGTCGAAGAAAGCAGCCAACCTGAAAACGGTCGACGACCTCAAGGGCAAGACCATCGTATCGACCTCCGGCACGACGAATATCAAGCAGATCACCGAGATCGGCGCACAGAAGGGACTCAACCTCAACATCCTCGCCGCCAAAGACCACGCCGAGGCATTCCTGATGGTCGAGACCGGCCGCGCGGCTGCCTTCGTGATGGACGATATTCTGCTCTACAGCCTGGTCGCCGGATCGAAGTCGCCACAGGATTATGTGATCTCCGCGGACGCGCTGTCGGTCGAGCCCTACGGCATCATGCTCCACCGCGACGATACCCCGTTCAAGAAAGTGGTTGATGAGGCCATGATCGCCACCTATCGCAGCGGCGCGATCAACGCGATCTACGACAAGTGGTTCCTCAAACCGATCCCTCCCAAGGGCCTTAACCTCAATGTGCCGATGAGCGACGCGTTCAAGAAGGTGATAGCCAACCCGACCGACAGCGGTGACCCGGCGGTGTATTGATCGTTATCGGCAATCGACAGCCCTTCGGTGATCAGGCGACACCACGTCGCGTTGATGACCGATGTCTGATGAGGGTTACTGATTAAGGGGGCAGCGTGAACTACAACTGGAACTGGGGCATCTTTTTCCAGACGTCGCCCGACGGGGTTCACACCTATCTGGAGACGCTCCTCCTCGGCACCGGCTGGACGCTGGCAACCGCGCTCAGTGCGTGGTGCCTGGCGCTCGCCATGGGATCGCTCGTCGGCGTCATTCGCACGACGCCCCACCGCTGGCTGGTCCGGCTCGGCAACGCCTATGTGGAACTCTTCCGCAACATCCCGCTGCTTGTGCAGATGTTCTTGTGGTACTTCGTGCTGCCGGAGATCGTGCCGATCCAGCTCGGCGACTGGCTCAAGCAGCTTCCCGATGCATCTTTCTACACGGCCGTGGTCGCGCTCGGTTTCTATACCTCCGCGCGCGTTGCCGAACAGGTGCGCGCCGGCATCCTGAGTCTCGCCCGCGGCCAAGGCTGGGCCGCGCTCGCGCTGGGGCTGACCCGGACCCAGGCGTACCTCTACGTACTCCTGCCGATGGCGTACCGGATCATCCTGCCGCCGCTGACCTCCGAATTTCTCAACATCATCAAGAACAGCGCGGTCGCGCTCACCATAGGCCTAATGGAGCTCACGGCGCGTGCGCGCGCCATGCAGGAATTCTCGTTCCAAGTGTTCGAGGCATTCACAGCGGCGACGATCATCTACATCGTCATCAATATCATCGTGACCTTCGGGATGCGCTATGTCGAGCAGCGCGTTGCCGTACCCGGACTTATCGGCGCCAAACCCGCGGTTGCTACGCACTGAGGCGGTCGATGTTCTCGAATTTTGATTACGACGTCATCATTCGCTCGCTGCCGTATCTGTTCTATGATGGCATGACGTTCACGCTCGCGCTGACTGCGTTCGCGAGCGTGGGCGGCATCATATTCGGCACGCTGCTCGCGATGATGCGGCTATCGGGCTTTGTTCCGATCTCGGTGCTCGCGGCCGGCTACGTGAATCTGATGCGATCGGTACCGTTACTGCTGGTGATCTTCTGGTTCTATTTCCTGGTGCCCTATATCGGCCAATGGATCACCGGCGCATCCCGGCCGGTCCAAGTGGGAGCCTCCGTCTCATCATTCGTCACCTTCACGCTGTTCGAAGCCGCCTATTTCGCCGAGATCATGCGGGCCGGTATCCAGTCGATCCCGCGCGGTCAAGTCAGCGCCGCGCAGGCGCTCGGCATGACCTACCTGCAGACGATGGGCTACATCGTGCTGCCGCAGGCCTTCCGCAACATGGTGCCGGTGCTGCTCACTCAAACCATCATCCTGTTCCAGGACACTTCGCTCGTCTACGTGCTCTCCATCACGGACTTTCTCGGCGCCGCGTCGAAGGTGGCGCAGCGCGACGGACGTCTGGTGGAGATGTACCTGTTCGCGGCATTGGTCTATTTCGTGATTTCGTTCGTTGCCTCGCTGCTCGTGCGGCGGCTGCAGCGGCGGGTCGCGGTCATCCGCTGAGGAGGTGCCATGATCACGCTCAGCAAGGTCAGCAAGTGGTACCCCAACTTTCAGGTGCTGAAGAATTGCTCCACGCATGTCGAGAAGGGCGAAGTCGTCGTGGTCTGCGGTCCATCGGGCTCCGGCAAGTCGACGCTCATCAAATGCGTCAATGGGCTTGAGCCGTTCCAGGAGGGGTCCATTACGGTTGCCGGGATTTCCGTGAACGACCCGAAGACAGATTTGCCGAAGCTGCGCGCCCGCATCGGCATGGTTTTTCAGCATTTCGAATTGTTCCCGCACCTCAGCGTGAGGCGCAATCTCGAACTCGCGCAGATCAAGGTACTCGGCCGCAAGCAGGACGAAGCGGAGGCAAAAGGCATGCGCCTGCTCGAGCGCGTCGGTTTGAGCGCGCACGCCAGCAAATTTCCCGGAGAACTTTCTGGTGGTCAGCAGCAGCGGGTGGCGATCGCGCGCGCGCTGGCGATGGATCCGATCGCCATGCTGTTCGACGAGCCTACCTCTGCGCTCGATCCCGAAATGATCAACGAAGTGCTCGACGTCATGGTGGCGCTCGCCAAGGAGGGCATGACGATGATGGTCGTCACCCACGAAATGGGTTTCGCCCGCAAGGTTGCTCAGCGTGTGGTGTTCATGGATACGGGCGAGATCGTCGAAGACGCGCCAACATCCGAATTCTTCGGCAACCCACGCAGCGAGCGTGCGCAGGTATTCCTCTCAAAGATTTTGCAGCACTGAAGCGTACCACGTCTGCCGCGCGCTCACGCGGCCCATGACGCGCGCAGATCAATTCCCGTCACGGAAACAGCGCCACCTGCTCGAGCCCGAGCGTCTCGGGAAAGCCGAGCATGAGGTTCATGTTCTGCACGGCCTGGCCGGAGGCGCCTTTGGTCAGATTATCGAGCGCCGCGCAAATGATCGCACGGGCCTCAACCCGGTCGTTCGCGAGCCCGATGAAGATCATATTGGAGCCGCGCACATGGCGGGTGTGCGGCATTTCGCCGAACGGCAGCACGTGCACGAACGGCTCCGCCGCGTAGGATTTTGACAAGATCGCATGCAGGGCTTCCGCCGAGGTCTTGAGCCCGCGCACATAGATGGTCGAGAAAATTCCACGGTTCATGGGAACAAGATGCGGCGTGAAGCTGACAATGACCATGCGGCCTGCGGCCCTAGAGAATTCCTGATCGAGCTCCGCCATATGACGGTGGCGGCCGACGCCATAGGCGTGGAAGCCCTCCGAGACCTCCGAGAACAGCATTTCTTCTTTCGCCGCCCTTCCCGCGCCGGTCATCCCCGATTTGGCGTCGATGACGATCTCATCGGGATCGATCGCCTTCGCACGCAACAGCGGAATGAGTGCTAACTCTGCGCAGGTCGTATAGCAGCCGGGATTAGCGACGAGCCGCGCGGATTTGATGCTGCTCCGGTAGATTTCGGAGAGGCCATAGACCGCCTCCTTCTGCAGTTCCGGGGCGTGGTGCTCGTGTCCATACCAGCGCGCGTAGGCGGCGGGATCGGCAAGGCGAAAGTCTGCGGAGAGGTCGACGACCTTGGTACCCGGAGCGCTCGCAAGCAAGGCCTTGATCACCCTCTGCGTCGTCGCGTGCGGCAGCGCGCAGAAGGCAAGATCAAGCGCGGCTTTGTTCCAATCGACGCTATCGATAGCCAAAAGCTTCGGCAGCGAATAGGGCGAGAACTGCGGAAACACTTGACGCATGTCCTGGCCAGCGCGGCGCTCGGCGGTGAGCAGCGCAATCTCGACGCCCTGATGATGGATCAGGAGCCGCAGCAGTTCCGCCCCGGTATAGCCGGAGGCGCCGAGCACCCCGACCCTGGCTCTTATCTTTGCCGCGTTGGGCATGGCTCATTCCTTCTCGCAGCCGATAAAAACGATCGGACGAGGAGAATGCGGCGGAAGATATCAGGACCAGTGCCGCGGGACCTCATCCAGCGGCATGAGCGACGATCACACGCGATTGCGCGCCCACGCCGCGGGAGCGCGGCGACGGCAGAAAGAGCTGCGGCAGGCGATCGTCATGGCTCGGGGCTATAGACGCCGTCGCCTTGTGCGTCAAGCACTGGCCGAGAGCGCCTGACTGCCGCTCGGAGCGGACCCGACCTCAATGGCGTGTATGGGCGCGCGGATCGCAACGAGCACTATTTCGCTCACCACAGCAACCGGCTAAGCCCTGGGATATGGAGACCGCCTACCGAGTAGCCAGCGAACCGAGTTCGCGCGCCTCACGCGGCCGCGCATTGCTGCTGGTGACGTTCACAGCGACGGTCATTCTTAGCGCCGCGCTCTTGTTCCTGGTGCAGCCGATGTTCACGAAGTTGGTGCTACCGCGATTTGGCGGGGCGCCGTCGGTCTGGTCGGTCGCCATCGTGTTCTTCCAGACCGCGCTGCTGGCGGGCTATGCCTACGCGCACTGGCTCACGCGCTATGCTTCTGGCCGCCCATCGGTGGCCCTCCATCTCGTCGTCATGACGGCTGCTGTTCTCGCGCTGCCGCCCGCCATTGCAAGCGGCTGGGAGCGACCGCCGAGCGGCACGGAACCGCTCTGGCTTATCGCCTTGTTCACCGTCTCGATCGGGCTGCCGTTCTTTGCGCTCGCGGCCAATAGTCCATTATTGCAGGCGTGGTTCGCGCGCACCGATCATCCCGCCGCCGGAGACCCCTATTTCCTCTATGCCGCCAGCAATGTGGGAAGCTTTCTCGCGCTTGTCTCATATCCGACCCTGATCGAGCCGTTTGTGCGGCTTGCCGATCAAGCGCGGTTTTGGTCGGTCGGCTTTTGCTTGCTCATCGTGCTGCTCATCGCCTGTGGCGTGCTGCTGTGGCGATCGCCTGGCGCCGCCTCGACTGCCGATGACGTGACACCTGCGCGGCCGACTTGGAAGGACGCCGTATCTTGGGTTGCACTCGCGGCGGTGCCCGCGGGCCTCCTCATCGCAGTGACCGCGCACATTTCAACCGATGTAGCGGCGGTGCCGCTGCTCTGGGTGCTTCCGCTCGCGCTTTACTTGCTGACCTTCGTCATTGCATTTGCGCGCAGGCCCATCATTCCGCACTGGCTCGTGGTCGCGCTGCAGCCGCCGTTCGTTGTGGCACTCATTGCCGTGATCATCTTCGATCCGCTCAAGACGATCATCTGGGTCGTCGCCGTGCATCTCGCCGTGTTCTTCGTCAACGCATTGATGTGCCATGGCGAACTTGCGCGAACGAGGCCTCCGGCCAGATATCTCACCGCGTTCTACCTTTGCATCTCCGCAGGCGGCGTGATCGGCGGTGTTACGACCGGATTGATTGCGCCGCATGTGTTCAACTGGGTAGCCGAGTACCCGATTCTGATCGCGCTTGCGGTGCTGTGTCGGCCGGGCCTCGCACTGCCGATCGATCGCTCGCGCCGCTACATGCTTTTCGGCGGCCTCGCAGCCGCGGTGGGTGTGCTCGTCCTATGTGCGCTTTATCCGGTCATGGTTGACGCGATCCCCTACAACTGGGCTCTGGGTACGCTCTTGGCCGCGGCCGCGCTGCTTTGGCGCGCCCCGCTGCCGTTTGCTGCCGTCATCGTTTTTGTCCTTCTCGTCAATCACAGCATTGTCGAACAAGCCGGCGCCAGGTCGGTGCGCAGCTTCTTCGGGGTGAGTAAGGTATTGGATACTTCGGATGGCCAATTTCGCCTGCTGCAGCACGGTACTACGCTGCATGGCGGGCAGCGCATTCGCGAATCGAACGGTGAGCTAGCGGCGATCGATCCGCCGGAGCTGCTGCTTTACTACTGGGACGGCTCCGCCATCGCGCAAGCTCTTGAGGCAGTACGGGCAAGAGTCGATGGTCCGATTCGCTTTGCCGTCATTGGGCTTGGTGCGGGAGCATTGGCCTGCCGCGCCGCGCCAGGGGATACCGTGCACTACTACGAGATCGATCCGGCGATCGTAAGCATCGCTCGCGACCCGTATCTGTTCAGCTTCTTATGGGTATGCCGGCCGGACGTCCCTGTCATCCTTGGTGACGCGCGGCTCACGCTGGCCGACGCGCCCGATCGAGCTTATCACCTCATCGTCGTCGACGCCTTCTCCTCCGATGCGATACCCATCCATTTGCTCACGCGCGAAGCCATGGCGCTATATCTCAAGAAGCTCACGCCACGCGGGGTGGTGGTCATGCACGTATCGAACCGGCATCTCGAGCTCGCCTCAGTCGTCGCGGGGATCGCCGCAGCCAACGGACGCATGACACTCGTCAGCGATGAGGGGGACCTCGACGAGGCGGCCAATCCATACAAATTCGTCGGCACCGTTGCCGCGGTTGCGGGCAGCGAAGAGGATTTCGGGGCGCTCGCACACTCGCGCGATTGGACGCTCGAGCCACCTGATCCGCGCCAATGGGTGTGGACGGATGATTACTGCAACATCGTCGGCGCCGTGATCCGCAAATTGAATGAGTAAAGTGGCCATCGGAACGCTGGCAGACCGACTACGTAATCCACCGCTGGAGCTCGGGTCCTTGTCTAGCTCCAGGCCCAGCTGAGAAGCTTGCCCACTACGTCACCTAGCGTGAGCAGCACAGCCGCCCAAACGAAGGCCGAGCTGAAATTCGCAGCCTGAAATTGGAACCAGGGCATCCGGAAAACGCCGGCGACCAGCGGGACCGAAGCTCGCAACGGTCCAAAGAAGCGGCCGATGAAGATTGCGAGCGCCCCCCAACGCTTCACGAATGTTTCGCCCTCTGGCAGGAGTTCGGGATGGCGCGACAATGGCCACATGTGCGCGATCGCTGGCCCGACTTTGAGTCCGATCCAAAAGGACAGCCAGTCGCCGAGGGCGGCACCGATGGAACCTGCGACCCAGACCGGCCAAAAAGTAAGATTACCGGAGCTGATCAGAACGCCGATGCCGACCAGCGCCGCCCACGCCGGAATGAGCAGCGAAATGAATGCCAGCGACTCGCCAAAAGCGAGTGCAAAAACAACGGGCGGCGCCCACCCCTGATGGACGCGCACAAACTCCACCAGGTCGTGCGCGTGCTCTTCAAGGTTGTCGAACATGCGGGGAGATGGCCCGGTTACCGGCTGGATCTAGCGCGGCATGCTCAACTAGACCAGACAGCCTGGAACGCTGTCCACGTGTTCAGGCCGCGAGTGTGCCACGAGCGGTTAAACTCTTGGCAATACGGATCGGACGAATATCCAGTACTCCGCGGGCGCCCAGGGCATGAAGTTGAATCCATGGTAGAGTTCGACCATATCAGAGCGTGCAATCAGGTTGCTTCAGCCAAATACTGGCATCACCCACGGCCACCGCCGTAGCATAGTCACGTCTGATTCGTTTGGCTCCCTATCGATCATGAGACGCATGCCGAAGACCGCCAAAGCAACAGCTAAAAGCGCCGTGCAAAATCCGGGCAAGGACCTGTTCTCGGATCTGCCCGAGCCCACGGCACGCCGGCTTTCCGGCAAGGCGAGGCGTGCCGGCAGGCTCGCTGGCGCGCCCGAAGGCCGTTACACCGCCCGCGACATTGAGGTGCTCGAAGGCCTCGAGCCCGTTCGCCGCCGTCCAGGCATGTATATCGGCGGGACCGACGAAAAAGGGCTCCATCACTTGTTCGCGGAGGTGATCGACAACTCCATGGACGAGGCGCTCGCGGGGCACGCCAGTTTTATCGAGGTCGAAATGGAGGCTGACGGCTTCGTCAGCGTGACCGACAACGGCCGTGGAATTCCCGTCGATCCGCATCCGAAGTTCAAGAACAAGTCGGCCCTCGAGGTGATCATGTGCACCTTGCACGCGGGCGGAAAGTTCGACTCGCGTGTGTACGAGACATCGGGCGGCTTACACGGCGTCGGCGTGTCGGTCGCAAACGCCCTGTCCGAGCGCATGGAAGTCGAGGTCGCACGCGAGCAGACGTTGCACCGGATGGCGTTCGAGCGAGGCAAGCCGAAAGGCAAATTGCAAAGACTCGGCCGTGTTTTGAACCGGCGAGGCACGAAGGTGCGCTTCCGGCCCGATCCGGAGATCTTCGGAGCAAAGGCGCATTTCAAGCCGGAACGTGTCTTCAAGATGGCTCGCTCGAAGGCTTACCTATTCGGAGGCGTCGAGATCCGCTGGTCCTGCGCCAAGGACTTATTGCGCGGAGTGCAGGACGTCCCGGAGAAAGCGACCTTCCATTTCGCCGACGGGCTCAAGGAGTACCTCTTTACGGCTATCAATGGGGCCGCCCTCGTACACCCCGACATTTTCACGGGCAGCGCGGGCAAGGTCGGCGTGCACGGAGCAGCGCAATGGGCGGTCGCCTGGACCGCCGATAGCGACGGCTTCTTGTCCTCCTACTGCAATACGATTCCGACGCCGGACGGCGGTACGCACGAGTCGGGCCTGCGTAGTGCGCTGTTAAAGGGCATCAAGGACCATGCCGAGCGTGTGGGCCAAGGCAAGCGCGCGGCAGTGGTCACAGGCGACGACGTGATGAATGGCGCCGCATGCATGGTCTCGGTGTTCATTCGCGAGCCCGAATTCCAAGGCCAGACTAAAGATCGGCTGGCGACCGCCGAGGCCACGCGCATCGTCGAGAACGCGATCCGGGATCCTTTCGACCACTGGTTGGCCGGCAATCCCGCACAAGCCAACAAACTCCTCGACTTCGTCGTTGACCGCGCGGAGGAGCGCATCCAGCGCCGGCAGGAGAAGGAGAGCTCGCGCAAGAGCGCGGTGCGCAAGCTGCGTCTTCCCGGCAAACTCACCGACTGCACCAATACTGCCACGCAAGGCGCCGAGATCTTCATTGTCGAGGGCGACTCGGCAGGGGGCTCTGCGAAGCAAGCGCGGGATCGCGCTTCACAAGCAGTGCTACCGCTGCGCGGCAAGATTCTCAACGTCGCGTCCGCCGGGAAGGAGAAGCTGGCGCAGAACCAGCAACTCGCTGATCTGATGCAGGCCCTCGGCTGCGGGACGGGCATGCACTATCGCGACGAGGATTTGCGCTACGAAAAGGTGATCGTGATGACGGACGCCGACGTCGACGGCGCCCATATCGCTTCGTTACTGATCACCTTCTTTTACCGGCAGATCCCGAAACTGATCGAGAATGGCCACCTTTATCTCGCTGTGCCTCCGCTCTACCGATTGAGCCACGGCGGCAAGAATTTTTACGCGCGCGACGAAAAACACAAAGGCGAACTCCTGAAAAAAGAATTTCACGGCAACGCTAAGGTCGAGATCGGCCGCTTCAAAGGCCTTGGCGAAATGATGGCGAGTCAGCTCAAGGAAACCACGATGGACCCGAAAAAGCGTACGCTATTGCGCGTGGTCGTGGTCGACGACGAGCGCAAGCCGACGGAACGCTCGGTTGAAAGGTTGATGGGCAACAAGCCGGAAGCGCGCTTCGAGTTCATCCAAGAGCGGGCGGAGTTCGCAGACGAGGAATTGCTGGACGTCTGAGCGTGAGCGCACGCCGCGCCGGTGTTTAAACCGGCGCCGCGTGCGACTTTGCCGACAAAGGTTTAGGCGCTCGGGCGCCACATTCCGGAGGCGCGTCGTGGGGCGGCGCGGCAGAGCTTACACTCCGTGCTCTACTCTTTGCCCGCGTGGTCACCCGAGCAGGTAAACGCTACCCCATTTTGCTCGGTGCTTCCATCGCGACGCGATAATCATCCCCGTTTTGCACAGGCGTTGATGGCGACCACGCGTGACGCGCCGATCGGAATTCACCTCCAAAGCTAGACGGTGAATACAGATTGGAGTGCATTGCAGCAATGAAATTACTTGCAAGGCAGAGTCGAGTCTCAACGCGCATTTTGCCTGTCCGTCTTCGGCTCCGTCGGCCTCACCGCCAGCAGCCATGCGATCTACAGGAAAACAAAGTAGAGGACCAAAAAAATCAGCAGGCTCGCCTGTGGCCAAATCCGTTCAACAACGAGACCGATGAGATAGTCGGCAATATCGCCGAGCGCGTGTTCCGTGGCGGCAGGCAGAAACAAACATTATTCTTCGAACTTCAAATTGGCTGCCTTGACCACATCCGCGAACACATCGATGTCGGCATCGATCTTTTTCCGGAACTCCTCGCCGGGGCCCCCGCCGGGGTTTACCGCCATAGCCTTGAGCTTGTCGCGGACCCCTGAATCGGCCATTGCGCGGCGCAACTCTGTACCAAGCTTATTGGCGATGGCAGGCGGGGTGCTCGCCAAAACAAATAAGCCGCTCCAGAGCCCGATATTCACCTCCGGGTAGCCTGCTTCCGCCATGCTCGGCACGTCCGGAAGCTCGGAGGAGCGCTCCGATCCCGTCACCGCCAGCGCCCGGATCTTGGCACCCTGCACGAGCGGCATCGTGGGTGGCCCGTCGGCAATGGCGAACAACGTGTTCCCGCCGGCGACACTGAGCATCATCTCGTTGCTGCTCTTGTATGGCACCGCCACCGCCGGCATGCCCGTTTTCAGTTTGAACAGTTCGGTCGTGATGGTGAACGCCGGCGAAGAGGTGGCGTAGTTGGATTTGTCCGGGTTGGCTTTCCCATAGGCGATGAGTTCCTTGACCGATTTGATCGTGTCGCCGGACGGACCGGCGAGGATCAGGGGAAACGACGCGATCATGGTCAGCGGCAGAAAGTCGCGGGTCGGGTGGTAGGACAGTTTCGGATATATCGCCGCCGCGATCGCCATTTGCCCGCTGGCGGCCACCATGACCGTGTATCCGTCCGCCGGCTGGTTCTTGACGTACTCCACCGCGATGCGGCCGCCGGCGCCCGGCTTGTTCTCGATGACCACGGGCTGCCCGATGTTCTCCGACAGCTTCTGACCGACCAGCCGCGCGAAGAGATCATTGCCTCCACCGGCGGCAAAACCGACGATCAAGCGAATTGGTCTATTGGGAAAATTCGCCGCAGGATTGTCTTGCGCCGCTGCCGCGTCCGTGACGATCGCAGCGAGGACTACCACTGCGGCCTTCACTACGCTGCCTTTGAACTTGATCATCGCAAATCCTCCGCCCGCATTTCTCTGCACAGCGTCTTTCGCAGATCGGGGGCAGCGTCAAGTGCCTCAACGTCACGCTTGCTCGTTACTCCGTGCCAGCGACCGGCTACTTCCTGCGTTTGACGCCGGCGCGAGGCGCGTTCTAGGTTCCCGCGCCTCAGTTTCCGGTAACAATTGTAGGCTTTAACAGACGGGCAATCAGTATCGGCTCACGTACCGCAACGAGGTAACATGGTTTTCTCGACGGCTGAGCAAAGGCGCCGGCGCAGCGAAGGAGCGAGCGACCTCTTCGGTCACCCGCGTGGACTGACTTTCCTGTTCGCGACGGAAATGTGGGAGCGCTTCTCCTATTATGGCATGCGCGCCTTGCTCGTCCTGTACATGGTAAGACTGCTGCTGCTGCCCGGGCATGTGGAGAATGTGATCGGGTTGTCCGCGCTTAAATATTTGCTCGAATCGATATTCGGGCCGCTCGGGGTGCAGCCGTTCGCTTCGCAGGTCTACGGACTCTATACCGGTCTCGTCTATCTTACGCCCGTGTTCGGCGGCATGCTCGCCGACCGCGTGCTCGGCCAACACCGCACGATCCTCCTCGGCGCGGCGATGATGGCGCTTGGCCACTTCATGATGGCTTTCGAGCCGTTGTTCCTCATTGCCTTGACCATGCTCATTCTCGGCAATGGTGCGTTCAAGCCCAATATGTCGGCGCAGGTGGGTGGACTTTATGCGCCCGGCGACCAGCGTCGTGACCGCGCATATTCGATCTTCTACGTCGGCATCAATCTCGGTGCGTTTCTCGCGCCGCTCGTATGCGGAACGCTCGGCGAAGAACTGGGCTGGCATTACGGCTTCACCGCGGCCGGCATCGGCATGACGATCGCGCTCGCGATCTATCTCTATGCCATGCCCGAGCTGCCGCCCGACGAACTGCACAAGGGCATGGCGGCAGGCATCGACAAGAAACCACTCGATCGCAATGAACGGCGCGGCATCCTGGCGCTGATCGCATTATTCCTGCCGACCACTTTGTTCTGGGCAACCTACGAGCAGCAAGGCAACACCATCGTGCTGTGGGCGGACGACCATACCAACCGCACCATTAATCTCCTGTTTTGGCATGGTGAAATCCCGGTCACCTGGTTCCAGGCGTTCAATCCCTTCCTGATCTTCGCTTTCACGCCGCTCGTCATCGCGCTGTGGACATGGCAGGCCAAGCGCGGCAGCGAGCCTTCGACCGTCACGAAGATGTCGATTGGCTGCGTCGGTGTAACGCTGGCCAACCTGATCATGGCCGGCGCCGCTTGGCAGGCGGCAGGCGACGAAGCGAGCTGGCTTTGGCTGCTGGCCTATTTTGTGGTCATCACGATTGGCGAGCTTTACCTCTCGCCGATCGGGCTCTCCCTCGTCTCGAAGGTCGCACCGGCGCGCATGGTCTCGATGTTGATGGGGCTCTGGCTGGCAACGAGCTTCACCGGCAATTTCATCGCGGGCTGGCTCGGCAGCTTCTGGTCCGGCATGGACAAGGCGACGTTCTTTATGATGATCGCTGGCGTCGCGCTGGTTGCGGGCGCCGTCATCCTGGCCTTTGACCGACCGCTGAGAAACGTGGTCGGCAATCAAGTCTCCATGTCATGAGTTCAGCTCGTCGCGCGCCGCGCGCCTTCGCTCATGTGGAGACCTGGGTCTTCGACCTCGACAACACGCTCTATCCGCATCACCTCAACCTGTGGCAGCAGGTGGACGAGCGCATTCGCGACTACATCGCGGCTTACCTCAAGGTCACGCAGGAAGAGGCTTTCCGCCTGCAGAAGGATTACTACAAGCGTTACGGCACCTCGATGCGGGGGCTGATGACCGAGCACGGCATGAAACCCGACGACTTTCTCGATTTCGTGCACCAGATTGATCATTCGCCCCTGACGCCAAACGCGGCGCTGGGAGCTGCGATCGAGGGATTGCCCGGGCGCAAGCTGATCTTGACGAACGGCACGCGCCGACATGCCGACGCCGTCCTGGCGCGTCTCGAGCTCGACCGCCACTTCGATGACGTGTTCGATATCATCGCGGCCGAACTCGAACCTAAGCCTTCGCCGCAAACCTATGACCGCTTTCTCAAGGCGCACAATATCGATGCGGGCAAGGCGGCGATGTTCGAAGATCTGGCCCGTAATCTCATGGTGCCGTACGCGCTCGGCATGACCACGGTGCTGGTCGTGCCCGAGCACACCCGCGAAGTATTTCGGGAAGGCTGGGAGCTCGAAGGCCGCGACGCGCCACACGTCGATCATGTCACAGACGATCTGGTTGGATTTCTGCAAGGACTGGCCCAGGCGTCTTGACGTGGACTTGATGCCCAAGCACAGGCGGCGCGCCGGCTTGACTCCTTTGCCCCCATTCTCGACAAGGCATGACCCCGCGTTGACGATCGAGGTTGCCGTCACATGTCGCATGCCGATCTTGCCAAGATCATCGACGATGGGTTCGACCAACGCGTGCACTTCGGTCCGGCAACAAAAGGCCCGGTGCGTGAGGCCGTAGAGGCCGCGCTCGATCTGCTAGATCGCGGAGCGGCACGGGTTGCCGAGCGCGAAGCCAACGGTCACTGGCGGGTAAACCAATGGCTCAAGAAGGCGGTGCTGCTCTCGTTCCGCCTCAACGAGATGCGGGTGATTTCCGGTGGGCCCGGCAAAGCTGTGTGGTGGGACAAGATCACTTCGAAATTCGAGGGCTGGAGCGATGCCCGCTTCCGCGAAGCGGGTTTGCGGGCGGTACCGAATTGTGTGGTGCGACATTCCGCCTATATCGCGCCCGGCGTGGTATTGATGCCGTGCTTCGTCAACCTCGGCGCCTATGTCGATTCCGGCACCATGATCGATACCTGGGCCACGGTGGGTTCCTGTGCGCAAGTCGGCAAGAACTGCCATATCTCTGGCGGCGCCGGCATCGGTGGCGTGCTGGAGCCGTTGCAGGCCGGGCCCGTCGTCCTCGAGAACAATTGCTTCGTCGGGGCGCGCTCCGAGGTTGCTGAAGGCGTGATCGTTCGCGAGGGCGCGGTCCTCTCGATGGGCGTTTTCATCGGCGCCTCGACTCGAATCATCGATCGCGAGACCGGGGAGACGTTTCAAGGCGAGGTACCGGCCTATTCGGTCCTCGTGCCGGGCTCGCTGCCGGGCAGGCCGACCAAGAAAGGCATACCAGGCCCAAACCTTTATTGTGCTGTGATCGTCAAGCGCGTCGACGAGACGACGCGCGCGAAAACATCGATCAACGAGTTGTTGCGCGATTGAGCCCACCGGCCTTGCACCGCCGTCGACCCTACCTGCAAGGTATGAAGGAGGGACTCACCGAGCGCTCGCCCTAATTCACACTCTAACAACGGTCCCAAGTCTGGCATCGATAGATGGAATCAGGCTCAAATCAGCCAGATCGGAAACAAACGACGGGCTTGAACCATGTCAATGAAGCAATTGCTGTTCTCTTTCCGGGGCCGCCTTAACCGGAAGCGCTATTGGATGACAGTGATCGTCACGATGGCGGTCATCATCCTGCTTCTGTTGCTTGCTCTGGTCATGATGCGCGAACAGAGGTTCGAGTTCGCCGCCTTGACGGTAGTAATCCTCCTCCTCCTTTACATCCCGCTGATCTGGATCGGTCTTGCCATCGGCGCCAAACGGCTGCATGACCGCGACAAGTCCGCATGGTGGCTTCTGGTCTTCTACGTTTTGCCGGGAATCTTGAGCAGTCTCGGCAACCAGATGGATGACCTGGGTTTCCTCATCCTGCATGTGGTCAGCTTCGCCATCACGGTCTGGGCCTTCGTCGAGCTCGGCTGCTTGCGCGGGACGCTCGGACCCAACCAATACGGCCCCGACCCGTTGAGCAACCCGACGTAAAACGGGTATCGTCAGCGCGGGTAATTGACGCCATCACATACCGCCGGCTAAAGCCCGCGCCAGAATGAGTACGGCCAGTGCCGATCCCGCCGCTCTCGCCCGCGATCTGCTGCGCTGCCCGTCGGTGACGCCGGCGGAAGCCGGCGCACTCGGCGTCATCGAAGGCGCGCTCAAGGCGGCGGGATTTACCGTACACCGCGTCACTTTCGCTGAGCCTGGTACCGCGCCTGTCGAAAATCTGTATGCACGCATCGGCTCGGCAAGCCCGCACTTTGCTTTCGCAGGCCACGTCGATGTAGTGCCGCCAGGCGAGCAAGCGAAATGGACGCATCCGCCGTTTGCCGGCGAGATCGCCGACGGAACGCTCTACGGCCGCGGCGCCGTCGATATGAAAGGGGCGATCGCCAGTGCGCTCGCCGCGACGCTCGATCACCTCGCCGCACACGGCGGGCGGCCGAATGGATCGATCTCGTTCCTGATCACGGGTGACGAGGAAGGGATCGCGGTGAACGGAACCGTGAAGCTTCTCCAATGGGCGGCCGAGCGGGGAGAAAACTTCGACCACTGCATTTTAGGGGAGCCGAGCAACGCGACGAGGATCGGCGACACGATCAAAATCGGCCGGCGCGGCTCACTCAACGGGACGCTCGTCGTGATCGGAAAGCAGGGACATGTCGCTTATCCCGAGCGCGCGGACAATCCCGTGCGCGGCCTCGTGAGGTTGATGGGCGCGCTGATGGCAGCGCCGCTCGACCACGGCAGCACACAATTCGACGCCTCAAACCTCGAATTCACTTCGATCGACATCGGCAACACGGTCGTCAATCTCATCCCAGGCGAGGCGCGCGCGCGCTTCAATATCCGGTTCAACGATCGACACAGCCAGACTTCGCTCAAGGTGTTGGTCGAGAAGCGCGCCAGCGAGGCGGCGGCCGAGCGTATCCGCTGGCACATCGAGTGGGAGCCGTCCAATGCCGATTCCTTCGTGACCAAGCCCGGACCGTTCGTTGATCTCGTATCGGCGGCCATCAGGGAGGTGACCGCGAATGAGCCAAAACTCTCGACGACCGGCGGTACGTCGGATGCGCGTTTCATCAAAAATTATTGCCCGGTGCTCGAGTTCGGCCTGGTCGGGCAGACGATGCACCAGGTCGACGAGCGCACGACCGTCGCGGATCTCACCACGTTGACTGCGATATATCGCAAAATCCTCGAGCGGTATTTCGGCTGAGGGGGCGGCAGCCCGTCACGCGTAATCGACCTTCGCCAGGTATAGCCCATCAGGCGGCGCCACTGGTGCGCAGGCGGCACGGTCCCGTTTGGCGAGTGCGACGGAAACATCATCAGCCGTCCACTTGCCCTCGCCGACGAGCGCAAGAGCCCCCACCATCGAGCGTACCTGGGAGTGCAAGAAGGAGCGCGCCGAAGCTAGCACCTGGATGTCGTCGGCGGCGCGATTGACGTCGAGTTGGTCGAGGGTTTTTACCGGCGACTTCGCCTGACATTCGACATTGCGGAACGTGGTGAAGTCATGCCGGCCGACAAGGCGTTGCGCCGCCGCTTGCATCGCCCGAGCATCGAGCGGTTTGGCGATGCGCCAAGCACGGCCACGATCCAAGGCCAGATCCGCCCGGCGGTTGGCGATGCGATAGAGATAGTGCCGCCGGATGGCGGAAAAACGCGCATCAAAGGAGTTGTCGACCCACTCCGCATTGATGATCGCCACCGGATGCGGCCGCAAATGCGCGTTCACGGCATCGCGCACCGTGTCTTCATCCCATTCCTTGGCAAGGTCGACGTGACCGACCTGGCCGAGCGCATGCACGCCGGCGTCCGTGCGGCCCGCCCCCTGCACGCTGACCTTCTCACCGCAAAAGGCTTCGATTGCGCGAGCGAGCACGCCTTGCACCGAAGGACCGTTTTCCTGGATTTGCCAGCCGACGAACGGGCCGCCGTCATACTCGATCGTGAGTTTGTAGCGAGGCATGGCGGACTAGCCGAACCGCGTGCCGGCAGCAACGGTCGTGCCGCGCAAAAATTCGTGCGCTTTCATCGCCTGGCGGCCGGCGCGTTGCAATTCAAGGATGCGCACCGCACCGTCTCCGCAAGCCACCGTAAGCTCATCATCGAGCACCGTGCCGGGCACGCCCGTACCCTCGCCCCTAGTGGTGCGCAGCACCTTGACGCGCACGTTATCACTGGCAATCTGGCACCACGCGCCGGGTACCGGAGACAGGCCGCGGATGTGATTGTGCACTTCTTTCCACGGCCGCTCCCAGGCGATTCGAGTCTCGCTGTTGGTGATTTTGGGCGCATACGTGACCCCGACCTCAGGCTGCGGCGTCAGCGTGAGCGAGCCGCGCTCGAGCGCACCAAGCGCTCGCACCACGAGGTCGGCGCCGAGGAGTGCGAGCCGATTATGTAAATTGGCCGCCGTGGCATCGCATGGGATTGGGACGCGTTCCGCCAGCGCGATTGGGCCGCTGTCGAGCCCCTCCTCCATTTTCATCACCATGACACCGGTCTCGGAGTCACCGGCCATGATGGCACGGTTGATCGGAGCAGCACCGCGCCAGCGCGGCAGCAGGGATGCGTGGAGATTGAACGCGCCCAATGGAAAGGCTTCGAGAATGGGCTTCGGCAGAATGAGACCATAGGCAACGACGATCGCCACGTCCGCGCCATGGCCGTGCGCGGTGTTTGCCGCTTCCGCCGTGCGCAACGTTGCCGGCGTGAGCAGCGGGAGGGCGAAACGGAGCGCCTCGCGTTCGATGGGGCTCGGCGTGATATCAAGACCGCGGCGTCCAGCCGGCTTCGGCGCACGCGTATAAACCGCCACCACCTCGTGGCCGCGACCGACAAGCCCGACCAGAGTCGGAACGGCGAAGTCCGCGGTCCCCATGAACACAATGCGCAGCGGCATGTCACATCACTGGTCGCAACGGGGATCTCTATCCGCCATAAGTGAGGCTTGGCCCAGCACGGCAACACGACCGAGAACGGCCGCGCTCGCCAGGGCCGGCCACTAAGGCAGCAGCCCTCGATTTAGACCGCGGCCGCCCGCTTCGCCGCCTTGGTGAATTTTTTGAGCACGCGCTCGCGTTTGAGCTTGGACAGATGGTCGATGAACAAGATCCCGTTTAGGTGATCGATTTCGTGTTGCAGACAGGTCGCGAACAGCCCATTCGCTTCCACCTCTTGCAGCTTTCCCTCAAGATCCAGGTACTTCACCCTCACCTGCACCGGCCGCTCGACATCGTCAAAATATTCCGGAATCGACAGGCATCCCTCCTCGTAGATCGCCTTTTCCTGCGAACTCCAAACGATCTCCGGATTGATGAAAAGCTGCGGATTTCTCGGCTCCTCCTTTTTGGCAAGATCCATCGTGATTACCCGCTTGGGCGTGCCGATCTGAATGGCAGCGAGGCCGATGCCCGGCGCGTCGTACATGGTCTCAAACATGTCCTCGACGAGCTTGCGGACACCGGCGTCGATTTTCTTGACCGGACCAGAAACCTGCCGCAGCCGCTTGTCGGGCAGGATGAGAATGTCGTGCAGCGCCATCTCCGCGATGTAAGCGGTCGCCGAAACTGGGTCAATGCGCGACACACCGCGGTGATCGGCACGAGCGGCGCAGCGCGCCGCGGCTGATGTCCCTGATGCCATTGATTTGTCGTTCATATTTTGTTCTCATGCGCCGAATCGCTATAGAGTGGTGCGGATGACCGACCATCTCCTGCTTTTCGTCACCATCGCGCTTGCGGGGCTTGTCGCCGTGATTGTGCTGGGAGTCGTAGCCGTGCGGGCGCTGCGCCGGCGCGAAACGCAAGCCGCCGACAAGCAACTGCTCGAACTTGCCCGGCTGCAAACAGAGACCGCGGTGCGCATCGAGGCGATGCGGGACATGATCGCCGGCCGACAGGCCGAGCTTCACCGCGCCGTCAACGAGCGGCTCGACTCGGTGACACATCACCTCAATCAGTCGATGACGACAACGCGCGAACATACGGTCGAGAGCCTGCAAAGGCTCAATGAGCGGCTCGCGGTCATCGACAACGCCCAGCGAAATATCGCCGATCTGGCCTCGCAGATGACCTCGCTGCAAAGCTTACTCGCCAATAAACAGCAGCGCGGCGCTTTCGGCCAGAGCCGCATGGAGCTCATCGTCCAGGACGGGCTCCCTAAAGACTGCTACGAATTCCAGCTCACCCTCTCCAACAAGTGCCGGCCGGACTGCGCAGTGTTTCTACCGGACCGCCGCCCGCTGACGATCGACGCAAAATTTCCGCTCGAGGCAGTCACCGCCTGGCGCGAAGCCAAGACCGAGGATGAGCGCAAGCAAGCCGCATCGCGGATGCGCCAGGATCTCACGAAGCATGTCGACGATATTGCCGCCAAGTATCTGATTGCCGGCGAAACGCAGGATCTGGCGCTGATGTTTGTGCCGTCCGAATCCATCTTCGCCGAGTTGCATGACGGTTTTGACGACATCATGCAAAAAGCGTTCCGCTCAAGGGTCGTCATCGTTTCACCATCGCTGCTGATGCTCGCGATCCAAGTCGTTCAACAAATTCAGAAAGACGCGCGCATGCGCGAGGCTGCCGACGAGATTCATGCCGAGGTTGGCCACCTCATGGACGACCTCAAACGCCTGCACGAGCGCGTGCTCAAACTGCAGCAGCATTTCGGCCAAGCGAACGAGGACGTGCGGCAAATTCTGGTATCGGCGGAAAAGATCGAGCGGCGGGGCGCCCGTATACGCGAGGTCGAATTCGACGGCGAGGACGCTGCTGCCGATCAGGCGGTCATTCCAGCTCCGCTGCCGCGACGGCTGCAAGCCGGCGAGTAATGGCGCGCCGCCAAAAGCGAGCGGGGGCAGCCGATCCGTTCACTCCTGCTGCTTCAAGCCGAGCTCGCCGATGAAGCGCTTGGCCTCCTCGATCTGCTGTAGCGCAAATTTCCGGTAATCCTCGCTGTTCAGATAGAACAGCTCCTGATCGAGGCTTGCCATTGCCGCAGCGTACGAGGGCTCCCCCAATCCTTTCTTGAACGCGTCATGCAGCAGCTTGACGATGCCCACCTCCATTCCCCTTGGGCCCGCAATGCCGAAGGGTGAGTTCGAGACCATATCGATGCCTATGTCCCGTAAGGTCGGCACGCTCGGCCAATTCCTCGTGCGCGCGGCACCCCACGTCACCAGCAGCCGGAATCGGCCGGCGTTGACGAGCGGCGCCCACCCGCTCGAGTCCGCGACGGCGTGGATGTGCCCGCCGAGCAGCGCGTTCATCGATTCGGCATTGCCCTTGAATGGCACGTGGGTCCATTTGATGCCCCGCCTCTTTGCGATCTGCTCCATGGTGATGTGGAGACTGGTGCCGGCACCCGGCGTGCCATAGTTGATCGTGCCGGGATTGGCCTGCGCGTCAGCAAGGAACTCATGAAACGTCTTCCACGGCGCATCATCCCTGACGACAACACCGAAGGTGTAGCCGCTTATACCGATGATATAGGTGAAATCCACGCTCGGATCGAAAGTAGTCTTGGTCATGAATGGAAAGCGAAAGATCGTGATCGGGATCTGTGTGATCGTGTAGCCGTCGGGCTTCGCGGTTGCGGCCATCTGGCCGGGAGCGAGCGTGCCGGAGCCACCCGGCCGGTTCTCAATGACAATGGACTGGCCAAGATACTTTTCGGTGGCGGTTGCTAGCGCGCGCATGCCGACATCGGTGGTACCGCCCGCGGGCCATGGCACGATGAGGGTCACAGGCCGCACCGGAAAGCTTTGCGCGTCCGCGGCGCTGATCCACGCGATAAATCCGGCCGCGAGTATGATGCCGCGAAGGATGCGTTTCATGGCGTGCCCTGGTTATCGGCCGCTGTTATGCGATCGATCTGAAGACGAGCAGGCTACGCCCGATCGCTTTTTGCCGCAATCGCGCGGCAAGTTGTGTCTGCGCACCCATTCACAGCGATAGCCCCGATGACCGTCACGCCCGATACCGCGACCGCTCGCGGAAGCCTCGCCGACACGTTCGCGATTTATCTCAAGGCGCGCGTACTGGTCGTGCTCTTTCTCGGCTTCTCAGCCGGGCTACCGCTTGCGCTGTCCAGCTCGACGCTACTCATCTGGATGCGGGAAGCCGGAGTCGATCTCGGCGTCATCGGACTGTTCGCGCTGGTCGGCACGCCATACACGATCAAGTTCCTATGGGCGCCAGTCGTCGACGCGCTCGATATTCCCGTGCTATCGCCGCTGTTTGGGAGACGACGCGCCTGGCTCTTCTTCTCGCAGCTGCTGCTGATCCTCTCGATCGTACTGCTTGCCTTCTGCGATCCAGCGCTGTCGCCTTGGTACGTGGTGTTCGCCGCCGCCGCCTTCGTCGCCACCGCCTCCGCCACGCAGGATATCGTGATCGACGCGTTCCGGATCGAAAGCCTGTCCGAAAGCGAGCAAGCCGCCGGCATGGCCGCCTATGTCGCGGCTTACCGGCTGGGCATGCTCGCCTCGACCGCAGGCGCGCTGTTTCTGGTGAGCGGATTCGAAGCCGGGCTGGGCTTCGGCAAGGATGCGTCCTGGACTGCCGGTTATCTGGTCATGGCGGCGCTCGTCGTTGTTGGGATCGCCACCATGCTGATCGCGCGCGAGCCCGAGAAGTCGGCCGTTGCCGCCGCTGAGCATGCCGCGCATGCGCGGCAGAACCCGCTCGCGCGCGTGGCCATGGCGGCATATGCGAGCTTCGGGGACTTTCTCACGCGCAACATGGCGATCCTCGTCCTCGTCTTCGTCGTGCTCTACAAGCTCTGCGACGCCTTCGCGGGTGCAATGACCGCGCCCTTCGTGATCGACCTCGGCTTTTCCCGCAATGACTATGCCGCCATCGTCAAAGGCGTCGGTCTCGCGGCGACGCTCATCGGCGGGTTTGCCGGCGGCGCGATCGCGCGCGTCTATCCGCTAGTGACGAGCCTCTGGATCGGCGCCTTTTTGCAGATGGCATCCAACCTGATCTTCACCTGGCAGGCATTCGTTGGCGTGAACCTATGGGCGCTCACGGTCACGATCATCGTGGAAAACTTCACCGGCGCGATCGGCACCGTGATCTTCGTCGCTTACCTCTCGGCGCTGTGTAACAATCCTCTGCACACGGCGACG
>Ga0137364_10000062_pt1 | contig 30610 bp, 22 predicted proteins | sample SagtaG_10_FD_104798 | JGI IMG/M metagenome (GOLD analysis project Ga0137364, IMG submission 104798) | Vadose zone soil microbial communities from Sagehorn Ranch, Mendocino, California, USA - Sage1_L_20_16 metaG | ecosystem: Environmental > Terrestrial > Soil > Vadose zone | place: USA... | reverse complement strand
CGCAGCGCTCTGGCGCTTCACGGCAACGCGAAGGTGGCAAGAATTTCGCTGCAGGATCGCTTCTTTCTGGAGGACCTGCGTTCGCCGCTGCGTTACGAGCCCAATGTGCTGGAGCTTTCCAAGATTTCCGCGCGCGTCGGTAACGGTGAGATTAACGGTTATTTTGCCATGCAACCGGAAGCGGAGGATTCTCCATTCACAACAAATGTAAAGTTTCGCGATGTGCTGGCCGACCAGATTATCTCGAACGCAGGCGGCCCCAAAGGAATGGTCCAGGGCAAATTAGAGGGAAGTTTCCAGGCGTCCGGGAAAACCGCCGACCCGGAGGCGCTCGTAGGACAAGGCGAAATTTCCCTGCGCGACGGGCGAGTCCAGCAATACAGCTTACTGGTGTTACTTGGGGAGATTCTTCAGATCGAAGAGCTCAGAGAACTTCATCTCGAGCAAGCGGAGGCGAGATATCACGTCAGTCCGAGCTTGGTTACAATCGACGAGTTGATTTTGCGTTCCCCGAATATTCGTCTCACGGCGTCGGGAACGGTTGCGTTCAACGGGAAGCTGAAACTCGATTCTCAGCTTGCGATCAACGACAAAATTCGCGGCCAGCTTTTCAAAGCGATTCGCCAGAATTTTCAACCGATCAATGAACCGGGCTACTCGGCCATCGATTTTCAGGTCGGCGGCACCATCGATCGACCAAGCACAAACTTAATGGACAGACTGGTCGGCCGCGACCTGAGCAATATGATCAACAGCTTCTTTGGTGGGCGCAAAAAGGAGCGGGCGAAGAAGAAAAAGAAACAGATCGAAGAAGCTGCGCCTGCGACGCCCGAGCGTAGCGACGCGGGTAACGCGGTGCCGGCTGCGCCATCAAGTTCTGCTTCGCCGCAGGAGGCGCTGCCTGAGGCTACCGCAACGCCAACGCCGGCCTCTTCCCCATGAGAGTGATCGCCGGCAGCGCCGGTGGAATTCGCCTGGCAGTTCCGAAACGGGGTGTGCGACCGACGATGGACCGTGTCAAAGCTGCTATCTTTTCCAGTTTGGGCGATGGCGTGGTGAGGGCGCGCGTTCTGGATCTTTTCGCAGGTAGCGGCGCACTCGGGATTGAAGCGCTCAGCCGTGGCGCGTCTTCTGTTGTTTTTGTCGAAGAAGATCGACAATCGGCGCAGATCATCGAGAGCAATCTCGCCAGTACAAAGTTGAAAGGACGAGTTCGACAGCAGGACGTCTTCGATTTTCTTCGGCACGCTTCAGGCGCTGAAATGTTCGACGTCATCTTTGCAGATCCGCCGTACGAAAAAACGGAGGCCGGTGAACGTTTCACCGAAAAACTGCTGGCAAACGAAGTATTGTCTCAACTACTGGATCCGGATGGAATTTTCGTTTTGGAAAAACAACCGGCTGAAGTTCTTCCCGAAATAAAAATGTGGCGTCTCCTTCGAAAGAAGAAATACGGCGCCACGGAGGTATTGTTTCTAAGCGTAAGTCGAGGAATTAGTCGCAAACATCCGCGAATGGACACGAACCAATGCGAAGTTCCCGAAGCGTTCAAAGCGGCGTCGAGCCGCCGCACTCCAAAGCGGCTTCGTCGCGAAAAATCCACAGTCCACAGTCCGCAGTCTTCAATTGAATGATTCGTTTCATTTACAATTTGTTTTGGCCACTCGGACTGTTGTTCTTTTTACCGGGTTATTTCGTGAAGATGGTTCGTCGCGGTGGTTACCGCGAAAAGTTCGAGCAACGCCTGGGAATTTACGATGGCGAACTACGGGCCCGCCTGTCGAAGCAAAAATCGACATGGCTGCATGCAGTGAGCGTTGGGGAAGTAAATATCGCCTTGAAACTGGCCCATTCGTTGCGCGCGCTAGAATCGGAGTTGCGCTGCGTTTTGACCACGACCACGACGACCGGTTTTGCTCTCGCAAACAAGAATGCGCCACCGTGGATCGAAGTGATGTACACGCCTCTCGATTACTGGCCGATCATGCGACGGGCGTTTTTTGTAATCAGGCCGGCGCGGATTGCGCTCGTAGAAGCCGAAGTTTGGCCAAACCTTGTCGCATGTGCACACCAACGCGGAATTCCGACAATCTTGGTAAACGCGCGCTTGTCGCCGAGATCGGAGAGAAGGTTTCGACGGTTCCGATTCTTCGTCGCGCCAACATTTCGATTGTTGGATCTGGTCTGCGCGCAGGAGCCGGAAGATGTCGATCGATGGGTCGCACTCGGCGTTGCGCGCGACCGGATTCGGGCGGTCGGAAGTATCAAATACGATCCCGACGGGCGTGACCAAACGTCAGAAGCGAAAGCAAACCAGCCACCAACAAACTTCAGCAATGCGGATCGAGAGCGTCCCGTGTTGTTCGGCGGAAGCACGCATCAAGGCGAAGAAGAAATTCTGGCCACAATCTTTTTGCGCTTGCGTCAACAATTTCCATCGTTGCGATTGTTTATCGCCCCACGTCACGTCGAACGACTCCGCGAAATCCGCGCTCACCTGGCTGCCCTGCCAATACGCGTCAACCTGGCGAGCGAAGTCTGGATTAATCGCGCATCAGATGCGGATTGCATTGTTCTCGATACCACAGGTGAACTTCAGCGCTGGTATGCCATCGCCACCATTGTCTTCATGGGAAAAAGCCTGACTGCGCACGGTGGGCAAAATCCCGTGGAACCGATCATGGCGGGCAAACCGGTTGTGTTTGGTCCGCACATGGAAAACTTCCGGACACTCGCGAAGACGCTGGTGTTAAAGAAAGGCGCGATCCAAATTGAGGATATCGATTCGCTTGAGCGAACGATCATCGGGCTTCTGCAAGATAGCCAAATGCGCCAGCGTCTCGTACAAAGCGCCCGCGAAGTGTTGAGCACGCACGAAGGCGCAACCGCGCGCTCTGCCGCGTTAATTCACGAACTTGGTTCGAGCTCGGTAGCCACGGCGCTGCGCGGTGTCTCGGACGACAGAGCCTGAAAAAGCGCGCTGGCAATTTGCCTTGCGTAAAAGGATGGCAATTCCGATATTGCCCGGCTTTTGCGACCCTATCGTCTAGAGGCCCAGGACACCGCCCTTTCACGGCGGTAACACGGGTTCGAATCCCGTTAGGGTCGCCATTCGACTCGGCCCTCTTAGCCCCGAGCGCCGATATAGTTACGTACTCCTGGGCATTAAATGATGAAGCGAGCGGTTTTCGGAAAGGCGCTGCCGTTGGGATCACCCTGGTTGATGCTCGCGATCATCTGTGCGCTGTTGCTGTCGGTGGCAGTGCTCGTGGATCTCAGCCCAGTGGTGGATCAGAATTTTTTCTTTTCCACGAACGACCCGGGAATCCAGCAAACCAAAAAGATCGAGCAACGTTTTCCGTCGCAACCAGAAGTGATTCTGGCGGTATCATCGCGCGACATTTCTTCGGCGCGATATCTCGAACGGATTCAGAAACTCACACAGCGTGTCCAAAGCATCGGTGGCGTAAGCGCGGTTAAAAGCCTGACGGAAGGGCCAAAAAGTTTTGAAGACGCACTGAAGAGCCCGTTCTGGAGCCGGTTGTTGATCGCGCCCGACCGGAAGTCCAGTAACGTGATTATTTTCCTGAAAGGGAGGCATACCGAAAAGCCAATTCAGCGATTAGAGCAGATCGTGCACGAAATGGACGCACGAGATTTTCGGATTCACATCGCCGGCCCGCCCTATGTCGTGGAAATGATAAGGCGTAGTCTCGCGCACGATTTCCGCTATTTCAGTCTCACGGCAGTCGCGTTGTTTGGTCTGACGATGGCCGCGCTGTTTCGATCGATCCGGTTGTTTGTAGGAATGCTTTGCACATGCACCAGCGCCGTCTTGTTGACCTTGCTTCTGCAATCACTGCTCGGTCACAAGATCGGCATCCTGACGGTGAACCTCGGCACGATCGTGTTCGTCATTGCGTTATCGCATCTGGTTTACATGACATTTAACTGGCAGACGCTTGCTAATCGCGCGCATCGCATGGGTAAGGAAAGTCCGAATCTCGCGGCAGCGGCACGAAGCATGACTTTTCCGCCGTCGTTTTGGTCCATGGTCTGCGCCTCGCTGGGTTTTGCGAGCTTGCTAATCGTCCAGGCAAAGCCGTTACGCGAGTTGGGATTTGGCGGCGTGCTCGGCACGGTTGTGGCATTCACGTGTGCGTACTTGATGTATCCGGCATTTCTGCGCTGGGCCGTGCCGCGTAAAAGCAAAATCGTGGAGGCGGAACCCACTCACACATTTTGGTTGCGGCGCTTTGCTCTGCTTTCGTTAGGCATCATTCTGCTGAGCATTGGACTGGGATTCGGCCTGATGAAGGTGAACACCGACCCGAGCCTTTTCGATTATTTCAAGCCAAAACAGGAATTGCGCGACGGCTTGGAATTCGTAGATCGCACCGGAGGCTGCAATCCGCTGACGCTCGTTGTCTCCGCGACAAACGGCAGCCGCCTGAACACGGACGAAGCCTACAAGAAGATGTGGACGTTGCATGGCGCACTGGAAAACCGGAAAGAGGTTGGGGCCGTTATCTCGTTGCCGACGCTTCTGGCAGAAGGCGATCGTACGCCGTTTTCGTTTCTCATCAGTTACGAAAAAATGATGGAGATCATGGCGCAGCCAAAGTACGCACGCGTCTCCAAGGGTTTTGTGACGAATGATCGGAAGGAAGCGGTGTTCATGCTCCGGATGATTGAGGCGCATCGCACCAAATATCGTGTCGAGGTTGTGGACGACCTTCGTGCTCTATGCCGCAGATATGGGTTCAAGGCTGACCTGGTGGGTGGCATTTATTACCTGCAAGGGCGACTGGCCAAACTTGTCGCCGAAAGTCTGGTCACCGGTTTGTTCTGGTTGAATTTGTTGTTCGTTGTGATCGCGTGGCTCGTTGCAAGGTCTATTCGCGGCGCGTTGGCGATGATCGCGAGCCTGACTCTCGTGCCATTATCGATGCTCGGCGGTATTGGATGGCTCCACGTTCCAGTGGACATCATTTCGGCGCCAGCCACGAATGTCTGTATCGGCATCGCGATTGATTCGATGATTCATCTCGTCTTTGGCGTCCGACGCGCGCAACGCGATGGGAAGAAAGGTTGGGACGCATGGGTCTTCGCGCGCGAAGAGCAATGGCGCGGGATTGTTTATTCGGACGTGATTATCGCCGCAGGGTTCGCCATTTTCGTATTGTCGGATTTTCCACCAACGCAGCGTTTCGGTTTGGTCGTTCTTGCCGGGTGCATCATCGATATCCTGGCAAACCTATTCGTCTTGCCGCTGCTCGGTGGCGCGCCCCTGAAAAAGCGCGTTTGAGGAAGCGCCTGCGTTGCATATTTTGGAACCGGTGCAAGCCGCGTTTTATCAGTCTGAAACTGAACAGCCACATCCGGGGCGGGCGCGCGCGATCATTAAAGCGCATCCGGAAGTCCGGCAATTGATGGTCCGCAATCCGTGGACGGCGCTGATCGCTATCTCAATCCTGGTCATGCAAACAGCCATCGCGTTTGGAATGGGTAAGCTCGGGTTCAGTTACTGGTGGTTCAGTCTTGTCGTCGCGTATTGCGTTGGGGCATTCGCCAATCATGCGAATTACGTCATCATTCACGACGCAACTCACAATCTGATTTTTCGGAACAAAAGCTGGAACAAGATGGTGGCGATCATCGCTGACCTTCCCAATCTCACGCCCGGCGCGATGGGTTTTCGCGTTTATCATTTGAAGCATCATTCCCATCAGGGCGATTACGAATACGACGCGGACCTGGCGAACCATTGGGAGGCACGGCTGGTCGGCAACCAATGGTACCGTAAGGCGATCTGGCTGATGCTCTTCCCATTTTTTCAGCTGACGCGTCCGCCACGATTGAAGGCGATTACGATGTGGGATCGCTGGTTCTTCATCAATTTTGCGTGCGCCGCGCTCTACGATGTGGCGGTCGTTTATTTTTTCGGGTGGTCGGGATTTCTTTATCTGGTGTTCGCGTTTTTCTTTTCAATCGGATTGCATCCGGTTGGGGCTCGCTGGATTCAGGAGCATTACACTTATGATTTCGACCAGGAGACATTCAGCTATTACGGGCCAATCAATCGCGTAGCGCTAAACATGGGTTATCACAACGAACACCACGATCTTCCCTCGATCCCGTGGAACAATCTGCCGAAACTGCGCGCGATGGCCCCAGAATTTTACAGCGATCTGAAGTATCACTCATCGTGGAGCCGGTTGCTGTTCCAGTTCGTTTTCGATAAGCGATACAGCCTGTATTCCCGGGTTGAACGAATGAAACAAAGGACTGACTATCGCCGGGTCTCCGCCGCGACACCCAGCCAAGTTGGCGGCCTTGATCTGAGTGCGAGGCCAATTAGTTTTTGATCATGGCAGACCGACTATACGTCTCGAACAAGAACGAAACGGTCCGGATGTTCGAGAGCGATTTCATGGAGTTTTTTTCGCGGGTGCATCCGGTGACTCCGTTGGCGCTGTACCTGCCGGTGGTTGGCTACATGCTTTACGTCTCTTTGTGGCGACAGCATTTGTCGTTTGTTGCCGTAGCGGCGTTGTTTTTGCTGGGTGTTTTACTCTGGACGCTGATCGAGTACCTCATTCACCGGTACATCTTCCATTACGAACCCAAGACTCGTTGGGGAAAGCAACTGCACTTTGTGGTTCACGGAGTGCATCACGATTATCCTAACGACGCGCGCCGGCTCGTTATGCCGCCAGTGATAAGCATCCCGTTAGCGTTTCTTTTTTTTGGCCTATTCCTTCTAATTTTTGGAAGCCTCGCGCCGGCGGTGTTTGCGGGGTTGGTTTTTGGCTATCTCTGCTATGACATGCTCCATTATGCGACGCACCATCTCGCCATGAAACGCGGCATGTGGCTTTGGCTGAAGCAGTACCATCTTCGTCATCATTTCAAAGACGATCATGTCGGCTACGGCATCAGCTCGCCCCTTTGGGATTACGTTTTCCGCACGACGCGAAAGTAGCAGCGTTTAAAGGTTAAAAAGTTACTACAGTTACAAGGTTAAATCGGATTCCTGTTTTAGCTTTTTACCAATTGTTCGTCTTCGCCAAGACTTCGACAGGCCGGTATAGGCCGCCCGTATTGCCCAAAAGCCGGCGGCTACTAAACCCTTGTCCTCAATCCGAAACCCGCTAAATTGGCTGCCCCGACACGGAACTCTGCCGATGCAGCGGAGAACTTCGTAAGGAATCTGTGAACCATAAAAACTCTCAACTTTGCTGGGACACGCCGCCCGTAGAGGTCGGAGTGAGCGAAAAACAGCGTACGATTTGATGAATCAGGACCCGGCAAAATTCAGTTTGAGTAATTTTCTGGCACAGGAAACGAGCGATCCGCTCGAGCCGCCGCCCAGATTCACGCATTGGATGCGGCAGGCCACGTTTGCGGTCGAACTTTATGAACCGGAGCTGCTCGCCGGTGCCGACGCGCGCACGACCATCGATTACAACGGGCGGCCACGCTCGGTGATCAATCTTTGTTCCTACAATTATCTCGGCCTCGCAAATCATCCCGAGGTCATCGCCGCAGCGCAGGCAGCGTTGAAGACACACGGTCTCGGCGCATGCGGTTCTCCGATGCTTTCCGGCATGACGGATCTTCACCGCGAGCTTGAGCGGCAGGTGGCAAAATTTCTCGGGCGCGAAGACGCCATGCTTTTTAATAGCGGATTTGGAGGTGCGCTCGGAACCATCTCCGGTTTGCTGCGCAAAAACGACGTAGCGATCCTGGATAATCGCTCGCATTTGAGTTTGCGCGACGGCGCGGCGCTTTCGCGATGTCGCGCGGACAAATTCGAGCACAACGACGCGGCATCGCTCGATAAGGCTCTGGCGCGCAAACAGGGTCGTCGCCAACTCGTGGTGATGGAAGGAATTTATTCCATGGATGGCGATTTCGGAGACCTGCCGGCGCTGCTCGATATCGCAGAGTCGCATGGCGCGAGTGTTTTTGTCGATGAAGCGCACTCGATGCTCGCCTGCGGCACGAACGGTCGCGGCGCGGCTGAAAAATTTGATGTGGAAGATCGCATACCGCTTGTTTACGGGACATTTTCAAAAGCTTTTGGCGCGCTGGGTGGATTCGTGGCGGGCCCGAAGGAGACCCTTCGTTACCTGCGTTTTTACGCGCACCCATATGTTTATTCGTGCGCTTTGCCGCCCGTTGTGGTGGCGGCGATCTTGAAAGCGCTGGAAATCGGAATGCGCGAGCCGGAGTTGCGGAAAAAGCTCTGGGAAAACGCCGATTACTTTCACGCTCAACTGCGCAACATTGGAGTCGATACCGGAAGGTCGACAACATACATTATGCCACTGGTGATCGGCGATCGGGAACGCATGTACCGGTTAGGCCACGAGTTGCGACGGCGCGGTTTGTGGGTCGCGCCGGTAGATTACCCGGCGGTCCCGGAAAACAAGATTTGTTTCCGCGCCTGTGTAACCGCCAAACATACCCGCGCCGATCTTGACGAGGCGCTCAACATTCTCGATGACACGCTCAAAGCGGATTCGAAAATTAAGGAGACGACGTTCCGGTTGCGGTGCAAAATGTCTGAGCTGGCCGTGAGGATGACTTCTTAATGCCGGCAGAGGAGGTCGCTCACACGGCAGTCCCCAAGATCGAATCGACCTTCAAAGCGCGCGAAGTCGAGGGAATCCTGGATCTTCGCTTCTACAGGCCAATAGGGTTTTGGTTGGCCCAGTTTTTTGCGCGGCTGAAAATGACGCCCGCGGCCGTGAGCTTGCTTGCCGGCATCATTGGTGTCCTTGCAGGACATCTTTATTACTATCGCAATCTGAGCATCAACATTGTGGGGATGGTGCTTCATGTCTGCGCAAATACGCTTGATAATGCGGATGGCCAGCTCGCCCGCCTCACGCATCGGGAAAGTCGCGAGGGTCGTATCATTGACAGCATTGCCGACCACCTTGTCTTTGTTAGCGTTTATTTGCACCTGACTCTTCGCTGTCTATTCGAAGGTTCGTCGCCAGCCATTTTTCTTCTGGCATTTGCCGCTGGAATCAGTCACGCATTGCAGGGAGCAGCGGCGGATTATTATCGCAGCACCTATCTTTACTTTGTAACAAACGGAGCGCGGACGAGTGTAGATTCCTCGCCCGAACTGCGATCGGACTACTCAAAGTTGACGTGGCGGCACGCAGCCTGGCGGAAGCTTCTACTCGCATTGTATTTGAACTTTACCCGCCAACAGGAAATGCTTGCACCACGCCTGAAAACGCTGCGTGATCTCGTCCGCAAATCGTTTCACGGCGAAATTCCTGACCGGCTAAGGAGCCGTTATCGAGATTTGGCCGGTCCGATGCTCAAATGGTGGGGACTCTTGATGACGAATGTCCGGATGCTGGTCCTGTTTGCGCTTCTGTTCGTGAGCCAACCGGTTTATTACTTTTGGTTTGAGCTGATCCCACTCAATTTGCTGTTCGTTTATCTCCTGTTTCGCGAGGAAAATATGGCGGAATCGGTGCTGAAAATCGCCCAGAGCCCGCGAAATTCGGCGTAGCTATCCTTCTACGTGTCGAAGATTGAAATCTCAGAGGCCCGTTCGTGTCAGGAACGCAATGCGTTCATCAAGTTTCCATGGCGAATTTATGTCAACGATCCGGCCTGGGTGCCGCCGTTAATAATGGAACGCAAAGCGTTCCTCGATCGTAAACGGCATCCGTTCTACAGACATGGCGATGCTGCGTTATTTCTCGCACGGAAGAACGGCGAGATCGTTGGCCGAATCATGGCGAGCGACGATCCGAATTACAATGCGTTGCACCAATCGAATGTCGGCTGCTTCGGTTTGTTTGAGTGCATCAACGATCGCGATGTTGCTGCCGCGCTATTCGAACGCGCGGCGAGTTGGCTTCACGAAAGAGGACGCACTGAAATTATGGGGCCGATTGACTACTCAACAAACTATGTCTGCGGTCTTTTGATTGATGGGTTTCAGTTTCCTCCCACAATCCTGACCTCACATAATCCACCGTACTATCGGGATCTGATCGAGAGCTGTGGTTTTACAAAGGCGAAAGATTGGTATGCCTGGTGGTTCGCCGAGCCAGTCAGGGCAGCAGCCCGTTTGCGACCACTGGCCGAACGTTTCCGAAAACGATGGCCGGTCGTTATCCGGCCTGGAAATCTCAAGAATATTCGCGAAGAAAGCAGGCGCCTTCGCAAAATTTACAATCAAGCGTGGGAAAAGAATTGGGGTTTTGTGCCATTCACGGAAGCGGAGATGGAGTTCATGACGCACGAGCTCAAGCAGCTAGTCATTCCGGAGTTCACACTCATCGCAGAAATTGGCCAGGAGCCGGTGGGCTTCATCCTGTGTGTGCCCGACATCAATGTCGCCCTTCGCTATCTCAATGGCCGGCTTACCACTTTTGGATTGCCAGTAGGTCTTGTGAAACTTCTTTACCACAAGAGCCGGACGCGGACTGCGCGGCTCATCGCACTTGGTGTGATTGAAAAATATCGCCGTGCCGGGATCGCTGAAATGCTCGTGCTGCGGATCGTCGAAGACGCGATGATCAAACGCGGGTTCAGGGGAGAGCTGAGCCTCACGCTTGAAGACAATTTCACGATCAATCGTTTTCTCGAAACGATCGGAGCGCAGCGCTATAAGACATATCGAATTTTCAAAAGGACACTGACCGAATGAGCAAGCCCCAAGATGGTTTCGTTTCACGGTTTCTAAACCGGCCGATTTCACGCCGCATCACCAGGGTTCTCCTCAAGTTTCCTATCCATCCCAATGCGTGGACGGTATCGACCTTTGTTTTGCCGCTGATCGCCTCTGTATTCTTGATACGCGGCAATTACGTCAGCGTCGTCATCGGCGCGGCCATTTTTCAAGTGTTCAGTATCCTTGATGGTTGCGACGGCGAAATCGCTCGCGCCAAAAATTTGGAATCGAAGTTCGGTGAGCGATTGGATTACTTCTGCGATTTTGCAGCAAGCCTTCTCTACGTTCTCGCTCTTGGGTTAGGACTTCACCGTTCGAGCGAAGGGATTGTCTGTGCTGTACTAATTACGATCAACGAACTGCTCCTACGAGCTGGGAAGAGCAAAACGTCAGTTGTTTCGTCGACATTTCACGAATCGTTTTACGCGAGACACCGCACGATGATCGGGCATTCCGGCCTGCTGAACTTCGGCCAGCGATTCGTGTGGTGGGTCTTTCAGCTGACCAAACGCGACATGGCTATTCTCGTTTTTCTTCTGCTTGCGGTACTCGGCTTGGCTAATTGGATTCTCAATCTATGGACCATTGTCGCTGGCGCGAGCCTGGTTCTCAGCGCAATCGCTGTGGTCCGAGCGGGTAATGGCGGTGGCGATGTGGCAACGCGCGAGCCTCGGTTCTAATCCCCAGCAGTCGGCGAAGATCTGAATTGATGCGTCGCCCTAGCTCAACGTGGTCTGCGACCCTTTGGCAATCTGTCCCTCTGCATGGGCCAGCATTTGTTGGGTGTCCACGTCTTGCCACCAGCCTTCGCCGATATCTATGGCATGGACTTTATTGTCACGGGCCATCGACCGAACTCCATCAGCCAGGCTGCAATCACTCTGGCGGCTAATGGACTTCGCCCGCTCGAGATAGTCGAAGATTTCGAGCGGGCAAACAAATAAACCGATATCAATTGCATCGTAGTCGCGCAGATTTTTTCCGATATCGGTAACCCGATTTGCTTGCGTTCGGACTTTCATCGCATCGTCCAAATCGAAAATCGAATTAAGCTTCCGGTCTACCGCGACGCCAAGGAAATCAGAATCAAAAGAATCGAGCAAATGCTTGACTATTGCATCGTCGAAAAGGTGATCGCTCATCGTGAGAAGAAAGGGTCTGGCGACGCGATCCGCCGCTGTGAGCAACGAAATGCCATTTTGTTTTTGCCAGTCGCGATTTTCGATGAAGGCCGCATCAAGGTCGGAGGAAATCAAGTGTCTCATCTGGTCGATCATGCGCTTGCTTTCAAAACCGACTACGAAGTTCACGGTTTTGATCCCGGCATGAATCAAGGCATCCAGGGTGTACGATATCAAGGGTCGGCCACGCACCGGGACAAATGGCTTCAGAAAAGTTTTATCTGAACCGCGTAAACGCGAGCCTTCGCCGGCCATCAAGATTACTGCTTCGCGGATAGGAGTCATATTCGGGAAGAACTCGATCGAGCAGGAGTAAGAGTAAGGAGAAGGGTCATAGGTCGTAATATCTTTTGAGGCCCCACAGCCGGACGCGTTGTGGAAGAAACCTGAAAATCAGCGGTGCAATTTTTGATTGAAACAGATCGCCGATTGTTATCCGTGGGGGAGGACGATCCGCATTAATTAATTTGAGGACATGTCGGGCGACGAGGTCCGGGCCCGGCGCATTTTTCATGACGCGCTCGACGACTTCCCATGTCTTGGTGATTTTTGCGTCGTAGCGCGTATCCGCCGTCGCACTCTTACTCACGCCTTCATTAAATTCGGTGCGAATGTCGCCCGGCTGAAGATCGACAACATGCACTCGTGAATTACCTAGCTCCAGTTGGATTGACATGGTGAATGATGCCAGGGCGGCCTTCGCCGCGTTGTAGGCAGCCATGAATGGCACTGGAAGCCGAGAGGCTAGCGAGGTGACATTAATGATCAAACCTTCTCCGCGTGTCTGCATATGGGCCAGCGCGCGCTGCATCAATTGGATTTGGCCGAAAACAAGTACCTGGAACTGGCTGGTGATCGTTTCCAGAGGAAGAAGTTCAGCGGAGTCAAAATGGCCAGCACCCGCATTGTTGATCAACACGTCGAAATTGCCTGCTTCGGCGACGGCGGCATTGAACGCCTGGTCAATGGAGCGCGGATCGCTTAAATCCAGGCGGACCGCGTGCCATCGCGGCATTTTCGGGATGCGCTCTATATTACGCGACGTACCCCAAACCTCATGACCCTCGGCTACCAATAATTTGGCGACGGCGAGGCCGATGCCAGAGCTTGCACCAGTGATAAAGACTTTTTTCACAACGTGGAAAATGGTTTCTTGTCGCGCAAGGCATCTGTTGTTGCTACCGCATTGATTCCTATTTTAACTATCGCTTCGATGCAAGAATCTCCTGCGCAGCCATTTCATTGTTGGGGCGAGTCGTATTAATGGCTCGCCAGGCTTTAGGCGATCTTCTCTCAATGTTGCCGCTGATTTCCGCTGTTCTTTTGATCTTGGGTGCGCTGGGTATTAAGCGTCTGCTTCCTGGTAATAGAAAGCGTCGGCGACAAGTCCGCTTCATTCGTGAAACGTTGGCCGCCAAACCTACGTTCGATAATCGGCGTGTAATCGTGTCGCTATCGACAGTGCCTGATCGGATCAATAATTTGAGGCCGACGATTCGATCCCTTCTAAAACAAACCCGCCCGCCGGATGAGATCGTCCTGGCCATCCCGGAATTTTCGGTTCGTGAGCGGCGGCCTTATGTGGTGCCGAAATATATTTCCCGGTTGCCACGGGTGCGGATCTTACGCTGCCGCGAGGATTGGGGGCCGGCAACGAAGTTCATCGCCGCCATTCAGGACGAGCTGGCAGCGGGGCGGCAGAATACGTTGATCGTGGTGGTGGACGACGATCGCATCTATCCGCGCGATGCGCTTGAAACTTATCTTTACTACAGCGAGCAATTGCCGGACGCGGCCCTTTGCTTTCGCGGCGCTGCCATGCCGTCCACCTTAGATTGGGACGATGCCAAAATGATTTACGCGAAGGACCTTCGCGAGCCACGACCGGTGGCAGTTATTACTGGGTGCGGAAGTTACCTTGTGCAGCCCCGGTTCTTCGACCGATCGCTTTGGAATTACTCAGAAGCCCCACCGGTGGCGTTTTACATCGATGATATTTGGATTAGCGCATGGCTCAGCCGGCGCGGCGTGAAAAGATATGTTGTTCCGGGCTCGGCGACGATGCGCAGTGTGCGTTGGCAGCGACGGACCTTATCGTTAAACAAGATTCACGGTCGTCAAAAACTCAACAATGAGATCATCGCATTTTTTCGCGATGCTTGGGACGTCCATGCTTCCTAACTAGGAATGTGCGTCCTTGCGATGGGTATGATGTCCCCACCACTGAACACCGAACACTGCCAAAAAAGCCGCGGCGCTGGTGATTTGTCCGACAATTCCGCCCAGAAACGCGCGGCACACCAGAGCGGGAACAAGCGCGATCCCCGCGGCAATCAGCGGCGGGCGAATATCGCTCCACGAGTCTTTCCAGTGAAACACCCATCGCAGCGTTGCGTAGCGTAGGATGCCTTGGACGATATAGGGCAAAAGAATGCCGACAGCCGCGCCCATCGCGCCAAAGCGGGGAATGAGCCAAAGCAAGCTGCCCGCGGCGACCGCGCACGTGATCGAAGAATGCAGAAGATTTAAATGCGGTCTTTGCACCATGATCACGGTCTCGCCTAATGAGACGAACGCGTTGGTAGCACTGGCGAGGGCGACGATTCCGAGCCAAACGCCACCTTGCTGAAATGAAGGGCCGTAGATCAGCAGAATTGTGCCGCCCGCGAGAGACAACACCGCTACAAGCGGTAACAAGATCCACAGCATCCACTGAGCCAGCCGTGCGTAAGTAGCGGCAGCGACCTCGTGATCGCCAGTAGCCGTCATACCGGCTACGACCGGCGCAAAAATGGGATTGAAAGTCTGATTAACTTTTCGCAGGCCGTTCGCGGTGCCGATGACTGCACTGTAGATACCGACGGTTGCAAGCGTCACACCAGGCGCGCGTCCAACGAAGTACCCGAGCATGAGAAGATCCAGCCGCGAGATGAAGGCGTTAATCAGCTGATAAACGCTGATTGGGGCAGCATACGCGATTAGCGAGCGTGCTACGGCGAAAGGCGACACAACGTCCGCGTGTGTTGGAATATTGCGAAACAACGTCGAGGCGAGCGCGAGTGCAATGAGTCCTGACGCTGCCGTTCCGAGGATTGCAGCCACCTCCGGCGAGGATTCTTTGAAGCCGACGGCAAGTGCAAGCAGGAATGCGAGTGTTGTCGCAATTGGCTCGGTCATCCCGCGCGAGTAGATATCGTGCTGCATGACCTTCATCCCCCGCGAAACAGCCGTACTGATGCGATACAAGGCCAAGCCTGGCATCGCGCAGAGAACCAGTGCAAGGGCCGAAGCCATTTGTGGCTGCACATGAAGACGATTGTTAAAAAACCGGAGCCCTATTATCACAAGGCCCGCAGTAACGACGGACTGCGCGACTCCCAGGATTACAGCGACTCGAAACAGCGCTCGGCTCCGTGCCCGGTCGACAACCGCTTCCGAGCGGGCGATAAACGTAGTAATCGCATTATCGAGGCCGAGGACACCGATCTTGCTGATGATGTCAGTGGTCGACCAGGCAACCGAGTATAAGCCGAGCGCCGCTGCTCCCAGCAGCCGCGCGACGAGGAATGTGAAGATGCCGCGGAAATTCGACGCCAACATCGCGATCGTGTTCAAGAACGCGCCGCGTTTTAGTTCGACTCCGGTTTGGTCTACGCGTGCCGGGGCGTCCACTGCCGGCGGTGGTACATCCTCCGCAATTTCCGGTTTGCTCGGTGACGCCTGACGAAGCGGGTCAGGAGCCTGAGCGATATTGATGTTAGACATCAAGAGAAAGGGAGCCTTGATTCATTTTTTGCTGGAAATATGCTCGATGCAGCGGGCGCCCAGCCCGACATTCGCGCTGACACCGCCTCGACGCTACAATTGACTGCTCGGACCGCCAAAATTTTTTCGCAAAGCTTGACCCTATTAGAAAGGGGCGGGGAATGGATCTCCCTGTAGGTATTTCAACTTTACAACGGACCGATCGCTGGATTGGTGCGCCGCTTTGCATTCTCCATGCGAGTCTTGATTACGCGAGGCGCTGGCTTTAGACCCGTTTCTGATTTGACCGGAGGCTCGCGCGCAGCAATCGAATTTTTCAGGAAAAGTATACCCCGCATCGAGCAGGGCCCCCACTTATGACGCGATGTCAATCCCGCTGGGTCAACTTGGTCATCATCGCTTTGGTCGTCATCCTGCGTGCGCCCACGCTCTTGCCGTCGTTGTACACGACCGATGAGGCCTATTACGGCACGATCGCAAACGATATCTTGGACGGTGGCGCGCTCTATCGCACTGCGGTGGATACAAAGCCACCGGGCATGTATTACATTTACGCCGGCGTTTTCCGAGTAGCTGGGAGGAACAACCTCGGTGCGGTCCACGTCCTCGCCATATTTGTCGTCGTGGCCACCGCCCTCGTGTTGCGGCGAATCGGTGCGCGATTGGCGGACGACTGGGCAGGAGCATGGAGTGGCATTGGCTATGTCATTTTCGTCCATGCTTACTGGCCAGGTGACACGCTGGGCGCGAACAGCGAGATTTTTGCCTCTCTTCCGCTCGCGTTAAGTGTTCTTGTCTTCCTTCAAGCGCAAAAAAAGCCGGCCTCGAGCCTAATGTTTCTCAGCGGCGCACTGGTCGGGGTAGCGACCTTGATCCGGCAGCCTTCGGCCGTGAACTTGGGCGTACTGCTGGCGTGTCTCGTTTATGGCTGGCTCATTGCCCGCTCCCACTCCTTCGCACGTGTTTTGGCAGCAGGTAGCGGTGTCGTAATTGGATTCATCGCGGTCATTGCCGCACTGGCCTGGTACTACCAGTTGCAGGGAAACTTGCATGACGCGTATCTGTGGGCCTGGACGTTTGCGATTCGCTACGTCGAGGCCGAAACAACTTTCGGTTATGTTCTGAAACGTCTCGTCACAGTCCATCTCGCTGTGATTCTTCTATCGGGTTTGTTGTGGTATTTTGGCATCTGGCAGATGGTTGAAATGCTCAGGTCTTTTTGGCGGCGGAAGCCTGTCTCCTCCGAGGCGATCCTGCTTATTTTGTGGTTCGGCCTCACCTACCTTGCGATCTTTATTGGATGGCGATTTCCGGGACATTATCATCTGGCAGTGCTTCCGCCGCTGTCGATTCTCGCGGGCCAGGCGTTCTCGCGCTTTGTCGCAAAACAGCGACGTTCTCCTCAGCGATGCTGGCGATGGATCCGAACAGGTATCATCGGTGCGGCCGCGCTCCCAGTGATGGGTTTTCTCATCGTGGCCTTTATAGTCAGAGCGCAGACGCTCTATTTTCTCCCGACTGTTCAGCAGATCGTCAAGGAGACGAGACCGAACGATCGTATCTTTGTTTGGGGAAGTTCCCCACGGCTCTACAGTTTCTCCGGCCGGCGGATGGCGACGCGTTTCGTAAGCTGTTCACATCTGGTTGGCGCCTACGCCATCCGGCCTCGTGAGGTGAGAGATAGAGGGAAAAGCATGATTCCGGAAACTTGGGCGATGTTTCAGGCAGACTGGGAAACACACCCCCCGGTGCTTATCATCGACACGTCAGCGGTAGACCAGTTCTGGTCGAGGCATCCCATGACACGATATCCGGTGCTTCGCGCCTATCTTTCCGGATATCGCGTGGAGGGTGTGATCAACGGCGAAACAATCTATCGTCGGCTTTAACGACTGACCCGAAACAGTGCGCATACGACGTGGAGGCCCAGCGTCTAGTTTGTTATCTAATGTTCAATGAAGAAGAAAACATCGAGCGCGCGGTCCATTTCGCGGAGGCCGTCCTGAATACGACAAGTTCCGCGATCTGCTGCCCGCGGAAGTATTGGAGAAACGCCTTCAAAACTCAAAGACCTGGGTACATTTGGCATCTCACTGACGATGGCGATGCTCCTTGCTCTTAAAAATTTGTTAACTTCATCTTTCCACGCAGATCAGGCTTGCGTTCCATGATCGAGGAGCACCACGGTTTCGATCGCGTCGTGATTTTAAGTGATGAATCGGCCAATTGGCAGATCGCCGGATTGCGCCAGCTTGATCGGCTCGTGCTGGGGCTCGATGAATTCGCCAAAGCAATGGGAACGGCAAACAAGATTGAGATTGTCGTTTTCTGGAAACCCGAGATTCCGCTTTCGGAGCGATGGTTGCCCAAGCACCAGCGAATCACGCGTGTTCGGTTAACCGAAGCTTCCAATTCGGTTCAACCGGAAGCACGCATTCTCGCTACGCGCTTGTTCATCGCGCGAAATGCTTTGTCGAAGTTTTTTCCCACGACGCCCCCGGTAAAGATCGAGCGACCGATTGTCGACCTAACGGGAGCGTGGCCACGACTCTTCGATCAGTTCGAGAGAACCTGTCGAAGCGCGACCCGCGCTGATGAAGAGCACTGGCGTTTTCTCGCGCAACCGAGCGAGATTGTCGCCAGCGAAAAACACCTCCTTCGCCACAGCGGCAAATCGCAGGACGGAATGGTTTCGAAGTTTTTGAACCGCCCGATCTCACGCGTAATCACGCGGCTTCTCCTTAAGCTGCCGATTACTCCCAACGCTTGGACGATGTTGATTTTCGTGCTTGCTCTTGTGGCTTTTGTGTTTTTGGTGCGCGGTGACTACACCGGTTTCCTGGCCGGAACTGCCCTTTTCCAATTGATCAATATTTTGGACGGATGTGATGGCGAGATTGCGCGCGCCAAGTATCTCGATTCGGAACAAGGCCGGCGCCTCGATGCCTTCTGCGATTTCGTCGCCAATCTGATTTTTGTTCTCTGCCTGGGCGTCGGTCTCTTCCGGCAACCGTCGGTGAGCGTAAACATTCGCTTCGTTTATCTGTTCGAGAGCTTGATCACGTTCTTTTTAATGGCGCGCGGGCTTCGCCGTTACCTCATGCCGCTTCTCGCTCGCGATACCACGCGCGTAGCCTCGCGCCGGCAGGAAGACTTTGGCATAGCGGAGCGTTTTTTCGGTCGTGCGCTGACCGCTTTCATTTTTCAAATCACCCAGCGCGACGTGATTTATTTTGTGTTTCTCCTTTTGGCGATCGCCGGTCGCGCGTCATGGATTCTGCACATTGTTTTCGCCTTCTCCGTGATCACGCTGCTCTTCAGGCTGTTCAGGAGGAGTTTGCGGCTGGCCGCAGAAATACACTCGTAATTGGTCGATGATGATCGCGTTTACCCTCTCCGTAGGAGCGTGTCTGGCTTGATACAAACTGACGGAAGACACCCGCAACACCTGATATGACGGAACCTCTTCGCCCGCCATTATTAGTCGTCGCAGATTTGCCGGAGGCGCTGACCGATCTGTGCGGCATCTCGCTGCTGGAACGAATGCGTCGCATCGCGCTGCATCTCGGTTTTCGCGAGGCGATGATTTTGTCCAACTCCGTGAAGGCGGTCGCTGCGCGTGTCGCCAACGAGTCGTGGCATCGTGCCGATGTGTCGCTCACGTTTAGGGAGCGCACCGGTGCGAGGGTCACGATTGGCGATATTCTAGATTGCCTCGCTGCACTGAGGATCGCTTCCGGCGGGCGGATCCTGATCGTATTCGCCAGTTTTTATTGTGATGAACGCCTGCTGCGTTCGCTCGCCGACGCACAGACCAACTCCGCTCTCATCGATTCGGATCCCCCATCGACCATTGCGCCGCTTTTGGAAAATCCAGATACTCATTCTTCCCGGCTTTTGTGTGCGGCTCTGCTCTCGAGCGAATGGCTTTCGCGGAAAAATCGCGCTGGCATACTCGTGGAAGAGATTACTTCGGATACGATGGCAGGTGGCATAGCATGCGTCGACGCTGCCCGGCAGCAAGCATACCTTCGAAGCATGCGCAGGAGTGTGCGGCCGGTCTTTTTTCCAGCTCCTTCGCTCGAGCGCCGTCCGCTGGCCGAACGTTTGCTGCGTGACGCTACACAAAAAGGTGTCCTTGATTTTCCGGCGCTTGTGCACGCACCGATTGAGAAGTGGCTCGTTTCGCATCTCTGTCGAACGACGATCACTCCGAATCAGATCACGCTTGGAACCGGAGTGCTCGGTCTAGCCGTGACGCTGCTTTATGCCTGCGGGTATCTTTGGGCTGGAGTGTTGCTCGCCCTCGTTATTGGAGTTCTCGATGGCATTGATGGCAAACTCGCACGTTTGAAAGCTCAAACGACCAAGCTTGGAAAGAAGGAGCACGACCTCGATTACCTTATTGAAACGTCGTGGTGGACGGCGCTGGCGTATCATTTTCATGCCACTGGTCAAATTCATTACGCTTACGTGATTTTCTTCGCTTTCTTTTTCTTCCATATGCTGGAACGCATGGCTCAAAAAGCCGTTCAGCGACGAATTGATCGAAACCTGGACGATTTCGCTCCATTTGATCGTCTCGTGCGCATCTTCGCTGGCCGTCGCAACATTTATACCTGGCTGTTTACCTTCTTTCTTATCATTAGGGCCCCGGCGACTGGCTTCATTTGGCTCTGTTTCTGGGGGATGGCGAGCGCGGTCATCCATATCTTCCGTGCGTTGCAAATCGGCTTCACCGGCCAGGATAAAGTTGCGCCAACGTCAACTCCGTCGTGAAAGGGACTTGGCTTGCGATGGTCGATCTGACGCTGCTTAAGAAATTGAACTTCGCGTCCCGCGCGGGTGGCTGGCAATTATCCGGCCATCTTTCATCTCGTGAATCCAATCGCAGGCTTCGGCGATCGCTGGATTATGCGTGGCGAGGAGCAGTGCTTTTCCACCCTGTTGCACAATATTCTGCAATAGCTCAAAGGCGCGCTCTGAGTTGGCGGTGTCGAGATTGCCGGTTGGTTCGTCAGCCAGGATCACCCGGGGATCGTTGGCCAGTGAGCGCGCGATGGCCACGCGCTGTTGTTCGCCTCCGGAAAGGTGACGACTCGGTCTGTGCAATTTGTCGCCCAAGCCCACTGCTTCCAACAGGATCGTAGCGCGCTCACGCATTTCGTTATCGGAAAGTTGTCCCAGCTTGCGCATGGGAATCATCACGTTCTCCTGCGCAGTAAAATCCTCCATCAGAAAATGAAATTGAAAAATGAATCCGATAAACTTGCTTCGTCTCTGCGCGAGCTCGTCATCGCTCAACTCAGACACTGGCTCCGATTCGATTGAAACGCGGCCTGCATCAGGCAGATCGAGTAGACCCAGAATGTAGAGTAACGAGCTTTTGCCGCAGCCTGATGGGCCAACAACTGCATGGACGCTGCCGGGCTCGATGTCGAGCGATACGCCACGGAGCGCATGCACACGTTCTTCCTCTTCACCCAAGTAACGCTCAATTCCTTCGCAACTGAGACAGGTTTCTGAGTTCATCTGGAACCTCGAATGGTAACCACGGGCGGCAACTGGGCAGCGCGACGCGCGGGGACGTAACTCGCGATGAACACGGCGAGGATCGCCAGCAAGGTGGCAAACACGTAGTGTCTCCAATCCCACGTCACCAGAAAGTAATTCGTGTAAAGCAACCCGCGGATGCGAATGGGAATGTGCGACACGCCCCAAGTCATTAACGCGCCCAGCAAACAGCCCAGCACAGATCCAACCGCGGCGATTACCGCGCCTTGCCACAAGAAGATCAAGGAAATGTCGAAACGCCGGTAACCCATTGAGCGCAAAATTGCGATCTCCTTTATTTTCGCGAGCACGGACATGGTTAGTACGTTGAAAATACCGAACCCGGCGAGGAGGATGATAAGAGAAACAGTAATCGCGACGGACATCCTCAGTGTGAGGAAAAGCTGCAGGGTGCTCTCCTCGCGGTCCTGCCAACTGGTCGCTCCATGCTGAAACAGAGCTTCGAAATGTCTAGCCAAGGCGGGCGCACGGTTGGGATTTCGTAGTTTGTATATGACCATCGACGCGCCGGAAGGTTGTTGCAGGAGGGCTTGCGCGATTCGGGCGTGCGAGTAAACCCGGGTTGCATCGATCGATCCAATGCCGGTGCGGGCGGTCGCTGCAATGGTGAAGCGCCAGTACTCTCCATTGGGCGCAAGCAACTGCACTGTGTCGCCGACGCCAGCCTGAAGCAACTCTGCTAGGCGCGAACCGATGATGATTGAACTCGTGTTATTTCGAAAATCATCAAAGTTGCCGTCAATCAACTGGTGGAGAATATCGGTTGTTTGCGCATGCAGAGCCGGATCGATGCCGTAAAGCTCGACGGTCGCGTTCTCAAATCCCGCGCGAGCACTGACCGTTCCGCGCAGGACCGGGGAACACGAGACCACATTGGAAAATTGCCTGCTCACCCGCATGATTTCGTTGGCGTTAGTGATCCCTTCAAAATAGACACGAGGTCCCACCGTTCCTTTGGAGCCTTTAGCGGAAACCATCAGCGGTTCATAGCGCGGGCGAAACCGTGATTTAATAACTAGCGCGCCATTGCTGCCAATGGTGGAATTGATGAAATAGTTCGAGAACCCCTGGGTCTGCGCCTGTGTGCAGATGAAAATCGCCACACCAAAGACGACGCCGCTCAGGCTCAGCAGCAAGGCCCGCTTACGATGCGTGAGGAAACGCAGGGCAATGTAGAGCGGCGGAGTCACGGTTTGGTCGGCGGCGGGGGCAGACTGACTGTTCGCTGACGCACCGGTTCACCCGCGTGAAACTTGTCCTGGTCAGCCATAATCACGTTGCTGCCCTCTTCCAGACCACTGAGCGCCTCTGCAAAATCGAGTGTTCGAAATCCCACCTTCACCGTGCGCGCATGCACAATTCCTCCATTCACAACCAACGCCTGATCGACAAGGAGAGCGCGCGTTGGCACCAGCAACGCATTTTCGTGGGTGCCGGTGACAATGTTCATCTCGCCGGTCATTCCAACCATCAAATTATCCGGTGGATTTTCCATCTCGAGCACGATGGTATATCGCTGAGTCGTGGGATCGGCTGCTGGCTGAACCGAAGTAACGCGCGCAGCGAAGCTCCGCGTCCGGTAGGCATAGAGTTGCACTTTGGCTTTCATCCCCGGTTTCACTTCGCCCACATCTTCTTCGTTTACTTCGCCCCGGACGTAATTTCTGCGCGACGAAACTGTGAAAAGCTCGTTGCCGTCGGAAACCAGTTCGCCATCGATTGTCTGAACATTTGTCAGAAGTCCATCGATCGGCGACCGGACCTCCGCGCTCTTCATCTGTGCCTCCAGCTTTTTAGTCGTTTCCTTGAGTGAATTGAGATTGCGATCCCGCTCAATTCGCTCTGTTTCAACGGCGCCACGCAACCGGTTCGCTTCGCTTTTTGCTTTCTGGTATTCGACTGCGGGCACATTGCCCGACCCAACAACTTTTTCGAGTCGTTGTAGATTGTCTTCAGCGGCCTTGAGCAGTTCTGAAGAGGGAAGCGGAAGAGCAGCGCGGTCGATGGCCGCCTGTAAGTCGGAGCGGGCTTGCTTCAGTTCTCGCGATGTATCCTCGTCAGCAATCGTCGCTAGCAACTGTCCTTTTTCGACGCTTTTTCCGATTGCGCCACGACCCGCCGAAAAAGATTCAGCTAAACGGATGAAACCATCGTTTTGCGCTCGAACACGCACCACAAAAGCGGGCTCGATCCGCACCGTGCCGTACACAGCCGAAATGGCGGTACCGCGACGCACGCTCGCCACTTCCGCTACTGGCATCAGAAAATAATATGCCAACGCGAAAAGGAGCAAGAGGACTGCTCCACCACCCAACAAAACTCTTTTTGATTCCGGCAATTTCAATTTTGCAGGATTAGTGTCGCGTCCGTAACTCTTGTTTGCAATCAACCGGTGGGCGCTGGTAGTCGGCCCTGTATCCGCTTGCTGGTAGGTCTTCGAAAGCATTATTTCCAAGACAGCGTCTAAGAAACCTTCGTTCGATCATACGTTGCTACTGGGACGCAGCGACACAGCGCCGTGGTTACGACCCGCGTACGTCGTTCATCCGAGGTACTTATCGCGATTTCGTGGTGCCTTCGGAAAATTGAAAATAGCGTCCCGTGGCGCGGTCCCACTCCGCCACGGCGAGATTGTGTTCATAGATGGCCTCTAGCAGTCCGCTCTTGGTTTCGAGAAACGCATTTTGCGTAACGCGGTACTCCAATGGCGAGGCCAGGCCACTCGCCAGATTTTGCTGCACCGTGCGTGCACTTTCCTCCGCGGACGCTGTTGCGGACACGAGCGATTCTTCACGAACATCTGTTGTTTTGAGATCGTTTGCGATACGGGAGAGCTCACGAGGGATGTTCGCTTCCAGCTTCCGGCAGGTTAGTTCGTTTATCTCTCGCGCCGAACGCGCTCTAAGAACCGCGCCTCCGACCTTACCGTTATCAATCACACGCCAGGTGTACACCGCCTTCTCGCGAATTTCCGATCCGATAAAATCCTGTGTCTTGCTCGTCGAGCCTTCTCGATGAATTCCCGTGACCGGAACGTATTCCCCGGGCAAGCTTCCTATTACAATAGGGTAGTAGTCCGCTGCAATAATTCGTTGATCTTCGTCGGCAGCGCGCACAAATAAACGCGCAAGCTTAAGATCGACCCTTCGTTGTAACGCCGCTGCGGTTTCCGAATCCAGATCGACGCGCATTGGGATAGATTGCAGTTCGCCTTCAGGCTCGGGCAACGATGCGTTCGCCGGATCGATTCCCATCGCCAGGGCCAATTGCAGTTGAGCATCCAAATAAGCGCGATGCGCGCCTTCAATTTTAGTCCCCAACTCTCCTTCCTGTACTGTCGCGCTTGTTAGCGCGCTTTTATCAGCAAGCCCCGCCTCGAAACGCGTTCTTTGAGTAGTCACATTCTCCTGCAGTCTCCGTTGCTGTTCCCTGCGGATCGATTCCAATGATCGATTGTAAACTGCCGCGTAAAACGCCAGGCGCGCCGCGTGCAGTTGGTCCACGACGGAGACGTTCAATTGCTGTTGTGCAACCAGGACTTCGATATCACCGCGCCGCATCGAAGCCGGCAAACCGGCGTTGAACAAGGTCTGTATCAGGGTGCCGCGTCCGACCGCAAAGCCTTTTACTCCATTTTCACCTGCGCGGTGGCCGGCCTGAACACCCGCTGGCACGCCCAATTCAGCGTCGGGCCAGGCAACGGAACGAAAAACGAGCCGTTGCCCGGCAGCTCCCTCGAGAGCTGATTTCGCTTCCAGGATGGCCGGGTTTCTTTCCAGCGAGGTGCGCAGAACCGTCTGGAGTGTCACCCCGCTCGCGGTGTGCGTACAATACACGGCCAATGCGGAGATGAAGAGTTTGGGGACCGCGAGGCTCCTCAAGTTCCCAAGAAAAATAATTCTTCGCTTCATCGCTGGCCTAATTTTGCCGGGGGGCGCGCCACGTCGGCAGCTTGTGTCGCATTGCGGTTTGCTTTCCTTGCGCTCTCGAGTTTTGATCCGAAATCAAGCGCGTCTGCAGAACTCGCGCAGGCGTGCGCCAGGCGCGCAAGCGCCGCATTGTGCAAATAAATTGCGCTGAGTCGGGTCGTGCGAGTCCGAGTCACGTCGGATGCAGCCTGCAGGATGTCGAGTTGTGTTCCCAATCCGGCAGCGAAATTGCTTTTAGCAATATCGAGAGCCTGATCTGCCGCCTGGACGTTGCCTGTCTCTATTTCGAGCACGCGATCAGCCTGTTGAAGATCAAAAAAAGCGCTGCGCACTTCGGAGGCCACCTGGCGACGAGCGGCTTCCAACGCGTGCACGGCTGCGTCGCGCCGGGCATGCGTGGCTTGCATGCGACCTTTGGTTGCAAACCCGTCAAAGATGTTCCATGTCGCGTTTATCCCCACCACACCGCCATAATTAAATTCCGGTCCGACATCCGGATCGCGCTCGCTGTAAACCTCGTATCCCGAAAATGCCCGGACATGAGGGCGGAGCGCACTCCGATCCAGAATATATTGCTGCTCTTCGATCTGAATGTCCTTTTGCCGGGCTTTGATTACCGGCCGGTTTGCGTCCGCCCGGGCCAGACAATCGTTGAGATCAGCGTGATTCGATTGGTATTGTAATTCTCCTGAAATCTCAAATGGCTTAGCTTCCCCCCTGAGATCAACCTCTGTGCCAAAAAGATCGCCAAGCCGGAGATAGGAATTCTTAAGCTGCGTCTCGGCATTAAAAAGCTCCGGCCGCTCATTAGCTAAAGCCACTTCAGCGCGTTGCACGTTCAGATTACTAACAATACCGGCGCTAAAACTTTGCTCCTGGTTCTTGAGTTCCTCGTCGAGAACACGAACGGAGTCCTGACGGACGCGGACCTTCGCTCGATTGAGCAGAAGCTCGTTGAAGGCAATCCGCACATCCATTGCCACGCGACTGGCAATCTCCTGCAATTCATAGTTCTGCTTCTCGAGGTTCAGTCGCGCAATCCCCATCTGGCTGGTTACTGCTCCGCCAGTGTAAAGGTTGTGTTGGAGCTTAAGCGTTACGTTGTAGTCTTCCTGACGAAGGTTCGTTTCGCTTTGCGTTTGTCGTTTATCGACCAAGCCGTCCGATGATAGCCACGGGAGAAATCCCGAGCGCGCTTCAATCACCCCGCCGCGTGCGCCCTGCACTTTTTTCCGAGCGATCAGGATGTCGGGATTGTGCTCTTCAGCGACTGCGACTGCTTGTTCGATCGTATAGGCAGGGCCGGCCCTGAGTGCTTGCGGCGAGATGACCAAAGCAGCGATCAGTATGCCGATGGCTGCCAACTTCAAGAACATTCGTGTATCTCCTTGCAAAGGCATTCCTTGCACCAGGAATGCCCGTGACTTTTCCCCTTATATCAGTTCTTGCAAGTCGGCGCGACTTCGGACACATTTCGCGCTTATAGCACTCGGAGCCGCCACAGGCGGGCACACCGCATCGTGACTGACGCGGCCTAACTTCGGTCTTGCTCCGAATTATTTAATTCAGGTAGCCTTTCAGTTTTAACAATCTAGAAATGAGAAAAATAAGAATCGCTATTGTCGGCGTCGGAAACTGCGCCAGCTCTCTTGTCCAGGGAATCAATTTTTATGACGGCTCCTCCGTCAACAGCGACGGCATCGGATTGATGCACCGCCAAATCGGTTCATACCGGCCGGGCGACATCGAGATCGTTGCCGCTTTTGACATCGACCGGCGCAAGGTAGGCTTGGACGCCAGCAAAGCCATCTTCGCGCCTCCCAATTGCACGAAGGTGTTCTGTGAAAAGGTCAAACTCAGCGGTGCGATCGTGAAAATGGGGTGCGTTTTCGATGGGTACCCCGAACACATGCGTGATCAGGATCCCCTCCGCACATTCCTTCCCCTGGAAAAAGAATCTACCCGCGAACAGATCGTCGCCGAACTAAAGGACTCTTCCGCGGAATTGATGGTCAATTATCTGCCGGTGGGCTCCGAAGAAGCCACCCGTTTCTACGCCGGCTGCGCGCTGGAGGCCGGGCTAGGCTTCGTGAATAACATCCCTGTTTTCATCGCCAGCGATCCAAAGTGGGCAAAGCGATTTGCCGATAAGAATCTGCCGATCATCGGGGATGACATCAAAGCGCAAATGGGCGCTACGATCCTGCATCGGGCGCTGGTTGACCTTTTTCACAAGCGCGGCGTGAAGCTTGTCCGCACCTATCAGCTGAACACTGGCGGTAACACCGATTTCTTAAACATGCTCAATCGCACCCGGCTGGCGTCGAAGAAGACATCGAAAACCGAAGCCGTGCAGTCGGTGATCGGCGAACGTCTGGCAGACGAAAATATTCATATCGGCCCGAGCGATTACGTGCCGTGGCAACTTGATAACAAGATTGCGTTTATCCGAGCGGAAGGGCGGCTCTTCGGCGATGTGCCGATGGAAATCGATGTGAAACTTTCCGTCGAAGATTCGCCAAACTCCGCCGGCGTGGCCATCGATGCTATCCGTTGTTGCAAGCTGGCGCTTGACCGGGGCATCGGCGGCGTCTTGCATTCGCCCTCTGCCTATTTTTCCAAGCATCCCCCGGTTCAGATGACCGACGACGAAGCGTATCGCTGCGTCGAGCAATTCATCCGCGGCGAACGCGAGAGCTGACCCCTGCGACAAGTCCATCCGGCGGTAAGCGGCGCAGGCGCTCCCATTCGCGCGCGAGCTCATCGCGCTCGTATACAACGAATTCCCCGGTTGCGGTCGAATAAATTGCAGCGCTGACTGATTGCTTCGTCATTTCAGCGACCGCTTTCCAATAGGCGGCGATCTGTGGCCGACAGAACGCGCGCAATTTTCCGATTGCAGCGCGCTCGATCTGGTTCGTTTTCCAATCAAGGACGAACCAGCTCTTTTTCACCGGGTCAAGCAACGCCAGATCGATAATTCCTTCCAGACATCTGCGTTCGTCCATTCGCCAGAAAAACGGCATTTCCTGATACCCAACCAACTCTGTGCGGGTGAGAATCTCCCAGAAATGGGGGTCGTTCTTCAAACTCTCGACGAACAGGTCCCATTCGCTCTCCGATCGCCTCGGTGCTGGGGATGTTACCTGGTGCTCATCGAAGGTTTGTTTCCACGAACTTTCTTCATGCCACGAAATTCGCTGCATGAAGTCATGCCACCAACGTCCATACAGTGTGGCCGGCGTGTCCGCTATTGAGCGAGCTACGGTGATCAAGGAGGCCTGTTCATATATTTGATCCGTCGGCGGGCGGTCGCTTTCTTCGCCGTAACCGCTCGGGTTGAATTTGCGCACAAAAGCCGCCGCGCGGTCTTTCGCCAATTTGAGTTGATTCCGGTCCGTCTGCGGAAATGGCTGCGTTGTGGCTGCCGGCTCGACGTCCAATTGCTCCGCGCTTCCGGCGGTTTCCGGGCAGGCCGTCGGCTCGACACCAAGAACGTCGAAATGTGGTCGGTTGATCTGGTTTTCACCGAGCAAACATTTCAATTGCGCGCCGTTTTGCATCTCGCCGTTCGAGCGAGCGAAGATTTCTTCATCGAGCGCGAGGACGAGCGTGTGACGTGCGCGTGTCGTTGCGACGTAGAGAAGCCGCGCCATTTCCTGCTGCACCGCTGTCTTCGTCGCTCTTCGAACTTCGTCAGGAAAATCGTCCTTGGTCAGGGCTACTAGAAGCTCAGTCGATCCGGGAACTTTTATGATGCTTGGATATCGCGGCGACGGAGGTATCACGTCTCGACCAAGGAAGGGCAGGATAACAGCCTGCCATTCGGAACCTTTCGCCTTTTGCGTGGTGATCAGTTGGATGCCATCGTCTGTCGAGCGGCGCACGTCGCGTTGCAGGAGAAAATCCAAGCGCATTTTTTCAACGAATTCAGCCAGCGTATCGCCGCGCGACTCCGCCTCAGCCGCAAGGGTGAGAAGAGTGTCGAGTTCGCCTTCCAAGTCGGTGAAATCTTCGTGCGGGAGGGACGCGAGCCTTTGCTGCAACTGCGTTTGCTCCACTAAAATTTTCACGGCATCGAAAAGTGAACGACCCTCCATTTGCCGACGCGTTTCCGCCAGCAACTGGAGCGGTGAAGAAACAACACCCGTGGCGGACAAGTCGGCATCGATTCGAAAACGGTTGCCGTCACCTTCGCAGAAAATCGCCAGATCGTGGTCGGCGATTCCGAATACTTCGCGCAAGACACCGACGATCTCGTAAGCATTCCGCGGATCGGTCACGATCGTGCAGAGCGCGGTCAGCCAGGCATAGGCGGGATTGTCGCCCTTTAAGTCGCTTTCGGATTGGATGGCAACAGGCAGACGTGCACGTCGTAATGCTGTGGCCATCGTTCGGAGCCAGAGCTTTCGCGGACAAAGAATCGCGACGTCGCGCCACGCCTTTGCACGCAATTTTTCGAGTCCAGTTTTTTTGATCCAGTCGGCGAGTACTTGCGCCTCGATCCTGGCTTTCTGATAATCTTTCGGTTTTTCGCCGGCGGGCAGAAGGCCTGCGCCGAGCGAAACTCGAATAACCTGACCCGGCAGAGCATCCGGACGCGATTGCAACTCGACGAATTTCACCTGCCCATTTTGGTCGTTTAGCAGTTGGCGGAAAGTGTCGTTCACAAACTTCATCTGGTGCTGATCAAGCCGAAATGTGACCGAGAATTCGAGTTCGTCCCCGAAGCTGTCACGGACGAGCGCACGATGAATTGCCCGATAATTGCTCAAGTCGGCGCGGTCGCGATAGATCGATTGCTGGAAATCGCCGACCATGCAGAAATGACCGGGCTGTGGCGGCGCGCTTTTGGTCTCCAACCAACGGCCAGTCGCCTCCGGTGGACGAGTTATTTCGGTGAGAACTGAGAATTGCGCGGGGTCTGTGTCCTGTGCTTCGTCCAGGATGATGTGGAAGTTTTCTTCGCGCAGACGACGGGACGCAGAAGAATGTTGCAGCAATTCGTCCGCGAGGGCCACTTGATCTGAGTAAGTGACCAGGCCGCGTTCGATCCGGAAATCGCGGAAATCACGTTGCACTTTAGCGGCAACACAGAGTGCTGCCTCCGCCACCCAGGTGCGCAGCGGTGCAAAGGCCTCGTTCCAACGCTGCAGAAAATCTCTCGCGCTACTTGACCGAACAGGCCAACGAACGAATTCCCAGCCGTTCCGGTAGCGTTTCTCCCAATCAACCAGCTCAGCTTTTGAATTCGCGATCGTTTCTTTGGAAGGGGGTGGCGGAATTGCCGCGTGCACTTCAGCAAAATCAACCGAGGGACATTGGCCGATTTCGCTCTTGCTTGAAAGAAGCGAGCGCGCGTTTCGCCCGAGTTCCATTAACTGGCGAGCCGGCGCCAACCGCAAAAGAGCCGTGCGCGTTTCCGCGCTCAGATTCCGACCTATATG
>Ga0137364_10000052_pt1 | contig 32657 bp, 28 predicted proteins | sample SagtaG_10_FD_104798 | JGI IMG/M metagenome (GOLD analysis project Ga0137364, IMG submission 104798) | Vadose zone soil microbial communities from Sagehorn Ranch, Mendocino, California, USA - Sage1_L_20_16 metaG | ecosystem: Environmental > Terrestrial > Soil > Vadose zone | place: USA... | reverse complement strand
TCGCTCGGGCTCGTTGTCTCGACCAAGGACAAAGGAAATGTGACTGAAGTCGTCTGGGACAGTCCCGCGTTTAGGGCCGGCCTTACCACGGCTACCAAGCTGATTGCCGTCAACGGGCAAGAGTTCGCGCCTGAAGTGCTGCTCGAAGCCATTCGTGCTGCGAAAGGCACGAATCAGCCAATCGAGCTTTTGGTAAAGACCTTCGATCGCTATACAACGGTTCGCGTGCCTTACTTCGAAGGTGTGCGGTATCCCGATCTCGAGCGAATCGACGGCACGGACGATCGGCTCACGGCGATTCTAAAGTCTCGCACCTGAAGCACGCCGCCGAGAATTAAGAAGGACAGGCGGAACCCGCTTGGGGTCTGACTTCTACGTCTCGACTTTCTTGCTTCTGGGTCCAGTGTTCCGGTGCGACTGTTCGTCCGATTCTAATAGGAATGAAACCCACGAAAAAATCCACCACCCTTCCGCGGCGCTGACTGCTAATGACCGTAAAGCAATATCGTTTAAGTGGATTGGGCCTTTGGAGTTCGTAGGAGCGATGGCGCCGCGCGGGATCGTAAGTCCATGTGACCACGACCGGCTTCGTCGAGTTCTAAACTTTTCGCGAGTTCTTTCAGTCGCGCGATCTGTAGCGTTCTTTTGATCAATCGATTGAGTAGTGAAGCAGCAGATGGCAAAGTGTTATACCTGACGCCATGCTCACCATTCTCATTCGTAATCGTAGTTGGGCATCAGTCCTAGGTGTAAAGGACCGAGAGAGAGGTAGATGATGACGCGCATGCTTGAAGGCAAAGTGGCGTTGGTCGCAGGGGCAACGCGCGGCGCGGGCCGCGGCATCGCTGTCGAACTGGGCGCGGCTGGAGCCACGGTGTACCTCACGGGTCGCACCACGCGTACGCAAAGTTCCGAGTATAACCGCCCCGAGACGATTGAAGAGACGGCCGAGCTGGTGCAGCACGCTGGCGGCCGGGGCATCGCCGTGCAAGTCGATCATTTGGACCCGGCGCAAGTGCAAGCGCTGGTGGCGCGTATCGAGCGTGAGCAAAGTCGCCTGGACGTCCTGGTCAACGATGTGTGGGGGGCGGACTTTTTGATCGAATGGAACGTGCCCGTGTGGGAGCACTCCCTCGAAAGGGGGCTGCGCATGCTGCGGCTCGCCATCGATACGCACATTATCACGAGCCACTTCGCACTGCCGCTCTTGATCAAGAATCCGGGCGGACTAATCGTCGAGATGACCGACGGCACTGCCGATTACAACAATGCAAACTACCGGTTGTCGCTGTTCTATGATCTCGCCAAGACCTCGGTCATTCGCATGGCTGGGCGCAGGCGCAAGAGCTTCAACCCCATCAGTGCACCGCAGTTGCCCTGACTCCCGGCTGGCTGCGTTCCGAGCAGATGCTGGATAACTATGGTGTCAGCGAAGCAAATTGGCGTGACGCCATCGCGAAGCAACCGCATTTCGTCATCACCGAAACGCCACGGTACGTCGGGCGTGCCGTCGCGCACCTTGCTGGAGATCCTGAGGTTGAGCGCTGGAGTGGTCAGTCGCTTTCGAGTGGCCAACTCGCAAAGGTCTACGGCTTCACTGATCTTGATGGGTCTCAGCCCGATGCTTGGCGCTACGTTGTTGAGGTCCAGGATGCCGGCAAACCAGCCGATGCGACCGGATACAGATAACGTAGGCAGCCCGACAACGGCATGGCGTTAGGCGGTTAAGCATTTCATGAGTCCATTCCAGCAGTGTCTAGACCAGTGGCGAGCCGAAGTGGCGGCATCTCTGGTGGCTGGTTCAGTACGCTTCGATGCATCGTTGGTGTGGCATGGCGTGTCCATGGCCGAAGACTCGGACTCCCTTTTCCTTCCTCCAAACTTCGGACTTCCTTAGCGTTTGCCGTAGAGCTTCTGGATGAACCCGCTCTTCTTCAGCTCGTCCACGAAGCGCAGATCGACGAAATCCTCCGCCTTGGCGTTTGCGGCCTTGGGATCGATACTGGCCTGGATCTCCAGGGTGTTTTTTAGACCCTCTAAGGTCGGATAAGTGTCCTCGACCAGCAGGGGGCTGCTGGAGTCGTAGACCTCCTCGAAGAAAGTGCGATTCGGCCCGCGCGAATATTTCTGCATGATCTTCACGACCGAGTCTTTGTTGTTTTTGTAGTAGTGGACCGCTTCGGCCATAGCCCTCACCGTGCGCTGAACCAGGTCGGGATTTTCCCGAATCGTCCGTCTGGTGGCCACCGTACAAGTAAACTGAAACGGAATATTGAGCTTGGCCATGTCGATCACCACCTTGAGGCCGAGTTTTTCTCCGCGAATCTTTTCCCCTTCGGTCCCCACCGTGAAGTCGAGCTGTCCGCTCGCGACGGCCGACACGCGGGCCGGGGCGCCGCCGACGGTGACTCCTTTGACGTCTTTGAGCGTGAGACCGATACCTTTGAGGGCGAGCCGCAAAGCGAAGTCTGCCGCTGTCCCTGGAATATGCATAGCGGCGGATCTTCCTTTGAGATCTTCCGGGGACTTGATCTCAGGCTTGCCAAACACGAAATATGGCAGCGTGTTGAACAGGCTGTTGACGATGGCGATGTCTCCGCCCGCCAGCTTGCCGTTGATGGCCGAGGTGCCGACGGCGCTCGTAAGAGGAATGCTCCCCGATAGGAGAGTCTGGATGCCGCGGCTGCTGCCGTCGATGAAAATCAGATCGACGTCGAGACCATGCTTTTTAAAGAATCCTGCATCCTTGGTCACCCAGTACGCGGAAGCCGAGGCGGGCGAATCTGATATATAGGCGAGATAGGTTGTGGCTTCGGCTACACGCGTAGGTCCGGCGGCAAAAGCCAAGCAGCAAAATACGATTGCGACGCAACTGCGATTTCGTATCATAGACCCTCCGTTGTTGCGGGAGAATATCCGCTAACGAGCTATGATGTCGAAATACTCTGTTCGCTCTCGACGGTCTTCCGCACCGTCGGGCGCTGCATCATGCGCTCCCGCCATGCCGTGTAAGCGCTGAGCTCCTGCATGGGAAATCCGCCGGCGACGCCCCAGCCATAGAAAACCAGCGCGTAGGGATCGACGACCGTGTACTGACTGCCCATGATCCAGTCTTTTCCCTGGAACATGGAATTGATTTCCTGGCAATTGGCCCAGAACGATTTCCGCCCGGTTTCCTTGACCGCGGCCTGCGCCGCTTCGCCGTCGGCAAAGCGCTCGGGCCGCCTGGAGTGCTGGTACGAGGGATGCACGATGCTGGAGAACCAGCACATGGTCGCGATCGAGCGCGCTTCCTCGGCAGGATCGGCCGGCATCAGCTTTTTCTCTGGAAACCGCCTGGCGAGGTAAGTGAGTATCGCCGTGTTCTCGACCAGGACCTTGCCGTCGACGCTGAGCGACGGTACTTTTCCTCGCGGGTTGATCTTCAGATAGGCCTCGGTTTTCTGCTGCTGCTTGGCGAGCAGGATCGGCTTTGCCTCGTAAGGCGCGCCGGTTTCTTCGAGACCGATATGCGAGGCCAAGGAACAAGCGCCGGGACTGAAATAGAGTGTAAACATGAGAACACCTCCCTGTCGAATTGAATTGGAGCGCACCGACGGGCGCACGACCCGCCCGGCACCACCCCCCATTTGTGGGAGGAGAGTAAGCGCTAACGTAGCGTTATGTCAACTTCAGGCTGGCTTTCACACAGGGCTGGAAATTTTCTCCGCCACGGGGTATGGAGGACTAAACGAAATTTCAAAAGTGAGGGAGGACAAATACGAGATATTTGAAATCCACCATATCTTCAGGCGACAGACTGGAAGGAGGATGCTCTAATGAAGGTACTCAAACCCGACGAGATCCCCGCGGAATCAGCGAATAGTCCCTTGTTCACAGGCGGTCCGGTGACGCGGCAGCCGCTGCTAACGTCTGAGATGAGCAACAACTTTAATCTTGCCGTGGTCAACTTCAGTGCCGGTGCCCGGAACAAAATGCACACCCATAGCAGCGACCAAGTGCTGTTTGTCACTGCTGGCAAGGGCATCATCGCCACGGAAATGCACCAGGAGGTCATCAGCTTGGGAGATGTCGTGCACATTCCGGCGGAAGAGAAACATTGGCATGGAGCCACGGCTGATTCCTCATTCTCCCACATTGCTTTAACAGCCAAAGGGAGCACGACGACGCAGGTGGAAGAGTAAGTCAGCTGAGCCGGTCCAGGGTTTTGCTCACGCGCAAGCTCCTCTGCTGGTCCCTGGCACGCGATAGGAAGGTTAAGCTATTGTTGATTCTTCAGCTGTAGTAGCACTCACCCACCGCATTCCTATAGAATATAAATATGCCAGGGTTAGAGAAGGAAATCGTTGTTCTCTCGGCGGTGCGGACTCCCTTCGGCAAATTCTGCGGTGCGCTTAAAGATCTCTCGGCTACTGAACTGGGCGTCATCACTGGTCGCACCGCGATTGTGAGAGCAGGCGTCCGTCCAGAGGAGATCGACCATGTTATCTTTGGCAACGCGCAACAGACCAGCGTGGATGCGATCTACTTGGCCAGGCATATCGGCCTCAAGGCGGGCGTACCGCCCTCTGTCCCAGCGCTGACAGTGAATCGGATCTGTGGTTCCGGGTTTCAATCGATCGTGAGTGGCGCGCAGTTTCTTTTGTTAGGTGAGGCAAGCTTCATTCTCGCCGGTGGCACGGAAAACATGAGTCAAGCGCCGCATGTAATCCGCGGCGCGCGCTCTGGTATTCCGCTGGGCGAAGGACAACTGGAAGACTCTCTCTGGTCGGCCTTGACCGATACCTACTGCAATCTCAATATGGCTGAGACGGCGGAAAATCTCGCGCGCAGGTACGGTATCACCCGAGAGGAAGCGGACGACTTTGCTCACCAGAGCCAAATGCGGACTAAGTCGGCCCAGGAGTCAGGACACTTGAGCCTGGAAATCGTGCCCATCGTTGGATTCCTCGACCGAGATGAGCATCCCAGGCCTAACACGACCCGGGAAGCGCTCGCAGCATTGAAGCCTGCTTTTCGGAAAGATGGCATTGTCACCGCGGGGAATGCCAGCGGAATTTCGGATGGAGCGGCGGCAGTGGTTCTCTCTACGTCAGACAAAGCCCGACAACGAGGAATCCAACCGTTGGCCCGAATCGTCTCCTGGGGCATCGCCGGGTGCGAACCCGCGGTGATGGGCATCGGACCTGTTCCCGCCATGAAAATGGCCCTGGATCGAGCCGGCCTCGCTCTCAAGGAAATCGATCTCATCGAGGTCAATGAAGCTTTCGCCTGTCAGTATCTTGCCGTGGAAAAGGAACTTGACCTTGATAGGACAAAAGTGAACGTCAATGGCGGGGCCATCGCCATCGGTCATCCTCTCGGGGCGACGGGAACTCGACTCACGACGACCTTGATCTACGAGCTCAAAAGACGCAACGCGCGCTATGGTTTGGGCAGCGCCTGCATCGGCGGGGGGCAAGGAATCGCTCTGCTTTTAGAAAGAATCTGAATTCTCTTCGCAACCGTGTATTAGTTGCCCAATCGACAAGAAAGTACAATCTCACCACGAAGAACATGAAGGCCACGAAGGATTCGGATATTTATACTTTGAACTTCGTATTACTATGCCTCAGAATTCTCGCCGCTTGAGCAAATTTTTCTGGCCGAAAGACTCCGGATTCCGCGGCCTTATATCCGGGCTACGAACCGACCGGTGCGCAGAGCGCACTCTACGAATACGTTCGTGACCTTCATGCGCTTCGTGGTGAAGGATTGTTCTCCTTTGGTTGCGGCTCTGCCGCGCTGGGCTCTTCGTGACCTTCGTGTTGAAGGGTTTTTTCCTTGTTGCGGCGTACCCGCGCTGACTGAGGGCAGCGCAAGTCAAGAAAGCAGACGAAAGCCTTCGATGTCGAGAATGGAGCCGACGCGCTTTGCTTTCGCTTTGATAATAGTCTCCACTCTGCAGCCGATTTTCACCTCCCTCGGATCATTTATGCCCAGAAGGTAGTGAAGGAAAAATGTGGTGGCGCCGTCCAATTGAACAAGCCCCAACGCTACGGGTCCCCGCAGCCGTGCGCCGTCATGATCAACGTAACAGACGGTATAACTAACCAGTCTCCCCGTCCGTTTGACTTCCACCTGTTCCTTAAGCTCGGCAAAACAGCGCTCGCAGAACGATCGGGCGGGTAGATAAATCTGCTCGCAAGGAACGCAGCGTGTGGCGATCAGCTTGCCTTGCGTTTTCAGCGCGCGAAAAAAGATCTGCCCACCCGTTCCCGCCGTGTAGAGGGAGGTGAGCGGAATTTCTCCTGGCCAAGCGCGCCGCTCCACGTTCTTCAGCGACCGCATCATATCCCTCCTTTCACTTTTTAATCGGCTCCCAATAGGCGATGTCCGTCACGCTACCGATCCGCTGAGACTTGGGCTTCCAAACCGCCCGGACGGCCATCCCGATGCGGACTTTTCCCGGTCTGATCTTTTTGACGACGTGCAAAATTCCCATGCCGGGAGACGCTCCGTCGATTTCAATCACGGCAGGGATCTCCGGCTGTTTTAGTCGCCGCACATCCCAACTCACATAGCAAAGCGAGAAAGTGAAAATCTTACCGGTATCTTTCACGTAAACCCATTCATCGGTAGGGCGAAAACAGCGCTCGCAGAACATGCGCGGTGGGATCATCACGCGTTCGCATTTGCGACATGCACGCGCAATCAGTCGTCCTTCTTTGAGCTCTGCTAGATAACGACCGATGGCTTCACCCGTGTCCCACGCATAGTGAAGCTTCGGTACGTAAGTGACGCTGAATGTCTTTCCGTGCTTCAGCGCTTTCTCATCCAAGGGTGTTCCTCGCACAAACTTAGCTTCGGGCTGCGACTTCATGAGATTAACCCCTTCAACATTTCAACGACGGAACGGCTTGAACAGTTTGAACGCATTGAACGGTTCAACCAGTTTAAACCGGCTCCCTTGTCCCCATCACGACTACCGTTCCTACCTGCATCAAATCGCCCCAGGCCTGCGCCACACCGCGCTCAGCTTTGCCGGGAACCTGCCGTTTTCCGGCTTCGCCGCGCAACTGCCAAAATAGCTCGCAGATCTTCATTAACCCGGCAGCAGCGATGGGATTTCCCACTCCAAGCAGGCCGCCAGAAGGTGTAACCGGCAAGTCGCCATCGCGATCAAACACGCCGTCGGCCAGGAGCTTTGGTGCCTGTCCTTTGGGCGCCAATTGCAGCCCTTCCAGATGATGAAGCTCTTTGTATGCGAAGGGGTCATAGGGCTCGGCGATGTTGATCTCTTTCCGTGGTTCGCGAACTCCGGCCATGCGGTAAGCCATCCACGCGGCCTTCTCCACATATTCGGGATAGGCGAGATCACGGTTGGTCCAGTAGGTGGTATCCAAGCACCATCCCACGCCTTGAATCCAGACGGGCGTGTCACTGATGCGCCGAGCCGTTTCTTCTTCAGCTAGAACCACCGCCACTGCGCCGTCGCTAGTGGGACTGACCATCAGCCGGTGAACCGGCCACGCCATAATTTCCGACGCCAGTACGTCTTCGACCGTGAGTTTCGCTCCGAGCTGTGCGGCCGGGTGGTCCAAGGCATTGCGTTTATTCTTGACCGATACGGCCGCGATATCCTTGAGCGCAATGCCGTAGGTTTGCATGTAACGGTTTTGCTCAAGGGCAAAGATCCAAAGCAAATTCGGTTTCAAGGGCTGTTCGGTGATATGGTCAAAGATCGTAAGAAAAGCGGCTTGGGGATGGGGTAGGCAGCTTGACATTTTCTCCTCGCATATCACAAGCGCCGTGTCGAACAGCCCCGAGGCCACGTGAAACCAGGCTTGCGCCACGGCATAGACGCCGGTGCCGCCGCCGACATAGCAGCGCAGGTAAGGTTTCTTCCAAGCGCCACAGCCGTCCGACAGATACTCTCCTTTCATGTGCAGTCCATCGAAAGCGTCCGGCGCGCTGCCGACGACAACGCAGTCGATCTGGTTTAATTTCATCTCTGCGGAGTCGAGAGCCGGCTTTGCGGCGAGCCACGCCAGTTCCTTCGGGGTCTCGAGAGCGCGGTGCATGAATTTGGTCATTCCCGCGCCTACGACGGCGACTTTGCGACCAGCCATATTGAACTCCGCGGAGTGTTGGAGTGATTTTGCTCCGAATACCAGTACTCCAATACTCCAGTACTCCCTTGCTGTAACTCCCTTACTCTGATCCCAAGATTACTACCGCGCCACTGGTCGTCGGTACGCCGCGCCACGATTGTGCGAGCCCGATTCGGGCATTGGCCAGCTGGCGCATACCAGCCTGGCCGCGCAGTTGCAAAACGATCTCAACGATCCGGTAAAGCCCACTAGCTTCTAAAGTAAGGCCCATACCTAAAACTCCTCCGGAAACGTTGACCGGCATTTTGCCGTCGGGCTTTGTCTCGCCTGCCTCTACGGATCGCCCGGCCTCAGCTCCGTCGGAGTAAAGGCCCAAGGCGATGAGATGCTGCAGTTCCTTGTACGCGTACGTATCGTCGACTTCGAAGAGATGGATCGCACGCGGATTTTGAATTGCCGCCTGGCGGTAGGCTCTTTCCGCTGCGATGCGAACGTATTCTGCTCGCACCCAGTCGCGCGATTCCAACGTCGCACTGTCATTGGCAAAGCCGACGCCGCAGACCCAGGCAGGCTTTGACTGAGCTCTGTGGGCTCTTTTTTCATTGGCCAAAACAACAACCGCGCAACCGTCCGCCCTCTCAGCGATCTCTGCCTCGCGCAGGGGATAGGAAACATAAGGGGATGATTCCACATTCACTGGCGTCAGCGCCAGCGGGTAAGCCGCGATCGGGTTGCGCAGGGCGTTCGTGCGGTTCTTCACTGCGATTTGCGCGCACTGCTCGGCGCGGATTCCAGTTTCGTGCAAGAAGACGTTCATCTCGAGGCCCGCGAGTGCGTGCGGGTTGAAACCGAGCGGCCGGTTGTAAAGCGGGTCCAGCGCATAGTCGAGGAGCCACTCCGGGGTTTTGATGTTCGAAGCCTTGCTATGGGCTTCGACAACGACAAGCTCCGCGATTCCTGAGCGGATCTGCATGAGCGCGTCTGCAATCCCGTGCAGGCCGTCCTGGGTAAGCGTGTGCATCGGCTTTTGCACGGCTCCAAGCTGATCGGGCGTGTACTCGTCAAAGATCGATAGTCCTTCATTAAGATCTTCGGCGCAGGTGACAAATGAATCGATCTCACTCGGTTCGACCCCGGCGTCGTGATAGGCCTTTTGCGCCGCCTCGAACATCAATTCCTTGAAGGACGCATGGGGCGTTGACGGCTGGAGCGAGGTGAAGCCGATACCGATGATCGCGACACGATCCGACATAGATCAAAGTTTCGGGTCCAACGTTTCGAGTCTCGTGTTTTTCCGGTACAGCCGAGAACCGTGACGATCTGCGGAGCGTGGCAACTACGTCGCTCGCGGTTTCTCCGTCTCTCTAACTCTAAGCTCTCGTTTGAGAATTTTTCCCGCGGGATTTCTCGGCAAAGAATCGACGAACTCGAAAAAACGGGGCGCCTTATAGACTGCGATACGGCTGCGGCAAAACTCTATGAGTTCCTGCTCCGTCACGCGCCAACCTTCTTTCGAGACGGCAAAGGCCTTGACCGCTTCGCCTGAGTTGGTATCAGGAATGCCGATCACCGCCACTTCACCGACGCCCGGATGTTTCATGATGATTTCCTCCACCTCCCGGGGCCACACCTTGAAGCCCGAGACATTGATCATATCCTTGGCCCGGTCCACCAAATAAAAATAGCCGTCAGCATCCATTTGGCCGATGTCGCCGGTGAGAAACCAACCATCGCGTAGGATCTGAGCCGTCTCTTCCGGGCGGCGGAAGTAGCCTTGCATGACGTTCGGTCCTTTAATGGCGATCTCTCCGACTTCTCCTGGTGCGAGGTCACGCCCTTGAACATCCAGGATTTTCATCTCAACGTTTTCAATCGGACTGCCGATGCTTCCCTCACGATAGACATAGTCGTGATTGTAAGAGGCGAACGGGGAAGTCTCGGTTAGCCCATAGCCTTCATAAATGATCGCGCCGAACCTCTCGCGCCATTGGCGGACGACTCCGACGGGCATCGGCGCCGCAGCCGTAAAGTAATACCGCACCGTACCAAGCTCTTCTTCTATATTGGGCAGTGTCAAGAGACGCGAATAGACGGTCGGGACACCGAAGAACATCGTCACGGCATTGGACTTTATCGAATGCAGGATCTCATCGGGCTGAAAGCGCTCGTGGAGAACGAGCGTTGCTCCAGCGTTGACTGAGGCGTTCATGATGAAGTTTTGCCCGAAGCAGTGAAAGAGCGGGAGATAACAAATGAGTATGTCGGCACGAGCCATCTTCGTATGGTGTTGCGTGGCGCAGACGTTTGATATCAGGTTGCCATAAGAGAGGAGGACTCCCTTGGGGTTCCCTGTCGTACCGGACGTGTACAGGATCGCCACACCCGCGTCTTTTTCCAAGCTTGCCTTTGGAACAGCGTGTGAACCCGACGCTATTAAACGGTCCAACTCAACGACCCCGGCGCGGTCCGCTTTGCCGGCGCAAAGAATAGCTTCCAGGGAGGGAACTTCGGTTGCGCCCGGCACTTGTTCGAGAAGTTGCGGTGTGGTGATCAGGAGCTTGGCTTCCGAATCATTGAGAATGAATTTCAATTCGTCGCGCTTGAACATTACGTTCAAGGAAACGGCGACCGCTCCGAGACGGACCACAGCATAATAGGAAGCGATGAACTCCGGTCTATTCGGAAGAAAGAGACCAACTCGATCTCCTTGCTTGATGTCATAGCTCGCCTGCAAAGCCGAACTTAAGCGACAAACTCGCTCGTGCAGTTGGTTGTATGTGATGCGCGTGCCGTCGAAGATGACGGCCTCTTTGTCGGGGAAGTCGGTCCGGCTCCGCTCCAGAGAATCAAAGATGTTCATATACAGCTCGACAGTTCAGGAACGGGAATCATCCTGCTTTGTATCAGTTCCGTAATCTGCTTGATGTCGCCATCCAAAGGGCGGTCATCCTCTAGAAAAGCCACCTCGCGTCTGATTGCCTCATGAACCGCACGGCTTCCTTTTCCGAGCTTTCCGCCTCCGTCACGCAAGTCTACGGCTTGACAGAGCGCGATCAGGGCAATCGCCACTGCGTCGCGAAGAATAGTGGTCATCTGCATGGCCGTCAAGGCCGAATGCATTCCCAGACTCACCATGTCTTGGTTGTATTGCTCTGTGGGTAGAGAGTGGACCAGGCTTGGATTTGATAAGTGGCGCAGGGCACAGACCAGACTCGTCAGACAGAGCTGCATTCCTTTAAAACCCGAAAAGAGGCCAGGTTTGGGAGCTAGATTAGCAGGGAGCCCATTGTTGAACCTCTCGTCGACGACCATTGCCATAAGCGCGTGCAGCCAGTTCCCCAGTGTCGCCAAGTCAATCTTCCAGCCGTCGAGGGCACGAGCCACATGGCCGCCATAGAAGTTCCCCGTATGATAGATGCGGCCCTCAATGGGATCCACAAGGGGGTTGTCGTTGGCAGAATTGATTTCTCTTTCGATGACGACCTGATAACCTCTCACGGCCTCGAGGATCGGACCGATTCCCTGTGGGATACAGCGTAGCGAATAAGGGGTTTGAATGCTCTCATCGGCGTGGCTGATCGTTTGCTTCGTCGGCTGATAGCTCTCGGCGATGCTCCCGCGGATCTCATCCAAATTGCGGACGTAGCGACTTCCCTCAATGAGGTTTCGACAGAAGGCGGCGGCCTCAATTTGTCCGGGGTGATTCTTAACAGTTTGGACGGACTCCCGAAATGGGTCGTCCATGCTCTTAAGCGTTTCCAACGCAAGCGCGCAAGCGGCTAAGACAAGCTGACAGAGATAGACCCCGTCATGGAGCTGCAGAGCCCCGATTCCCGTCATGACCGTGGTGCCGTTGATCAAGGCCAGCCCCTCTTTCGGTTCAAGCGAAAGCGATTGTAAGCGGGCCCGTTCTAACGCGGTCTTAGCCGTCATCGTCCGGCCCTTGAAGACGACCTCTCCGTGACCCAACAGAACGCGTCCGATGTAGGCTGAGGGGATGAGATCTCCGCTCGCCCCCACCGACCCATAAGAGGGGACGATAGGCGTGATGTCGTGATTTAAGAGATCGATCAGCCGTTCAATGACAACCATCCGGACTGCGGAGTAACCTTTGGCCAGGGCATTTGCCCTGAGAAGAATAGCTGCCCTAACGGCATCCTCAGGTAAGGGATTTCCGGTGCCGCAGATCAGAAAATGAAAGATATTTTCCTGATGTGCTGTGAGGTCTTTGGCAGGCAGTATAAAGCGGACATTGCCTCCAAGACCCGTGTTCACGCCGTAGATGATCTCTCCGCGCCGGAGTTTTTCTTCTAGGAGCTGTCGCGAAGCGAGAATTTTTTTTCTTACGTCACGTTCCTGGCTTAATCGCACGCGGAGCTTCTCCCGCGCGACCGCCGCCACTTCCGTGGTGGTCAATTGCGTGCCCGAGATTTCCATGATTCGATTCTGATCCGAGTTGACTCTAGGTGGCATGGGTCGTCTCCCTATTCAGTGATTGCCGAACCACCTAAAGATCGTAGTCGCGTTTCCATTCTCGATGCCGCGTGTGAAGCTCTACCGTCCTCAGTAATGAGGCGCCGATTCGCTACAGGGGAAGAGAATCTAGAGAATCTATTGAAGAACTTTTCGAAAATCAGTTGGCGGTATAAAAGAAAGCCTGCCCTGGGTAAGAGCCTAAAGAGAGAAGAAGTTTTGAGCCCTGGCCGGTGAGAACTCATGTATTCTCCACCGACCGCGGTCGGCGTGTCCAACGATTCTAACCGACTACCCAGATGCTAGCAAATCAATTTTGGTTGTCAACGTCAGTGTACAAGCTGGCGCGGGAAGAGATGATTGAAGCCTCGAGCGATTTTGATTGAATTTGCGCTGTCGAGCTGTCGATAGGGGCATTGATGAGTGCCTTAAGATTCCAAGCTGAACCGAAAGCATGAAGCCTATGTAGGAATACTCTTCAGTTATTGGCGATTTCCAATTCCAGCCTGCAGGATAACTCATGCAAGGGAATTTTTCGTACCACAAAATTCTCCTGAAAATAAAGCAATAATTGTGTTGGGCTATTTTTTTGGCATTCCTCTTGCGGAAGGAAAAGAGAACTTTTTCACAAAAGGGAGGTTGTAATAATGAAAATGGTAAGTATGAAGGCGGTTTCGGCGATTTTTATTGCGGGAGTTCTAATCGTCCCATTTTCAAAGCAGGTCTTTTCGCAAAATGTGCCTAAGCAACAAACGAATGTCAACGACGAGCAGCTAAAATCTTTCGCCAAAGTCTATGTGCAGGTTGAGAAGATACGGCAAACGTATGAGCCTCGCGTGAAACAAGCCCCAGGTCCCGATGAAGGCAAACAGATTCAGCAGGAAGCCCAATCCAAATTCCAAGATGTGCTTACGAAAGAAGGCCTGAGCGAAGAAAACTACACTCAGATTATCGAGATGGCGCGAGCGGACGACAGTTTGCGCAAAAAAGTTCTTCAAATGATTGTCGAAGAGAGAAATAAATCTTAGTGTAACCCGCGCTATTCTTCATTCGTTCCGGGTTGAGGCCCGGCATTCTGTCATGTCGAGAGTCGGAGCCATCGAGCTCCATGGCTCGCACTCGACAAATGCCGGGTCACCTACTGGCTGATCCCTGTCATCGTTTTCAGTTTGGCGGAAGTCGCTTTTTATCTTGAGCCTTTTGCTGCTTGTTAGTTTCTTCTTGACGCCTGCTCGCGATTCACCCTATTTTTTATTGTACGGAAAAACTTCTCGAAAAAGAAATCGTGACCCGAGGTGGTGATAGCTCGGGTAGTTATTCCGATGGCCGTCTTTTTGGGGAGGATTTATGACTGCCGACTACTGGGTTACTGTGCTTGGCCTCTCTGAGCTTTTAAAGGATAATTTTTTCTTGGCTTGTTAAAGGAGATGCTTATGAGTAACACGTTCGACTTGCTGTTAACCGGCGGCACCGTGCTGAATCCTGCTTCAGGCTTGCGCCAAGAGTTGGCAGTGGGCATTACGGATGGCCGCATCGCGGCCATTCAATCAAAGCTGCCGCGCGAGAACGCAAAAAAAGTCCTGGACGTACGCGGTTGCTACGTCACGCCGGGGCTCATCGACTTCCACGTTCACAGCTACTGGGGGGTGAACCCGTACGGTTTCAACGCCGACTCAATCTGCCTAGTCAGCGGCGTGACGACCGCTATTGATGCGGGGTCCTCGGGTCCCGTCAACTTCCTCGGCTTTAAAAAACTTGTCAATGAACCATCAAAGACTCGCATGTTGGCATTTGTCGCGGTCGCCCAGCATGGTGTGTTGAATGATCCGGGAGAGTTACAGAATTTGCGCTTTGCCGATCCTGAAGCTGCCGCGCGTAGCGTGAAGGATTCTCCTAACGTTGGAGTTGGCATTAAGGTCCGGCTCCACAAAAAAGGGGTGGGGGATAACGGACGAGAAGCGTTGCGTCTTGCGGTTCAGGCCGGCGAGGCTTCAAAATCGCCCGTGATGGTTCACGTGGGCGACACCGGCATATCCATGGAAGAGATCGTCGGCACCCTTCGAGCGGGGGACGTCGTGACCCACTGCTATACACCACAGCGCCCTTCGATCGTGGATGAATCAGGTCGGCTCCTCGTCGCCGTTCGGAAAGCCAAGGAGCGTGGCGTCATTTTTGACGTTGGTCACGCCAGCGGTCACTTTGATTTCAATCTCGTCCGCCGAGCCATGGGAGACGGCCTGTTGCCGGACGTTATCAGCTCCGATCTACACGGTCGCATGAAGCAACCGGGATTCGGTATCGTCGGCGACTTGCCCACGACCCTCACCAAGTTCCTGGCGTTGGGCTTAAACCTTGACCAGATCATCGCCATGTGCACGATCCATCCCGCTCGCGTTATCGGCTGGCAGGATCGGCTCGGTAACCTCGAAGTCGGACGCGATGCCGACGTCACTGTATTGCAAGTAGTAAACGAAGCAACAAAGCTGCGGGATTCCGTTGGTGGAGAGATGACGGCCGAGCAGCGCATTGCTGCGCGCTGGACGATCCGAGGGGGTGAGGTGTTTCCAGGCTCATGCTGACGGCTGATAAATCAGTCGCAAAAAAGGACAGTCTCAGGAGAGCGCGAGGTTAGATTTTCAAGAAGGAGGACAATGACTGCTACGAACGGGACGCTTTGAAATGTTTTACGTTGAACAGTTTTTCGAGGAAAAATGAGAATCGACTCGATTTCGACCGAGACAGCCTCGATCCCAAATTCCCCGATTTGTACGACATCGGTGATAGGCGTGCTTACTTTCGGATAAACTGGTTCGTGTAGACACCGACAGCTGCGACCTTTCCGGCCACATCAAAAAACTCGTTGGTGATTTTCACGGTCTTTTCCATCACGTCAGGTTTCATATACCCATATCCGGAGGCCAGCGATTCCGGCGGAATGAAGACTTCTTCGACGCCGTTCTTGATCTGAATTCTTGTCAGCTCTTTATCCAGCTCAGGTTTGTGCTTCAATAGGATGCCCAGCGCTTCTTCCTGATGGTCGCGAGTGTACCTCAGACCTTCCATGGTTCCCTCGACATAGGCGCGAATCATTTCCGGACGGCGTTTGATGTCCTCTTCCTTGACGATGAGAGCGCTGCCGTAAATATCGAGGCCCGCCTCGCGCATGTGGATTCGCTTCAATCGAATGCCTTGTTTAGTCGCAGCCATCTCCGCTACCTCATCATTGGAGGCACGAAACATGGTGATGAAGTCGGCTTTCTTGGCGAGCAAAGCCGCCGGCTGAAGAGGCGGGGCGGTCTCTTGAATCTTGATGGTTGCGAAATCCAGGTTGTTGATTCTTGCAAGGGCCGGCATCAGAAACCATTGCGCCTGTCCAGGGCTGATCGCCCACGATTTACCCTCAAGATCTTTGAGACCCTTAATGTCGGCCTCCTCGCGCCAGAGAACCGTGACCGCTATGAAGCCGAGCTGAGCTACCGATACGGTGGGAGCTCCTCTCGATCGGCCGACGATGGCGGTTGAGACATTGGCGAAGCCAACATCAGCTGCTCCCGCGGCGATGGCGCGAATCGTATCCGCTGAACCCGTCCCGGGTTGGATGGTGACATTCAGTCCCCGCTTGGCGTAGAAGCCTTTCTCCCAAGCAACAAACCACGGTGCATGATTCCCGCCGATGATGAAATCCAGCCGGATAACAACCGGCGTCTCTCGGGCTTTCTCGGCAGCTATCACAACGGCCGGAGAAAAACTCAGGTTGGCCATGATGCTGAGCACCGCCAGCAGAGATGCTGCCTTTAGCGGAGTCAGACAGTCCTCAGTAAGTTTCATCGTTGTTTCCTTCCGTGAGTCTTTTGCGGACCTTTGCGCCTTAGCTGCGTTCATAGATGATAATGCCCATCGGCGTGGGCTTGAACCCGTTGCATGGATTGCGCTCCTGAGGGCAGTTAGAGACGGCCACAAGTAAGTCCATTTCGGCTCTGAGATCGTAAAAGTCGCCCGCACGACTCGTCGGCTCTTTGATCTCCATGGTCCCATCTGGCTCGACCTCCACCCGCATAAACGGAACAAAGGCGTTGGGAATCTGTCGCTGGTTGAGGCCCCAGGGAGCCAGCGCAAAGGCGAAGTTGTCACGGCAGTTGCGTGTACCGGACGACTGGTAACGGATGCGGTTCAGCTCCTCGCTGCACATGGGACCGTACGCGTAACTTTCTTCGTTGGAGTAGCCGGCGATCGTCATCATCGGATTACAGATGACGGAGTAAAGCACGTCTCCCTGGCGGAGCTCGCGCCGCTTGTTCAGCAGCAGACTGTTGCCCATGTTGAGGTGTTCCGTCAGATCGCGCTCGTTGAAGCAAACCAGATCCGGCACCTGTTTGCCTTCGAGGTCGACGAACCGCAGCGTCTGCCCTCGACGCATCGTGAAAGCTGAATACTCCCTAGCCGGGATGATCCATTCTTTCACGATCATGCCTGGAACAGGATAACGCCGCATCACGCGATCGTCCGCCATTCTCCCAGACCTCTCATTAAACTTTTGCTTCTAGCGAAGAGAGCCTCCGATGGAGCTTATAACCCGATCCCGTAGCTAAAAATAAAGCGTAGCAACGGACTATACACAGATCAAAGAAAAAATGAAAAGAAAATACCGAACTCGGGAGCGAAGATCAGAGTGAGGTGATTCGGTTTGGAAATTGGGAACCCCAAAGGGAATAGAGAAGGTCAAGCCTTGAATCTTTGGCGTTACTATCCGTTCCCTGAGGGGGTTGGCGGCGTGGACCGGCGGGTGCGGGCCTGGGAAGGTACTGCACTGTCGGTTGAGCGCGGACGGGTTGTGGGAAAAGGCTCATGAGCTTCAGGATATCGTCGGGCATATTGGAGCTGACGGGAAGCCCGAGTGATTTTGTTCTCTCGTACGTGATTGGATAGTCGTGGGTCCATGTGCCTTCAGAAAGAAGCCGTGCCAGTTCGTCCGCTTTTTCTTTTCCTTGACTCCTATCTTCCGTTTGTCCTATTCTACGCCACGCTAAACTCTGCCGAGTCTTGAGAGCCGCTCACGTCTTTGACTCCACACCATCGCTGACACTGGGTCTAATACGGTGTCTAGTTCTTTTGATCCGCGGTGACGCGAGGAGGATGAACATGGAAACGACGCCAAACAATCGATCGAAGCGAGAATGGGAAAAGCTGCAAGCGATTGCCGGAAACGGTCTACTTGACCGCCGTGCCTTTCTCCGTGGCGGCGCCGCCATGGCCGGCGCCATGATGGGCTACACGTTCGTTGGATCAGCGGCGGCCGAGCCGCTCGCGGACGACGCATGGAGCAAGGCACCCGGCAACATCGTCCCGGCTTACGGCGCGCCGTCGCGGTTCGAGAAAAACGTGGTGCGCACGCTCAGCAACCCAAATAGCGAGCCGCGCACCTCCCATGCGCGCACGCCACACCATCTGCTCAACGGCACGATCACGCCGAACGGCCTGCATTTCACGATCTCGCACGCCGGCAACCCGGACATCGACCCGGATAAGCACCGCCTCGTAATTCACGGTCTCGTCAAGCGGCCGTTGGTCTTCACGCTCGATGCGCTCGGGCGTTACCCGATGGTGTCACGCATGACGTTCGTCGAATGCGGCGGCAACAGCGCGCCATTCTTTTCCAAAGAGCCGATCCAGGCGAGCGTGCAGGCGCTGCACGGCCTCGCTTCGTGCGCCGAGTGGACCGGCATCCGGCTCTCCACCCTGCTCGAGGAGACCGGCGTCGATCCCAAGGCGAAGTGGCTCATCGCCGAAGGCGCGGACGCGCCGGCCTTGAGCCGCAGCGTGCCGATCACCAAGGCATTGGACGATGCCATGATCGCGCTCTACCAGAACGGCGAGCGGCTCATGCCCGGGAACGGCTATCCGATGCGCCTGCTCTTGCCGGGCTGGGAAGGCAACATGAACGTCAAGTTCCTGCGCCGGATCAAATTGGTCGAGCAGCCCGCCATGAGTTACTACGAGGCCAGAACCTACGCGCCGATCCTGCCGGGCGGAAAGGCGTATCAGTTTTATTTTCTGCAGGAGGTCAAATCGTTCATCACCCACCCCTCGCCAGGGATGATGTTGAAGGAGCCCGGCTTCTATGAGATCTCCGGCGTCGCCTATTCTGGCAATGGCCGGATATCGAAGGTGATGGTCTCGGCCGATCGCGGCCAGAGCTGGGCGCAAGCGGCGCTGCAGGAGCCGGTGCACAGCAAGGCCTTTACCCGCTTCCGCGTGCCCTGGCGCTGGGATAGCGGTCCGGGGGTTTTGCAAAGCCGCGCGTGGGACGAGGCCGGCAACGTGCAGCCGACCCGCGCCCAGATCGTGGCCGCGCGCGGCGAGACCACGAAGGTTCCCCCCGTAACGGGCTTCCCGAGCCAGCACTACAACGGCATCACGACTTGGGCGATCGAGCGCAATGGGGAGGTGAAACATGTTTACGCGTAAGCCTCTGATCTTCGCCGCTCTGCTCGCTCTCGGTTCGAGCGCCGCCTTCGCCCAAGGGCCAAATCTTGGCAAGCCGATCGATCCGGCCGAGCTCGCGGCCTGGGACATCAGCATCTTGCCGGACGGCACCGGCTTGCCAGCCGGAAGCGGCACGTCCGCCCAGGGCGCGCCCATCTACGCGCAGAAATGCGCCATGTGCCACGGCCCGGAGGGCAAGGGTGGAGCCAATGCCGCGGTGGTCGGCGGCGCCCCGATCAAGGACATGGAATCGGTGAAGACCATCGCTAATTTCTGGCCCTATGCCACGACCCTCTTCGACTATATCCGGCGGGCGATGCCGTGGCAGCAACCGAGATCACTTACCAACGACGAAGTCTACGCGCTCACTGCTTACATTCTGGCGCTCAACAAGCTCACCGGCGAGAACGACACGATGGATGCCAAGACACTGCCGAAAGTGAAAATGCCGAACCGCGACGGATTCATCATCCGCTTTCCGGACAAGATATAGCGCCGGTCCTACTGGGAGATAACAACTGTCGGCAATTTGAGTCGTCGGGCCCGGCACAAGGTCAGGCATTACGAAAAAGAGTCTTTTCAGAATGGCTCGAATTTCCAGAGTAGCTTGACAGCGAACTCCCTTTCCGGCTAGTTCTTCCACGACACGAGTCCACGAACCGGTTCTTTTCACACGAAATAGCGGCTGGGATTGCCGACGGATCAAATGCCGGACTACACACATCAGCCGGACAGGATTTCCCAGTTCGGACCTTGGTCTCCGTTTACGAAAGGAGCGGTACATGAAAACAATAAGGCTGATCTACTTAGGCATGGTGGCGGTCGGCATCGCCGCGTATTTGACCGCAACGCCGGTGCATCTAAGCGGACAACAAAATATCGCGGTGCCCATCGATGCTGACGATATCGGCGGCGTGGTCACCAGCGCCAACGGACCGGAAGCCGGCGTGTGGGTGATCGCGGAAACCACGGATCTTCCCACCAAGATGGCGAAGATCGTGGTGACCGACGATCAAGGACGCTACGTGCTGCCCGATCTGCCGAAAGCGAATTACGACGTTTGGGTACGCGGCTATGGACTTGTCGATTCGCCGAAAGTAAAAAGCGCGCCCGGCAAAATTGTGAACCTGAAAGCCGTCGTGGCGCCGACTCCGGCCGCGGCGGCGGAATACTATCCGGCGATCTACTGGTTGTCCATGCTCAAGATTCCGGACAAGAGCGAGTTCCCCGGCACCGGACCAAAAGGCAACGGTATGCCCGAGAAGCTGAAAAGCCAGGGCCAGTGGTTGGCCGGCATCAAAACCCTCGGCTGTATGTCGTGTCATCAACTGGGCAACCATGCGACGCGCACGATTCCAAAGGAGTTGGGCCATTTCAACTCCTCGCTAGAGGCGTGGCAGCGGCGGGTTCTGTCCGGACAAGCCAGCGAGATCATGCTCCGCAACTTGAATGATCTCGAGCCTCAACGAGCCTTGGCGTTGTTCGCCGACTGGACCGATCGGATCGCCGCTGGCGAGCTGCCCGCCTCGAAGCCGTCACGGCCGCAGGGAGTGGAGCGCAACGTCGTCATCACGCTTTGGGACTGGGCGACGCCCAAAGCTTACCTGCATGACGAGATCGCCACCGACAAGCGCAATCCCACGGTCAACGCCAACGGCCTCATCTACGGTTCTCCTGAGGACAGCACGGATTTCGTGCCGATCCTGGACCCGGTAGGTAACAAGGCGAGCGAAATGAAAGTGCCGGTCCGCGATCCGAACACCCCTGACACCATGTTCATCGCCACGACGGACACCTTAATGCTCGCGCCTTCGCCGTACTGGGGAACGGAACGGATTTGGCAGAGTCAGGCCACCGTTCATAATCCGATGTTCGATGAAAAGGGGCGGGTCTGGGTCACGACCAGAATTCGTCCGCCAGCCAATCCGGCCTTCTGCAAGAAAGGCTCGGACCATCCATCGGCGAAGCTGTTCCCGCTCGAAAGAGCCGGGCGTCATGTCGGCGTGTATGATCCGAAAGCCAAGAAGTTCACGCTCATCGACACCTGTTTCAGCACGCATCATTTGATTTTTGCCGAGGATGCCAACAATACGCTGTGGCTCAGCAGCGGCGGCGCGGCCAGCGGCGTGGTCGGCTGGCTGAACACGAAGATGTTCGATGAGACCCGCGACGAGCAGAAGTCACAGGGTTGGACGGCGTTCATTCTCGATACCAACGGCAACGGCAAGCGCGATGAGTACGTGGAGCCAGACCAACCGGTCGATCCGATCAAAGACAAGCGGATCGTGGCGGGCTTCTACGGCATCGGCGTGAGTCCGGTCGATGGTGCGATCTGGGGCTCGGTGCTGAGCTTTCCCGGCGCGGTCGTTCGGCTGAATCCCGGCGAGAACCCACCGGCCACCGCTCTGGCGGAAATCTACGAGGTGCCGTGGAACGAGCCCAAGGCGGTCATGAATGGATACGGGCCGCGCGGCATGGACATCGATCGCAACGGAGTCGTCTGGCTGCCGCTGGCGAGCGGTCATCTCGCGAGCTTCGACCGGCGCAAATGCAAGGGGCCGCTCAACGGTCCGACCGCGACGGGAAAGCACTGTCCTGAAGGCTGGACGCTCTATCCATTCCCCGGACCGCAGTTCCAGAGCGTGAGGGACTCGGGCAGCGCCCTGGCCAGCTACTACACCTGGGTGGATCAGCACGACACCTTCGGCTTGGGCCGCAACGTCCCGTTCGCCACCGGCAATACTTCCGATTCGCTGGAGGTTCTCGTGGACGGCAAGTTCATCACCGTTCGTGTCCCTTACCCGATGGGCTTCTCCGCCAAAGGTCTGGACGGGCGCATCGACGATCCGAAAGCGGGCTGGAAGGGCAGGGGCGTGTGGTCGGCCTACGCCGGGAGAGCGACCGCTCACATCGAAGGCGGCAAAGGGACGAAGCCCAAGGTCGTGAAGTTCCAGCTTCGTCCTGATCCGCTCGCGAAGTAAAGGGATCACCACAAGAAGGTTCAACGAGACCTGAGCGCGGGCAATGATCACGATTCACGTTTCCGCGGCCGTGGATTGCCGAATTAGGGATGTTTAAAATTGTCCACTTTTTATGACTAGAAATTTCTGACTTGTAATATAGTTCGTGTATGAAACCCCCGGGAAAGCTCGCTCTTATCAAGGACTCATGGAGCATCTCCGCAATCGTTCTCGGGGAGATCAGCGAGCTCTCCGAGTTGGGGCGCAGCGAAATCGATCTGGAGTATCCGGAGCTTGTGCGAACTCTGGCGAGAATTCAGACGGGGTCGCTCACACTTGAGGTTTGTCGGACAATCCAAACTCTGGCCTTCAAGGGCGACTCGGCAGACGAGATCATCGGCTCCACAAGCATCGTACACCGGGTCTCTCTGGTGACACGGGACCGGCGAATCCGACGATCCAGCGCGTTCCCCTCGTCTTTTGATGTTCACACGGCGCTTCTATCCGTTTGTTTCAAGCGTGAAACGAGATCACCGCGACCGTGGAATCTACAGAAAATCGATCAGCCCATAGCATCAAGGTCAACAAAGACAAGATCCGTCGCCCCGAGTCTCAGTACGGGGTCTCCATCCTCGTCGTGCCACATGCCTAGCTCATCTCGATCAAATTTAACCAAGAAGCAGTTCCCTGTCCGGTTATCTACTTGCTTGATGGTCCCGTATCGCTCTGGCAGCCATCGATGCTTTCCAGCCACCTTAACCCGGTCTCCTTTTTTTAATGTAAGCTCCATAAGCGGTATGACCGAGCGCAGAACTTGTGCCATACGCAATAATGATCCGCTGTCAAATTCTGTCCTGCTCTTTCATGAGCTGTCGCCCAGATAAAGCAGGCGGTCTCGACTTGTGTGAGCGTTTAAGATTGCCACGACGGGCAAAGTTGCCAGAAGTCGCTGCGCCGTTTTTATTGCGAGCTCTGTATTCGGTAGCGCCTTGGTAGTGGATTTACATTCCAGCATACAATTCAATGACGCTTCTGAAGAATTCAATACGGTATCGCCGCATTCAACACAAGCCAGTTAGTGTGCGATGTCGGCTCGACTGATCTGAATCAGTTTGATCCGGCACAACGGTACGGCAGAAACTGGGTTTCGGGCCTGTCCTCAGAGTCCTTAGAACAAAGACGGATATGGCGAGCGACGGAATCGAACCCCCGTCGTAAAGCATTTACGCGGCGAAAGCTTTGATGCGCTCCGGGGTCCCGTTGCGAATTCTATTGCATAAACCTTGAAATTCGGGCCAACAACTCGGTGATATCGAATGGTTTGAGAATGAAGTCGTTGCACCCGCTCCGTAAACATTCTCTTTTTTTATTTGGGGAAGCGCTCATGAGCAAAATAGGAACTGACTTTGTATTTTCATTCTGGCGCAGGCGGGTAGCGACTTCTAAACCATCCATATCTGGAAGACTAAGATCAAGGAGAATAAGGTCGGGTGGTTTACGCTTGACTTGCGTCAATGCTTTGTTTCCCGAGTCAACATAAGACACACGGGCACCGTAGGCGGTGATTATTCTTCTTAAAATATCGGCCAAAGAGGGATGGTCTTCCACAATGAGGATATTCTTCCGTTTGAGGTTCTCGATAACAGGCTTGGTTTGATTGGGAGTCATTTACTCGATTGCGACCGGCGTCCCGGTTCCTGAATTACTGACCTTTTTTAAAGAAGTTCATTGCCACCGCCTTATCTCTACCAGACGACAGAGCAATGCCGGGACCGCTGCACAACTGGATGCTCACGTGTATAAATTGGCGCAGAAGTACCGAGGGCTTCTCTTAGGGCAAGTGTCGAAATACCCAATTCTATATCTGAGGTAAGGACAGCGGGTGTTTTAGCCCGCTTGGGGGTCGTACCGTAAACACTAAGCTCACTGGCGAAGCTTGGCGGTAAACCGACAAGTAGAAGAAACGCCCAGGAGATGCTAACCCTTCGCTCAGGCGCTGTTGGATGAAGGCTGTTTGGTCAGTTTAAGCTCTAGGTTTGGGTAACCTTCCTGGTTAACGCGAAGGCTTGTAGCATGGCCCGAATTTTCGCGCGCGCGTTGTAAATCGGTGTCTTTCCGTTGAAACGATGAGCGTTGTGGCGTTTAATGTTGGTGGCCTGTACTTTAGGAACACGCAGGCTCCAATGCCACAGAACGCACATGCAGGGAATGGATGGACAACAGAATCGACAATAGATAGCGTCTTTTTTGACGGATGTTCGCTCCGGTGAAAGTGACCAGACAAACGTACCGCGCTCACTTAGTCTCATGGTGGGCTGAGAAAATTCCCGGTACAACCTTTTGGAAGGGAAAAGCGGCTATCTCCGAAGGCCAGGGGAAGCTTAAGCCCAATCGCCTAGATGGACCTGAAGATCGTTTTGAAACAGAGCAAGAGGCTCTAGATGATATCTTTCAAGCCGCGAGGAAATGGATCGATAATCGGCTCGACAGAGTGAGATGAAGCTCGTGCCGAATCATTTCCGCTTATGTTTTTTGCGCTGTTTCGTTTTCCTGCCTGCGGAGGCTGAAGGCTGGGCTTGCTTCACTTTTGAAGGAAATCTGAGAGGCTGACCTACCGCCCATTCTGAGACAACATCTCTTCTGCGCGTATTTTCTTGTTTAGCCATAATGGAAGTATGACAGAATAACGAGGGCAGGCCAACGTGGCTCCTTTTTTCAGTCCTCCCATAGAGGCCGAAGAAGAACGAACGCCCAGGCGATCTCGTACGCACACTGCGTAGCGGCCATGTATCGCTTCACGTTCTCGCCTCGGTCCGCGATCACGCTGCCCATGTAACTTCGCAGGTCCAAACCTAAGATTTAATGAGAGGCAAAATACTCAATTATCTAAAGGCCCTTTCTCAATCTGGGGGCCGGTTTGAATCCCACGGTGCGACTGGCCTTGATATTGATTACTTCGCCGGTCCGAGGATTCCTTCCCATTCTTGCCTTCCGCGATTTTACCGAGAAGGTGCCAAACGCCGACATCTGAAATCGTTTATCTTTCTTGATCGCTCTTGCGAGCGCAGCAAAGGTTGCGTCGATGGCACCTTCGGCTCCTCTCTTGCTCATCTTTGCCGCTCTGGCCACCACATTGATGAGATCACCTTTAGTCATATCGAGTACCTCCTTCGTCTTTGAATTTGTTTTTAGGTTCTGTCTAAGTTCCATGGTCGAATTCGGCTGCTACTATCACCGGATTCACGCGCAGATGTCAATGAAAATAATCTCAAGGGAAAGACTTTTTTCTTATCAGTTTACGTTTTTCGTATTATGGAAAACCCAAAATGGTTCCTAACAAAGTTTTTTTCACCAAAGGAGTCGGTGTTCATAAAGAGAGACTGGCCTCCTTTGAACTGGCGCTGAGGGCTGACGGCGTGGCCCACTGCAATTTAGTTCTGGTCTCCAGCATCTACCCCCGCTGTTGGCAACAAAGATGGGCTGTGGACGACTGTGTTCGCGGCAGCAATCTTTATCAACGAAGATAACTTAGCTGTTGAGATCGGAAAGTCTGAGAGGGATGCAGGTTCGGGCAATGAACATGCCCCTCGGACCTACGAGGTCTCGACGGCTCATTAATGTTCCTAGGAACGATTCGCGCACGTGCGTTGAGCCCGCCACTCCAAATGTCTCACCGGCGTTATTCTCATAGCAGATATGTAAGATCCAAACCGCCGATGTATTCAATCGAGTCGCCGCAATGCTCTTGGAGTAGCTTCGAGATTTGTTGGCAGAAAGAAGCATCGCTAAATAGCAGGCATCCCAAATACATGCTGTCTTCGTATTGCATCCATAAAAAACATCTGTTGACAAACGGACCGTCAACTAACTTCAGCTGTTTTAGAACGCCCACTTCGCCACGTGGGTGTTTGTTTTCGTTGCCGCCGATCCAGATCCAAGCCGGAGGCCAGCTAGATTGATTACGATAGGAGACGAGGGGATGCTTTCGCAGTTCCATTGCCGGGAATCGTCACTAAAGACTGCTCCATTGTCTGCTTCATTGCAAGTCTTTTCCTGAACCTTCGGCAGATCGAATGGACGTTTTTGGGGTTCACGATTAGCGCAGGCGCAGAAGCTTAATGCTGAGCCAAAGTATGCAGGTCGTTATTTGACAAAACCAGACATAAACAGATTTGTCGGGAAAGGCCATCCGCTGACTCCACGAGACGCGGAAGTGATCCACCGACGCGATTGCTGTTCATCGCGGTGATGCCTCGCGCAAATTCATCATTTTCTCTGTGTTTGTTTCATCGAGTCCAGGCGGCCTTCTTTCGGTTGGTATGCTTGTGCTGGCGGTTGCGCCACTTGTCGCAGTAAAAGTTCGGCACTTGATATGACTTACACGCTAGCACCCAGCAGTCGAGAGGGAGTGTGCCCCTCATTGTGGTTTGTATACTTAAGGCGGATCGCCCCGAGGTGGCGCCATGCGTCATCTGTTGTGTGCTCTCAACCGGCGGCAAACGGCTATCATATCTCGCCGGCAATGATCGACCCCGCGTGATCAATTCTCCGATTTAGACCAGTGCCGCACCTTGTGGTGTCAACGCGGCAACTCTGCCCGAGTAGAGTTATCATCTAACACTCCGTTCTTTTCCCACGACTGCTCATTTTAGGAGTCTTTCTCTATGGCTCATCTTTTGCCCCTAAGCCGGGCACATGAACGAAGACCAAACGGTGCGTGGTTACGATACTCAAGGTTTGTTCTGGGCAGATGTCCTACTCAGGACGAGACACGTGGAGACCAAGCCGCAATTTTCTCGCCAGTATGTTGATGTTGCGGCGTTGCTTGCTCAGATCGCAAAACAAGAAGAGTGGCATTCACAGTCTTAGCTTGTGCTTTTGTATATTCAGGCACTTCGGCAACTTCGCTCGAATGTGTTCGACCTCGGATAGGACGGGGTTATAGATTCGCACTTACTGGCATATTTAATTTATAGGTCGCTGAGGGCGAGGCGCCGGGCATGAAATTCCGCGAGCATCCACTAGTGACCTACCATGGTATGCGCATGTGGCCGCCCATATGGGTTTGGGCTGGCGGTAAAAATGACAAACCCGTTGAAGGCGAAGCGGGAATCCTGCGAGAAGTCAGATTATCCGATGTCGCCAATGACAGGCTGTTTTTGATTATTAATTACGAAGGCAGCGACTATATGAGCTGGTTACAATTTGACGATCCATCGTGCTGCCATCAGGTTTATGAACTAATGCACAGTTGTGTTGGCCTTAAGATCCAGCAGATTGGCGACTTAGACGTAACATTCTTTAACACTCAAAATCTGTAACTTTTTCCCCCTAATCAGCAGCCTGACTCTCACCATGTCGTCTAGCTGGCATCGGAATGGGTTCAAAACAAGTTGAAAGCTTCCAATGCCATACTAAAGGGTAAGCACATCCTCATCGTAGAGGACTATTCCCATTTAGCCGATATTCTCGCACGGTTGGCCCAGCGCTACGGTATCCGTGTGAGTCATGCGGAATCAGGCACCAAAGCGTTAGACGCAATCAAACAAGAATTACCCGACTTTATTCTCCTTGACCTTGGTCTTCCAGACATGAGTGGTTTAGCTGTCGTGACCAGATTGCGTCGGGATGAAAAAACAAGGTCCGTTCCTATCTTAGCTATGAGCGGTAACCCCAGCAGAGAGAAAATATGCTTACGGACGGGATGCAACGACTTCATTCTCAAGCCATTCGACATCTCCGAGCTGCTAGAACGGATATCAGCCTTGCTAGATCAGACTCGACGCACTTAAATTCCAGCTGCGAACTAACCAATAGATACACACGTGTTATATGAGCCTCAAAAACAGTTTGGTCAAAAACTTTTTGATTTCGCGATAAGTCGGCGGACTCTTGCGATGGAACGGCTTTCGATAATCACTTTTGAAATCTGCTGGAGAGCGTGATTGATCCGTAAGAACGGCGCTAAATTTCCGTCCTAGAAACAGTACACTGTTAGATTTTCCTATAGAAAACGACCGAAAATTTGATCATCACCGTGGCACCGCATTTGCACCTATTTTCCATAGGAAAGGAGGGTCAATCATGAGACCATATACATATTTCGTAAGCTTATCTCTGGCCGGAGTTCTCTTAGGAAATCCAGCCAAAGGTTTTGCGGATGACACCTTTTCGGGTCCCATGAATCCGGGCAGTAGCGCGGTCCAAGAAGGAACACCGGAATTCCCGCCGGACGAGTCTGACCAGCGGAGAAATCCGTCCGAGTCTTACGAGGTTGTGGCAGTAGACTACTGTTACAAGGGAAGCACCGTTGATCCAACTACGGGTGAAACCGTCGACCTCTACGTCCTGTGCACTGAAGACCCAATAGAAGGGAATTTAGATCTAGCGTAAGAGTCTAGAGCTAAAAAGGAGAGAGCGATACGGGGAGGAGAGCAATCTTCTCCCCGTTTTTTTTTCGGGCGGTAACCCCTTCAGCTCACCATGGTGAAAAGACTTCGGCCGCGGTAAATCAACGGTAAGTCAAAAGCTCAAACGCATAAAACTGGATAGTCTGTGCATTGGGTGACGCCACGCCTAACTATTTTCCTGTGAGACGTGCCAACGAAAATATCCGGCAGCATTACCGCTTGACTTTCTTCTCAGTTTATAAACGCCAACACACATGTCGTAAATGGCGGAGCCCGTGCGATCATCAACGACTCGTTCGCCCTGAGCCGTCTCGTATTCAATCTTGACGATGGGTATTGTCCCCGTCGAGGCAGTGTTCGAAACACTCAGCAAGCGAGCCTCTTTCCTACCCACGTAACTACCGATCGCCCGCAAGATTTGGGACAAGCTCAGAAAGTCTTTAACACCCGAATTACGCCTCTCTCGTCCTTCGCGATCCAACTGCTCGATATCATCTAAGGTGTAATGCAAGGTGACAGGCGTGAGAGCCGGGGGCGATTGGTAACCAGCCTCGACAACGTAGAGGTCGCCTTCGCATCTTATGATAAAGGTTTTGATACCCCGCAGTTCTAAATCCTGGCCGATGGCGCGCAAGGCTTTTGAGCAGACAATGGAGGACTTCATAAACTCCCTTTGCCTGCTTCGCTAATATAAGGAACCGTGGCCTTAAATTGGTTTTGGATATTGCTCATCAATAACTTCCCTATGGGACGACAGAAGAGTGCCCGGATATTAGGATAAAAGTTCATTAGTCGGTCCCGGAAGCGCATATGCGCAAAGATGAGGCCAAGTCCGAGGCCATGGCCGAGATCAAGGGAAGAGGGTAAAAAAAACACAATATATTGATACGTTAGCAAAACGAGCCTGAGAAGATCCGGCGTGGAATCAAGCCGGTGACTCCATGTTGTGACGATCAGCGTGTCGCTAATGTCGTTACTGTCATGTCTTGCGTGAAGCTGCGCGTGAGGCAAGCCGTGCCTCGGAAGACGACCGCTAACGCGCCTGATACATCTTTGATCGGCTGACCAACGTTTTGATCGAGATTAGCAAAAAAAGAGCGCGGGGCTTAAGTCTGGTGCCCTCTCAAAAATCGTAGTTACGCGAACCCGTTTTTTCTGCTAGCGTTAGGCAAATTGGGAAAAGGAGATTCCCCATAATAACCATAGTGAAGGGTCAAAGTCCGCCGGATCTTCGAGAGGCGCAACTTCGGCGATCCCCGTTTCCGCACGAAGGCCACGCGCCGAGCGACTGTCAGAAAATGGTTAACCAGACGGAACCGGTATGTCGAGACTGCTCTCGTGATCACACTTTCGCGACACACCTTTGGACACCCGCCATTCCGTTGGCATAGATGAGAAGGGAAAGGAAGTTGTCATGCCTAAATACGACATTTACGTTTCTTGTCCCCAATGCCACGGCGAGCATCCGATGGGCATTGGCATTCATCTAGACGACGGTCCAGACGAGAAGCGCAGTATCGGTGACAGTTACCAAGGAAAGTCGCTGCCTCCGCAGGTCTCCGCCATCCAGGGCCACAAGTGCTTGTGCCTGAAGACGGGGAAGGAGTTCAGGCAGGAAGACAACGCCCAGGTCTTCCTGGTGCCCACTTGGGCGTTACCCCGACGCCCTATGCCGCCGGTTTAGTTGCGTCATTTCGGGTGTTGGTCGTTCGACGTGCTGTGCTCAGAGCCTGCCCTGAGTTTACCGAAGGGACGAACGGCTAAGAAATAGAATCTATGTTTGCCACTCCCCTCATCGTCAGCCTCGTCGAATCATCAATCGCCTCGCTGCAACTTTACAAGGTGTTGAGGAAGGCAGTGATCTTCGGCTCGTCAATCACGGTTTTTTGGAACGGTTCTTTGCGTCGAATATGGCATAGGCTTCCGTCACAGCATTTATCCAGCCATGCCCACGCCATCTGTTGTGGAAAACTAGAGTAGCTGGCGAGCGAGAGACGAAGTAGTTCAGACGGGGCCCAAAAGCGAAACCAGTTTTCTATGCGGTGAGAGAACGAAGTTTTTGTCCCAAAAAAGGACATAATCTTTCGTGTTCAGATTTGGTTAGCGTCCATTTCCGTCCAGGTTAGTTCAGAAAAAACCAACCAGAAAAATATTCCGCCCTGAGAGTGACGTATAAATAAACCGGTCTTGGTAAGTTTTGGAAAGATTGGACCGCGATTTTCCACTTTTTTCCCAGCGGCATTTCATTTGCTTCGCGCCTTATAAGAGATCTCTGGATTAATGAGCTTATTCATTCACAATATGGCCGCCTTAACTCGATCTCTCCGTTGTATTGGACAGGACTTCGAACGATTCCCGAGGTTAATAAGAGATCTGTCCATAGAAGCCTCCGATAGCAGTTATATCGTCCGAGTCACAGTTAACCTTTTGGTCGACCAGTCTGTGGAGGAAGGAGTTCGAGAGATCCGACGCACGACAGAGGGACCACATGCAGGCAACAGTGACGATACCAGAGTTCGGGCCGCCACTAAGTCTTTCGAATTGCGCTATACCGCTAAAGACATCGACTATCTCGCACGCGAGGGGATCGCGAAACGGCGCAACCCGAGAGGAACCCCAGACTTCTTGAGCCTCTCGCACATCCTCCGGACGGCTGGCGCGCAAGTCGAGAAGAAAAACGGCCAACTAATCGGAGTCTCGAGACGTGTTCAATCAGAGGGCATACAGTCGTTAGTTATAAAGTTCAGCAACGATAACGGAGAGGAGCGAGAAGAAGAGTACGTCGGACCCTCCGTCCATGATCTTTGTGTTCAGTGGTACAAACAGAGAAACGGAGGGGCAACTAAGTAGCCAACCTTTAGCTGGTTGGGTCTTTTTGTTTCTCTCTAGTTTTCTGCCACTTGTAGCCGCTGCTGACCCGCGTCCATAGAAAACAGAAACATCTGCCGGATTGACTCGAGGATACGCCTTCTACCTTGGCGATCTTGGCGGCTTTGCGCGAGGCATAGTTTTTTTCGGACTTCTTTTTCATCGCGCCAAAGCGCCAAGCACGCAAAGAGTTTGCTCCGCCGGAATATCATGAGGCGAAAATTTCAAAATATCTTTGGCTATCTTTGGCTAGTATTTTGGCTTGGTGTTAAAGACACTAACATCGGAAATGCGCCATCACGTAGTTGGAGTAAATACAGCCTCCTGCCTCGCGCCCTTTCCGTGATCGCATTGAGACTGGAACCGTAGCGCACGGATTCGACGGCGCTAGCAGCGAATCGGGCTTGGGCGGGAAGATGTGATGCGGATCGGTTTTAATCGGGCAGATTTTGCTTTCCCAAACGGGGAAACTGCGTCTTATATTGAGCCGGCGGCCAATGGCGGGCTCTTATTGTGGATTCTCCTTCAATGAGGTGCCAAGGGACATAAAATGAATTCAAAAGACGAAATTTGTCAAATTGTGACGCGCGTATGCGACCGGACGTGTCAAACCGATGGAGAACTGTTAATCAATGACATAAAAAAAAATAAAATTATCGTGAAATCTTCTTGGCGTTGTAAGCTTCGTTTACGAATTTTCGTATTCTTTGCATAATTGGCCAAGCCATCGATCTGGTTAGTGTTCTGATCCCTCTCATTCAATTTCTATTTACAGAAATGAAAAACTTTCAGCAAAGCTCACGAAATTGCTGCGGGCAGCCAGCGTGTGCTTACCGTCGATGGCAGGCGAGTTGCTTAGCAGGTGCATGTCCTTTGGAGAACCTAGCGACTGTATAGATAGAAGGTAGTAAACACCAAACGCTGAGGATGGTCCGCTTTCGGACTTTTGAAATGCTGTGTCAACCCCTTGTTTAATTCCTGGGCGCGGCAGATGGATGTTGCCCAAAAGTTTGTCTGGGCGAGGCGTAGGGCTCCGTTTCGTGGGATTGGTGGGGAAACAAAAACTCTCTCGTGGCCCGTGATGCAGGGAGGGCGGAAGCGTAGCAAAAGATGCGTGAGATGACAGCGAATTTATCAATTGTTTAAAAACTTCGGGAAAGGATTAACACTAACATGCGAGTTCTACACAAAGCTTTATTGATTGCTCTCGCCACAATGGTTTTCACGGTAGCTACAATCACAATTGCCCGTGCAGACACTGCGCCCAATCCGGCAAAGTGCAACGCAAAAACAAACCCAAAGTGTAAGGTAGCCAGTCCCTCCCAATAGCAGTTTCGATTGTCTGCTAGCCGGATTTTGCACGGCCCTGG